>Ga0316604_10002200_pt1 | contig 15352 bp, 15 predicted proteins | sample OWC_soil_day20_C_FD_207650 | JGI IMG/M metagenome (GOLD analysis project Ga0316604, IMG submission 207650) | Wetland soil microbial communities from Old Woman Creek delta, Ohio, United States - OWC_soil_day20_CT | ecosystem: Environmental > Terrestrial > Soil > Wetlands | place: USA: Ohio... | reverse complement strand
CAGGATTTTTCCCGGGCTGGTTTTATGTATGATCTTGTCTGTGTTTGTGGCCGGGCCGCTGATGACAACCCAAAGCATTCACGAATATTTTTATTCGGCGGATGCTTGGCGTTATCTAATAGGAAATTCTTCATTGGTTTCGATTCAATGGAGATTGCCTGGCGTCTTGGCAAGCCATGGTCTCGGCTTTAACGGCTCGATCTGGACCCTTCCCTATGAGGTGCTTTGTTACATAGGCTTGTCTTTGTTGTTTGTGGCTGGATTTTTCTTAAACAATACAAGAGCATTGCTGGTGCTTCTGCTAGTCGTTCTTGTCTCTGTTCTATCCCCGGTCTCTATCCCCTATTTTTCTTCTAACGAAGAAGCGTTTCTGTTGCCAGCATTTTTTGCCGCAGGGGCCCTAGTCTGCATTGTAAAAGACCGCCTTGTTTTGGACGGAAAAATAGCTCTGATAGCATGCGTGGCCGCATACATACTGGCTTCCACGCCACTTGGTCGGCCGCTCTTTTATGTCGCGTTTTTTTACTCCAGCCTCGTTCTTGCGACGGCGCGATTCATGCTGAAAATCGTGCCGAAGAGTGATATGTCTTATGGCGTTTACTTGTACGGATTTCCCGTCCAGCAAATCTTGAACTACATGTTTCCGAACGCTGGTGTTTACTTCAATCAGGCGGCGGGAGCTATTGTTGCGTGTGCGTTTGCTTATATTTCTTGGGTCATTATTGAGCAGCGCGCCTTGATTTTTGGACGAAAATTTGCTGCAAAAATTTCGAAAATAGACCAAATTTTCCAGGCTCCGTCTTGTGTTTCAGAGAAGAGGTCGGATCGTTTTCAGTTGTTTACTGAGTGCGCCCGAGTTGTGCTAGTTGTTCTGTTAGCGTATTGGATCGCACTTGAGTTTATATATCCAGGATATTTCGATCCGCTATGGCCAAATCACACCGACTACTACATGCCATTAGCGGTCTCGAACTACGGTGTTGGGCCGTTATCTTTCTTGGGATGGCCCCGGCCAATCGGGATGATGTTTCTCTGGTTGCTGGGGATGTTTGGGCTTCACGGTTCTATACTGTTTGTCGTTTTAACCGTCCTTGTCAATATCGCGGGAACGTCGATGCTTGTTAGGCGGGTGTTCGGCGTACCGGACGGGTGGAAATTTCTGTGTGGAGTCTTTGCTGTTTCGTTTTCGGCGTTTATCTTGCCGAGTTTTTACAGTTTTTACACGCACGATACATTTGCTCACGCCTCATATGCACTTCTTTTGGCCGGTGGGTGGCTGTGGTGGTCATGTCGAAACGAGTGGTCTGCAACGAAGATAATTTCTGTCTTTGTAATCGCTCTATTGGCGTTTCTTACCAAAGAGACTTTTGGTGTTGCAGCCGTTTTCATGTCGCTAATGGTCTGCTTTAGAGCAACAGGGAAGTTTGAGCGTTTTTACCCCTGCATCGCAGTCTGCGCGGCACTGGTTATTGCCCTCGTATATAGCGTGGCCATTGGGTCTCAGTTTGTGAACGTAGCTGCCAATAGTGTTGCCGATCCTTACAGAATAAATATTTCACCTGTGAGTATTGTCGTAGAGTGGTTTCGCTACGCAAGAGAAGGCATGGGGTGGGTTGGTTTGTTTGGCGTGCTTGTATCGGCTTCTGCTTTGCTTGTTTTTTCTAAAAGCTTTGATTCCTTAAAATCTAGCTACTTTGTTTTGTTGGCTGCAGGTTTTCTAGTTTGGCTCCCAAACTCATTACTCCCGAATCATCACTATGCGGGATATGCATGGTCTGCTGTGTACCTCGTTATGGCACCTGTGGCTGTCGCAGCTGCTTTGCTTGAGTCACGTGTAATTTCTACTGCTCTCCTCGCTGTTATTGTTGGCGCGAGTGTTGTGTACGGAAATACAAGTCGCAATAAATACGATGAGGGGGAATGGGTAAGGACTCAAGAAAACACACAAAAAAACCTTGTGAGAGGGCTAGAGTTGAATATCTCACAAGTGCCTGTTGGGGGGGCGACTAAGCGTGTGTTGGTGACGGGATTAAGTTTTCCATTTAGTCCTTTTGAGCAGCCTTTGTCTTTGAAGTATTTTGATCAAGGGCGTCATATTGTTTATAGCGTAATGGAGTACGGCCCTTCAAAAGGGGTTGCCCCGACAGATTTTGTTCGTTTTGTTAAGGCGGGCGATGTTGTCATAGGCGATTACATGCAGATATGGGGGTTTAATAAGGATGGCGAGAGAGCATTTGTTGAATTAAATCCCGGGCGTTTCGTTGAAAATATTTCGAAAGGCCTGGGCTCTGACATTGATGCAAAAATATTATTGCTTTATCCGGCTTTGCGGTCAGAGTTGCTCGATGGAAATGGAAATATTCAGGGTCAAGTGATGGGCGACGGCTATAAGCTATTAAAAATTGGGCAGGAGCTTATGGATTATGGAGATGCGCTTGATGCTGAGTATTTTTTGGGTAAGGCATCGACGCTGTTGCCGGACAATCCTTATCCATCGTTCTTTTTGGGGAAGGTGGCTCAGCAAAAAGGTGATCTTAAGTTGGCGGAGAAGTATTACCGGGAGGCAGTCGACCTTCAGGGCGGTGGCAATAAAAACGTATATTTTGAGGATGCTTTGCGTCGGGTCAAAAGTCTTTTGAGCGGAAGCTGAAATTGGGGGGTGTATGAAAGCGGTTATTTTGGCTGGTGGTTTAGGTACGCGGATATCTGAAGAGTCCGTCCTTAAACCAAAGCCCATGATAGAGGTTGGTGGTAAGCCTATTCTGTGGCACATCATGAAAATTTACTCGCAGTTTGGCGTGAATGAGTTCGTGATCTGCTGTGGCTACAAGGGCTACGTGATCAAGGAGTATTTCGCGAATTATTTCCTGCATATGTCGGACGTGACCTTTGACATGCGCCACAACCGGATGGAAGTGCATCACCGTACCGCCGAGCCTTGGCAAGTGACGTTGGTGGATACCGGCGAGGACACTATGACCGGCGGGCGCCTCAAGCGCGTGAAAGATTACGTGGGGGATGAAGAGTTCTGCTTCACCTACGGCGACGGCGTGGCTGACATCGATATTGGCCAATTGCTTACAGAGCATCGTACTGCTGGTAGGTTGGCGACGTTGACGGCCGTCCAGCCACCTGGGCGTTTCGGCGCGCTTGAATTCGAGGGGGACAACGTGAAGCGTTTCCAGGAAAAGCCCACCGGGGACGGCGCCTGGATTAATGGCGGTTTCTTCGTGCTCTCGCCCAAGGTGATCGATTACATCGAAGACGACAAAACCATCTGGGAACGTACGCCACTTGAGCGCCTGGCCGATGAAAAGCAATTGGGTGCCTATTTTCACCGGGGCTTCTGGCAGCCGATGGATACGCTGCGCGACAAGAACCATCTGGAAACGCTCTGGGCCAGCGGCGGGGCGCCTTGGAAGGTGTGGAAATGAGTCCTGAGTTTTGGCGCGGTCGCCGTGTACTCGTCACAGGCCATACGGGCTTCAAAGGCTCTTGGCTGAGTCTGTGGTTGGAAGAGTTGGGCGCAGAGGTCACAGGCTTTGCGTTGAATCCGCCGACGAACCCCAACCTTTTCGAAGTGGCAGGCGTGGCAGTGGGCATGTGCTCGGTGATCGGCGATGTGCGCGATCCGCAAGCGCTGGAGCGTGCGGTGCAGGATGCAGCGCCGGAAGTGGTCATCCACATGGCGGCGCAGCCTCTGGTGCGTTACTCCTACACACATCCGGTCGAGACCTATCACACCAACGTGATGGGTACGGTGCATCTGCTCGACGCCCTGCGTCGTTGCGCTTCCGTACGTGCCGTGGTTAGCGTGACCAGCGACAAGTGCTATGAGAACCGCGAATGGGTATGGGGCTACCGTGAAAATGAGGCGATGGGGGGCTTCGACCCCTACAGCAACAGCAAGGGCTGCGCGGAACTCGTGACCGCCGCATTCCGCAATTCCTACTTCCCACCCCGAGACTATTCCCGCCACAAGGTAGGCGTGGGCTCCGGGCGTGCCGGCAACGTGATTGGTGGCGGAGACTGGGCGCTGGATCGCCTGATCCCGGATATCGTGCGGGCCATCGTGGCCGGTGAAGCGGTGCGCATCCGCTCGCCGCACGCCATCCGCCCCTGGCAGCACGTGCTGGAGCCGCTCTCTGGTTACCTTGTGTTGGCCGAGCGGCTCTACGAGCAGGGTGCGGCGTTCGCAGAAGGTTGGAACTTCGGCCCGGCAAACCAGGACGCGCGGCCGGTGCAATGGATCGTCGAGCGACTCACCCAGCTCTGGGGCGAAGGCTCCCGATGGGAGCTTGATGGCGCAGACCATCCGCACGAAGCGCACTATCTGAAGCTGGATTGCTCAAAGGCGCGCATGAGCCTGGGCTGGCGCCCACGCTGGGATCTGGAAAAAACCTTGGCTAGGATTGTCGAGTGGCACAAGGCTCACGTAGCGGGCGGCGACATGCGTGAAATCACGCTGGGCCAGATTCGCGATTACATGAATTCAAACTGAACGGAAAATGGAAATGACGGTACAGACCAAAGAACAATTGCGTGCTCAAATCGCCGAACTGGTACAGCAATATGGTGAGCTGGCGACTCGGCCGGTTGACTTCGTGCCCGGCGTGAGCGCCGTGCCGCCATCGGGCAAAGTGATAGGGGCTCGCGAGATGGTCCTGATGGTCGAGGCTTCGCTGGATGGTTGGCTGACCACTGGGCGTTTCAACGACGCCTTCGAGAAACGCTTGGGCGAATTCCTCGGTGTGCCCTATGTGCTGACGACGAATTCGGGCTCGTCGGCGAACCTGCTGGCCTTCTCGGCGCTGACTTCACCGAAACTTGGCGAGCGCGCGATCAAACCCGGCGACGAAGTGATCGGTGTGGCGGCAGGTTTTCCGACTACCGTCAACCCGATACTCCAGTTTGGTGCCGTGCCAGTGTTCGTCGACGTCGACATTCCGACCTACAACATCGACTCGACCAAGATCGAAGCGGCCATTGGTCCAAAGACCAAAGCGATCATGCTCGCGCATACTCTGGGCAACCCTTACAATCTTGATGTGATCACAGCGCTTGCCAAAAAGTACGGGCTGTGGCTCATAGAAGATTGCTGCGATGCACTGGGGGCGACCTACGACGGCAAGCTGGTAGGTACCTTCGGCGACATCGGCACCCTGAGCTTTTACCCGGCTCACCATATCACGATGGGAGAAGGTGGTGCTGTCTTCACGCGCGATCCTGGGCTAAAGCAGATCATCGAATCCTTTCGCGATTGGGGGCGAGACTGCTATTGCGCGCCGGGCAAAGACAACACCTGTGGTAAGCGCTTCTGCAGGAAGCTTGGTGACCTGCCTTACGGCTATGACCACAAGTACACTTACTCACACTTGGGCTATAACCTGAAGATTTCGGACATGCAGGCCGCGTGTGCCTTGGCACAGATGGATCGTGTCGAAGAGTTCATCGCTAAGCGCAAAGCGAACTTCGTGTTCTTGAAAGAGCGGCTGCAAACCTGCGCCGAATACCTGGAGTTGCCGGAAGCCACGTCGAAGTCCGATCCCTCGTGGTTCGGCTTCCCGATCACGCTCAAGGACAGTGCTCCGGTGAGCCGGGTGGATCTGTTGAGCTACCTGGATCAGCAGAAAGTGGGCACCCGCCTGTTGTTTGCCGGGAACCTTGTGCGCCAGCCCTACATGCAAGGGCGCACCTACCGGATCTCGGGTGAGTTGACGAACACAGATCGCGTCATGAACAACACTTTCTGGATTGGCGTGTATCCGGGCCTGACCGAAGACATGCTGAACCATGCGGTGAAGAGCATCGAGGCTTTCCTCGGCGTTGATTTCTGAAGAGAGCTGCAATGGCCCCCCAACCGGAAAAAGTATTCAACCCCAGGCAACTGCGCAGGACCATCATCGAGATGGCCTATGCGGGGAATACCGTGCACATCGGCTGCGCGTTTTCAATCGTGGAAATTCTCGCAGTGTTGTACCGACAGCATTTGCATTTTCCAGGAAACGAGCCAAAGTCGCCAGAGAGGGATTTTCTCGTCTTGAGTAAAGGCCATGGCGTGATGGCGCAATACGCCTGCATGAGAGAGCTTGGCTGGATTGGAGAAAAAGAAGTCCGCGGCTATTTCTCCGACGGATCGAATTTGAAAGGCCTTTCGGATTCGCGGGTGCCCGGACTTGAGGTTACGTCGGGCTCGTTGGGACATGGATTTTCCGTCGGCGTTGGAATGGCAATGGGGGCCAAACTCAAAGGGTCTGATCAGAAAACCTACATTGTGGTGGGTGATGGGGAACTGAACGAAGGGCCAATATGGGAGGGCGCGCTTTTTGCGTCTCATCAAGGGCTTGGAAACCTGATGGTGATTGTCGACGAAAACGGGTTTCAGGCGATGGGACGCACTCGCGAGATCATGAATCTATCGTCTATCCAGAAGAAATTCGAAGCCTTCGGATTCGACGCGGTAACGATCGATGGCCACGACGAACACGCGCTTGATGAAGCCATCAACACACTTTGGGCGGGTGATCCAAAGAAGCCCAAGGCCATCGTTGCGAAAACCGTAAAGGGCAAGGGTGTAGCTTTCATGGAGGACGACAATATCTGGCATTACACGCGTCTCAATCCACAGACCTACGAGCGGGCGATGTTTGCACTGCGGGAGAGTGACGAATGAGGGACGCCTTCTCTAAAACCTTAGTCAGGTTGGCCAAAGCTGATCGCAACGTACTCTTGATCACCGGTGATCATGGCTACGCACTCTTTGACGAATTCCGTCGCGAATGTCCCCAGCAGTACATTAACGCCGGTATCGCTGAGCAGAACATGGTTGGTGTGGCTGCGGGGCTTGCGAGGCAGGGGTTCCGCCCGTTCGTGTACGGATTGAGCGCTTTTGTGCCGGTTCGCGTCGTCGAGCAAATCAAGCTGGACGTGGCGCATGACAATTTACCCGTCGTATTCATTGGTGACGGGGCAGGATTCGTTTATAGCCATTTGGGAACGAGCCACCAGTCTACTGAAGACATTGCGTGCACTCGGTCGATCCCAAACCTGTCCATCCTGTCACCGTCCGATCGATTCGAAGTCGAGGCGTGCATGGAGGCTGCATATGAAGCTGGGGCCCCCATCTATTTCAGAATGGGGAAATCCGATCGAGGCGATGTTCACTCTGCCGGATTGCCTCACCCGGTGCGGGCAATCTACGAATTGAGACCTCAGGCAAATGATGGGATTGCGTTTTTCGCCACGGGGTCTTTCACGAAGAGCGCACTGGCGCTGGCTGAGTCGCACTTTAGTGACGCAGGTGTTTGGAGCGTCCCTTCAATAAAACCACTCGATGCAGACGCGATTGTGAGCATATGCAAGAAAAGCACCGCCGCAGTTGTATTCGAGGAGCACTCGATAATGGGCGGCCTCGGAGCGGCGATTTCAGAGGTTACGTCGCAGCACTGTCCTTTGCCAATTCTCAGAATAGGAATAGAGGATCGTTTTTCCCATTACTGCGGGACCTATGATTACTTACTTAAGGAACATGGACTCGATCAAGAAGCGATCCGGGGAAAAATCAGTACGTTCTTGGAAAAAGCCAAGCCATGCTGATTGCAATTCTTGGAGCGACTAGTCAGATTGCACGCGACTACATCTCTGACGCGGCAAGATCTGGAGCACACGAGTACTATCTGTTTGCAAGAAATAAAGAGGCCGTTTTGAATTGGCTTCGTGCGACGGGATGTGTCGGGAATTTCAAGGTTTGTGAAATTTCCAGTTTTCCTATGTCGATGAAGTGGGATGCGGTCCTGAATTTTGTTGGAGTCGGGAATCCTGCCCAGGCTGCACGAATGGGTAGGGAAATTCTGGCAGTCACTGAAGATTTTGATCGCTTGTCGCTGGATTTTGTACAGAGAAATCCGGCTTGTCGTTATGTGTTTCTTAGTAGCGGTGCGGCCTACGGTGGAAAATTCGTCGAGCCGGCCAGCGAAGACTCCGTCGCTGCCTTTAATATAAATGCGCTTGGCGCTCAGGACTGGTATGGCCTGGCAAAATTTCAGGCCGAGTGTCGTCACCGGGCAATGGGCGAGCTCCCGGCCTTTGACTTAAGGGTGTTCAGTTACTTCAGTGCGTCGCAGGATCTGAGTGCGCGATTTTTGATATCCGATGCGGTTAGGGCGATCGACAATGCTGAGTGCCTCAAAACGTCGCCGCAGAACATAGTGCGCGATTACATCGGGGCGGGTGACTTTGGCAGGCTTCTGGATTCGATCTTGTCTTCGCCGCCTTCAAATGACGTGATCGACTGTTATAGTAAGGCGCCGATCGACAAATTTTCGCTTCTCGAGGCCCTTAAGAGCGAGTATGGCCTGAGTTATGAAATCGAGCGCACCGGGGATGTCGGTATAAATGCTACCGGTGTGAAACAGAACTATTTCTCGATAAATCGTCGGGCTGCACTATACGGATTTCTCCCGGAGCATGATTCGAAGGAAGTGGTACTGAACGGTGTATCCTCGATACTCGAGGGAGGCTGCCAGTGATAACACCCCAGTTTTTGAGATTTCTTGCTGTCGGTGTTCTCAATACGGTTTTCGGTTATCTTTGTTTTGCAGGGTTGGTGTATGTCGGGGTCCATTATTCACTAGCGCTGTTGATTGCTACGTTAGTTGGGGTTTTGTTCAACTTTAAAACCACTGGATCTTTTGTTTTTGGTGTAACAAATAATTACTTATTGGTTCGTTATCTGGTTGTGTATGGTGTTGTTTATTTATTGAACGTGGTTGGAGTGAAAGCGCTGGTTGGTGCGGGGATTTCGCCTGTTATCGGTGGCGCAATGATGCTTGCTCCCGCGGCGGTGTTTGCGTTCGTTTTGCAAAAAAGGTACGTGTTTCGAAAATGACTAAGTTAATCAGTGTAGTGACACCGTGTTACAACGAAGAGGATAATGTTGAGGAGTTATGCCGGAGGGTGCGCGATGTCATGTCAGCCTTGCCGTATGGATACGAGCATATTTGTATTGATAATTGCTCTACGGATTCAACGGTAGATCGGTTGAGAAAGATTGCTCAAGGTGATCCTCGCTTGAAAATTATCGTTAATGCTCGGAATTTCGGTCATATTCGATCTCCATTTTATGCGCTGCTCCAAGCTGAAGGCGACGCAGCTGTATTGATCGCAGCAGACCTTCAGGACCCGCCGGAGATGATTCGTGATTTCGTGGCGAAATGGGAGTTGGGTTTCAAAACCGTTCTTGCGGTTAAGCCTGAGAGTGAAGAGTCTGTTCTAATGTTTCGTCTCCGGAAGGTGTACTACCGGACGGTAAGCCGAATTTCCGAGGTGCCGCTAGTACAGAATGCCACCGGGGCTGGTTTGTTTGATCGCGCCTTGTTGGATGTTTTGCGAACTCTCGACGACCCATATCCCTATTTTCGTGGGCTGGTCTGCGAGATAGGCTTCCCCATAGCGACAGTTCCGTTCAAGCAACCGCGTAGGGTTCGGGGCGTAACAAAGAATAATTTCTATACGCTCTACGACATCGCGATGCTTGGCATCACTAACCATTCGAAGGTGCCTTTGCGGTTACTTACGATGGGGGGCTTCGCTCTGGCTGCATTGAGTGCCTTGACCGCGTTTGGTTTTCTATTGGCGAAATTGATTTTCTGGAACTCGTTCCAGCTTGGTATTGCGCCTGTACTCATTGGTGTATTTTTCTTCGGAGCGATACAGATGCTGTCGGTCGGTATTCTCGGTGAATACATAGGCTCCATGCACACTAAAGTACGCAACTTGCCACTTGTTGTTGAGGCCGAAAGGATTAATTTCAAAAGTGGCAGCGAGGAGCAGGCACCCACAGAGGCAGAAGCCGCTCAAGTGAAGAGACTAGCGTCCACGGAATGACGTGGCATATCAACGATCGCCGTGTTTTCTGTCGGTTTTAAACCATCACGGGAAATCCCCCGGCTGTGCCGGGGAGGCAGTAGAAGTTTGACGTTTGCGGGAGTCCATCGAGAAACTTCCAGAGTGAGCCGCCAAGCACACTCTTTGAAGGGAGTTTCACGATGGACGAATTTGAAAGCCTAAGTCACAGCCGGTGGGAGTGCAAATACCATGTGGTGTTCATTCCAAAGTGCCGGAGGAAAGCGCTGTACGCTCAGTTGCGGATGCACTTGGGTGAAGTGTTCAGGCAGTTGGCACAGAGGAAAGAGAGTCGGATTTTGGAAGGGCATCTGATGCCCGACCATGTGCATATGCTGATTGCGATTTCGCCGAAATATGCTGTGTCACAGGTAGTGGGGTACATCAAGGGCAAGAGTGCGATTCATCTTGATCGTGTCTATGCGGAGCGCAAGCGAAACTTCGTGGGCCAGCACTTTTGGGCCACGGGTTACTTGTATCGACGGTGGGGCGGAACGAAGAGGTGATTCGACGCTACCTCAGAGATCAGGAGAAGGAGGATGAGCGTCTGGATCAGCTCAACTTCATGTAACGAGGGTGTCACTACAAGGTGGCGCCGGAATCAGGGGCCGCGTAAGCGTCCCCGTTTAGCCGCTTTGAGCGGCTCACAAAATGAACCCCCCCGGCCTTGCCGGGGGAATGTTACTGTGAATCTAAATTGGGTTGAGAGCTAGTTTGCTGTGGCTCGACCAGCTCGGAAATAAGTCGTGAGATTTGTTCTTCTGCACCATCACATCTTCAAGAACGCAGGCTCGACACTCGATTTGGCGCTGGCTCGCTCGTTTGGCGAAGCTTTTGTTGAATTCCATCCAGAGGGATCGGATGATGGTAGAGTAGTGCCGCAGAAACTTTTTCAGTTCCTGAACGACAATCCACAGATCAAGGCTATGTCCAGCCACCATTTTTTTGGCAGAGACTATGAGCTTGATCTCGATACGGAGGCTCGAAGCAAGTATTATTTTTTTGATTTTGTGATTCTCCGCCATCCGGTGTCCCGGTTAGTTTCGATCTATCTTTATTATCGTGGATTATCCCGTGGCGAGCATCCGCTTCAAGTCGCTGCGCTGAGCTTGCCATTTCCCGGGTTTGTTGAGTTTGTGCTGGATGGACATCCGCATTTCGCGGTGAACCCTCAAGTAACTATGTTCGGGTGCCGTCACTATGGTGCCGTCGCGTCCGATCACAATCTGGATCTGGCGAAGAAACGCCTTTCAGAGGTGGCTATGCTGGGAGTGGTCGAGGATTACGCTAGAAGCATGGTTGTGGCGGAGTATTTCATGCAGCCTGTTTTTCCAGGAATGCGGCTGAATGGTGCGATTCGCAACGTATCCGTCAAGGAAAGCATCGCGGGTTACGATGGGTCACTTAAGGCCGTCGAGGCTTCGTTGGGGGCTGTGCTTTATGCCGATCTATGCCGTTTGAATGATCTGGATATCAAACTCTGGTCGTGGGCTAAAGACGAGTTGATTCGAAGGACTCGGTATGTACCGGATTTTTCCGGCAGACTCGAGGAATATCGACGAAGAATTTCGTAGATTGATATTCTGATTGTTTGGCGATTTGAGTTGGCTCACGGCGCCCGCTGCAAAGATGGAATTAAACTGCCCATTATGGCCCGGACGCTTTGTTCGGTATCAGACATTTCGCGGCAATCCGCTACGAAATCCGGGTTTGAGGGTGCGTCGTAGGGGCTGTTGATGCCAGTCATGTCAGTAAGCAGGCCTGCTCTGGCTTTTTTGTATAGGCCTTTAGTGTCACGTGCTTCGCATACGTGAAGGGGAGTTTTGACGAATACCTCTGCGAAGTGATCGCTGCCGATGATGTTACGTGCCCTCTGTCTTTCCTTCGCTATTGGGGAGATGAAGGCGGTAATGACAATCAGCCCAGCGTCCATCATAAGGCGGGAAACTTCGGCGACCCGTCGGATATTTTCTGTGCGGTCCTTCAACGAGAATCCTAGGTCGTAGTTCAGACCGAGGCGAATGTTGTCCCCATCAAGCAGATAGGTGTGATGGCCGGTACGATTGAGCTCGATCTCCAGCATATTCGCAAGCGTTGATTTTCCAGATCCAGATAGCCCGGTAAGCCATATGACTTTCCCTCGATGCCCTTTTATATGCTCTCGTTCGTCACGCGTGATACTCATTGGGTGTTCGTGTACATCTCGAACTACTTTGGAATTTAAAGATTGAGAAAGCTCTGTCATGATCTTTATTGCTTCGCAGGTGCAGGCGGTGCTGTGTATTTCGATGGCGTGGTGTGTAGCTTGCTTTACTTAAGCCCGCTTCCGGTAGCAAGAGCTACTGCTAAGTGCTTAACTTTCTTGGGGGCGAGGAGATGGGGCTTTTCCCAAGACGACACCGTAGCGAGAAGGCATCTCCATTATCGACCTCGCAGGATGCACAGAGGGGTATGCGGACGGTGTTGTGACAGAATCGGCACATACAGTCAAGAAACGTAGTTAGTTGCCGTGATATATGGCGGTCTTGAACAAGATCATAGAGCCTGAAGCGTTCAGGTTAAAGGGAGATAGTGCCGTGAGCGCGCCGGAAGTTGCGGGGAGAAAGATGCTGGAGCCAGCTGCGGCGGGGCTGTCTCATGTTTCCGTAGTGATCGTTAACTATTTCGCGGGCGTCGGCCTGCGCGATTGTGTGCGCAGCGCGCTGAAGCAGTCTGGTCAGGTGGTGGTGGTAGATAACTCTGCCAGTGAGCCTGAGGACAACACGCTGGATATTCTGCGGGCCGAGTTCGCAAATGATTCCCGGTTGATGATTTTACCCCAGCTTTCCAATCTGGGTTTTGCTGTAGCTTGCAACGTAGGCGCAGGCGCTGCGAGTGGAGAATGGCTGCTTTTCCTCAATCCGGATTGCGTGTTGGCTGATGGTGCGGTCAGCAAGATGCTCAAGGCTATGCATGCGCATCCCGAGGCCGGCATGGCAGGAGGGTTGCTTCTAAATCCGGATGGTTCTGAACAACCAGGAGGGCGCAGGGCGGTGCCGACGCCGTGGCGCTCGTTCGTGAGGGCTTTTGGTTTTTCCCGTCTCGAACATCGCTACCCGCGCCTGTTCTCTAGTTATGAACTGCATGGAGAACCTTTGCCGATGGGGCCGGAGCCGATTGAGGCCATTTCGGGGGCCTGCATGTTCGTGCGTGAGTCGGCCATCAACGAGGTCGGGTTGCTGGACGAAGGGTATTTCATGCATTGCGAGGATCTGGACTGGTGCATGCGTTTTCGCAGGATCGGCTGGCAGGTGCTGTTTGTGCCTGACGCCCATGTGACGCATGAGAAAGGCACTTGCAGCCACGCTCGCCCGCTCTTTGTGGAGTGGCATAAGCACAAGGGCATGATCCGCTTTTACCGGCAGCATTTCAGTCACCAGTATCCAGGGCTTTTGATGCTAATGGTCATTTTTGGGGTGTGGTTTCGTTTCAGCCTTATCTCGGTGAGCAAGCTTCTCAAGCGCACCCCGGTGGATCTTGGAAAGTTGCGTGGAGTCCTTTGATTTGGGGGTACTGGGGGCGAGTAGCCCGGTAGGAGACTGCCTGCTCGAGACCTTGGCGAGTCACCCCTGCCGTGTGTGTGCGTTTTCCCGGAGAGTAGAGTGCGACAAGGCGGGCAGTGTCGCGCCGATCTGGCAGGCGCCAGGGATGGTCTCTCTGCAGATTCCAAGCTGGATTTGCCTGGCACCAATCTGGGTGTTGCCGGACTATTTCGACTGGCTGTTGGCCTGCGGGGTGCGGCGGATCGTGGTGCTGTCTTCGACCAGCCGTTTCGCCAAGCACGATTCTCCTGATGTTGCCGAGCGTTGTATCGCAGAGCGTCTGGCCCAAGCGGAAGAGCGAGTTGAATTATGGGCCAGACTGCACCGCATCGAGTGGCTCATTTTGCGGCCGACCTTGATTTATGGCAGTGGACGGGATCGCAATGTGGCCTTCATGATGCGTTTCGTGAAGCGCTGGAGGGTCTTTCCGCTTGCAGGGGCCGGATCTGGTTTGCGTCAGCCGGTTCATGTACGGGACGTGGCCCGGGCCTGTATGCAAGCGCTGAACTCCAGCCTGGATGCCAAGACCTACAACCTGTCTGGCGCCGAGTGCTTGAGTTTTCGCGATATGGTTGAACGTTGCTCGGCTGCAGTTGGTGTTCGGCCATGGTTGCCGTCCATTCCGCTCGGCATCTTGCACACGCTTCTATGGGTGCTGGCTCTGCTGAGGCCACAGGCCGGATGGAGTCCGGGGATGGCAGATCGCATGAATCGGGATCAGGATTTTGATCATTCTTCTGCCACCCGGGACTTCGGATTTTGTCCGCAGCCGTTCCGGCCAGGATTGCCAGGTACCCCCCCTGAAAAGGACGTTTTTCAGAAGTAGAATTTTCTCGCAACGGAATGCAAGGTTGTTTTATATAAAGGCCTCACGTTACCGACCGCTAGATCATCAACATTTTCAAGCAGGCGGAAGGTGGCAAACGGCTGACGAGCCACGCATTGTGCAGTCCTCATCAACCTGATGAAATTTCTGGGCTAGTTGGAGCTGGGAAGTGCTTTTAGTTTTTGCTCCAGAATAACGCCATACTTCGCATTCAAGTCAATGCGGGCCCGCAACGGGAAACCGTCACTTTTCCTGATCCATAGGACAAGCCCTGCATCATCCTGAGAATATTGACGGCGCGTAAGCCTGAGCGCCGGGACGGACGCATTGCCAACCTTGATGTTTTCCGCGACAGGATCGAGTACAAAAATTCGGGTCGAGATCCCGTCTGTTGCTGCAACGGTTGTCGCCGCGGTTGGCAAGGGCTGTTTGTAAAACAGGTAAGGCATGGTGGCGATATCTGCCGTGCGGTATTTGACGGACTCGCGTTTGGTCAGTTTGCCGGTTTTGTAGTAATTGGCGACCTTCGTTGTGTAATCAATCTGGACCTTGCGTTCATTCCCCTTGGTTCTTTCTTCCGTGAAAGTCTGGGTCATCAGATAGCCGCCTCCTGCTTTGCCCCTGCTGCTGCGCGAAGCAGTGCTGTTGGGCAAAAGGCTGGCGAGTACCGCATTGGCCTCTGCTTTTGATGTCAACGCATAGCTGTTGGCGGATAACGTGAATTGATCTGTCATGGATGCAATCCTGACGGAACCCCCGAGCAGTTTTAACGAGCTTTCGGCAGCTTGCGCTGCAGCACTGTGGTTTTTGGCTTTCCGGGCGTCCACGGTGATGTCGACATCCCAGTTTGCTGTGATCACATGTGTTTGGGCGTGCAGTTGCGTGGCAAACAATGCAATGGGCAAGGCTATCCAGCGGGAACTTACAGACATGATGTTTTCCGTGTAATGCAGAGTCGTATTGAACATGGCCACAAGATGGTTCTACGAAGCATCATATTCCGGGTGGCGGTGGCGGTGGCGGTGGCGGTGGCGGTGGCGGT
>Ga0316604_10002199_pt1 | contig 15360 bp, 15 predicted proteins | sample OWC_soil_day20_C_FD_207650 | JGI IMG/M metagenome (GOLD analysis project Ga0316604, IMG submission 207650) | Wetland soil microbial communities from Old Woman Creek delta, Ohio, United States - OWC_soil_day20_CT | ecosystem: Environmental > Terrestrial > Soil > Wetlands | place: USA: Ohio... | reverse complement strand
AAAGGAATTGCTGGATTATTTACAGGAAAGCGGAATTGTGATTGGAAGTGCTGTCCGCATTCTCGATGCCGCGGCATACGAAGGACCGCTGACGCTTGATCTGGATGGCAAGCATATTAAAATCAGTTATAAGGCCGCCTGTCAAATTTATGTGGATCAAACAGAGGGGTTATAACACCAAATAAATGATTTATTAGCCAATACGAGTGGCTTCATAAGCTGCGATACGGCGGACCCGGTCAAAAGGCCGAGCAGGTCTATGAAAACGGCTGCTGGTGTATCTGGGTATTAGAGCCATATAGAAAAAAGGAACACGCTGGCTTCCTTGTTGTGAAGTCAGCCTTTTGCTATACCGAGCCCAAGGTTGACATTTTCGCTTTGATGGTCTCTTTGCAGCCCCTCAGATACTCAATGCTATTGCTTTAATTGAATCTCCACCGCAGGCTTAGGGTAGTTACTTCAGCGAGCCATCTCTTCCTTCTGCTGATCAAAATATCAGTTCTTTTAAAAAGAGAACTGCCGCAACCTTCTGCGGTTGCGGCAGTTTTGGCATCCCCGAGACGATTCGAACGTCCGACCTATCGCTTAGGAGATCGCGGTGACGATTTTTACACAACCCCTTTGAATACTCTCCAATGCCCTGAAACCCGCTTAAATACAGGAGTTTTTAGCGATCGGCCTGATTCTGAATATCATGCCGTATCGCCCGTTTTTCTCTCGTTTTCTAGGGTCCTATTAGCAAGCTATTAGCAGGGAGCCTTAATCCAAAGCTTTCTAAACCAACTAGAAAAGGATGTGCACCATGTGTAAAACCATTACTGTTGCCAACCAAAAAGGCGGCGTTGCCAAAACAGTGACATGCTATCACTTGGCATATGCCCTTGCAGAACAACGGAAGCGGGTATTGGCAGTGGATTTTGACCCGCAGATAAACCTGACCGCCACCTTAGCCACAAACGAGGAAAACAGGCCGGAGTTTTGCATTACAGATTTGATGTCTCTACAACTCAAGGATAAGCCTTTACCCAAACCTTCCTTGTTTATGGCCTCACATGGCCGAATCGACTTTATTCATGGCAGTAAGGAATTATCCCGCTTGGAGAGCTTGCTGCAGACGGAGATGGGTACCGAGCATTTTCTGGAGGAGATACTAATTCCACTCAGGACAAGCTATGACTATATTATCATAGACACCAACCGGGCGGCAAGTCCCTTGATGGTAAACGCGCTCACTGCAACTGACAGCGTGCTGATACCAATCAATCCCGAATTCTACTCGACTGAGGGTCTGTCTGATCTCATCACCACGGTTCTTAAAAACAAGCGGCGGCTGAACCCGAACATCCGGTTTGAGGGCATTCTCTTTACCATGTGTGATATGCGCACGAACCTGTACCGCAGTACGCGGGAGGACGTGGAAGCCGCGTTTGCCGGAGAGATCAGGATTTTTGATGCGGCTATCCCACGAACCGTACAGGTCAGCGAGGCCGTGCGGCGAGGGTTGACTGTTTTTGAATATGACAGAGACTCAAAGGCCGGTACAGCCTACCGTGAGGTTGTGAAGGAGTTGATGAACGTTGGCTAGAGCGGCTCCAGCGCCTAATCGTGTAATATCTATGAGCGACCTGCGCGCCACGGCCGCTGAGCGCCCCACAACGGATCTGTCCAGCGCCATCAACACAAAGCGGCTGGTTTTCCTCGAATTCAGATGCATCCGGGATTTTCGGGGCCATACCTTCCGGCTCTACACGGGTGAGCGCCTGAGCGATATGATCGAAAGCATCCGGCAGAACGGTATCCTGCTGCCGCTGATTGTCCGGCGAATCTATGACGATGCGGATTTCGACTATGAAATGCTCTCTGGACACAACCGAAAAAACGCGGGCCTGCTTGCAGGCCTCAACGGGGCGCTTTGCCTTGTCAAAGAGGATATCGCGGACGAAGAAGCGCTTATGTATGTTATAGAAACCAACTTCATGCAGCGGTCCTTCTCGGATATGCTGCCAAGCGAACGGGCTGCCGGGCTATCGCTGCGCTATAGCGCTATGTTCTCCCAAGGAAAACGGAATGATATTATCAGAGAGCTTCAGATGCTGAATGGCGAGGAACCGGAACAGACTTGTGGAACCGAGTTCCATAAGTCGCTCAGCCGGGACAGCCTGGGTGAAAAATACAATCTGACCGGGCGCTCTATTGCAAATTACCTTCGTCTGGACAAGCTGGCCGATCCGCTGAAGGCACGCCTTGACAGCAATGTCTTTTCAATCAAGGCCGGTGTCAGTTTATCCTACCTTCCGGAGGCCGAACAGCTTCTTGTGGAGGATGCATTGTCACTGACGCAGGGCAAGCTTTCGGACGGTAAGGCAGTGGAAATCCGCAGAAAATATGAGGCCCGGGAGCTTAAAGACTCGGTTATAAGTCAGCTTGTTCAAGGCGGTTCGGAGAAATCCCGCGCTATCTCCGTGAAGCTCCCGCCACAGACCTACGCAAAGTACTTCGCGCCCGAAACGCCACGTAATGAGATTGAAAAAACAATTGAGCTTGCGTTGGCGTTGTATTTCTCAGATCACAAAGGAACGGAGGAATCAAAAATATGCCCGAACAGATCGAATTGAGCCGCCTGCCCGATACGCTTCAAGCGGCAGTGCGGGTTGAGGTTGAGAATCTCAATCGGTACTGCGTAAGCAAATGCGAAATTATCTCGGCTACACTGGTCAAGATTAACCCTCCGGAGGGACTTGGCCCCCCACAGAAGATCTACAGAGTGATCCTCCTCCAGTTAAATTGCTTTGCGATACTGGAACAGGTTACTTATGACGGAGTAGATTTCGGTGTGTCGAAGAGCCTGCTTACAGTAGGCGCAGTAAAAGAAATTATGGAGAAAGCGCCTATTTGGGCGGGTTTAAAGTGAAAACGCAATAGAAACTTCGTGACTGTCAAAAGTCCGGTATGCGCATCCGCGTAAACCAGACTTTTATTGTATTAAGTTAGAAAAGGAATCACATCAGGACCGGGGAATGATCACCGCATTGTCCACATCTGCGGAATCTGTCATGGCATTCGCGTCCGAAGAATATGTAGAATCATTAGTAAAAGGAACTGTGGTTATTTCATCCGCCTGCTTTGAGATGGAGAAATCGGGGTCTACAATATCAGGCACAGGTATCAACATATCCGGATCGGTATCTGTTCCCGGCGGGTACAATGCGACCCCCGGGTCAATTGAATCGGGTACTTCAGATATTTCTGTCGTTATGATATTGGCAGCCTCATTCACTGCGGATGCATTGCCGGTAATGGATAAGGTCAAACAAGCAAGGCCGACAAATAAAATTATTTTCGCCTGAATATGGCGGATGCTAAAATTCAATAGTGACTTTTCCATCAGCGGCGCCTCCCTAAATTTTAAAAGGGTCCAGGGTTTCCTCAATCCTGAGCTATGTAATAATAAGACGATACCATTTATATAAAGTTCCATTTTATGGCCGGCGCATTGAAAGCGTCGGCTTTTTCTATTCCCGCGTCATTTCACAACATCACAGGAGGTCGTACTATGCGTGAAATTAAGATTTATCAGCCGCCCGGCGAAAGCTCGCCAATAGCGCTGTTCTTGAACGGCTTAGATCAGAAGCTGAAGGAAAAAATCATATTCCAAATCTTCCGAGTGGCCACTCTGCATCCGGCCGAAATGCGGGAGCCTCACATAAAGAATTTTGTTCTGGAGAGATACAGCGCCCTGTACGAGCTGCGGGAAAAAAGCAAAATCCTCATCCGTATTATCTTCACGATAAGCGATGGGGATATTATTTTGCTCACGCCGTTTATCAAACGTCAGAAGCGCGACTCGGAAAAGGCTTTGGAATGCGCCGTAAAAATACTTGCGGATATTCGCACGCATCCGGAATACGCGGTTGATTTTAGCCTTTGTCTTAATAAATAGCCCATTTACAAACGAACCAAAAAGCAAGGAGGATATCGCAATGAAAAGAGCAAAAAAACTGTTCGGGTGGCTTTGCCCGCGGTTGGGGAGATGGTACGCGGCAAGCATGACCATTGTACTTCTTATCATGCTCCTCACGGTAAACGCCTTTGCCGTCTCAGATATGTGGACGGTGGCGAACGACATTATCGTGGATGTATACACAAAGATTGCCGGCATCAGCACGGTACTGGCGGGACTCATGAGCGCTGTGGCCGTGATCGGCGCCAAGATCTCAAACAACCAGCATAAGGTGGATCAGGCATGGGACTGGCTCAAGCGTATCTGGGTGGCGTGGGTCATCATCAATGGGATTGGGGCTTTTATAGCATACATCGTTCCCCAGTTTGACGGCCTGGCAACGCTGACGCCGTGACAGGAAGGATACATGTGCCAGCGGGAAGGAGGTGCAGGCCATGCTGGAGCTGATCTTTCAGGGCTTTCTGGAGTGGGCATACGGGCTGGTGCTGGAGAGCTGGGAATATTTTTCCGGTGTATTGATGGATATCCTGAGCATGGATTTTTCCTATCTCAAAACGCATGTTCCCATCGTGGATACCATCATACAGATCATGCTGGCGGTTGGTTGGGCGTTGCTTTTAGGAAATTTGGTGTTCCAATCCCTCAAAAGCATGGTTACGGGGCTGGGGTTTGAAGCTGAGGACCCGAAGCTGCTCTTTACCCACACGTTCGTGTTTGCCTTTTTACTGCTGGCGAGCCCACAGATTTGTGAGATCGGGCTGTCTATGACCCAAACGGTCATAGACATTCTGCAAGTACCGGACGCGGTGGCCGTTACCTTTGCGGATGAGAGTTCCTTCGGCGGAATCGGAGCCGCGTGGCTGCTGGTTATCATCATCGGCATTGTCGTCATGTTCAAGGTTTTTAAGCTGCTGCTGGAAATCGCCGAGCGGTATGTGATTCTCGGCATGCTGACCATCTGCGCGCCCTTGGCCTTCGGTATGGGCGGAAGCCGCAGTACCTCGGATATTTTCACCGGCTGGTGCCGTATGTTCGCCTCCATGTGCTTCATGATGATCAGCAACGTTATCTTCTTTAAGATGCTCTTGTCCGTATTATCCACTATCCCTACCGGCCTGGATATTCTGCCGTGGATCGTGTTAGTGCTCACCATCACGAAAGTTGCAAAAAAGGTGGATGCCATCATCACTCGTATCGGACTAAATCCGGCCATTACAGGGGATTCTCTGGGCCGCAGCCTGCCCGGCATGCTGGCCTACACGGTGATTCGCTCGGCCGCAAAGCAGATCGTGAAAACCGCAGGAAAAAATGCCGGCGGCGGCGCGCGCGGCGCAACTCCGAACGCTCCTTCAGGCGGCGGATCGGGCGGCGGTCCGAAAACCGGGGCTCCCTCGGGCGGCCATTTCGGCGGAAGATCACAGCATACCGGCTATTCCACAGGACCGGCGGGGACCTCTTCCTACCAGAGCGCATCTTCACAGCAGAGCGGTTCCTCTCAATCGGGAGGTCAAAACAGCTCTGCTGCTTTTCATTCTGCGTCGCAATCCACGGCGCAAAGCGATACGACACAGCAGGAAGCGTCTGCCCAACAGTCTCCGCCGTGGGCGCCGGAGCCTGGCTCCACCCGTCCGGGTTCGGCAGGACAAGACCGGACAAGCACCCTTTTCGGCAATCCGTCAACCCGGCAAAGCTCAGTCCCGCCTGGAACACGCCGCGCCGGGTCTCATGTGCGGCAGGCGCAATCCGGCACGGCAGTAACAGCCGCGGCTTCCGTCGCGGGCCGTTTCGGACAGAGGCCCGGAGCCTCGAACGGTACGGCAGGAACGGATGCGTCCGGCGTGAGCGCCCAGCCCGGTAAAATGGCACAGGGTTCAGTCCCAACAGCGGCATCCGGGCAAAGCCGCTACGCCCAGTCCGTCCGCCAAACTGCCCAAGGCGGCGATACAAGCACGACCGAATACAACAGCCAGCAGCAAAACATGTCGGCATCGGCCACCGTTCAACCGAAGCAACCCGCATCCGGTACCGCGGGAACCCGCTATACGTCGCGTTCAGCCACGACTCAGGCAGGCTCTGCCAACGGTACGGCAGGAACCGGCTCATCCCGGTCCCAGCCGCAGGCTCAGGCTACATCCGCCTCTTCAACGGTACGGCAGGAACGCCAATCTTCCGCCGGCGTCCCCGGAGCGTCCGGTACGATGGAATCCCCAATACGGCAAGGCAGGAATGCCGCACCGAGTTCGGCCTCAGCACCATCGGCAAAAACGACCGCCTCCCCGACGGCACGGCAGGAACGGTCCTCCTCCATGGGCAGCTCTATCCCTCAGGCTCCCGGCATGGCAGGAATGAGCGGCAGGGTATCCGGCGAGCGTCCGCAAGGACGATCCGCGGCACGCCCCGCCGAACGGGCACAGTCCGGCCCAAGGGCAACCACCGCTGTCGGTACCGGAAACCCGGCCTCCGAAACGGCACGGCAGGAAACCGCGCGCAGCTCCGAACGGCAGAGCAGCCGGGAGAAAAAAGGAGGTGCCGGCCGTGGCGAACAACAATGAGCAGCGCGGCGGCTTACAGACCGCCGCGAAGTTTGCCTGGATTGCAAAGGCCATTGCCAACATTGCACGCGCCCTGGCCACGACCGGACTGAAGGGGGCCGCTGTGGCGGCCGTCAAAGAGTCCCTTCCGTTCCTCATAAAGGTGGCCTTGGGCGTCCTCATCCTTCTGATCGTGTTTCCTATGGTGGTTTTCACAGCTCTGCCCAATATCTTTTTCGGTTTCGACAGCGCAACCTCCGATGACGTATCCCAAATGACTGTTAAGGCCTCGGTCATCGGCAGCGCGTATATGAGCCTTGATGACTACCGGGACTCCCAGATGGACTCCATTGTTACGCGGCTGGTAAGCGAATATGAGGAAGACGGCGTCACCATCGACGAAATCAGCGTGTCCAGCGATTTTACGGAGGAAGACCTCTGCTGGCTCATTGCCATCAATTCCGTCGAAAACCAACAGGATCTCAATCTGATGGAGATTGAGGATATCCGCTCCCTCAGCATTTCCCGCCTTTCCATAAATTCTTCGATACTGAGCGGAGAGGTTGGGGACACAATCCTGACCGTGGATTTCGCGGCGCTTGACCCTGCTGAGTTAATGGAACAGATGGCCTTCGACGAGGACAAGAAGAATTGGGCAGAGGTTCTGTACAATACTCTTTTTGACAGCAACGCACTGGAGAAGTACAGCTCATATTTTACCGCAAGCCTGCCCTCCTACAGCGGGGACAGCTACGGCGGCGGCATCGAGTATGGCGGCAGCGGGAACACAGAAATTGACATCTCGAAATTTGTAAGCCCAGCGACAAAAAACAATTTGGATCTGGCCGCCTATGCCGTTCAGGCATGGGAGAATGGTTGGGGCTACGTTTGGGGTACATATGGCAATGTCCTGACCCAATCTTTATTCGACTACAAATTGGAACAATATCCTGACGGCGTGGGCAACTATAAGGACTATATCGAGGAAAACTGGCTGGGCGGCCGTACCACTGACTGCGTAGGCCTCATCAAGGGTTACGGCTGGCTGAACGCCGAAGACCTGACGATCGATTACGGAACCAACGGAATGCCGGATTATACCGCCGATCAGATGTATAAATCCGCTGAAGTATCCGGTGAAATTGCGGACATGCCTGAAATTATCGGCCTTGCACTCTGGAAGGAAGGCCATATCGGCGTGTATATCGGAGGCGGCTATGCCATCGAGGCGATGGGCACGAAATATGGCGTCGTGCGAACAAAAGTGGAAGGCCGCGGCTGGCAGGGCTGGTGCAAAATACCGTACATTCAATACATTGAGGAAGATGGGTGATCTTTTGAGTAAAATAACGAATTTGAGAAAGCTCCGGCTGCGGCATGGGATAACGTTGATTGAATTCGCCGACGCGGCCGGAGTCTCCAATCAGCAAATCAGCCGCGTCGAGCTGCTATACCGGCCGATCACGCGGGAGCTGGAGCAAAAATGTGCGCGCGCTATGGAGACAGTCATCGACCGGCGCTACGGCGCGGTTCGGGCGCTGGAGCGTGATTACCGTAGCTTCAGGAGCGCCCTTCTGGATGAAACGGAGGATGAAACACGTGGACAATGAAGCTTATCATATTCCGAGCAACTATACCAACGCAGGGCGGCTTATGGGACTTTTCGAAATTCGGAATGTGGTAGAAATGGCGCTCATGGTTGTTCCCGCCCTGTTTTTGTGCCTCTATTTCCTTCCGCTTGCGCTGACACCAAAGCTTATTGTGACGCTGACGGTCATCGTCCCGCTGGGGGGATTTGGGCTGATCGGCGTAAACGACGACAGCCTGAGCCGCTGGCTTACCTCCTGGTGGCGCTGGCGGAAAAACCGGCGGGTCCTGGCTTACCGAGGGGAGGCAGTAACCAAATGAAACTGAAAAATATGATTTTCGGCGGCACCGTCAGAGATACCGGCGGCTCTTTAAGTACTTACCGCGACAGCGTACAGACATGGCTGCCCATTAAAAACATCGTGGGCGGCGTAGTGGTCACCCGGGACCTGCGGTTTATCAAGGTCCTGGAAATCATGCCGATCAATTTCTACCTGAAGCCGGAGGCGGAGCGGCAGAGCATCATCGCGGCTTACGCGGCCTTTCTTAAGATCGCGCCGAACAGCCTGCAGGCGCAGGTCGTGACCCAAAAGGCGGACATGAGCGAGTATGTAAAAAGGATGCTGGGATACGCCGAAAGTGAGGAAAACGATTTATGCCGCGCCATGATTATGGACAATATCGCGGAGATTGGAGAACTGGGGGCGGGCGATGCGATCTGCCACCGCTTCTTTCTGATTTTTGAGCATGAACCGCAGATGAAGGCCCGCCGCAACACAGTACGCGCAATCGCCCAGCGCATGGCTGAGGAGGCCGACACACTCCGCCGGTATCTGGACGTGTGCGGCCTTGAGGTGCTGGAGCCGCGCTACAGTGACAACGCGGTTCTGGAACTGCTTTACGAGCGAATCTGCAAAAAAACCAGCCGGCGTGTCAGGCTTCCCGCCGGCGTTTACGACATGACGACTATGGTGCACGGAATCTATGATACGGAGGGACAACATGACTGAGTATAAGCGAAAACAGCGGCCGCCGCCGGTAAAAGGAAAAAAGGAGCTTGTAAAAAAGGCCCCTCCGCCGGAGGAGGAAGCGCCTCCGCAAGAACAGGAACAGGAGGAAACACGTAAGCAGCCGTTGATAAAACGGCTGCTTTTTGGTGCGGCGACGCCCGATGTTACGGAGCTTGAGGCGGGCTCCACCACCATTTTGGATATCCTATCGCCCACAACCATAGACACCCATGGCCGGGACTATGTCCTTGTGGATGATGTATACCACGCCTATCTCTACATCACCGGCTACGGATACGCCACTACCGTGGGGCACGGCTGGCTGACGCCGCTGGTGGAGGCCGGCGAGGGCGTCAGCCTGAGCTTTACGGCGGTGCGCCAGTCAAAGGATAAGGTTCTGTCAAAAATCGCCCAGACTACCATGCTCAACCGTTCCCGCATGCGTGAGGTGGGCGATACCCGTCAGGACTACGAGGAGCTTGACAGCGCCGTAAGCGCCGGGCTGTATCTCAAGGACGTTATGAACCGGCAGGGCGAGGACTTTTATTATATGCACACGCTCATTGAGGTAACGGCCGAAGATCCGCAGCTTCTGGAGCAGCGGGTAACGGCTGTGGAACAGCTCTGTGTGTCCGTGGATATGATTGCCCGCCGCTGTGATTATAAAAACGAGCAGGCTTTTTTATCCATGCTGCCATTGCTTTCGTTAGACCCGGATATCGAGCGAAAATCCAAGCGCAATGCCCTGACAAGCGGCGTTGCGGCGGCGTTCCCCTTTGCTTCGTATGAGCTCAGCGACAAGGGTGGCGTGTTCTTGGGGCTGAACATGTATAACCGCTCGCCTGTGTTCCTGGATTTCTACGACGATTACAAATACACAAACGGCAACATGTGGGCAGGCGGTTCCTCCGGTACCGGTAAAACCTCAACGCTCCAGATTGTCGGCGGCCGTCTCCGGGAGCAAGGTAAGCAGGTCATATATATTGTTCCCAAAAAGGGCCACGAATTTCGCCCCTTATGCGAGGAATTCGGCGGTCAGTTCATCCGCCTCTCCCCCTCCTCACCGGACTGTATCAATATCATGGAGATCCGGCGCACGACGCTGGACACCCATTCTCAGCTCCGCAATCTGGTGGCAAGGGACGATTCCGTTTTGGCGGATAAGATCGCCCGGCTGGTTATCTTCTATTCTTTACTCAAGCAAAATCTGACGGACGAAGATAAAAACTATCTGGACACATCCTTGGTGGAGTGCTACGGGAGGTTCGGCATTACCTCTAACAACGCCTCCCTGTTCGACGAAGAAAGCGGCGCGCTCAAACGAATGCCGACGCTCTCGGACTGGTACGCTACGCTCTCAGGAAATCCGGAAACCAAGCACCTTTCCGTCGTGCTAACCCGCTTCGTCTCCGGTTTCGCCGCCTCCATGGGCGGCGAAACCAACGTGGACATCGGCAACAAATACATCGTGCTGGACACCTCCGGTATGCCGGACGACCTGATACTGCCCGGCATCTTCTGGGCTACGGATCTGGCGAGTGACCTGATTATGGATGCCGGCGCATCTCTGTCCGCGCTCATCGCCGATGAGCTCTGGGCGCTGGTGGGCGCAAACTCCAATCCGCTGGCCGCGGCGTATGTTCAGGAGAAGGTCAAGACGATCCGGGGTCTTGGCGGCATCGCCATCACGTCCACGCAGGGGATGCAGGATCTGTTCGGGCTGGAGGGCGGTAAGTACGGCAAGGGCATTCTGGACTCCAGCCGCATCAAGCTCGTCATGCAGATGGAGGAACAGGAGGCCCGGCTGATACAAGGCGTACTGAACCTATCCGAGGATGAGGTGCGGCAGATCACCCGTTTCCGGCGGGGTGAGGGTCTTCTCTGCATCGGGTATAACCACATACCGATCGCTTTTTTCGCGACGCAACGTGAATATGCCGCTATTACGACCTCGCCCACGGATTTGCGGGCGAAATACAAGGAGAACGCGCTATGAAGAATTTCGAACAGGACGCCATCCGAATACAAAGGCTGGCCGATGGCGCAAAGAACGCTGCGGGAGAGCTTTTAGCATTTGCCGGCGATGACCGGGCGAATCCGGACGCCCTCCGGAAGACGCTGGAACGGATAGCGATACAGTTTGAGCAATCGACATTGACGCTGAGGTCGCTCTGCGAAGAAGCGTGCACCTCTAAAGGCGGTCCTGCGGGCAAGAAGCCGGCCCTTCCCTTCCTGGAGGTGGCGGGGTCCATAGAGATCATTGAAACCAAGTGGCTTCACATCCGGCTGGAAACGCTGCTTCCCCACTGCCGGTACCAAACGCCGGACTATCTCTCCGATACCATTCGCAGACTGTTGGATGCGTTTGAAGCACGGGGACGGGCGCTTCCGTTTTTCCGGCAGGCTTTGCTTGCGATCGATGAGCACAGCGGTATTGACGGCCGCCGGGTGTTTGATCAGGACAACAAAGGCTGGAAGGCAGTCTCCAACGCTTTGAAGGGGAGGGTCATCCCAGACGACGACCAGTACAGCCTCGGCGTGACGCTACTTTCCGCCAACCGACCGGACAATGTCTGTCACATCACGCTGATGGACATTCAGGATGCCTCGGATTTTTTTATTCTGCGCTCGGAGCCTTACGCCATGGACAGCATGTATCAGGGCTTTTAAGCCGGATAGAACCATCAGAAACGGCACAAAAAACGGCGTTTCCAGCGCTTCCCGCCTTTGAGGAAAATCTGATGGGTATCGACAGCGAAAAAAGCCAGATATATCAAAGGGTTTCCGGCAGCGTTTGCAGGCAAAATGAGACCGAAAATCTGAGTTCTACGGGGGGCCATCAGAAAACGTAAAAAAATACGGGTCGAGGGACGCCGAAATCGTCTGTGCGCCGGGAGCGGCGCACGGGCGGTTTCGGCGTCGCAGGAATAAGGGGAGGTGTGTTATGTGTGCTGCTGAGCGTGCGGGACTTTGATCTGCTCCGGCTTCTCCGCTGGTGCCGGTGCGTGTATCCGTCCGATCTGAAGGCCGTATTTTCCGAGTCGGAGATTCTGAACCTCGTCGGCGCCGGGCTCATGAAGCTCCACTCGGGAAGCGCATCCCTGATCCTCACCGGGAAGGGACAGCATTTGCTGAATGAGGAGTACGGAAACGATATCCCCAATATGGCGCCGTCCTACAGGGAAATTGATATTGCCCGCCGTGTACGGACGGCAAGGCTCATACTGACCGCCTATCACGCCGGTCTCCAAGTCTTTACAACGGACATGGAGGCCTTGACTATCGGCTCGGCGCTGTTTCTTCCCTCCCTCACGCGGGCACGCGGGAGAAACCTGTGGGGCAATTCAAGGATTGCGGCTGTCGGCCGCGTCGGGGATCTCATCTGCGGTTTTCACAATATAGGTTCCGATGCCGGGAAAATAATCCCGGCTGACGAACTCCGCGCATTTTCAGCCAATACCTCCGGCGTAGGCGGGAACCCAGTCATGATCTTCAGCGGCACTGGATACCGGGAAATCCTCGCGGAGCTGGAAGCCGCGGCTCCCGATACCGGAAACCGACTTGTGCGCTACGGCGAGGCTTACCGGCGAATGCCTGTGCCGGTACATTTGCTCGCCTGCGACGAAACCGGCGCCATGCAGCTGAAGATTATGTCTGAGCCGGACTACAGAAATCGGCTGACCCGGGCGGCTCTGCGAGGACAATACCGGCCGCCGCCGGACGGCTTGGACTGCGACGCCCTGTTCGACGGTATCCCTTTCCTCATGGCGGCGGATATGGACCTGCGCCGTTCGGATGCAGCCGTGGAAGCGGCCTATTCCCAGGGGTATTCCCAGATCGCAATGGCGGCGCTGGAAGCGCAGACGAAAAGCATTCTTGACGCCCGGTATGGAGATACGGGCAAGGCGCGCATCTTCATGCTCACCGAGTCCGCTCTCACGGAATTTTTCGGCTGTCCGCCGGCACTCTACGCGCCTCCGGATGAAGCCTATCCAACGAAGAAAGGAGATGTGCTGTATGCCCCGCTTATCCGCGCTCATCGAGGGCCTTTCCCGGATAGTTGCAAAAAATGAGGATCGGGCCGGGCGCAAGGCCGGACGCTGGTATTCCCGGAACAAGGAAAAGCTGGTGATTTATATTCCTTTGATGCTTATTGCCTGGTATGTCTATGGCCTGTTTCTCAACTCCCTGGATCTCGGTATCCGTTCTACTTTCAACGGAAGCGGTGAAATGATCGAAAGCATCTGGGTCTGGAATCCGCTTCTCAATCTGATCAAACCATTCACACCCTTTGGGATGGGTGTCACGGCGGTCAGCGCGCTGCTGATCTGCCTGATCACTAAGAAAGGATACAACCGCTTTTCCGGATACAAATTTGTCAGGGACAAGCGTGGCTTCGATATTCTGCCCGACGGTACGCACGGCACCAGCGGATTCATGAGCAAAAAGGAGCGGCAGCAAATTTTAAGCACCGGCTCCGTTGTGGAACTGGACGGCACCATCCTCGGTGAGCTCAAAAAAACCCCGGACGATAATGATAAGTATTCTGAATACGTGACGCTGAAGAAAAACAGCGGCCTCACCGAGCATACTATGATCTACGGTGCCACCGGCTCCGGCAAGAGCCGCGGCTATGTCAAGCCCTTTATCCTCCAGTGCGTTCGCCGCAGGGAGAGCCTGATCCTGGTCGATCCAAAAGGGGAATTCTATGAAACGATGTCTGGTTATCTGCGGGATCAGGGCTATGAGGTACGGCTGTTCAATCTGCTGGATATGGAAAACAGCGACGCATGGAACTGCCTGGCCGCCGTGGACGGCGACCCCTGTATGGTGCAGTCTATCGCGGAGGTCATCATCAACAACACCTCCAACACGGAGGAACGGCAGGATTTCTGGTCCAAAGCCGAGCTAAACCTTCTGGTGGCACTAATCCATTACGTCCATAACCACCGGGGTTCCGACGGAAAGCTGTTGCCCATTCAGGAGCGGAGCCTCGGTACCATTTATAAGATGCTGGCAAACGAAAGCTTTCAATCCTTGGATGAGATCTTCAGTGCTTTGCCGCAGAGTCATCCGGCCAAAGCGCCCTATGGCATTTTCAAGCTGGCCAACCGGCAGATCTGGGGCAATATCGCTATCGGGCTCGGTAACAGACTTTCAGTTTTCCAAAATGCGCTTGTCGATATGATCACATCGTACAACGAAATTGATCTGACTCTTCCAGGGCAGAAACCTTGTGCCTACTTCTGTGCCATCTCCGATCAGGACAGCAGCTTGGAGTTTCTGAGCTCGCTGTTTTTTTCACAGCTTTTTTCCCGCCTGATGGACTTCGCCCGGCGGAACGGAGTCAGCGGACGCCTGCCGGTGGTCGTCAACGTCTGTCTTGAAGAATTCTGCAATATCGGCAAACTGGTGGATTTTAAAAAGGTACTGTCCGTCTGCCGCAGCCGCGGGATTAATTGTCAGATCATCGTCCAGTCCATCTCTCAACTCTCCGACCGTTATGAGAAAAAAGAGTGGGAAGAGCTCATCGGAAACTGCGACATTCAGATTTGCCTGGGCTGCAACGACCAGATGACGGCGCAGTACATATCCGACAAATGCGGTATGGCGACCATCCGGGTAAACAACAACCAGATGCCGCTCATGCCGCTGTTTTCGCCCATCTACAGCAGCACCCGCCCCTACTCGCAGACCCGGAGCAACACACAACGCCCCATCATGATGCCGGATGAGATTCTGCGTATGGATAACAGTCAGTGTCTGGTGCTCCTGCGCGGCCAGCCGCCCTTGCAGCTGTACAAAATTATTCCGGACGAATTTCCTGCGTTCCGGCAGCTGCGAAGCACACCGGTGAAGGAGTATGTGCCCGACTGGCGCAGAGAAAAAGAACAATCGGCCCAGACACCGCGGGCACAAGCTTCGCGGTGGACGCCACCTGAACAGCTGGCGGACCAAAAGCCTGCGCCACTAAAAACGGAAGACTTTGATTATAACCTTGTTCCGCAGCATGTGGAAAGTAACACAGCCATAGAAGGTCTTGGAATGGTGGAAAAAACGCTGCATGAGCTTCGCGGCAATATCGAATATGGAGAGGAGGAATGACCCATGCGGGCAGCTAAAATGACGGACAGACCGGATTTTACACTGATGCGGCAAACGGATATCCAGAGCGTTTACCATATGCAGATGCCGCGCTGGCTGTTCTCTGATCCGCGCTATGCCGATATGTGTTTGGACGCCAAGGTTACCTACACATTTTTGCTAAACC
>Ga0316604_10002198_pt1 | contig 15361 bp, 14 predicted proteins | sample OWC_soil_day20_C_FD_207650 | JGI IMG/M metagenome (GOLD analysis project Ga0316604, IMG submission 207650) | Wetland soil microbial communities from Old Woman Creek delta, Ohio, United States - OWC_soil_day20_CT | ecosystem: Environmental > Terrestrial > Soil > Wetlands | place: USA: Ohio... | reverse complement strand
GGGCGCGTTCAGCTCCTGGAGACGCTTCAGACGGTTGTTGCGGTTGATCACGCGGCGATAGAGGTCATTCAGGTCGCTGGTGGCGAAGCGCCCACCGTCGAGCGGTACCAGCGGTCGCAGGTCGGGCGGCAGCACCGGGATGATCTCGAGGATCATGTTCTCCGGGCGGTTGGTGGATTCGCGAAACGCGTCGAGCACCTTGAGCCGTTTGGCGAGCTTCTTGCGCTTCGCCTCGGAGGTGGCGTCGCGCATCTCGAGGCGCAGGCGCTTGCTCTCGCCCTCGACGTCGATCTTCGCGAGCAGGTCGCGGACGGCCTCGGCGCCGATCCCGAATTCGAAGCCCTCGCGGCCCCACTTCTCCTTCATCTCGAGCAGTCGCTCGTCCGAGAGCAGCTCACCGGGCTTGAGGTCGGTCTCCTTCGGGTCGGTCACGATGTACGATTCGAAATAGAGCACACGCTCGAGCTCGCGCAGCGAGATCTCGAGGATGTTGCCGATGCGTGACGGCAGCGACTTCAGGAACCAGATGTGCGCGACGGGCGTGGCCAGCGTGATGTGGCCCATGCGCTCGCGCCGCACCTTCGACTGGATCACCTCGACGCCGCACTTCTCGCACACCACGCCGCGGTGCTTCATGCGCTTGTACTTGCCGCAGTTGCACTCGTAGTCCTTCACCGGACCAAAGATCTTGGCGCAGAAGAGCCCGTCGCGTTCCGGCTTGAAGGTCCGGTAGTTGATGGTCTCCGGCTTCTTGACCTCGCCGTGGGACCACTCCCGGATCTTTTCCGGGGACGCGATCGAGATGCGGATCGAGTTGAAGGCCAAGGGATCCTTGGGCTTCTCGAACAGGTTGTAGAGGTCTCTCACGGATCCCCCTTATTCGACTTTGTCTTCGACGAGATCGACGTCGAGTCCGAGTGCCTGGAGCTCCTTGACGAGCACGTTGAAGCTCTCGGGGAGACCTGGCTCGAGCGTCATTTCGCCCTTCACGATCGACTCGTACATGCGCGTGCGGCCGCCGACGTCGTCGGACTTGACCGTCAGGAATTCCTGGAGGGCGAAGGCGGCGCCATAGGCTTCGAGCGCCCACACCTCCATCTCGCCCAGGCGCTGGCCACCGAATTGCGCCTTGCCGCCCAGCGGCTGCTGGGTGACGAGGCTGTACGGCCCGATCGAACGCGCGTGGATCTTGTCGTCGGCGAGGTGGTGCAGTTTCAGCATGTAGAGCACGCCGACCGTGACGTCGCCGTCGAACGGATCGCCACTTCGGCCGTCGAAGAGCACCATCTGACCGGAGGTCGGCAGCTTCGCGCGGCTCAGCTCCGCCTTGATCTCGGGCTCGCCGGCGCCGTCGAAGACCGCGGTCGCGACGTGCACGCCCGTCGCGACGCTCTTCGCGAGCGACAGGATCGCCTCGTCGGACGCGCCGTCGAGCACCCCCGACGTGGCGGGATGGTCGTAGGCGACCTTCAGCGCTTCGCGCACCTTGGCGATCTCGATGCCCCGGTGCTCGTCGAGCAGTGCCTGCACCTGCTGGCCCAGACCGCGAGCGGCCCAGCCGAGATGCGTCTCGAGAATCTGTCCGACGTTCATGCGCGACGGAACACCGAGCGGGTTCAGCACGATGTCGACCGGCGTGCCGTCCGCCATGTACGGCATGTCCTCCTCGGGGAGGATCCGCGAGATCACGCCCTTGTTGCCGTGACGGCCGGCCATCTTGTCGCCGACCGAGAGCTTGCGCTTGATGGCGACGTACACCTTCACCATCTTGAACACGCCCGGCGGCAGCTCGTCGCCCTTCTTCAGGCGCGCGATCTTCTCGTCGAAGACCGCCTTGATCACGCCAGCGCGCTCTTCGATGTTCACGAAGATGCGCTCGATCTGATCCTGCACGCGGGCGTCGGTGACCTGAACGTCCTTCCAGCGCCGCTGCGGCAACTGGGTCAGCTTCTCGTTCGTGATGACGTCGCCCGTGTCGATCCAGACTTCCTTGCGGCGCTCGTCGGCGACGCGGTTGGCCGCCGACTTGCCGACCAGCAGCTCGCGAACGCGCAGCAGCGCACTCTCGCGGATGATGCGGGTCTCGTCTTCCTGGTCCTTGCGCAGCCGCTCGATCTCCAACTCCTCGATCGCGCGAGCGCGCTCGTCCTTCTCGACGCCGCGGCGCGAGAAGACCTGGGCGCCGATCACGATGCCCGAGACCCCCGGCGGCACTCGCAACGAGGTGTCGCGAACGTCGCCGGCCTTCTCGCCGAAGATCGCGCGCAGCAGGCGCTCCTCCGGAGACAGCTGGGTCTCGCCCTTCGGCGTGATCTTGCCCACGAGGATGTCGTCCGGCTTCACCTCGGCGCCGATGCGCACGATGCCCGCGTCGTCGAGATCCTTCAGCGCTTCTTCGCCGACGTTGGGGATGTCTCGGGTGATCTCTTCCTTGCCGAGCTTGGTGTCGCGCGCGACGCACTCGAACTCCTCGATGTGGACCGAGGTGAACGAATCGTCCTTGACCACGCGCTCGGCGATCAGGATCGAGTCCTCGAAGTTGTACCCGCCCCAGGGCATGAAGGCGACGACGACGTTGCGCCCGAGCGCCAACTCGCCGCGCTCCGTCGCCGGGCCGTCCGCGATCACCTGCCCACGCCGCACGCGGTCGCCCGGCTTCACGATCGGGCGTTGGTTGATGCAGGTGTTCTGGTTCGAGCGCTGATACTTGATGAGGTTGATGATGTCGACGTTCGAGCCGGTGCCGTCGTCGTCGTCGGGTTTGATCACGATGCGGCTGGCGTCGACCGACACCACCGAGCCGTCGCGCTTGGCGACGACCGTGACGCCCGAGTCGCGCGCCACCACGGCTTCCATGCCGGTTCCGACGAGCGGCGCCTGCGTCCGCAACAGCGGAACCGCCTGGCGCTGCATGTTCGCACCCATCAGCGCGCGGTTGGCGTCGTCATGCTCGAGGAACGGAACCAGCGACGCAGCCACCGAGACCAGCTGGTTCGGCGACACGTCCATCATCTCGATCTGGTCGCGCGGCGTCATCTGGAACTCGCCGGTCTTGCGCGCCTGGACGCTGTCCGCGACGAGGCGACCGTTGGCATCCATCGCGGCGTTCGCCTGGGCGATCGAGAGGCGCTCCTCGTCGAGCGCCGAGAGGTACTTCACCTCGTTGGTCACCACGGAATCGCGCACGACGCGGTACGGCGTCTCGATGAAACCGTAGTCGTTGACGCGCGCGTAGGTCGAGAGCGACGCGATCAGGCCGATGTTCGGACCTTCCGGAGTCTCGATCGGGCAGATGCGGCCGTAATGCGTCGGGTGCACGTCGCGCACCTCGAAACCGGCGCGCTCGCGCGTGAGACCGCCCGGCCCGAGGGCCGAGAGACGCCGCTTGTGCGTCACCGCCGACAGCGGGTTGGTCTGGTCCATGAACTGCGAGAGCTGGCTCGACCCGAAGAACTCCTTGATCACCGCCGAGACGGGCTTGGAGTTGATCAGGTCGTGCGGCATCAGCGTCTCGATCTCCTGGAGCGACATGCGCTCCTTGATCGCACGCTCCATCCGCACCAGGCCGATCCGGTACTGATTCTCGAGCAGCTCGCCGACCACGCGCACGCGGCGGTTGCCGAGATGGTCGATGTCGTCGATGCGCTTGGTGGGATCCGAGCCGTTCTTGAGGTCGACCAGGTACTTCACGGCGGCGAGGATGTCGTCGCGGCGCAGCGTGGGCAGCTCGCGCAGCGGGATCTCTTCGGCCGGGCCGCCGTGCCCGCCCGGGTGCCAGCTCACACGCTCGTCGGGGCTGAAGCCCAGCTTGTGGTTGAGCTTCAAGCGGCCGACGCGCGAGAGGTCGTAGCGCTCGGGGTTGAAGAACAGGTTCTGGAACAGGTTGGTGGCGGTGTCGAGTGTCGGCGGATCGCCGGGGCGCAGGCGACGGTAGATGTCGATGATCGCCTCTTCCTGGGTCGCGGTCTTGTCGGCGAGCAGCGTGTCCCGCACCGACGTGCCGGTGAGCACCGGGTCCAGGTAGAGCAGCTGGAACTCGTCGATACCGCGCTCGCGGAAGCCGTCCAGGTGCGTCTGCGAAATCTCCTCGTTGCACTCGATGATGACTTCGCCGGTCGCCTCGTCGACGATGTCGACCGGCGAGACGCGCTTCACGTTGTCTTCCCGGATCAGATCCTCGAGGCCGATCGGAATCCAGCTGATCCCGGCCTCGTTCATGCGACGCAGGCTCGCCTTGTTGAACTTGCGGTCCTTGCGCACGAGCACGTTGCCCGCGGGATCCTTCACGTCGTGCGACGAGCGCTGGCCTTCCAGCAGTTCGGGGTCGACCTTCTTGAGGTACCGCGGCTTCTTGCCGTCGAGTTCGACCTTGATCGTCTCGGGCTTGTAGAAATAGGCGAGCAGCTCCTCGGTGTTGTAGCCGAGCGCCTTCAACAGCACCGTCGCGAAGATCTTCCGGCGCCGATCGATGCGCGCGTAGAGCATGTCCTTGTGGTCGAACTCGAGGTCGAGCCACGAACCGCGGTACGGGATCACGCGGCAGGAGAACAGCTTCTTGCCGGCGGCGGACACCGTCGACGAAGTGGTCGTGTCGAAGAAGATGCCGGGCGAGCGGTGGAGCTGCGAGACGATCACGCGTTCGGTGCCGTTGATGATGAAGGTGCCGTTGTCGGTCATGATCGGGATCTCCCCGAAGTAGACCTCCTGCTCCTTCACATCGCGGATCGTCTGCGCGCCCTCCGCGTCGTCCCAGGCGACGAGTCGGATCGTCACCTTGAACGGTGCGGCGTAGGTCATGCCGCGCTGCAGGCATTCCTGCACGTCGTACTTCGGCTGCTCGAGCACGTACCCGACGAATTCCAACGACGCGGTGTCGTTGAAGTCCTTGATCGGGAAGATCGAGTTGAAGACGGCTTGCAGGCCGGCGTTCTCGCGCTTCTCTGGTTCGATCTGCGTCTGCAGGAAGCGTTCGAACGATTGCTTCTGGATCTCGATCAAGTTGGGGATCCCGAGGATCCTGGGGATCTTCGAGAAATCCTTGCGGACCCGGGGTGCGTTCTCGGAGAATTGGATCTCTTTCACGACTCCGACTCGCCCTCCAATGGAGATGGTGCGGGGCTACCGGGCGCCTTGCGCCTTGGGACAACCGCGCGGGATGCGCGCCTCGCGCGCGCACGAGCGGTCGCGGGCGACGCGGGCGTCGCGCGCGACATCTCGGGAGCTACTTGATGTCGACCTGGCCGCCTGCCGCTTCGATCTGTGCCTTGATCTTCGCGGCTTCGTCCTTCGACACGCCTTCCTTCACCGCCTTCGGCGCGGCCTCGACCAGGTCCTTGGCCTCCTTGAGGCCGAGGCTCGTGATCGCACGAACCTCCTTGATCACCTGGATCTTCTTGTCGCCCGAGGAGAGCAGGATGACGTCGAACTCGGTCTTCTCCTCGATGGGCGCGGCGCCAGCGCCGGCCGCCGCCGCAGCGACCGCGACCGGCGCAGCAGCCGAGACGCCCCACTTCTCCTCGAGAAGCTTCGCGAGTTCGGCAGCCTGCAGCACGGTGAGGCTCGACAGTTGATCGACGATGACGTTGAGATCAGCGGACATTTTCAGACTCTCCTTGCAGATCGAAACGGTCGAACCCTGCGCGAGCCCAGCTCGAGAAGGTGCCCGACGATTGGTTGACGCCGCGTCCGACCCGCGGCCTTGGAACCGCCTCCGCGGCCCCGGAAATCACTCGGAGGCGCTCGCCTCCGCCAGTTTCCTCTGATGCGCCCCCACCACGCGCGCGATCTGCGCGCCCGGCGCCGCAAGCAACCGCGCCAGCTGAGCCGCCGGCTCCTGCAGAAGCCCGATCAACTTGGCGCGCAGTTCGTCCAGCGACGGGAGCGTGGCCAGCACCGCGATTTCGGCGGTGCCGAGCGACTGGCCCTCGACGACGGCGGCGCGCAGCTTGAACGGTGTCTTGTCCTTGCCGTACTCGACGAGCATCTTGGCCAGCTTCGCGGGATCGCCGAACGAGAAGGCGACCGCCGTAGGCCCGTTGAAATGCTCGAGGAGCGCAGCGCCGGCCGAACCCTCGGCAGCCCTGCGCAGCAGCGTGTTCTTCGCGACGCGATACTCGAACGCGCCGACACCGGCGGCACGCATCTTGGCGCGCAGCACGTCGACGCTGGCGACGTCGAGACCCCGGTACTCCGCGACGAACACGCTCGTGGCCCGCTTGAAGCGGTCGTGCAGCTCGGCGACTTCGACTTCTTTCTGCGACCTCGTCAGCACCGCAACGCTCCTCTGCTCACGCGACCTTCGTGACCGTGACCGACGACGGCTCGATGCGCAGGCCCGGCCCCATCGTGGTCGAGATCGAGATCTTCTTGAGGTAGGTGCCCTTGGCCGAAGCCGGCTTGGCGCGTACCAGGGCGTCGATCAGCGCCGTCGCGTTGTCGACGAGATGGTCCACGCTGAACGACTTCTTGCCGACCGACACGTGGACGATCCCGGCCTTTTCGACGCGGTATTCGACCTTCCCCGACTTCTGCTCCGCGACCGCGCGACCCACGTCCATCGTCACGGTGCCGAGCTTCGGGTTCGGCATCAGCCCGCGCGGGCCGAGTACCCGGCCGAGGCGCCCGACGACGCCCATCATGTCGGGCGTCGCGATCACGCGATCGAAGTCGAGCCACCCCTCCTGGATCCGCTTGGCGAGGTCGTCGCCCCCGACGTGGTCCGCACCGGCTGCCTGCGCCTCCTTCTCCTTGTCGCCCTTGGCGAACACGAGAATGCGCATGGTCTTGCCCGTTCCGTGCGGCAGCACGAGGCCGCCGCGCACCATCTGGTCGGCGTGCTTCGGATCGACGCCGAGAACCACCGCGAGATCGACGCTCTCGTCGAACTTGGTGACCGGCGCGCTCTTCAGCACCTCCACGGCATCGCGTAGGCCATAGGTCCGTTCGCGATCGACGAGTTCGCGCGACTGCTTCATGCGCTTGCTCTGCGGCACCGCCTAGCCCTCCACGTCGATGCCCATCGAGCGGGCGGTTCCGGCGATGATCAGCATCGCGGCGTCGATGTCGTTGGCGTTCAGGTCGGGCAGCTTCAACTGCGCGATCTCGCGGACCTGCGCCTTCGTGACGGTCGCCACCTTCACGCGATTCGGCTCACCCGAGCCCTTCTCCACCTTCGCCGCCTTCTTGAGCAAGATGGCGGCCGGCGGAGTCTTCAGCTCGAACGTGAAGCTGCGATCCGCATAGATGGTGATCACCGCGGGGATGATCAGCCCCGCCTTGTCCTGCGTGCGGGCGTTGAACGTCTTGCAGAACTCCATGATGTTGACGCCGTGCTGGCCCAGCGCGGGGCCGACCGGCGGCGACGGATTCGCCGCACCTGCCGGGCACTGGAGCTTCACGATTGCTACGACCTTCTTGGCCACGATCCGTCCTCTGCGATTCGCCCGCTGCGGCTTTACGCCTTCTCGAGTTGCGTGTAGTCGAGTTCGACCGGCGTGGCCCGTCCGAAGACCTGCACCATCACCCGGACCTTTTCCTTGTCGGGGCGGACTTCGTCGACGACGCCCTGGAAGTTCGCGAAGGGACCGCTCGTGACGCGCACGTTCTCGCCCCCTTCGAACTTGATCTTCGGCTTCGGCTTGACCGCACCTTCCTTGATCTGCTGAGTCATCCGCGCCACCTCTTCGTCCGAGATGGGCGTCGGTTTGTTCGCTGCGCCGCCGACGAATCCGGTGATGCGCGCAGTGCCGCGCACGATGTGCCAGGTCTCGTCGCTCAATTCCATGCGGACCAGGATGTAACCCGGGAAGAACTTCCGCTTGGAGGTGCGCTTCTCTCCCTTCACGACTTCGACCACCTGCTCCTCGGGGATCAGGATCTCGTCGAAGCACTCTTCCTTGCTGAGCGCCTTGGCCCGCTCCAGCAGGCCCTGTTTGGCCTTCTGCTCGTGACCCGAGTAGGTGTGGACGATGTACCAGTGCTTCCCGGAGGTGTCCTTCTTCTTGTCGGACGCAGCACCGGCCGTCGATGACTCCTCGGGTGCGGCAGCGACCGGTGTCTCGGGCGTCTCCTCCGTCACGGGAGAATCCACTCGAGGAGCTTGGCGAGCGTCAAGTCGACGACTCCGAGCACCAGCGTGATCACACCGACGATGACCAACACGCCGATGGTTCCTCCTACCGCCTCCTGGCGCTGGGGCCAGGTCACCTTCCGAAGTTCGCCCCGCACGTCGAGGAAGTACTGGCGAGTGCTCTGCACCCATCCAGTCGGACTCATCCGCTCTTCTTCGACTTCCTTCGTCACTCGACTTGCGCCTCTGCTCGTTTGCGGGTGGCAGGCGCGGAGGGACTTGAACCCCCAACCCCCGGATTTGGAGTCCGGTGCACTACCAATTGTGCTACGCGCCTAGACTCCTCGTGCCGGACGCACCGGCACTCCTATTCGATGATTTCCGCGACGACGCCGGCGCCGACGGTCCGGCCGCCTTCGCGGATCGCGAAGCGCAGTTCCTTGTCCATCGCGATCGGCGTGATCAGCGTCACCACCATCTCGACGTTGTCGCCGGGCATCACCATCTCGGTCCCCTCCGGCAACTCCACGTTCCCCGTCACGTCCGTCGTCCGGAAGTAGAACTGCGGCCGGTACCCCTTGAAGAACGGCGTGTGCCGGCCCCCCTCGTCCTTGTTCAGGATGTACACCTGCGCCTTGAACTTCGTGTGCGGCGTGATCGACCCCGGCTTCGCCAACACCTGACCGCGCTCCACGTCGTCCTTGTCGATCCCGCGCAGCAACGCTCCGAGGTTGTCCCCGGCCTGCCCCTGGTCCAGCAGCTTCCGGAACATCTCGATCCCCGTCACCACTACCTTGCGCGTGGCCTTGACGCCGACGATCTCCACCTCGTCGCCCACCTTCACCACGCCCTGCTCCACCCGGCCCGTCACCACCGTCCCGCGGCCGGTGATCGAAAACACGTCCTCCACCGGCATCAGGAACGGCTTGTCCAGCACCCGCTGCGGCTCCGGAATCGACGCGTCCAGCGCGTCCATCAACTCGTCGATGCACTGGTTCGACGCGTCGTCCTTCGGGTCCGCCAACGCCTTCGTCGCGCTGCCCCGAATGATCGGCGTCTCGTCGCCCGGAAAATCGTACTTCGACAACAGCTCCCGCACCTCGAGCTCCACCAGCTCGAGCAGCTCCGGGTCGTCCACCATGTCGCACTTGTTCAGGAACACCACCAGGTGCGGCACGTTCACCTGCCGCGCCAACAGCACGTGTTCCCGCGTCTGCGGCATCGGTCCGTCCGCCGCCGACACCACCAGAATCGCCCCGTCCATCTGCGCCGCGCCCGTGATCATGTTCTTCACGTAGTCCGCGTGACCCGGGCAGTCCACGTGCGCGTAGTGACGGTTCGCCGTCTGGTACTCCACGTGCGCCGTCGAAATCGTGATCCCCCGCTCCCGCTCCTCCGGCGCCTTGTCGATCTGATCGAACGGCACGAAGTCCGCCCAGCCCTTCTTCGCCTGACGCTGCGTGATCGCCGCCGTCAGCGTCGTCTTCCCGTGATCCACGTGGCCAATCGTCCCCACGTTCACGTGCGGCTTCGTCCGCTCGAACTTCGCCTTGCCCATGCTGTCCCTGGACCTCCGACCCCGGCGCTTCCACGCGCCGACTCATGACTTCGTTCGCCTTCTGCTCACTCCGTGTGCCGCCTTCGACGGCGGGTACCGGCTGGAGCCCACGACCGGGATCGAACCGGTGACCTCGTCCTTACCAAGGACGTGCTCTACCGACTGAGCTACGTGGGCCTGCGTCGGTGCTCAGCCTGAACCGGACTCCCTCGTGAGACTGCTCTTTGCGAAAGACACTCGGGGTCGCAACTCCTGGGGCGCAAGCTTCTTGGAGCGGGAAACGGGATTCGAACCCGCGACCCCGAGCTTGGAAGGCTCGTGCTCTAGCCAGCTGAGCTATTCCCGCCCGCAAAACTCCCGTGATCTCGGATGCGTCTGTGAAGCGCGCCAGTCGATGCTATCGATGCTGTTCCGCAGGCTCGGTGGTGGAGAGGGGAGGATTCGAACCTCCGAAGGCGTGAGCCAGCAGATTTACAGTCTGCCCCGTTTGGCCGCTTCGGTACCTCTCCGGCTGGCCGGCGTCGCTGCCGACGCCGGCAATTGAAAATGAGCGCGCGGCGACCCGGTCACCTCCGCTCTCTTCACGGCGCGCATCTGGGCGCGCAGAATGACTCGAGCGGATCATTGTCGGTGTCGCCGCAGAACTTTCGTTTTCGAATCGACGCTGCCGAACCGATCCTGCCAAGCTGGGATCAACACGCGAAGCGGTAGAAGCCTCTATCGGCGCCGCCGCCCACGACGCCCTGGTTTCGCTCGTACCCGGCCGGGGACCCGGATGGTCCCGCTCGTTGTTCCGGATTAGGCTTTGGGACCCCTGGAAACCCTCGCCTTGGAGCTGGCGAGGGGACTCGAACCCTTAACCTGCGGATTACAAATCCGCTGCTCTACCAATTGAGCTACGCCAGCCCAGCTTGGCAACCGGCGCACTATAGCGGAGGCGAAGTCCCCGGCAATACAAAGACTCAAGCTCGCTCAGCGCCGGCGCCTCGCCCCGGTGAACCCGTCCTTCTCGCCCACTCGAAGAGCACGACTGCGGCGGCCGAGGCAACGTTCAGCGACTCGACGACGCCAGCCATCGGGATCCGCACGAAGACGTCGACGGCCGCTCGCACCCCGGGCCGCAGCCCGCGCCCCTCTGCCCCGAGGACCAGCACGAGCCTGCCCTTCAGCAGGCGATCCGGAATCTCGTACAGATTGCGCCCCTCGACCGGGTCCGCCGCGTGGACCCAGAAGTCTCGCGCCTTCAACCACTCGAGGGCGCGCACGAGGTTGGTCACCTGCGCGACCGGGAGATGCTCGAGTGCGCCCGCACTGGCGCGCGCGACGGCCGGGCTCAGCGGAGCCACGCGACGCTCGGGCAACAACGCCCCCCTCACGCCGGCTCCCTCGGCGACCCGGAGGATCGCTCCGAGGTTCTGGGGATCCTCGATCCCGTCCAGCGCGACGAGCCAGCAGTCGCCGGCGGGCTGCACCAACGCTTCGATCGCGAGGATCGGGACCGGTCCCACCTCGAGCAGCACACCCTGATGCAGGACACCCGCGGGCGCCTCGCGGTCGAAGCGCTCCGCCGCGAGTTCCTCTGCCGGGATACCCGCGGCTCGAGCCCGGCCGAGCAGATCCAGCAGTTCCGGGCGCGGATTTCGCTCGCCGCCGCGCACTAGCAGCCGCCGCAGCGTGCGACGCTGCGCGCGGAGCGCTTCGCGCACCGGGTGGACGCCGGCCAGCAGCTCGTGATCGGGCCGACCCCGTTCGCGACGCGACCGATCTCGCGGGCGAGATTGCAAGCCGCGTCTCCCGATCCCTCTTGGACCTGCCTCGGGTCTGAACTGCGCGATCCCACCGCCGCGTCGGAGCGCGGCGGGATTCAGCGCCGCAGCTTAGCGCGCAACGGTGCGGTGGCGTGGAACACCGCTTCGGCGTTGGCAACACCCGGATGGTTCTTCAGCTCGAACTCGAGGTAGTCGCCCAGTGCGCCGAGTGCCATGGGGACCTCATGCGCGAGCTCTGCGGGCAGGGCCAGCGCGCGCTCGATCAGACTCTCGGGATCCAACGTGGCGCCGGCGCCCGGCGAGATGCCCGAGAGCAGGCGCGGATACCGCGTCGCAGCTTCCTCGATCGCCTTTGCGAGGCGCTCTCGCGGAGCGGCTTCCCCTTCTGCTGCGACGATCGGCGCCACCAGCGCGGCGAGCAGTTGCACGGATTCCCCGACGAGCGTTCGCAGGACTTCGGCGTACTCCTGGTGTCGCATGCGCTGGGTGAGGTCCGGGTCTTCTTGTGCGCGACGAATGCGCAGTGCGCCAGCGCGGTGCAAGAGCTGCAGCATGCGGGCGGCCGTGGGCTCGTCGAGCCCGATTCGCCGGCAGAGCGGAATGAACGCGGACTCCGCGGCGAGCGCATCGAAGAGCAATCGCTCGATGCCCGACGTGCTGTCGCGCCGAGCTGCAACCGCTTCGATCCGCACGCGCGGATCCGAAAGCGCCGCGACGAAGCGGCGCAGCTCTTCACGCCACCGCATTCCTTCCTCGACCAGTCGCTGCGTCGAAAGATGGAGGCGCACGATGTTGTCCGGCTGCACCTCACCGTCCCAGAAGTACGCGAGACCGGTGGGATACGAGAAGAGCGAGCGCACGATCTCCTCGACCTGTCGCTGCAGGCCGGTCCACAGCTCGCGCGGCGAGAGCAGGCCGCGCTCGACGAGCGTCTTGCCGAAGCGTTCACCGCGGCGAAACCGGCGCTCGGCGTCGCGCAACTGTTCGAGCGTGATCACGCCCGAGCGTACGAGCGAGTGGCCGAGTCGGTCGATGCGTTGGTTCGACGCGGCGAACACCAGTTCGCCGCGATGCACCCACACCGACTTCGCGTGGTCTTCGTGGCTGAAGAGCAGAAAGCCCGACTTGCCAGCGCCCTGGATCCAGCCGAACACATCGGGCAGCGGAAACGCACCCACGTCGACGCAGAGCGCGAGAGCGCGATCGGCGGGCAACTCGGCCTCGCCGATGCGGCATCGCTCGAGCAGGATCGTTCGCGCGCCGCGGGCGCGTACCCAGACGCGCTCGTCGGGGTCGAGACCGAGGGGCACGCGCAATTCCGCGCCGATCAGGAGGCCCGCATCGCGCCGGCCCCCACCCTCCCGATCTGCCATCACATCTCCTCTTCGCGTCGCGGGAACGCCCTCTCCTTCGACTCCGCGTGCGCCGCCCTTGAGGGACGACCGATCGCCGAGCCTGTGTCGCACCCTCGCCGCCCGGGTCGGTGCGCCGCGCGCTTGCGGCGCGAGATGCATTCATGCTGCCGCCCGGTTGCACCGATACGCGGACCAGGAGGTTCGCCATGTCCCAGGAATCGTCGATCGAGAGACGCCGTTACCCGCGCGTCGTCTTGCAGGTGCCGATCCGGCTCTCCACGATCGATCCGGAACTCGACCCTTTGACGGGTCGCCCCTTCTTCCGCAGCTGTGAAGAGACGATCGCCGACCTGTCGCGCGGCGGCGCTCGCGTGCAGTCGCGCGAGCCGCTGGCGCCGGGCCGCCGCCTGCTCCTCGAACTGGATCTTCCCGATGGGCCGAGCTTCGAAGCGATCGCCCGCGTGGCGTGGGCGCGGCTCGAAGCCGACACGAGCAACGATCTCTCCAACGGGCCCTACGGACTCGGCCTCGAGTTCCTCGGCGGCACTCCCGATCACGCGACGCGCCTCGAGAGCTTCCTGCACCCGCGCGCCGCTACTACATAGCTCGCGGAGGCGGGGTCGCTGCTGCCGGTTCTTGATCGTCGCGCGGGGCGACGGGTATGCTCGGGGCCCCCATGCGACCGCCGGGCAGTTACAAGATTGCGAGCCGCGAGCGCGCCTTCGACGCGCTGCTCGAACCCGAGTTGCGCAGCGCGCAGCGCGCCCGCCGGATCCTCGATTCCCTGCGCGCTGAGATCCTCGAGGGCGGCGACGCTCTCCGCATCCGCCGGATCTTCTCCAGTCCGCGAGAAGTGTTCCGGCTCGAGATCGAGTTGCCCGAACTCGGCTACCAGCGCACGACGCTGCTCGACCGGTCAGCCCTCGACGAACTGCTCGCCGCCGACGACGTGCGCGCGCTCGTCCGCCAGCGACTGCTTCCGCTGTGAACGGTTCGATGGGCTCCGCGCGTCTCACGCGCTCGTGGCCCGCGGCTGTGGGGTGCCCGGGGCAGGACTCGAACCTGCATGGCCAATGGCCAGGCGATTTTAAGTCGCCCGCGTCTACCGCTTTCGCCACCCGGGCGCTCGAAGCGCGGCACCGAGGATAACCCGGCCCCATGTACCACGGAAAGAAGGTCGTCGTCGTGATGCCGGCCTACAACGCCGCGCGTACGCTCGAGCGTACCTACCGCGAAATCCCGCTCGACATCGTGGACGACGTGATCGTCGTCGACGATGCGAGTCGCGACGAAACCGTCGAGGTCGCGCGAAAACTCGGTCTTCCCATCTTCGTTCACGAGCAGAACCGCGGGTACGGCGCGAATCAGAAGACCTGCTACACGGAATCGCTGCGACATGCGGCCGACGTGACCGTCATGCTGCACCCGGACTATCAATACACGCCGCGCCTGATCGTGGCGATGGTCGCGATGATCGTCGACGGTCCCTACGACGTCGTGCTCGGCTCGCGCATCCTCGGGGGGCACGCGCGCCAGGGCGGCATGCCGCGCTACAAGTACTTCTCGAACCGCTTCCTCACGATGGTGCAGAACGCACTGTCCGGCTCGAAACTCTCCGAATTCCACACCGGCTACCGCACCTTCTCGCGCGAAGTTCTCGAGACACTCCCGCTGCTCGAGAACTCCGACGACTTCGTCTTCGACAACCAGATCCTCGCCCAGGTGATGCACTTCGGCTTCGAAATCGGCGAGATCTCCTGCCCGACGGCGTACTTCCCGGAAGCCTCCTCGATCAACTTCTCGCGCTCGGTGATCTATGGACTGGGCTGTCTGCGGACGGCTGCGCAGCTGTTCGCGCAGCGACGCGGCTTCGCGTCGTTCCCGATCTTCGCGGGCGGCGGGCGGCGGCTCGCGATCGAAGCGCCGGCGAGGAGCGGATTGGAGGCCCGGGCCGGAATCGAACCGGCATAAACGGATTTGCAGTCCGCTGGCTGAACCATTCACCCACCGGGCCCCGGCGGAGCGAGCACGGTAGCAGAGCAGCCGCTGTCGTCCGCTTCCGGCCCCGCGCCACGCGCGTCGCGGACCTGCAGCGCGGCGCTACCGTGCGCGCGTGCGCTGGCTCGCAATCTTCGTCGGCGGCGGCTTCGGAGCGCTGCTCCGGTACGAGCTGGGAGGCTTCATCCAGCGCAGCGCCGATGCGTTCTTTCCTTGGGGAACGCTGTTCGTCAATGCGAGCGGTTGTCTCACGATCGGATTCCTCGCAACGCTGTTGGAAGAGCGCTCGCTGTTGGGCCCGACCTGGCGACTCTTCCTGCTCGTCGGCGTGCTCGGCGGCTACACGACGTTCTCTTCCTTCGGCCTCGAGACCTGGCGTCTCGTCGAGTCGGGTGACTGGCTCCGCGCAGCGGGGAATGCGGGCGGTAGCGTCATGCTCGGCCTCGCCGCCGTGGCGAGCGGGGCTGCCATCGCGAGGTTTACGCCTTGACGCTCCCGCGCGAGGGCAAGCTGTTGCGCATCTTCATCGGCGAGAGCGATCGCCATGGCCATCAGCCCGCCTGGCAGGCGATCGTCGAACTCGCGCGAGCTGAAGGCCTCGCCGGCGCCACCG
>Ga0316604_10002197_pt1 | contig 15362 bp, 13 predicted proteins | sample OWC_soil_day20_C_FD_207650 | JGI IMG/M metagenome (GOLD analysis project Ga0316604, IMG submission 207650) | Wetland soil microbial communities from Old Woman Creek delta, Ohio, United States - OWC_soil_day20_CT | ecosystem: Environmental > Terrestrial > Soil > Wetlands | place: USA: Ohio... | reverse complement strand
TAACACTCGAAACCCTAAAGGGAAACTTCGGCTTCGCGAAATCAAAGATTTCGAGCCTCAGTCTTAAGTTCGCTCTAAGGGTTCGGAGGGGGCAATAACCCCCTCCGAACCTAAGGCTCACTTATATCGCTGATCGAACCAATATTTCTTACAAAGAAAAAGGAAGAATATCAGTGGAAACCGAAAAGTATATAAAGAATAACGCGGAGGAGTTGGCTAATGTGAAAGCAATCGCAATATGCGGCTCGCAACGAAAAAATGGCAATACGGAATATTTTTTAAAAATAATGCTGGACGGGCTGGCGGAACAGGGAATTGAAACAGAGTTTGTTTCCCTGCAGGACAAAACGATACTGCCCTGTAAAGGCTGTTATGGCTGTCTGGAAAAAAAGAAATGTGTTATTGAAGATGACTTTGAAGAAATATTTGCTAAAATGATGGCTGCGGACGGAATTATTGTCGGCTCGCCGGTGTATGTTGCCAGAGCATCATCTCTTTTGTCGGCTTTGTTGGAGCGGGCTACTTTTTCCGGCCGGGCGTCGGGACGGATGTTGTCCGGCAAGGTCGGCGCGCCGGTTACGGTGGCCCGGCGAACAGGCCAGGCCTTTGCCTCGGCCGAATTGCTGCTTTGGTACTTTATCAACGACATTACAATCCCTGGCTCCATGTATTGGAATATCGGGGTTGCGGGCGCAAAGGGCGCCAGAGATGCCGTTAATGATCTGGAAGGCATTGAAATCATGAAATATTCGGCGGCCAATATGGCTCATGTAATGAAAGCACTGCAAAACTACCGGCAGGCAAATACGGAAAAGACGGTAGACCGGAACACGTTATTCTTTGACCCGAAGGCGCAAAAATAATCAATTACAGGGCAGTTTAAGGCGAAGCAAAAGTAGAGGAGGCCTGCATTCATGGAGCAGGAAATCGTCGGCCATGAGGCGTTGCAAGCGGTATTTGTAGAAAATGTATTTCGTATTTTTGATCATATGCCGATAGGGATCAGCTTTGTGGATGCAGAAGGCAAGGTCGTTCGCTTGAACCAGACAATGCTGGATTATTTTGGGCTTACTCACGAAGTGGAAGGCCGGCATATTACTGAGATTGAACCAACCTCGCGATTGCCGGTGGTTATGAAAACCATGAAAGCGGAGGTAGCCAACCGACACCGCTTTGCCAATGGGCGCGAAGCAATCGTACACCGCATTCCTGTAATTGATAACGGACGGCTGATTGGAGCGATTGGGATCATTCTGTTTGGCGATTTACAGGAAATTTATTTGTTGGCGGAAAAAAACAAAATTCTTCTGCGTAAATTGGCGGACTATGAAAAGGAACAGAAACTGTACAAGACCAAGTATGGCTTAACCGATATTATTGGTACCAGTGACGTAATGAAAGCGTGTAAAGATCAGGCGAAACGAATCGCCCGGTCGAACTCAAACGTTTTAATTACCGGTGAGAGCGGCGTGGGCAAGGAGTTGTTTGCTCATGCGATCCATGATGAAAGCGCCCGCTGCGACAAACCTTTTGTTCGCGTGAATTGTGCGGCGATTCCGGAAACATTGCTGGAAGCCGAATTGTTTGGCTATGAAGAGGGGGCTTTCACCGGCGCGAAAAAAGGAGGACAACCGGGGAAATTCGAACTTGCCGATGGCGGGACCATTTTTCTGGACGAGATTGGCGATATGCCGTATGTTATGCAGGCAAAATTATTGCGCGTTTTGCAGGAAAGGGAATTTGAGCGTGTGGGCGGCAAAGAAATTATCCGCGTGAATGTGCGGGTCATTTCGGCAACTAATGCGGATCTGGAGAGTTTAATCAGCAGTGGTGGATTTCGCAGTGATTTGTTTTATCGGTTGAATGTGCTGGCGCTAAAAATTCCTCCTCTGCGTGAACGGGTGGGTGATATCCCGACTTTGGTTTATCATTTTCTTAGCGTTTTATATCAGGAAAACGGTTTGCATGCAACGATTTCGCCGGAATGCATGTCGGTATTGTGTAAGTATGAATGGCTGGGCAATATCCGTGAATTGCGGAATGTTGTGGAGAAGATTGACCTGGAGGCGGACGGTCGTGTAGCGAATATAGTTGATATTCCGCAATACGTTTTGCGCAGTATCAACATAAAAAAAGTGCGGGTATCGCCGTCCGCCGGATTAGTGTCAATTTTAGAACGGGTGGAAGCGGAGGAAATTAAACGGGCCATTGATCTATTCGGCGGCAATAAGATCAAGGCAGCGGAATATTTGCAAATTCCGAAAGTGCGACTGTATCGTAAAATTAAGCGCTATAAGATTGAATAAAATTCGAAAAATTCCATAAATTATGGTATAATAAAAACCGGGAATTCTGCTGTATGGGGGAATTGCTTTGGTGAATTTGATATGTTTGGGTAAAAATGGAGTACAAGCCCCGGCTTTCGTGGGATTAGAGATGTACGGTATTTTTCTGCCAAAATATTAGCTTGTATTTAGACAGGGATTGTTGCTGCGGCAACAGGCATCTCTGTTTTTTTTATTTTCGATAGCCTGATCCGGTATGTTCGGATCTTCATAAAAAAACGATGCAGTAAAAATTCCTGATTTTTCACGCAATGTATCCGACAGTCTGAAGCGAGGTGGTAAAACAGATTGCCCCTGCAGAAAAAATGGTTGGAGGAGGGTATTGTATGGGAGAAAAGGCTGTATTGCTGGAAAAAAACAAGGGGATTGCTACCATTACACTGAATAGGCCCGAGGCAATGAACGCAATGAACCCTGCGCTGGTCGACGGCTGGATTGAGTCGTTGGCAGCGGTAAAAGAGGATCCGGAGGTTAAGGCGGTTGTGCTTACCGGTAACGGCAAAGCATTTTGCGCCGGCGGCGATTTATTCTTTTTAGCCAGTATTCAGGGACCCGTTGCGGCCCGGAAATTTATTGAACTGGCCGGCAGGATTGTGACGGCCATTATGAGTATGGAAAAACCGGTGATTGCCATGGTGAACGGTGTAGCGGCCGGAGCCGGTTTTAACCTGGCGTTGGCTTGTGATATTGTTTTTTGCGCGAAGTCGGCGCGGTTTGCCCAAAGCTTCGTTAAGGTTGGGTTAGTCCCTGATTGCGGCGGATTATATCTTTTGCCAAGAGTAGTCGGCGCGCATAAAGCCAAGGAATTGATGTTTACGGCGGATTTGCTGGATGCGGATGCGGCGTTGCAGTTAGGAATTGTGAATCGTGTTGTTGCGGATGAAGAGTTGAAGGCTGTAACCTATGAATTTGTGGAACGCATGGTGAATTCTGCTCCCGTTGCTTTGGAAATGATTAAAAAAATGATCAACCGCAGCGGCAATCTGGATTTGGAAAGTACGTTGGAATTAGAGGCGGACTTGCAGACGATTTGTATGCAGACAGCGGATCATCAAGAGGGCGTAAAGGCGTTTAAAGAGAAACGGGCGCCGGTATTTAAGGGAGAGTAGAAATCAAGAGAAAAGATTGACTATCAAAAAGAGGAGGGGTATGATGGACTGGAAAGCAATGTATCAAAAAAAATTGGTTTCGGTAGAGGATGCGGCGGCAGTCATTCAGTCGAACGACCGGGTTTGGTACCCGCCTTGCGGCGGCGCGCCGGTTGATTTAATCAATGCGATCAGCAAACGGTATAAAGAACTGGAAAATGTGACAATGATCACTGCGCTGATCTTAACCCCTTTCGATTATTTGAAGGCAGAATATATCGGCCACATCAAGCATCATACGATCTTCATGGGTCCAATCGAACGGAAGATGATCAATCAAGGCAATGTAGAAGTGACTTCCTATCAATTTGCGCAGACGGATTGGCTGACGGAACATAGAATAAAGGCTAATGTATTTATCGTGGAAGTTTCTCCGCCGGATGAAGACGGCAATATGAGTTATGGCCCCATGGGAACGTTTAACGGCTATATGGCTGCGAGGTCTTCCAATACGATTATTGTACAGGTAAATCAGGAGATTCCGTACGTGTATGGGGGGCAAAAGTCATTCATCCACGTGAATGATGTCGATTATATTTGCGAGCGGGATCATAAGATTCCGGAACTGCCGCAGCCGGCGGTTAATGATATTTCGAAAACGATTGCCTCGCATATGGTGGGGTATATTGAAAACGGCTCAACGATCCAGATTGGTTTGGGCGGTGTAGCCAATGCGGTCGGATTTTTCCTGGAACATCACAAGGATCTGGGGATCCATACCGAAATGTTGGTGGATTCCATGGTGGCGCTGGTGGAAAAAGGCGTTATCACCGGCGCGCAAAAATCGCTCCATCCCGGTGAAATTACCTGCAGTTTCGGTATTGGATCGGAAAAATTGTACCGGTTTATGGACAAAAACTCCATGCTTAAAACGTATCCGATTTCGTATATTGCCGATGAAAATGTGATTGCTCAGAATAACAAATTTATTTCGATTAACAATGCGCTGATGTGTGATCTTACCGGACAGGCCTGTTCCGAATCGCTGGGCTTTGATCAGTTCAGCGGAACAGGAGGACAGTTGAATTTTGTCCGTGGAGCGGCGATGTCGCCGGGCGGTAAGTCGTTCCTGGCTTTTCAATCGTACGCTGCCTTGAAAGATGGCACGATGACTTCCCGGATCAGCACTGTTTTGCCGCCGGGAGCAGTCGTAACTACCCCACGGACCGATGTTCAATTTATTGTTACCGAATATGGCGTTGCCGACTTAAGGGGACAAAGCCTTTCTGAGCGTGCCAAGGCGTTGATCAAAATTGCCCATCCGCAGTTCAGGGATGAGTTGACGGCGGATGCCAAGAAGTACGGTTTGCTGACCTAAAACGGGACAGGGGGACAGAAAACGTACAATGTACATAAACAACGGAAACCTCTGTGGGATCTTACCGCACATGTGGGGCCTCATGGGTTTTATATGAGAGAAGAAATAGTAGGGGGAATAGTATGATTGACATGTCATTAACAGAAGAACAGTTGATTCTGCAGCAGAATATCCGTGAGTTTGTTCAGACAAAAATGACCCCGGCGGTTGTTCAGAAATATGACAAGTCTGGTGAATTTCCCTGGGAAATCATCAATGAATTGATTGCCATGGATCTGCATTGCATGCCAATTCCGGAGGAATATGGCGGACCAGGGCTCGATGCCACGACTTGTGCTTTGTTGGCTGAAGAATTAGGTAAGGGATGTGCCGGAATAGCAACGACAATTGCGGCGAATGGCCTTGCCTGCTATCCGCTTATGATTGCCGGGACGGCGGAACAGAAAAAAATGTTCTTTGATATTGTGCTGCAGGGAAAATTGGCTGCTTTTTGCCTGACTGAACCCAATGCAGGTTCGGATGCCGGCGGGGTCATGACGACGGCCGAACGTGACGGCGATGAATATGTGTTAAACGGTACCAAGTGCTTTATTACGAACGGCGGAGTTGCCGACGTGTATACGGTGTTTGCCAATATTGATGTTAAAAAGGGCATCCGGGGCTTAAGCGCTTTTATTGTCGAACGCAACCGCGAAGGGGTTCAAATCGGTCAGGAAGAAGATAAAATGGGGATCCGGACCTCGAATACGACAGAAGTCATTTTAAAGAATGTACGGGTTCCGGCCGATCATCTCCTTGGCAAAGAAGGCGGCGGCTTTCGGATTGCGATGCAGACGCTGGACGTTTCCCGGCCGTTGGTAGGGGCAATTTCCGTTGGACTGGCTCAATCGGCCTTAGATCGGGCGGTTGATTATGCGAAAGAGCGGCGGCAGTTCGGCAAACCGATCGCTTCGCTGCAGGCTGTGCAGTTTATGTTGGCCGATATGGCCATCGAAATCGAAGCGGCCCGCAGCATGGTGTATCGCGCTTGCTGGCTGGTTGATTCCAAACAGCCGCATAGTAAGGAAGCCGCGATCGCTAAAGTATTTGCTTCGGATGTGGCGATGCGCGTCACCACCGATGCGGTTCAGGTTTTTGGCGGCTACGGCTACAGCCGGCAATATCCGGTGGAAAAATTAATGCGGGATGCGAAGATTATGCAAATCTTTGAAGGGACGAACCAGATTCAACGGGTCGTTATTGCCGGACAGATTTTGCGGTAAATGATTTTTATGAAATACACTAAGAAGCGCTGTTTGTCGTGCAGACAAACAGCGCTTCTTAGTGTATTATTTGTAATAATGGACTGGATGATTTGCAATAGAACAACGTAATGATGTAAGGAGAGAAATAGATGTTGATGGAGTTTGATGGAAAAAAACCGTTGTTGGATCCGAAAACGTTCGTTGCCGAAGGGGCAAGGGTGATTGGCGCTGTTACCATGAAGGAATTTAGCAGTATTTGGTTTAACGCAGTGGTTCGCGGCGATGTGAACAGTATTGAAATCGGCCGTTATACGAATATCCAGGATAACTGCGTAATCCATGTTGCGGGAGCTTATCCGGCGATCATTGGCGATTTCGTCACGGTTGGCCACAATGTGGTTTTGCATGGCTGTATCGTAGAAGACCATTGCCTGATTGCTATGGGTGCTGTGGTCCTCAATGGCGCGGTCATCGGCCGGGGCAGCATCGTTGCCGCCGGCGCCGTGGTCAAAGAGCGGCAGGTGATTCCACCGCATTCGATGGTTGTGGGAATTCCTGCGAAGGTCGTAAAAACGATCCCTGACAAGTGGAAGGAGCTGCATACCCAGGCGGTGGGCTACAAAATGTTGTGGACGGAGCGGTATAATATCATGCCGGACGCCGGTGGTGAACGGAACGATACGGACCAAGGCGTATAACAGGTCATTTGTTGGCGGCTGTATTCGACCTGTCTACTTTGCCCCGGGCCAACGACGCAAACATACCGATCGTGCAAATCAGTGAAAAAACGACGAAGGCGTCATGGGCGCTGGTTACGAGGGTTTGGCCGTCGTTGATCGGCGAGGCGGCGCTGCCGTTGATGTTGGCGTAAACGGATAGGAGAAGGGTTATGATTGCCATGCTGATTGCCTGTCCGGTGAGCCGCATGGTTCCTAATGTTGAGGCTGCTACGCTGTAGCATTGTTTGTCGACGGACCCCATAATGGCATTGTTGTTCGGCGAGGCGAATAAAGCAAATCCTATCCCGATTAGTGTTAGGTTTGTGACAATCATCCATATAGGGGTATCGGCTGTAATAAAAATGAATAAAAACAAGCCCAGGGTGCTGAAGCCCATGCCGCAGGATGCGACGATGCGTGGCTCTATCCGGTCGGACAACGCTCCGGCAAACGGAGAACAGACCGCCATGAGCAGCGGCTGTGACAGCATGATCAATCCGGCCGTTTGCGAATTATACCCCATGACAACCTGTAAATACAAGGAGACGATAAAGCTGACCGCAAAGGTGGCGCAGTAATTGATCATTGCCGCCAGGTTGGAGAAGGCGAAAACCCGGTTATTCCGAAACAGGCTGACCCGGAAAATTGGGAAACGGAGCTTGGATTCATAATAGATAAAGAGCAGCAATAAGGCCAGGCCGGCTGCCAACAATACCCTGGCGGTAATGTTTCTGAAAATGGAAGAAAGGCCGTATAAAATGGTGGGGATGGTTATGATATACAACAGGCTGCCGACGATGTCGAATTTGTCGCCTTTGGCATCAGCCCATTCGCCTTTCAATCGCCAGACAGCCAATAGAGCACTGCAGCCGGCGATAAACGCCGTAAAGAAGAAGATGCTGCGCCAGCCAAGTTGGTGCGTCATAAAACCGCCCAGTACCGGGCCTAATGATAGGCCGATATAGGTAGCTGCGGCGGTAATGCCCATCGCGTGGCCGCGCCGGTGCGGCGGAAAGACGGAAGTCAAAATGGCGATGCCAGTGCTGAAGATCATGGTGCTGATTGCCCCGTGGCAGGTGCGAAACACGATCAACGAGGACATGGACCAGGACAGGCCGGATAACAGGGAACAGAGGGAAAATAAACTGAGTCCGGTAATGAGTACTTTTTTTCGGCCGATGATATCGGCTATTTTACCGACCGGCAGCAAAAAAGCGGCGGAAGCGAGCAGGTAACTGGTGACCATCCAACTGAGCAGGAGAGGGCTGCTGTCGAATTCGGCGCCAATCGCCGGAATGGCCAGATTGGTTGCGCTGCCCATAAACGGCGCTAAAAAAGAGGTTGCCATAACAACCAGCAGCACAGCATTTTCTAATGTAAGTGTAACATTCATAGAGGGCTCCTTACCATGGATTGTACCGATCATATCTTTTATCTCGTTAACAGCCTGTAAGACCCCGCCCTCTTAGGTCGGGGATCAACAGGCTATAACACTCGAACTAAGTTCGCTCTAAGGGTTCGGCGGGGGCAATAACCCCCTCCGAACCTAAGGCTCACTTATATTTTATGCTGAAGCGGCAAAGGATGCAAGTGAGCGGGGTCAGGCTTGACTTATTGTAAAATTGACTTATTTGAAGGGACAAGAAAAGTCAAGGGGACAAAAAGAAATAGCGGCGATTTATTTATTTTTTAATAAAGAAAAGGTATGCAAATTGACGCTAACGGACGATTTGCGGAGGAAATGTAATAAAAAACTCGTTTCATTCTACCAATTGCTGGTTTAATAGTTTAGCAAAATAAAGTAAAATAGTTGCAGATTACATCATGAATATGGAGGGAAACAGAATGAAACGTTTTCTGGTACTGATGCTTGTTTTAGTTTTGAGCGGTTTAATGATAGCAGGTTGTGGCGGTCAGAAGAAAAAATTGGTGATCGGGTTGGACGATAATTTCCCGCCGATGGGTTTCCGGGACGATAAAAATCAAATTGTCGGGTTTGATATCGATCTAGCCAAAGAAGCGGCAAAACGCTTGAATATGGATGTCGAATTTAAGCCGATTGACTGGAATAGCAAAGAAGTGGAACTGAACAGCAAGCGGATTGATATGATTTGGAACGGCTTGACTATCACCGAAAAACGGAAAGAAAACATATTGTTCAGCCAGCCGTATATGGAAAATGGCCAAATTGTTGTTGTATTAGCCAACTCGCCAATTAAAACCAAGGCGGATTTGGCTGGAAAAGTTGTTGGAACCCAGGAAGGCAGCAGCAGCATTGATTCCATGCAAAAAGAACCTCAGGTTTTCAATTCGTTAAAAGAACTGAAAAAATATCCGGATAATATTGCTGCTTTCATGGATTTGGCAAGCGGCCGTGTGGATGCCATTGTGTTGGATGAGCTTGTTGGTCGTTATTATATTACCAAAAAGGCAAAAAATCCAAATGAATACCGGGTATTAGACCAAGGTTTCGCTGCGGAACAAATGGCCGTTGGAATGCGTAAGGGCGACACCGAATTACAAGCGAAATTGCAGAAGGTTTTGGATGAAATGAAAAAAGACGGAACTTCTGCCAAAATATCCAAGCAATGGTTTGGGGTAGATATGATAAAATAGACAGTTTCGGGAGTGTCGAGTCCTTAGAGCCAGTGGCGTCCTGCCATTGGCTCTTTATTGGCTTGATCGATAGCCGGCAAAGTGGGATAGAATTGAGGTATTTCGTATGGAATATGTATTGGGAATTCTGGGGCCGATGATAGACGGTTCATTGATTACAATGAAGATGTTTGCGATTGTCATTGTCCTGTCGCTGCCGCTGGGTTTACTGGTTTCTTTATTGCGGCTGTCCAAATTTAAACCGCTGCGTTTGGCCGTGGGAACCTATATCTGGGTTATGCGGGGAACCCCGTTGATGCTGCAACTGCTGTTTGTGTATTACGGCCTGCCGTTTTTGCCGTTTGGCGGCATTATGCTGACGGATATGCAGGCGGCGATTTTTGCGTTTACGTTTAACTATGCAGCGTATACGGCGGAAATTTTCCGGGCCGGGATCCAATCGATTGACAAGGGGCAATACGAGGGAGCCAAAGCCTTGGGGATGACGTATCCTCAGACAATGCGGCGGATTATCATTCCGCAGATGATTAAACGGGTTTTGCCGCCGATCAGCAATGAGACGATCTCTTTGGTGAAAGATACGTCGTTGATTTACATTTTGGCGATGAATGATTTGCTGCGGACCACTCGGGCTATTGTGCAGCGGGATTTTGACACGACCGCGTTTATTGTAGCCGCCGTATTTTATTTGCTGATGACATTGGTGGTAACCTTTGTTTTCGAAAGACTCGAGAAACATTATGCGGCCTATGAGGGATAGTGATATGAATATGAAAATGATCGAAGTGCAAAATGTTTATAAAAGCTACGGCAATCTCTCCGTTTTAAAGGGGATCTCGCTGGAAGTTGCCAAAGCGGAGGTATTGGCGATTATCGGCCCGTCCGGGTCAGGGAAGAGCACGCTTTTGCGCTGCTTGAACCGCCTGGAGGAGATCGATCGAGGAACGATCAAAATTGCCGGACAGGTCCTGGTGTCGGAGGTTGACGGTGTCAGCCATTATGCGCCGGCTGCGGAAGCCTTGGCGATTTGCCGGCGGACAGGCATGATTTTTCAAAACTTTAATCTGTTCCCACATATGACTGTTTTACAGAATATCATGGAAGCGCCCATGACCGTGAAAGGGGTCAAAAAGTCCGAGATCCAGCCGGAAGCGGAAGAACTGCTGCGCCGTGTGGGGTTGTTTGAAAAACGGAATAATTATCCGTCCCAGTTATCCGGAGGGCAGAAACAGCGGGTAGCTATTGCTCGGGCACTGGCCATGAAACCGGATATCATGCTGTTCGATGAAGCGACGGCTTCCCTTGATCCGGAACTTACGGCAGAAGTATTGAAAGTCATTGGCCAGTTGGCCGCGGAACATATGACGATGATTGTGGTGACGCATGAAATGGGCTTTGCCCGCGAGGTGGCCCATCGGGTGATTTTTATGGATCATGGCGAGATTGTGGAAGAGGGGACTCCGGAGGAAATTTTCAGCCAGCCGAAGCAGCCGCGGACGCAGGCGTTCTTGAACAGTATTTTATAGCGTAGGTTGGGGGTCAGGCTTGACTTATTTCAAGCTTGACTTATTTTTTGCAATGAAATAATTTCAGAATATTAACAAAAATTGACTTGACAGAGCGGGGATATCGTTATTCAATTAAATTAATTACAAATAGTGGGCAGGAGGAGAAAAGTATGGCACCTCAATGGCTGTCTTGGCTTACAACCGATGATTTGCCCAAGCCCCGTGCCGGCGCAAGCGCAGTGGATTTGATCGGAGTGCGCAAGGTGTATGTGACCGGCGCAGGGGAATTCGAAGCGTTGCGGGACATCAATTTTCAGGTAAACGCAGGCGAGTTTGTCGCAGTAGTTGGCAAATCCGGCAGCGGCAAGTCAACGCTGATTAATATGATCACCGGTATCGATCGCCCCACCCAGGGGGAAGTATGGGTTGCCGGTACCCCGATCCATTTGTTGACGGAAAACCAGATAGCGATTTGGCGGGGCCGGACGGTAGGGGTCGTATTTCAATTCTTTCAATTGCTGCCAACCTTGACTGCCTTGGAAAATGTGATGCTGCCAATGGATTTTTGCGGTGTCCATTCTCCTTTGGAACGCCCGCAGCGGGCGATGGAACTGTTGGAAATGGTAGGGGTGGGCGAACAGGCGGATAAATTACCGGCCAAACTGTCCGGCGGCGAGCAGCAGAGGGTCGCCATTGCCCGTTGTTTGGCCAATGACCCGCCGTTGATTGTAGCGGATGAACCGACCGGTAACCTCGATACGCAAACTGCCGCCGCCGTTATCGATTTATTTGTTGATCTGGCCAGTAAAGGGAAAACCATCGTCATTGTCACCCATGACAAAGACATTGCGCAGCGTGGCAGCCGGATCGTGGTTGTATCGGGAGGCCGGATTGTGAGTTCTTGCGCTGCCAAGGGGGCGGAAGCATGAAACCGTTTATCTGGCTCAGCCCGCGTTGGCGAAAGGTATGGGCGGATTTATGGGGAAACAAGCTGCGCAGCGCTTTGGTTATTTTGTCAATTTCGGTGGGAGTATTTTCCATCGGTATGTTGTATAGCTGCTATTTAATGTTCGAACGGGATTTGACCAACAGCTGGGTTTCGGCCTCGCCGGCGAGCGCCAGCTTGTATGCGGATCCGTTTGATGAAGAATTGGTCGACAGCGTTCGCAGTATCCGAGGCGTAAAAGAGGCTGATGGCCGGCGGAATGTTGATCTGCGCGTTAAGGACGCCAATGGCATATGGCAGCAGATGTTTTTGACGGCGATCCCGGATTATACGAAACAAAAAGTGAATATTGTCCGGTCTGAGGGCGGATCTTGGCCGCCGGGGGACGGCGATGTCCTTCTGGAACGGTCTTCGTTGCGGGATTTGAAGGTGAGCCAGGGCAGCACGATTTTGGTGGAAACGTCCGATGGGCGTAAGCGGACGATGAAGGTAACCGGCGTAGTGTATGATGCCAGTCAGGTTCCCAGCCTGTTCACCGGCCGCTATTATGGCTACATTAATATGGACACCCTGGAAAAACTGGATGTGCCGCGTCAATTGGACCAAGTCAATTTTATTGTGCAGCCGTGGATCTTGCAGGGTCAGTCAACGGAACCGATTGAAGCAATAGGGCGAAAAGCGTGGACCAAACTGGAGCAGGGAGGAACGATTGTTTTTTGGCTGCTGGCGAACAAGCCGGGCGAACATATGATGCAGAGCGCGATTAATGCGTTGATCTGGCTATTGGCGGCCATGGGGGCCTTGTCGTTGATCCTCGGAACATTCTTGCTGATCAATACGGTTTCGGCGATTTTGGCGCAGCAGGTACGCCAGGTGGGCATCATGAAAGCGATTGGCGCCCGCCAAGGGCAAATTCTGCAAATGTACCTGACCTTGGTGGGGTTGTACGGTTTTCTGGCTTTGTTTGTTGCGCTGCCCGTGGGGGCCTTCGCAGCTGATGCCATTACCCGTTTTATCGCCGGCGTGTTTAATTTTAATTCCGGCGGTTTAGAAGTGCCGCTGCAGGTGATTCTGCTGGAGGCGACGATCTCTATTCTGGTTCCCTTGCTGGCAGCGGTATGGCCGATCTGGCGGGGGACGGGCATAACCGTTAGGGAAGCGGTCAGCGATTACGGGATTAGCGCAGTGGAAGCCGGCAACTGGATCGACCGCTGGGTGGACAGCGTTCTTGCCCGTCTAAAAAAACTGCCCCGCCCGGTATTGCTGTCTTTGCGCAATACTTTCCGCCGCAAGGGCAGGCTGGTTCTTACGCTGCTGACGTTGACGCTGGCCGGAACAGTGTTTATGGCTGTTTTTTCCGTCCGGTCATCGTTGTACTCGACATTGGATGAAGCGATGGATTATTTTCATTATGATGTTTCGTTCGGTTTCACGCAAAATTACCGGGCCAGCCGGGTTGAACAGGAAGTGATGCAGGTACCGGGCGTCAAGGCGGTGGAAGCCTGGGGTTTTACGTCCGGCCGGGTGCTGCGGGATGAACGCAAGGAATCGGAGGACGAGGCGAGTAAAAATGTGATCATTTTTGCGTTGCCGGTCAATTCAACCATGGTCAAACCCAAACTGGTGGAAGGACGGTGGCTGATCGAAGGCGATGAAAGCGCGCTGGTTGTGAATACCGAGGTGATCAAAGACAGTCCGCAGTTGAAGGTCGGCGGTCCGGCCGTCATAAAAGCAGGCACCCGGAAGTTGGTGTTTACGGTGGTTGGTGTTACCCAGAGTACTTTGACTGGCCCGATCGTGTATGCTCCCTATGATTGGCTTACCTCGGCGGTCCAGGAAGCGGGCCGCGCTCGGTCGGTGCAGGTGGTGGCCCAATCGGCTGATCTTCAGGAGCAAAGTGCTTTGGGGCGGGCCTTGGAGGAACATCTGAAAACGCATGGGTTACGCGTGCAGGATGTGCATATTACCTGGGAGTTGAAACAGCGCATCCGGGCGCAGTTTGATATTATTACGACCTTTTTATTGATTATGGCAATCTTGCTGGCCGTTGTCGGCGCGCTTGGGCTGACTGGGACGATGGGGATTAATGTCCTTGAACGGACGCGGGAAATCGGTGTATTGCGGGCCATTGGTGCTTCCAGTTTGGACATCGGCAAAATATTTGTCATTGAGGCGCTATGCATTGGGTTGATCAGCTGGCTGGCCGGACTGGTGTTGGCCTTGCCGGTGGCTGCAATCCTGAGCTACCAGGTCGGCGTCCTGTTTTTGCAAAACCCGTTGACTTTTTCGTTCAGTTTTTTAGGGGTGTTGATTTGGTTATTTTTATCCCTTTTCTTATCGGTAATGGCCAGTCTGTTGCCGGCTTGGAAGGCTTCGCGGCTGAGCGTTAAGGATGTGCTGAGCTATGAATAAGGGAAACGTTAGGGGGCGGCGGCAATGAGGATCCAAAAACGTCATTGGCTGATATTGGTTCTGCTGATTGCGGTAATCGCAGGCGGTTGGTGGTTTTGGAACAGCAGGCAGGAAAAAGCGCGGAATTTGCCGCCGGTCAAAGCGGACAGCCGGGTCTTAGCGGAGGGCATTGTTTTTCCGGTGAAATATGCACAATTGGTTATGCCGGTGGATGGCAATATCGGCGAGATTCTGGTAAAAGAAGGAGAAACAGTGAAGGCAGGACAGCCGTTGATCCGGCTGATCCGTCAGGATTATCAAGCCCGGGTTGCCAGCGTCCGATCCGATGTGGCCCGCGCGGCGGCGGCGGTAGAACAGGCGCAAGTGAATGTGGCGGATGCCGAGCGGGAACTCGATCGGCAGCAGAGATTGGAGTCAGTTGGCGCTACGCCCCGCCAGCAGCTTGATCAGGCGCAAACAGCGGCAGAACGGAACCGGGCTGTTCTGGCCCAAGCGCAAGCTGAACTATCGGCGCAAAAAGAGAAGCTCTCCGAAACGGAAAGCTTGTTGAATAAAACCGAACTGACTGCTCCACTTGGTGGCACGGTGGCCTATCTGGATGTAAAGACGGGGGAACATGCCGCGATCGGCACGGTTTTAGTCCGGATCGCTGATGACTCATCCTGGGAAATCCGCAGCGACGACCTGACGGAATTGGTCGTCGCTAAGGTGCGGGTCGGTTCCGCTGTCATATTAACGTTTGATGGGCTGCCCGGAGTGGAGATTCCGGGGAAAGTAAAATTTATCCGCCCCTATGGCGAAAAAAAACGCGGCGATATTACGTATACGGTGACCATTGTTCCGGATAGCTGGGATGAGCGGCTGCGCTGGAATATGACGGCGCAGATTGCCATTGAACCGATACAATAGCAGCAGATGCTGGGGTCACTGGGGTCACTGGGGTCAGGCTTGACTTATTGACTTATTTTATGAAATAAGTCAATAAGTCAAGCCTGAACATCCCATTGGTTTTGTCAATCTTTTTTTGATAATCTAATAAATCCCGCTCATTTTCAGGGTGGGGTAAAAAAGGACAGGGATACCCCTTGGCAAGGACTGCTTCATTT
>Ga0316604_10002196_pt1 | contig 15365 bp, 15 predicted proteins | sample OWC_soil_day20_C_FD_207650 | JGI IMG/M metagenome (GOLD analysis project Ga0316604, IMG submission 207650) | Wetland soil microbial communities from Old Woman Creek delta, Ohio, United States - OWC_soil_day20_CT | ecosystem: Environmental > Terrestrial > Soil > Wetlands | place: USA: Ohio... | reverse complement strand
CTGGCCAGGAGAGGGATCATTGTGGTTACCGTTAATTACCGGGTGAATTTGTTTGGATTTCTGTCCCATCCGGAACTGACTGCCACACAGCCTGAGGCTCCTGCTAATTTTGGACATCTGGATCAGCTGGCAGGATTAAAATGGGTTGTCAGAAATATTGGGGCATTTGGAGGCGATTCTCAAAATATAACCATAGCAGGGCAGTCTGCGGGGGGCGGCAGTGTAATGACCCATTTAACCACGCCGAAAAGTGAAGGCCTATTTCAAAAAGCGATTGTGTTAAGCGGAGTTTTCTGCCTCCCATACCACCAAAATTCCGATCCGTTCAGCCACACACTTGCAGATGCAGAAAAGACAGGTGAGAAATTCTTTGAATTTATCGGTGCAGAAGATCTGGCTCAGGCAAGAGCCATGGACGGAAAGCTGCTACATAAAAAGTATGAGCAGTTTGGCGGCTTTATGGGAACTGTTATAGACGAAGTATTTTGTTTCGGGAATTCCTATCAGCGGTTTATGGAAAATAAGAGAGCCATGGTTCCCGTGATGGCGGGAAATACCTCCGATGAATTTTTTGATTCCCTCCATTCAGATTCCAATGAGGAGTTAATGGAAAAGATAAAGACGCTGTTTCCTGGAAGGGAAGAGGAATTTCTTCGCCTGCTGGGAAATGAAAAGAGGGATGAAGAAGGAAATTCCGGTTCCGTAAGCAGCATAGAGTTTGCCGTAAGAGGATTATTTCATAAAAATGTCCGAAGTGGCAATCCAGCTAATTGTTATTATTATACCTTTGATGCGGATATTCCAGGTTGGGATCATCCGGGAAACTTTCATTCCGTGGATTTATGGTTCTTTTTTGAAACACTTGCAAAATGCTGGAGACCTTTTAAAGGAAAGCATTACGATCTGGCAAGATGTATGGCAAATTACTGGACAAATTTTGTTAAGACAGGCGATCCAAACGGAGATGATGCTGATGGAACGCCTATGCCGGTTTGGCAGCCGTTTACAAAAGAAAATCCCAATGGTATTTTATTTTCCACAGAGAAAATTACTATGAATCAGCACAATGAGCAGGAACTGATGAAATTTTTATTAGACAGGCTGAAGGAAAAATTCGTATAGCAACAGGTGATTGCAGAAATGGAGATAAGATGAAAAAATATGCAGTGAATCCCTATTTGCCCTCATGGGAATATATTCCCGACGGGGAACCATATGTGTTTGGGGACAGAGTGTATGTCTATGGTTCCCATGATTTTTTTAATGGTTACGTCTTCTGCCTGGGAGATTACGTCTGCTGGTCTGCACCAGTGGATGATCTTGGGAACTGGCGTTATGAAGGCGTAATTTATCCAAAAACAAGTGATCCCATGAACAAAGATGGAAAGATGTGTCTGTTTGCGCCGGATGTGGTCATTGGATCCGACGGCAGATATTATCTTTACTACGTCCTCGACAAGGTCCCGGTGGTATCGGTTGCAGTTTGTGATACTCCGGCAGGCAGATATGAGTTTTACGGATATGTAAAGGATCTCAGTGGAGGGCGTCTGGGAGAGCGGCCGGGTGACCAGCCCCAGTTCGACCCTGGAGTATTAAGAGAAGATAATAAAATCTATCTCTACTGCGGTTTCTGCGGCCCCCAGGATGACACCAGATATGGTGCTATGGTGACGGTACTTGCAGATGATATGGTAACCATTTTAGAAGAACCTGTTGTGATTGCACCAAGTAAGCCTTATAGTGCAGGTACTGGTTTTGAGGGTCATGAATTCTTTGAAGCACCTTCTATCAGGAAAAAAGGCAATACCTATTATTTTATCTATTCTTCAATAGCTATGCATGAACTTTGCTACGCAGTCAGTGACAGTCCGGTAGGTGGATTTACTTATGGGGGAGTGATTGTCAGCAATTGTGATGAGGGAATTGATACATATAAACCAGCCAGGATGCATACGGCTTTTGCAGCCAACAATCACGGAAGCATGGTAGAAATTCTGGGAAAATGGTATATTTTTTATCACAGGCATACCAATGGAACCTGGTACAGCCGCCAGGGTTGCGCAGAGCCTGTTACGATTCTGGAAGACGGAAAGATCCCCCAGGTGGAGATCACAACCAGCGGTATGGGAGGTGTTTTGCCAGGGAAAGGAACATATGGTGCCTATCTGGCGTGTAATTTATTTCAGACGGAGCAAAAATCGGAAGTTCCAATTCCGAAGATCATGCAGGATGGCAGAGATGGAGACGAAGAGCCAGGATACATTGCCAATATAACAGATGGTGTCACGGCTGGATTTAAATATTTTGAATGTGGGGATTGTAAGCGTATCACCATTACAACGAGAGGTTATGCAGCCGGGTATTTCGAAGTGAAACATGCATGGGACGGAAGAGTTCTTGCCAGGATAGAGATAAAGTACACCAATGTGTGGGAAGACTACTCTGTTGATTTGGAGTTGGAAGAGGGGAAACAGGCAATTTATCTGACTTACAGGGGAAATGGAAATGCAAGTTTATTATCCTTCTCATTAGAGTGATTAAAATAATTAATTACAGAATAAAAACTGTTGCAGAATGGTACTTAAAACTGCAGCAGTTTTTGTTCTGTAAGGCTATTTATAAAACCTTTATTAATTAGTGGAATTACGGGTACAATAAGTGGAAAAAGAATTTAACTGATTGAAAGGAGTAGCAATGAAAGCATTAATAAAAATAACCACTATAATCGGTTTTATGGTCTTATTTGCGAGTGCATTGAGCGGCTGCGGAAAGAACAGAGTAAAATCACCAGATGAGACAACTGCTCCCGCAAAAGTATCAATTAGTAACGAAAACGAAATCGAAACCACAAAAACTCCCTCCACAGCAGCCCAATCCACTGTTATCAGTGATTCTGAAAATGAAACAAAAGAATCGTTAAAGGAGCTTGGTTTCATTTACAATGGAAAAACAATTACCCTTCTGGACTTTACAGATGACCAAAAGATGGAAGCCATGCTTGGAAAAGCGGAAGACACAAAAACCCATACGTATTCTTCTTCAGATGGATTAAACATGGATCAACTAACAGGTAAGACAGAGAAGCAATACCTTTATCCAGGTCTTGTAATTAAAACCATTGATGCAGGAGAAAATAACAAGTCATATATTTATCAGATTGAAATAACTGGCTCCCAATATACGACCGTGAGAAACGTCAAGGTGGGAGACGGCTTTGAAACATTGAAAGAAGCTTATCCGGAAGGCAATTTAATAGGCGGTGAATTAAGCAATAAGGAAGACGATTTCCGCTTTGAGGAAGAAGATTACGCAAATGTAATGAATTTTCATATTAAGAATAAAAAAGTGGCAAGTATCCAGATCTATTCTCTCATTGATTAATTGATTGTTTTAAGAAATTGTTGTATTTCTTCATAATATTCTTTATCCGCAAGCTTTTTTGGAGCGAAGAGCGCAGTTAAAACAGTTAGAGACTCTGACGTACTTAAAATGCTATTGATCGGCAGATATCTGGAGATTCCATTGGATCAGATGAAAGAAAAGATAGATCTGGAAAGCATAGACGGATATTTGGGGGTCATGGAAGAACAAAGCCGGTTTATTGAAGAAAAATACAATGAATTAAGAAAATTAAACCTTTATACACAAGAGATGATAAACCTGTTTAAGTCCCTGCAAGGATTTGAAAATGATATGAGTTTTAAAAATATAATGGCAGAGAAAAATTTGAATATTACAGTTTATTACGCTGAACTGAAAAATTTACTGAGTCATCAAGAAAGTTCCAGGATTAATGGTATAGAAGCGTTTGAACAATGGTTCTCTTACTCCGTAGGTCAAGAGGGTTTGATAACAGAAAACAGCCATACAGTTGGTTTATCTATACAGGGACATATTGCTGGTGCTGATGAAATACTTGATTATCTTGAGCGGATGACAGCGGCGGGGAAAGCGAAAATTATAAAGATTTCAGAAAACTACAGGCGTATCAGCTTTCACGGTAAGGAAGAAGAGCTAAAAAAGTATCTGTACCTGCTCTGCAGCCATTTTCATCTGAGTGATACTGTTCTTCATATCAGATATAAATTTGCCTTGCTTCATAAAGATATGGAACACGAATATTTTGCTGAAATTTATTTAAGGTTACTGTGAGGACGAGTGTCCCAGACAAGAAAGAAGAATGAGTGCTGTACTGGCTTCCATCCTTCTCAGTACGCTGGCCGCCCTGGCTGCACCGTTTGTACTGGCAAAAGCAATTGACCATATTTTTATGGGTATCCAGGAAGCGGCTGCACATGGAACACGATTTCACGTCAATGTTCAGACAGTGGGCAGTTATGTTGGCAGTTTAATGGTTCTTTATCTGATAAATTTTATTTTGAAATATGTGGAGCAGTACATTATGTCCTCCGTATCTGAGACTGCAGGACTTCAGATGAGAAATGATTTAAGCAGAAAGCTTGGCCGTGTTCCTCTGGGATTTTATGATGCCACCGAAAAGGGAGAGATGCAGACTGTATACTGGTAATAAATGAGGGAACAATAATTGAACAGGGGACTCATGAAGAACTGCTGTTAAAAAAAGGATTTTACCAACAATTATATAACAGTCAGTTCGCAGATCAGTGCGGTTGATATAATAATCTTCAGAAATGTTAAGATTTATTTAGATGATTTTTTTTACAAAGTTAGTATAATGAAGTTTGTGATGATAGTTCATCTATTTTAGTTATAGAAGGAAAAGTGGAGCTAAAATGAGAAACTTTGGAAAAATTGTCGGATTCTGGGGGATTCTTCTCCTATTATTAATTTTGTGTTCAATTTTGTTTGTACCGAAACGAAATACAGTGAAAGATGGGATTGCAAACAGGGATAGTCATGCATATGGTGTACTGGCAGAAACTGCAAATTCGTTGGATGTGATTGTTGTAGGCGATAGTGAGGGATATTCCGGAATCTCGCCAATGGTAATGTGGAAAGAGCGTGGAATTACATCCTTTGTCTGCAGCCAGTCCGGGCAGCGCTCTTCGGAAGCCTATTATATGCTTAAGAAGGCGTTAAAACGGCAAAATCCCAGGCTAGTAATTTTGGAAACAGATTTATTTTACCACAACCGGAATATTCCTACGGAAATAAATCATGCACTGGAATATATGTCACAGTATTATCTGCCGGTTTTTAAGTATCATGACAGGTGGAAATCACTTACAGCCCGTGACTTCAGTCTGAAGCAGGACTATAACCAGAAAGATGTTATGAAAGGGTATTTTCATAGTAAAAAGGTAGCGCCTTATCAGGGCGGAGAATACATGAATCAATCAGATGGGCGGGAGTCAGTAGACCAGACTGTGACATTTTGGACAGACAGAATTGTAAATCTGTGCAGAGAAAAAAACATCAGTTTACTGTTAGTAGGGGTCACTTCTCCAAAAAACTGGGACTATAGCCGCCATAATACAGTCAATGATTATGCCATAAAAAATAACGTTCCGTTTCTTGATTTAAATCTCTTTACCAAGGACATAAAGATAGACTGGAATAAGGACAGCAGAGACGGAGGTGATCACTTAAATACAAGCGGAGCCGAAAAGTTAAGCAAGTATTTAGGCACTTATCTGGCTGCCCACTATCCACTCACAGATCATAGAACTGATAAGAACTACAGTGAGTGGAACAAGGAACTGGAGCAATACTTAATCAAAATATCTGAGAAAGAAGCTTCCAGTTAATCCATCCACTTCTCAGGGGCAGCCATACCTGATTGAAATTTATCCAGAAATAAGCCCACATGATACCCATCTGCTACAGCATGGTGAACAGTAATGGATAGCGGCATGCGTTTTCTGCCGTCTCTGTCAATAAATTTTCCTGCTTCCAGAACCGGGAAAAAGGAGCTGCTGTTTCCATAAGGAACCGGTGTATAACTTGTAAACTCGATCCATGGAAGCATTCCTATCATAAAACTGTTCTGAGGAGGCATATCCGGCTTCGCTAAGATTCCATGGTTATGGGCAAAATGATCCTGGTCTGCAATGTAATTATTATAAAAAGTATGAAAGTCGGAATCATACTCCGTCCACATATTTGACATGGTCTTGTCATCCGGATGGAAGCATGCATAAGAAGGGTGTAAGACCTCATAACAACCAAGCATTCCGTCTATGGAGGCAATCCGAAACTCCTGCTGCTCTGTTATCAGCTTAGAAGCCAGATACAAATAAGCAGGGAAAAACTTTTTGTTTTGCTTTTTTATCATATTGTAGGTGTTAGTAATGTCTGCCTCAATGGTAATGGAAAATCCGGTAGGCAGCATTTTTGTAAAATAGTAAAAATACTGTTTTCTGTCCCAGCTGTCGAAATCAATGGGAGTAAAGGCAGTGTTTATGTCTGACATTTGTAATCTCCTTTGTTTTATTCTGATTCGGGCTTCCAATACCTTGAACCATCTGGTTCCCGGCATAGAAAGCCGCTGTCAATCAGTTCTCTTCGAAGCAGGAAGTAATCTCCAAACGTATGCCACTCCTCACAGATGGAGTTTACTTCTTTTTCTGTATAGTTGCGGTCATTAAGGAATTTTCCCGCCAGATATTGAAGGATTTCCGTCCTTATGCGATTCTTTTGGGACAGCCTGGTTATCTTTCCTGAATCATCAAGAAAGTTGCTAATATCTGTTTTTTCTTTCATGTTCATTGTTCTCCTTCCATTCTCTTTTCATTCCACATCTCCAGAAGTGTGTCTAAATCATCTGAAAACTGTCGTTGTGTCTGCGTCTCTTTTTTCTCAATTTCCTCCACAATTTCAAAGGAAAAAGAATCTGCCCCATACTGCCTCCAGGTTTCCAGCATACATATTTCAGGACAGGAGTCGGTTGCCTTTGAAAATGCAAACCGGTTTTTTGAACCCTGCATATCAAAACTGGTTCGTAACCAGTATGACCCGTCTTTGCTGCATTGTATGCGGTAAATTCCTCCAGTCATAATTCTGTTTTTGTACTGGTCTTTTAACGCTTTTTTCGCTGAACTATCCATTTTACTCACCTCCTTTTTGTGTCAGGCTGCCAGATGCCTTTTTCCACATCATTGTAGCTCCTGGTCATCATCTTTTCAATAAACGCTTCGTAGAGTTATAAGCATAAAATGGAAACAGAGACAAATACTAATGAAATAACCGGCCTATGACAGAACAAGGAGATTCTTTAAATGGCAAATATCATTCATTATGCAGAAAGCGAATTATCAGATTTTAACAGGAAACCATTTCACTCTGTAGACAGTCTTATTTTTTCCAAATTTTCCTACATTGGACTTTCTTCGTTTGTGCCGGGATTTGTGCCGGTTAAAACTCAACCCACCATTGGCTCCCTTCTGAAAGCAGAGCATTTTAGGGAGATGTTTTGCTGTGTATGGGATGAGGAAAACAGTTTAAAGCTTTTGTTTGCCATGGCTGCCAGTCCCCGCTACCGGAATCTGACACTTGGTTTTTACAGGGAAGAACAGGACTGCATTCTGGAAAAACAGTTTAGCGCTGTTACCATTTTTCTGAATGAAGATACGGCTTATATTGCATTTCGGGGAACAGATGCGACTCTGGTTGGGTGGAAAGAAGACTTTAACATGGCATTTAAATACCCGATTCCGTCTCAGGAGGAGGCAGTCCGCTATGTAACAGAGGTAGCTGCAAATTTTAAAGGTAAACTTTTATTAGGCGGCCATTCCAAGGGAGGGAATCTGGCTGTTTATGTTTATGCTAAATTAAACAGGCAGTTAAAGGATCGGATTGTAAAGGTTTATTCCCATGACGGTCCGGGTTTTAAGGAAAATGCCATAGACGCTCTTGAACTGGAAAGCAGTCAGAAAATTGTGGAAAAGACCGTTCCCCAGTCCTCTGTGATTGGCATGCTGTTAGAGAGCCAGGAACAATTTTCGATTGTAAAAAGTAACAGAACCGGTCTTTTGCAGCACGATCCATTTTCCTGGATTATCGAAGGGGATCATTTTGTTTTTGTAGAAAGGCTGACTAAAAATGCCAAATACATGGACAAATCACTGCATAACTGGCTGGAAGCAGTCTCAGATGAAGAGCGGGAACATTTTGTCAATGCGCTGTATTCCGTTCTGGATACGGGAGATACACAAAATATCAAGCAGATCGGATCTGAGTGGCAGAGAAACATTCCGCTGATGATGGGCAGGGTAAGAAATCTTGATGAGGATTCCAGGTTTTTAATCCATAAAATGCTGAAAACCATGGCTTCTTCTGCATTAAAAAGCATTACAGAAAAAGGGGAGGATTGACAGGTTTATTGGATTAAAGTAATATGAAAACAGCCGCCCCCTTGTCAGATTGAATCCGGCAGGGGGCGGTTGTCATGTATCTGAAATAGTTTTGCTAGTTGTTCCTGTATCCAAGTCCATACCCATTGCCCCTGTGGTGATAACCCATACCGGTTCCGTTGCAGTCGTCTGCGCCACAACCGATACCAGTACCGTTACCGCTGCCGTTACCATCACAGGCAGCCTGTCTTTCACGGATTGCGGCAAGCTGAGCATCTGCCTGTTCCCTGGTCAGGGTTCCGTCAGCAACTGCTTCATTCAGCCTGTCTTCATGAATTTCATCCACTGCCTGCTGGAATTCGTTTAATTTTCCTGCTTCAGAGGCAATTGACCCGTAACTTTTTCCGGATTTTCGTTCTGCTGTTACCTCATCCAGTGTCTTTCCTGTAAGCCCTGATACTGCTTCCGCAGGGGTCTTGTAAGCGGCAGCTGCAAATGAAGTCATGGTAGCAGCTGAAAGTGCAAGTGCAAGGGCACATCCTGTCATTACTTTTTTCTTGTTTTTCATAGTTTATTATCTCCTTTTCGTTTTTATTATTTTCCTTTCGGTAAGTTCATAATAATGTCTTCATGTGGCACCTATGTGTCAAAAATGGTTTTTTTATTTGTCATTTTATTTTTAATGCCATAAAGTTGCCTTATTACGTTGTTATATTTATAATAAAATTACAGGAGGTATGTCATATGTCTATTATGCTGATTGCGGACGACAGTCCACAGTTATTAAATATCTTAAACAGCGCTGCCAGGAAAGAAGGCTTTGAAACGGTACTTGCCCAAGATGGTCAGCAGGCGTTAGAGGAGTTTTATGAGAAGAAACCGCAGGTTGTACTGCTTGATGTGATGATGCCAAAACTGGACGGTTTCCAGGTGTGCCGGGAAATCCGCAGACAGTCCGATACTCCGGTTATCATGGTAACGGCAAGAGGAGAGGATTTTGAAAAAATCATGGGGCTGGACATTGGTGCAGATGATTATATTGTGAAACCATTTTCACCAGGGGAAGTGATGGCACGGGTGAGAGCTGTGCTGCGGCGTATTGATAAAGGTAACGGAGATACAGGGAAACTCCTGTCCATTGAAAATCTGGTTATAAATCTGGAGAATTACAGCGTCACGGTTGATGGCAGCCCCATACTTTTAACAAAGCGGGAAACAGATATGTTGTGGACGCTTGCAAGCGGTAAGAGCCGGGCCTATACCCGTGAGATGCTTCTGGATCTTTTATGGGGATATGATTATTACGGTGATCCCCGAACTGTGGATTCCCATATGAAACGGCTGAGAGCCAAGCTTGAACAAGTGCCTCACTCTGCCTGGGAGATCCGCACCATTCGGAATGTGGGCTATAAATTTGAGGTGCTGTCATGAGTAAAAAAATTGTCTGGAAGCTGGTCGCCTCTTTTGCCGCAGTGCTCCTTTTATATACTGCCATATTGGGCACTGTATTTGTGTCTATGTTCCGTAAGCATACCATTGCGATCAACCGTTCATCCATGGAAAAGCGGGCAGTTTCCATCGCAGAAACCCTGGCACTCTATGAGAGCGGAGAAGGGGAGGCCCAGCAGTACGGTATGGGCATGGGGCACCACATGATGGGAGGTTATGGGGCATATCTCCGTTTTTTGGATCAGGTTGCTATGGCAACGGTTTGGATTGTAGATAATGACAGGAATTTAATATCCGCTGGTCATGATGGGGTTACTTCTGGAGAGGAACTACCTGAAAATGCTGAGAAAATCATAAGTCGGGTTCTGGAAGGTGAAATTACCTACGGAGAGGAATTTTCCGGTTTATTAAATGCACCGACACTGACCGTTGGGGTACCCATCCGTACAGCAGACGGAATTTCGGGTGCAGTACTTCTACATTCTCCGGTCAGCGGAGTAAATGAAGCAGTACTTCAGGGATTGTTTGCTCTGGCAGCAGGCGCAGTCATAGCTCTTGTTCTTGCAGGCATGGCGGCCGTGTGGCAGTCTTATCGCTTTACCAATCCCCTGCGTCGCATGAGTGATGCGGCGGGATGCCTGGCAGAGGGGGATTATACAGCCAAAACCGGTGTTAACCAGGCGGATGAGTTCGGTCAGCTGGCCCAGACCATCGATTTGCTTTCTGAGCGCCTGACGGAGGCCAGAAAGCAGCAGGAGGCACTTGATAAGATGAAACAGGATTTTGTGGCCAATGTCTCTCACGAACTTCGTACCCCGGTGGCAGTATTGCGTGGTTCGTTAGAAGTGCTTCGGGATGAAACCATCAATACTCCGGAAGAAATAAGAGAGTATTATGATCAGATGTTAGCAGAAAGCAGACATTTGGAACGGCTGGTAAATGATCTTCTGGATTTATCGCGTCTGCAGGATGACCAGTTTTCCCTGAAGATGGACGAGGTAAATCTCTGCGATGTATTAAGGGATACACAGCGATCAATCCGCCGTTCTGCGAAAGAAAAAGAACTTCAGTTTCTGGTGAACTGTCCTTTAGAGGAATGCATTGTGAATGGAGATTACGGGCGCCTCCGCCAGCTTATTTTAATCCTTCTTGATAATGCTGTTAAATTCTGCAAACAGCAGGGAACTGTGGAACTTACTCTTGAAAAGGAAAAGGAAGGCTGTCTGATCACGGTAACCAATGATGGTGAAGAGATTCCGTCTGAAGCCATACCTCATCTTTTTGACCGGTTTTATAAAACAAACAGCTTTCAAAACCATTCAGGCACAGGGCTGGGGCTTGCCATAGCAAAGCAGATTGCAGACAGGCATCATGCGCAGATTCGTGTGGAAAGCAGGAATGGGATAACAAATTTTTTTGTTAAGTTTTAAACATGAAATAGCCCTGATAAAACCGGTAAATTTACCAGTTTTATCAGGGCTTATTTTATTGACAAAAAAATCTACTTGTGATAGCATTATTATCAACAATACTAAACCGGTTTAGTAAAGGCATGGGGGGACTTTTATGGCACTGACAATCAAAGATATCGCCAGTATGGCAGGAGTATCAAAAGGGACTGTATCAAGAGTCATCAATCACAATCCGGAAGGTGTTTCAGAGGAAACGAGAGAGAAGATTCTTAAGTTGATTGATGAGGTAGGTTACGTTCCCAATAAGATGGCAAGGAGCATAACGGTTGCTGAGACAAAGACCATTGGTCTCATAATACCCGATGTCCAGAATCCTTTTTTCCCTCAGGTAATCAGGGGGGTGGAGGATTGCGCCATGGAAAATGGATATACGGTATTTTTGTGTAATTCAGATTCAGATATTAAAAAAGAGCAGAAGTATTTATATACATTTTTAGAAAAAAGAGTGGACGGAATCATCATCAATACCAGCGGCGATTTAAATGACAAAAAGCTGACTGCACTGATACACAAAAGTAACATCCCCATTGTCATACTTGACAGAAAGATAAAGGAACTGTCAAGGTATCCCGGCGTCTACGTTGATAATGCCAGAGCCGCCAGAGAAGGTGTGTCTTATCTGATTGAGAATGGCGCTTCCAATATTGCATATATTGCAGGTGTAAAAGATGTTTATACAGTGGAAGAACGGCTGAAAGGTTATTGCATGGCACTTGAAGATGCGGGCATTATAATAAACAAACAATATTTAAGCTATGGCGGTTACAATATACAGTCCGGTTACGAAAGAACCAGGGAGATGCTTTCTGACAATCCCAAAATTGACGGAATATTTGCCGGATGCGATACCATAGCAATCGGAGTTTTAAAGGCTTTAAGAGAATTAAATAAAAAGGTACCAGACGATATCCAGCTACTGGGGTTTGATAACATCACCATGAGCGGAGAGATGGTTCCGCCTATCACCACAGTATCCCAGCCTATGTATGAAATGGGCTACCAGGCAGCCAGAATGCTGCTGGCGTCCATACAGGATAAAACCATACATCAGGAAGATCAGTATCTGGAGACAGATCTGATGATCAGAGAGAGCACCAAAAAAAACAGGTAAGGGAAGAGATATGAAAAAAATACTGGTAATCGGAAGTTTAAACATGGATATACAGGTGACTGCAGACCGTTTGCCGGGTGTGGGAGAAACTGTACTTGGAACGGATTACTCCTATAACTGCGGCGGAAAGGGAGCTAATCAGGCATTTGCAGCAGGAAGGCTGGGCGCAGACGTGGTTATGCTTGGCTGTGTAGGACAAGATGAGTTTGGAAGAACTTTGATCCGGGGGTTAAAGGATAACGGTGTCTGTACGGATTATATTTCTGTCCGTGAAGGTAAGGATACGGGAACAGCAGTGATTTTAGTTGATTCCCTGGCAAATAACAGCATAGTGACCATTGCAGGAGCTAATGGAAGCTGTGATATTTCATATTTAGAGAAGACAGAGCCCCAAATCATGGATTATGAATATCTTCTTGTACAGATGGAGATTCCTGCAGATGCAGTTTTTCATGCCATTGACCATGCAAAGGAAACGGGAAAAACCGTTATATTAAACCCGGCACCGGCTCCAGATGGTCTGCCGGAAGAGATCATGAGGAAAATTGATATTATAACTCCCAATGAAAGTGAACTGGCGAGGCTGAGCAGCCATAAGACAGACAGCCTGGACGGGATCATGGAAGGTGCTGGAAAGCTGTTGTCCCAGGGAGTGGGACATGTCATTGTAACAATGGGAGACAAGGGAGCCTTGTGGGTCAGCCAGGAGGGCTGCCGCATGTTTGAAGGAACCAGGGTGGATGCACTGGATACTACCGGTGCAGGAGACTGCTTTAACGGAGCACTGACTGTAAAGCTGGCAGAAGGAAAATCAATGGAAGAAGCCATTTGTTTTGCCAATGCAGCGGCAGCTATCAGCGTTACACGAAAAGGCGCCCAGGCGTCTATGCCTCTCAATGAGGAAGTTTTAAGTCTGATGCAGGAGGAATGACATGAAACTAAAGAAAGTAATCATTGATACAGATCTGGGCGATGACGTGGATGATGCCGTTGCCATAGCTCTTGCTGTTTTGTCTCCTGAAATAGAAGTTGCAGGAATTACCACTGTATTCAAAGATACGAAAGCACGGGCAGAGATGGTGAAGGATCTGCTGGAATTTTACCAGATGGGCAGGATTCCTGTATATATTGGTCAGGGACTGCCATTGATTGAACGGCCCAAGATGGAGAAACCCATTCAGTACAGCATTTTAAGAAACCAGTATGAGCCAGAACAGAGCCTGGATGCGGTTGATTTTATGATTAAGACAGCGGCGGAGAATGAAAATGTCTGCATTGTTGCCATGGGGCCTCTGACCAATCTGGCACTGGCATTTTTAAAGGCACCTGAGATAATGAAACGAGTGGAAATCATCGGAATGGGCGGTGCCTTTTTAAACTCTTATCCGGAATGGAATATCATCTGTGATCCGGAGGCTGCCCGGATTGTTACTGATTTTGCTGAAAACTTAACCATGCTGGGACTGGATGTTACAAAGTATACAAAGCTTACCGCAAAAGAGATGGAGGATGTTAAAAACTCCATTCAGCCAGCCGTTCAATATCTTTATAAAGGCATGGATATATTCATGGATAAAACAGGATTTCCCATTACCCTTCATGATGCGCTGCTGATTGCCTGCCTGATTGACAGGGAAACCGTAACACTGAAAAAGGGAGATTATACAGTTGAACTAAAAGGGGAACTGACAAGAGGGACCATAGTTCACAAAATCAATTATTACGATGCAGTATGTGAAACAGAGAAAGATTTTTTTTACGCAGTTGATTTAGATTTACAGCGGTTTAAGAATATAGTGATGGAACGGGTTTTCCGTTAGTAGTACAGAAGTAACGCAATTATTCAATGTCTTTCTACCAGGCATTGTGATTGGCATAAATACACATCATTTATTTTTAGGAGGAGATCAAATGAAAAAATTCAGAAGAATCACAAGCGTATTGTTCGCATGCTGTCTGATGGCTGTCAGTGTGGCTGGATGCGGAAAAAGCGGTGGCAGTGCAGGAAAAGAAACAACTGCCGGCAGCGCCGCAGCAACAACCGGTGAAACAAAAGCAGGAGAAACAAAAAGTACGAAGGAAGGGGCTAAGAAATTAAAAATAGCTTTATTAATTCCAGGTAATTTAGGAGACAAATCATTTTTTGACGGTTCCAAAGCTGCTATGGATACCATTAAGGAAAAACTGGGTGCCCAGACAGATGTTGTAGAGATGGGAACTGATACCACCAAATATCTTGCAACCTATGAAGATTACTGCGAAGACGGCTATGACTTAATTATGACTGTTTCCACAGCCGGCGATGATGTTTTAAAACAGGTTTCCGCACAGTATCCGGATCAGAAATTTATTAACCTGGATACAGACAGCGTTGGTTTTGGAGACAACGTTCTTGCTGTAGTTACAAAGAGTAATGAGATGAGCGCTCTGGCAGGTGCAGTGGCAGCTTTAAAAGCAAAAGAGGCAGGAAGCAATACCATCGGTTTTATCGGAGGTATGGATATACCAGGTATCAACTATTTCCTGGTGGGATATATTGAAGGCGCTCAGAGCGTAAATCCTGATGTGAAAGTAAAGGCGTCCTATGTAGGTGATTTTACAGACAGTGCAACTGCAAAGGAACTGGCACTGATTATGTACAACTCCGGAGTTCCAATTATTTATCAGGCAGCAGGCGGTGCTGGTTTAGGTGTGTTTGAAGCAGCCACAAGTCTTGATAAATTAGCCATAGGTGTTGATTCAGATCAGGCTGCAAGTCTGGAAGCAAGTAACCCGGATCAGGCAAAGCACATTATTACTTCAGCAATGAAAAAGGTATCCGTTTACGCAGTGGATTTAGTAAACCAGTATGCAGACGGAACGCTTACCTTCGGCGGTAAATCTCTGGCTCTCGGTCTGAAAGACGGTGGAGTTGGTCTGGCAGAAAATAAATTTTATGATGCGTTGATGTCTGATGAACAAAAGAATAGCGTTAAGGAGTTAGAGCAGAAAATCATATCTGGTGAAGTGAAATTATCCGATGTACAGTCTATGTCTACCGATGACATTGCTGCAATCAGA
>Ga0316604_10002195_pt1 | contig 15366 bp, 19 predicted proteins | sample OWC_soil_day20_C_FD_207650 | JGI IMG/M metagenome (GOLD analysis project Ga0316604, IMG submission 207650) | Wetland soil microbial communities from Old Woman Creek delta, Ohio, United States - OWC_soil_day20_CT | ecosystem: Environmental > Terrestrial > Soil > Wetlands | place: USA: Ohio... | reverse complement strand
GGCTTTCGGCCGCATCGGTCAGGCCTGGCTGTTCGGTCTGCCCGGCAACCCGGTCGCCGTGATGGTCAGCTACACGCAGTTCGCGCTCGATGCGCTGCGCCGCCTGTCCGGCCAGGACCCGCTGCCGCTGCGCCCGTTGCTGACGGTGGTTGCCGCCAATCCGATCAAGAAGCAGCCGGGCCGGCGGGAATACCTGCGCGGCGCGATTGCTGCGGTGGACGGTCACTGGCAGGTCAAAACCACCGGCAACCAGGGCTCCGGTGTGCTGCGTTCGATGTCCGAGGCCAACTGTTTCGTCATCCTGCCGGAAGACTGCGCCGGCGTGCAGGCCGGCGACAGCGTCCAGGTCCAGCTCTTCGACGGGCTGCTCTAGGCTGCGAAGGCGCCCTGCAGGAATTCGAGCAGGGCTTGCAGCCGGGCCGGCTGGTATTGGCGGCTGGGATAGACGGCAAAGAGTGGTACCGGTTCGCATTGCGCCTCGGGAAAGAGATCGATCAGCCGGCCGCTGGCCAGATCGTCGGCGATGTCGAGCCGCGACTTGTAAACGATGCCGCAGCCCTGCAGCGCCCACTGGCGCACCATCGCCCCGTCGTCGGCGGCGCGGTCGCCGCTGACCACCACTTCCCGCGCCTGGCCCTGATCGAACAGCCGCCAGCGGTTGTAGGGCTCGCCGTTGCGGTAGAAGCAGATGCAGTTGTGCTCGGCGAGGTCTTCGAAGTTCGCCGGCCGCCCGGCCCGCGCCAGATAGGCCGGCGCCGCGCACACCGCCCGGCTGTTGTCGCACAGCTTGCGGGCGATCAGCGTCGAGTCGCGGAGCAGGCCGTAGCGCAGCACGAGGTCGATCGGGTTGCGATAGAGGTCGTGGATGCCGTCCGACAGGTGCATGATCAGCCGGATCTGCGGGTGGCGCTGGCGAAAGGGTTCGAGCATCCGGTCCAGGCGGTCGCGGCCGAGATCGGACGGGGCGCCGAGATGGATTTCGCCGGAGAGTTCCTCGCGCCCGTCGCGCAGTGCGGCCAGCCCTTCCTCCAGGGCCAGAACCGACTGCCGGCAGTAGCCGAGAAAATCCTCGCCAGCCTGCGTCAAGCGCAACGAGCGGGTTGAACGCTCGAACAACTGGCTGGCCACCTGCCGTTCCAGGCGCTTGATGGCGGCGCTGGCGGCGGCCGGCGTCAGGCCCAGGGCGCGCGCCGCGCCGCTGATGCCGCCGCTTTCGCTGACACGGATGAAGAGCTGGATGTCGGCCAGATTGAGCATGCTGCCGCCTATTTTCAAAAATATTTTGATATTAAATCAAGCAGGCGACGGATTATCAAGCGGCTGGGCTAGGCCTACACTCGCTGCATCCAAATTTTTGCAAGGTGCCCCATGAAAGCCATCGCCTATCGCCAACCCGGCCCGCTCGACAGCGCCGAGGGCCTGTGCGACGTCGAACTGCCGCGGCCGCAAGCTAGCGGCCGCGACCTGCTGGTTGAGGTGCAGGCCATTTCGGTCAATCCGGTCGATACCAAGGTGCGGCGCAGCGCGGCGCCGGCCGCCGGCGAATACAAGGTGCTCGGCTGGGACGCGGTCGGCATCGTCCGCGAAGTCGGGCCGGCGGTGTCGTTGTTCAAGGTAGGTGACGCCGTCTGGTACGCCGGTGCCATCGACCGGGCTGGCAGCAACAGCGAGTTTCATCTGGTCGACGAACGGCTGGTCGGGCATGCGCCGCAAGGCATCGCGCCGGCCGAGGCCGCCGCCCTGCCGCTGACCGGCATCACCGCCTGGGAGCTCCTCTTCGACCGCCTGCAAGTGCCGCTGGCCGGGGCCGGGCAGCCGGCCAGCCTGCTCATCGTCGGCGCCGCCGGCGGGGTCGGCTCGGTCCTGATCCAGCTCGCCCGCCAGTTGACCGACCTGACCGTGATCGCTACCGCCTCGCGCCCGGAAACCCGCGCCTGGGTCAGCGAACTCGGTGCGCATCAGGTGATCGACCATAGCCAGCCGATGGCGCCACAGATCGCGGCGCTCGGCCTGCCGCCGGTCGGCTACGTGATCAGCCTGACCCAGACCGACCGCCATTTCCCCGAACTGGTCGAGATTCTCGCGCCGCAGGGCAAGCTGGCCTTGATCGACGATCCGGAACCGATCGATGTCCGCCTGCTCAAACGCAAGAGCCTGAGCCTGCACTGGGAATTGATGTTCACCCGTTCGCTGTTCCAGACTGCCGACATGGTGGCGCAGCATCGCCTGCTCGACGAACTGGCCCGCCTGGTCGAGCAGGGCGTGATCCGCAGCACGGCACAGCAGCATCTCGGCCGGATCAACGCCGCCAATCTGCGCCAGGCCCACCGCATTCTCGAAAGCGGCCGCAGTATCGGCAAGATCGTGCTTGAAGGTTTTTGAGATGTCCGCCCACACAATTAAGGAAACGCCCATGAGCCAGCTGTTCACCCCCTATTCGATCGGCCCGCTGCGCCTGCCCAACCGCATCGCGATCGCGCCGATGTGCCAGTATTCGGCCGACAACGGCGAAGCGACCGACTGGCACCTGATGCACTACGGCAACTTGAGCCATTCCGGCGCTGGCCTGCTGATCATCGAAGCCACTGCGGTCGAACCGGAAGGCCGTATTTCGCCGGCCGATCTCGGCCTGTGGTCGGACGCCACGGAAAATGCCCTCGGCCGGGTGTTGACCGCCGTGCGCAGCCATTCCTCGATGCCGATCGCCATCCAGCTCGCCCATGCCGGTCGCAAGGCTTCCAACCACGTACCCTGGCAGGGCGGTGGCCTGGTGCCGCCCAGTGAAGGCGGCTGGCCGACCGTGGCGCCCTCGGCCATCCCGTTTCAACCCAATGAGCCGGCCCCGCAGGCGCTCGATCAGGCCGGCCTCGACCGCGTGCTGGCCGCTTTCGTCAGCGCCGCCCAACGGGCACAGCGGCTCGGCATCGATGCCATCGAAATCCACGCCGCGCATGGCTACCTGCTGCACCAGTTCCTGTCGCCCTTGGCCAACAGGCGCGACGACCAGTACGGCGGTTCGCTGGAAAACCGCCTGCGTTTCCCGCTTGCCGTCTTTGCCGCCGTCCGCGCCGCCGTGCCGACGCTGGCGCTCGGTATCCGCATTTCGGCGACCGACTGGGTGGCCGGCGGCTGGGATGTCGAGCAGAGCGTCGTCTTCGCCAAGGCCTTGCGCGAACTGGGCTGTGACTTCATCCATGTCTCCAGCGGCGGCCTGTCGCCGCAGCAGCAGATCACGGTCGGTCCGGGCTATCAGGTGGCGCTGGCCGAACGGATTCGCCGGGAAAGCGGCTTGCCGACCATCGCCGTCGGCATGATTACCGAAGCCGCCCAGGCCGAAGCGATCGTCGCCTCCGGCCAGGCCGACATGGTGGCGCTGGCCCGCGGCATCCTCTACGACCCGCGCTGGCCCTGGCATGCCGCCACCGAGCTCGGCGCCCAGGTGGTGGTGCCGCCGCAATACTGGCGTTCCTTGCCACAACCGGGAATCCGCGTTAAATAGGCAGTTGACCGCCGGGGTCGGGTTGGTGCCCGGCCCTTTTGCCAAACTTGCCGCCCGGGCCCGGGAAAACAGATGCCGATCAATGACCTCGATTCCTGGCGCGTGCGCCTGATGCAACTGGCCGTCGCCGATGCGGCCGACGATGGCGCGCACGACCTGAACCATCTGCACCGGGTCTGGAAAAACGCCCAGGCGCTGCTCGAAGACTACCCGGCCGCCGATGCCCTGATCGTGCTCGCCGCCTGCTATCTGCACGATCTGGTCAATCTGCCGAAGAACGATCCCGAGCGTCACCTCGCCTCCCGCCTGGCGGCCGTCCGGGCTTGCGACGAACTCGGCAAGCTCGGCTTCCCGGCCGACAAGCTGGCCGGGCTGGCGCATGCCATCGAAGCCCACAGCTTTTCGGCCGGCATCGCGCCGCTCACCATCGAAGCGCGCATCGTGCAGGACGCCGACCGGCTCGATGCACTGGGCGCCGTCGGTCTGGCCCGCCTCTATTACACCGCCGGCCGGATGGGCAGCGCGCTGGCCCACCCGAGCGACCCGCTGGGCCGGGCCCGGGCGATGGACGACCGAACCTACGCCCTCGATCACATCGAAGTCAAACTGGCGACCTTGCCGGCGACGATGAGCACGGCCGCCGGCCGCGCCATGGGCGAACGCCGGCTGGCCTGGCTGCGCGCCTTCCGCGACGATTTCGTCGCCGAATGGGGCGACGAATGGCGCGGCGACACGGCGGACGACTAGGCCAGCCACCAAATTCCTGCGCTTATGTGCCACAACGTCAGTTGCCGCCGGGGTTCTGGTAACGCCGGGCGTAGAAGCGGCAGCCCTCCATCAGCGCTACGCCGAAGACAAGGTGGGTGAGCAGCGTCGCCCCGTCACGGCTGATGGCGAACCAGGGGAAAAGCGCGGTAAATCCATACAGGTTGATCACATAGATGGCGAGGCCGTACAGGGCACCGGCCAGCGGACTCAGCCAGGCGTTCATCCGGTCATGAAGGGTGGCCGGAATCAGCGCGCAGGTCACCGAGAGCGCGAAGTGGATCAAGGTGGCAATCAGCAGGACTTCCAGCTGGGCCGTCGAGGGGGGCGGCAGCACCGCCGGGCCCATGACGATGGCTGCGGTCAGGCGCGCATCGCGAAAGAGCGTTTCGAGAAGCGGGCGTTCGGCCATCCACCACAAGGCGAGTTGTGCCCCGGTGGCAATCACGCCGGCCCAGAAGCCGGCAAACAGCAGCATCGGCAGACTGATCCGTCCGCTTTCGTGCAGTTCTCTTGGCGCCGCCGAGTGGGCGCGACGAGCCGTCAGGTCGATGCTTTCCTGGTGCCGAAGCGATGCCTGCAGCCGGCGGGCCAGACCTGCCGCTCCCTGCGCCATCAGCAAGCCGTGATTCCGGATGAACATCGGGCGGGCCACCGGTTCGAGCAGTTTCCACCACCATTTCGTGGTCCGGACGTGCCACTCGAATTGAACGGTGCTGAGCGAATCCTGCTGGCGAAAATGCCAGCAGCCGGTGCCTTCGAGATCGCCCTCGGTCGTCCCTTCGATGTTCAGCAGGTTTTCGATGCGGGTCGTATTGACCTCGAAAGTCACGGCATAAGGTAAGTCTCCCTGCCATGAATAGCGCCGCTTGCAGCCGATTCCCCGGGCATCGCCAGGCGCAGTCTGCTCTGCTTGCTGCAAGCCCGGCCACCAGTCCGGCCAGTGCAGCGAGTCGTAAATCGCCCCGTACACCTCGTCGAGCGGTGCTTCGATTTGCCAGGTACTCAGCAAGTGATATTCAGCCATGCCACTTCCCAAGGGAGAAAGCGATGAACAAAGGGGCGAAATCAAACCTAACCGGCAATTCGCCAGCGATCTGTGTCCCAGCGCACCCAAGTCCGGCCGGCTGTGCAATAGGATGATCCTCCTGCGGGCCGAATTACGAATTCTGTGTGCCGGCACACTGAGTTATTGCACCTGTTGCATGCAAACTCAAGGCAGGCTTCGTATTCAGGCGACGCGCCACGGCTGTGCCGGAGATAGATCGGGCTTTGACACCTTCTCCGGCCAGGCGTGGCCCCATGGGCAATTCAGGAGAAAAGCATGCAACCAAATATCTTGTTGTTACCCGGCTTGCTCAATGACGCGAGCGTTTTTACCGAACAGGTGGCCGCTTTGTCGACCGTGGCTACCGTCGAGGTGGGCGACCTGAGCAATGCAGAGACGATTGCCGAGATGGCGGCGAGCGTCCTCAAGCAGGCCTCGGCCAAACGCTTTGTGCTGCTTGGCCTGTCGCTGGGCGGCTACGTCGCCTTCGAAATCATGCGCCAGGCACCGGAGCGGGTGGCCGGACTGGTGCTGATGGATACGACGGCGCGCCCCGATACGCCGGAGGCCAGTGCCAAACGCAAAGTGCTGATCGAACTCGCCGCCAGCGATCTCGATGCGGTGACCGAACAGTTGCTGCCACTGCTCGTGCATCCCGAGCGGATGAATCTCCCCGCCGTGCGGGGCGTCATCCAGTCGATGGCGAACGGTCTGGGGGCGGGAGTGTTTGCCCGCCAGCAGCGGGCGATCATCGGCCGCCCCGACAGTCGCCCGACATTGGCCAGCATCACCTGCCCGACACTGGTGATCTGCGGCCAGGACGACCTGATCACGCCGCCCGAATTGGCGACCGAAATCGCCGAGGGAATCCGCCACGCCAAGCTGGAGATCATCACCCAGTGCGGCCACTTGGCGACACTTGATCAACCCCAGGCGGTCAGCGCTCTGCTGCTTGAGTGGATCAAGGGCAACAAATTTTCGTCGAATCGGGTGGAGCTTGGGGCGCAGGTGGTGCTTTAGCCTTAAGGACGGGTAGGTTGGCATGGATAGAGGCCAACCCGCCCAAGGTGGTCATCAAAGCGAACGGCCGTCGAAATGCTTGACCGGCAGCGATGAAAAATCGAAATCCTCGAGGCAACGGACGTTGACTGCTGCCATCCGATTTCCCGATGGATCAGTTCCTTCGCCGAAAGGATGTATGCCACATTTAGGGCAGAAGTGATGCTTGATTCGGTGTTGGCCAAACATGTAAGTGGCCAGGTTCTCTTCCGGCGTCAGCAGGCGTAGTTTGTCTCGCGGCGCAAACCACAGCAAAGCTCCTTTCCGAGTACAGATGGAGCAATTGCAATCCATCAGTTGGGTAATTTCGCCCTCGACTTCGAAAGCAATCTGACCACAGTGACAACTGCCTTTGTAGTTCATTGCCCCGCTCCTTTCACTTTTTGCATTGGATGCCGCGATGAGGGTAGGCGGTGGCGCTTCTTGACGCCCGACGTTAGGCCCCCGCCTCGGCGAGCCGGCGTTCCAGCCGTGCACTCACATCAGGCCATTCGCCGTCGATAATGCTGAACCTTACTGAGGTGCGTTTTCGACCATTGGGCATGATGCGCTCATTCCGGATGATGCCCTCCTGAACTGCGCCGAGGCGAAGAATGGCTGCCCGGGAACGTTCATTCAGCACATCCGTCGTGAATTGGACGCGAACACACCGAAGTTGTTCAAAGGCGTAGCGCAGCAAGAGCAGTTTGCTTTCCGTATTGGCTGCCGTCCTTTGCCAGGCACGCGAATACCAGGTGTGTCCAATTTCAAGCTTGCGATTCTCGCGGTCAATCTTCCAGAAACGCGTCGATCCGATAATCTGCTGGCTGTCGGTGAGCGTGACCGCAAACGGCATCACGCTTCCTTCGGCCTTGCCGAGCAAGGCCTTGTCGATGTACGCCTGGACAGTGTCGGCGGAAGGAACAACCGTGAAGGGTAAGGTCCAGAGCTCACCGTCTGCCGCCGCGGCAGCAAGTGATGGGGCGTCCGTAGCACTCAGCGGACGGAGGGTGACCAGAGAGCCTTGGAGTGTTGGGGTCATCTGTATTGAAGGGCTAATGTTCGACGTAACCGCCGACGGCCCGGTTGACGGAGGGGTTGGGCGTCATTGGTTTCAAGATCCTCACTCCAGCTTCGCTCCCCTCTCTGCCAGCAATTCTCGCAGCACTGAGCGATGGCAATGCGCTTCATCCTCGCAGTAGCAGCCAATTGAGAAGTTGCTCTGATGGGACAGTGCGGCAAGCAACTCAATCACGTGGCTGCTCTCTGGAGTTGTCATTTCAGCCCGATACTTTCTGGTGAATGTATTCCACTCAGCCGGCGTCTTGGCCTCTTGGCCGAGCTTCATTGTTTCGACGCTCGGCGCCAGGTTGGGAAACCACACGTCGTACCAATTCCCGGAAGCAAACTCAGTCTTTGGAACTCCACGTGGCGGACGACGAACAGTGCCGATGCGAATGCCTTCGCCTTCTACTCGTGGGCCACCAAGCCTGACAACACGTACGACCATCTCGTGCTCCTTTCTATGGCTTCCAACGTTTGATGTGGGCGGTCCCTTTCGACGAGGCTGTTAGGGCGATGAGGGGACTCGCGCGGGGAATTCGTAGATGAACTTAAGAAGCATCTCGATAAATACGAGAAGCTCCTCGGCATCCGCCGACTGCATCGTCGTAATTTCATGGGTGGCTTCATTCCCCTTCTTGCGAATGTGGTCAACCCAGCCTTTGCCGTGAGGTGGGACATATCCATTCGTGGTGAGATAATTAACGTACTCAATAAACTTCAATCCTTCTGCTGCACCTTGAGTTACTGCAATATTCATAAGCATCTTGCGCGAAGCAAGAACAGATGCTGTATATGCGCCAACCGCGCAGCAGTTTCTGGCCTCACGATACAGATCGTTCAGGTCATTTGGCACGTGAGCGACTTCCGAGCCCGGAACAATTCCAGGGGTTTGTGAATTGCCTTCGAAGAAGCTTGGCTTGTCGCAGGAGGGGCAAATTACTATTCCCCATGACCCACGGTTATGAGGGAATCCGCGGTCACCGGCAACTATCAACCCACAGTATCCGCACTGATATTTTGTTCCGCCGAAGCTAGTAATGTTATGCCAACCTGACATTTTTATCCCTCGTAGTAACTTTTCGATCTAATGTTGGACGTAACCGGACGGTAAAAAGCGCAGTTTTTTGATGGTCCGGTTGACGGACATGTTATGCATCATTTTGCCGGCCCCTTTTTCTTGTTCACCTTCTTCGCTATAGCTTTAAGCTTTTTGATCTTTGGTTCGTAAATTTCCTCAAGGATGTGCTCGGTTAACTCGTATGCATCCATAACATCATCCATTGTTACTTCTCCGTGAACATGGCTACCTGCGTTTCCAAGCCACTTTATAGCCAAGATCATGTCCTTAAACGGTGCGTACTTGGCAGGAAGAAGCCCAATCCTTTGATGAAGATTTATAAATCGCCGTTTGCCATTTGATGTGGAAAAACGCTTTATTTTTAATTCGGTAAGCAATTCTTCGATGGCTGCGCGAACATTATTTGCAGCCGCGCTTGGGCTTGAAAAGAAAAGCTTGAAAGACTCGTTTAGAGGCGTAGTCACCGTCTCTGGGCAGTCATCAGGAATACGGATCAAGTGCAAATGCGGCTCAAAATGTTTTGGGAGAAAAAAGTCTGCGTAGACTTGATCAGGCTCTCCGTGCTCATCCTCAACAATTTCCCAATCTACCGACCCTGTTCCGCTATTTACAACAACCTCTTTGCACTTGTCGTTTGAGCAAACAAGCATACTTGTGTAGATATACTCGATCCACTCGGGCTCCCATGCTTCATGCGAGTGTGCTTCTCGGGAAAGCCGTAACTCTTCCTTATGAAAAGTTCCCTCTTTGATTCTTAGAATACCTTTGTTACAAGTGGGGCACACCCAATCTGGACTGTAATCTTGGCTAAATGGAAGCTTGAATAATTTTCTGTCCAAGGTGAGTTCCTTTAATGGCTTGATACATATCTATTAAGTAAGCCTCCCTAACCGGCAGGCTTTTCGGTCAATCAATAAATAAAAGAATCGTTGAGTCAATTGGATGGCAAGAAATTAGGCCTTCCAAACGACCGCGCTTTTGCCTCCATGACGCAGCCGTCCAAATTGCGCATTCGCGTTCGCGAGCGAATTCGCTTGAAGCGCGCGAGCATAATGAGCGAGGCTTCTTATGTCTAGTGGATAGGGTCTTGCATCCCGTTCAATGGCGAGGTTCGGCGGATTTGCCAGGGCCTTGGCGGGATGAGCGGTGGTGGTAGAAGAGCCAGGCGTAGAGCGCCGCATTGATGACGACGACCGCGGCGGCCAGTGCGAACTGGATTTCCCGGGTCAGTCCGGCCGGATAGATGATGGGCAGGAGATAGTGCTCGATGAAGCTTTCGCTGTAGCCCGTTTCGCCAGCCTTGAGGCGCAGGTAATTCTCGGCGGTGGTCAGTGGGCAGACACGGCCGGTGAGTTCGACAAAGACGCCCCAGGCTGCGGCCGGAAGATGGACCAGGGGTAGCCATGACCAGCGCGCCGCCCCGGTTGCGCCCGCGATGACGAAGACGATGAAGGCCAGGTGAAGGAGCAGGACGGTTTCGGCGGCCAGGCGGTAGAGCATGGAGGGCTACCTCACCGGATCCCCGTCAGCGCGCCCCGCAGGAAGTACCCTTGGGGTGCGGGGATGACCATTTATTCAGCGTTTCCCTGGGCCGGCGCTGTATCGGCATTCCGCTTCGGCATCTGCTCGAGTATGCAGCGGATGCCGGGCGAATCGGCCGGGGCGGCGTAGGAGCCTTGCAGCGCGGTGACGTAGCTCTGCTCGGAAATCTTGCCGTGGTAGTAGCGCGACGTGATATCGAGGAAATAAGGGTCCGTCGTCGTCGCATTGGGCATCAGCCGGTTGATGCTGACGGCGCCGAGACGGAGGCCCCAGCATTTGACCCGGACCTGCTCGAGAAAGACATCGAAGCTGCGCTCGGGGCGCCAGGCATCGGTGGCGCAGCCGGTGAGTAGGAGGGCGGTCAGAAGCAGCTTGGAGAATTCGGCAACTTTCATGTTGGACTCCAAAACAACAGCGGGTTTTCGCGCCTAGAACAGCCGGTAATGCCGGAAGGCGCCGGGGGCGTGCGAGAGCAGCGTGGACAGGATCAGGATAAACCAGAAGATGGGCAAGGCCCAGGCCGGTTGCAGCGCCATCAGGCCGACCAGCAGCAGTTTGAGCAGCACGCCGAAGCCGGCCGTTTCGCGCAGTTGGGCCGGGTTGGCCCAGCTATCGATGGCGAACATGCCGAAGCCCGAGACGAACAGCACGCTGGCGCCGAGGCCGAGACTGCCGGCCCCGAGCAGGGCGCCACCGAGCAGGACCAGGCCGAGCAGATGGACGGTGCGCAGGGCGACGTTCAGCCAGCGTTTGCCGGGAAAGTCGCGGATGTTGTCGCGGGGGCGGCGCATGGGTGTCCGATCAGGCTGCGCTTAGCGCGGCCGTGCCTTGGCCGCCGGCTTTTTCGCCGGGCCGGCCGTTTTGCCCGGGGCGCTGTGCCCGCCGCCACGGCGGCCCAACTTGGCCGGCGCATCGTCGAAACCGACCCAGTTGCCCGGTACGCCCTTGGCTGAACGGCCGCCCGGGACCTTGGGCTTTTTCGGCTTTTTGACCAGTTGACCGGCGGCATTGGTCATCGGCACCCGGTGATCGGGTTCGAAGCCCGGTTCTTCCTCGCGTTCCAGCGTCTGCTTGGTCAGCGTCTCGATGGCGGCGAGCAGCGGTGCTTCGTCGGCACAGACCAGCGAGATCGCCTCGCCGCTGGCGCCGGCCCGGCCGGTGCGGCCGATGCGGTGGATATAGTCCTCGGCGACGATCGGCAGATCGAAATTCACCACCTGCGGCAGATCGTCGATATCGAGGCCGCGCGCCGCGACATCGGTGGCGACGAGAATCTGCACTTCGCCTGCCTTGAAGCTGTCGAGGGCGCGCTGGCGGCTGGCCTGCGGCTTGTCGCCGTGGATCGCGTCGGCCTTGATCTTCTTGGCAAGCAGGTTGGCGACCAGTTCGTCGGCACCCTTCTTGGTCTTGACGAAGACCAGCACCTGGCCCCACTTGCGATCTTTCAGCATGAACAGGAAGAGTTCGCCCTTGCGCTTCTTGTCCACCGGCACCACCCACTGCTTGACCGCCTTGACCGTGCTGTTGCGCGGGCTGACTTCGATGCTCAGCGGGTCGCGCAGGCGGCCCTTGGCCATGCTGCGGATTTCGTCGGAGAAGGTGGCCGAGAAGAGCAGCGTTTGCTTCTGCTTGGGCAGCGCGGCGAAGACGGTGGATAGTTCCTGCGCGAAGCCGAGGTCGAGCATGCGGTCGGCCTCGTCGAGAATGAGGATCTCGACCTGCTTGAACTTGATGGCGTTCTGGCGGAAGAGGTCGAGCAGGCGGCCCGGCGTCGCGACCAGGATATCGACGCCGCGGCGCAGGCGCATCATCTGCGGGTTGATGCTGACCCCGCCGTAGGCGGCGTAAGTGCTGACCGCGAGGTGCTCGCCGTACTGGCGGAAGCTGGACTGCACCTGTTCGGCCAGTTCGCGGGTCGGCACCAGGACCAGGGCGCGGATCGAGTTGCTCGCCGCTTTCTCGCCTTCGCTCAGGCGCTGCAGCACGGGCAGCGCGAAGCCGGCGGTCTTGCCGGTGCCGGTCTGCGCCGCCGCCATCAGGTCGCGCCCGGCCAGCACGGCGGGAATGGCCTGGATTTGCACCGGCGTCGGCGTCTTGTAGCCGAGGGTGTCGAGGGCTTGCAGCAGCGGGGCGGCGAGGCCGAGGGAGGCGAAGGTCATGGTCGTGGTGGCGGCGGGAGCGGGGAAAGGGTGGAGTTTACCCGCTTCGCTCAGCCAAAGCGTCGCGCTGCGTCAACGGCGAGGCCGGCGCCGATGCTGCCGAACAGATCGCCTTCGACGGCGCGGGCTTTGGGGAGCTGGGCGGCGATGCGCTGGCGCAGGGCGGGAATGCCGCTCGAACCGCCGGTGAAGAAGATGCTGTCGATGCGGTCGGCGGCGATGCCGGCCTGCGGCAGCAGGCGGGCGACGGTCGATTCGACCTTTTCGACCAGTTGCGTACTGGCCAGTTCGAATTCGAGGCGGCTCAGCGTGTGCATCTCGCCGGGCGAAAAGGCTTCCAGCGTCAGCGGCGCGCTGTCCTGGTCCGACAGCGCGATCTTGGCCTGCTCGATCTGGTGCGCCAGCCAGTGGCCGGCCTTGTTCTCGATCAGCGCCAGCAGGCGTTCGAGGCGTTCCGGCTCCAGCGCGTCGATGTAGAGGCGCTGCTGCTCGGCCCAGACCTGGCGGGTGTAGGCGAAATTGATGGTGTGCCAGGTGGCGAGGTTGAAATACAGGCTGGCCGGCATTTCGCGGCCGCTCTTCAGGGCGCTGCGGTAGCCGAGCAGGGGCATGACGCTGCTCAGGCTGAGCTGGCGGTCGAAGTCGGTGCCGCCGATATGGACGCCGCCGTTGGCCAGCACATCGCTGCGGCGGTCGGCTTGTCTGGCGCGTTCGGGCGACAGGCGGACGATGGAGAAATCGGAGGTGCCGCCGCCGATGTCGGCGATGAGGACGATCTCTTCGTGGTGCAGGCTGGTTTCGTAATGGTAGGCGGCGGCAATCGGCTCGAACTGGAAGCTGATGTCGCGAAAACCGATGGCGCGGGCGATGTCGCCGAGCGTGCTTTCGGCCAGCTGGTCGGCCGCCGGGTTGTCGTCGACGAAGAAAACCGGGCGGCCGAACACCGCTTCGTCGAAACGGCGGCCGGTCTGCGCCTCGGCCCGGCTTTTCAGGGTGCCGATGAATTCCTTGAGCAGGTCGCGGAAGACGATGGCGCGGCCATTCACTTCGGTGCGGCCGTCGATCAGGCTGCTGCCGAGCAGGCTTTTCAGCGAGCGCATCAGGCGGCCTTCGTAGCCGTCGAGGTATTGCCCGAGGCCGGCCCGGCCGAAGCTGACGCTGTCTTCCTCGGCATTGAAGAAGACGACCGAGGGCAGCGTCACCTTGTCGTCTTCGAGCGCCAGCAGCGTCGGGCGGCCGGGGTTCAGCCAGCCGACGGTGGAGTTGGAGGTGCCGAAGTCGATGCCGCAGGCGCGGGCGGGTGAAACGTGCATGAACTGGCCGGAAAAATGTGGGGGCGCGCGATGCTACGCGGGGCCTCCGGCAAAGTCCAGAAACTAATCGGCCAACTCGATTTCGCCGCTGATGCTGCTCGAAATCTGGCTTTCGCCGGCCTCCAGCGGCACCGGGGCGGCATCGCCGGCCATTTCCATCTTCGCCGCGCGCAGCATCGGCATCGGCGGCACTTGCCCGCTTTGCTGGATGTTCAGGCGCTTGATCTTGTAGGGCTTGCCGAGCGTGCCGGCGACCAGCGCGGCACGTGCTTCGAAGGCGCGGATCGCATCCTGGGTGACGCCTTCCTCGACCGTCCGGCGCGTCGCCGGCGACGGCATCTGGCTGACATTGCCGAGCGCCAGCTTCATCTGCTGCAGTTTGGCCAGCAGTTCGGAGAGGGCGGCGCCATCCTTCGACTCCAGCACCAGTTCCGAACGCATGCGCCAGGCGTCGATCTTGCGGTTGTTGCCGTACAACGGGTAGGTGTGCTGGTTGCCGCTTTTGACCGAAACGCCGGCCTTGCCCTTGATCAGGCGCAGCGCCTCGGCGATTTCCTGATTGACCCGCTTCGCCAGTTCGGCCGGGTCGGCGGCGTTGGCTTCGGCATAGACGACGGCGCGTAGCAGGTCGTTGGCGGCCGGCCGACTGGCTTCGGCCGACAGTTCGATCAGCGTGCCGGCCTGGGCGGCGGGCAGCAGCAGGCTGCCGGCGAGCAGCGGGATGGCAAGCAAGGCGAAGGTTTTGGCAGACATGGTGGGTAATCTCACGGTCGGTATGGTGCGTCGAATTATGCACCTGTCAGACGGAGCGGCCGGCGTGAAATTAAGGCAGCGGGGATCGTCACAAAACGGCAGTGGGCGAATGCTAAAATTTGCCCGATGAATGAACTTGAAACCCTCTCCGAACGTCTTGGCACAACGCTTCTCGCCCGCGGCGAATGGCTGGCCGCCGCCGAATCCTGCACCGGTGGCTGGCTGGCCCAGTCGGTAACGGCGATTGCCGGCAGTTCCACCTGGTTCGACCGGGGCTTCGTCACCTATTCCAATGCCGCCAAGGTCGAGATGCTCGGCGTGCCGGAAACGACGCTCGAACGGCACGGTGCGGTTTCCGAAGCGACCGCCCGGGCCATGGCGCAGGGCGTGCTGCGCAACAGCCGGGCCGACTGGGCGGTGGCGATTACCGGCATCGCCGGGCCGAGCGGCGGTTCGCCGGACAAGCCGGTCGGTACCGTCTGCTTCGCCTGGGCGCAGAAAGACAAGGGCTGCGAGGCGCAGGTTTGCCAATTCGCCGGCGACCGCGCCGCCGTCCGCGAGCAGTCGGTACGCCATGCGCTGAACGGCTTGCTGAAGCGGGTGATGGCGGCCAGCATGCTGGCCTGACGGCTCGCTTTTAGGGCAGTCCTGCGGTCGACCGCCGTAAAAGGCCGATTTTCAGCGGCCGGCTTCGCCGGCAATTTCACCAAGCAGCGCTTCGATGGCCGGCGCCGCCTTGCCCTGCGGCTTGCGATAGGCGACCCAGGTATGCGCCGTCTCGCCGGGCAGCGCATAGACGGCGATCGAGAACGGGCAGAGCACGATGTTGTGCGGGTCGGCCTCCATCATTCGGCGCGACAACCCGGCCGAGCAGAATTCGATGATCTCGGCTTTGGCGAAGACCGGTCGGTTGGTCCCGAGATCGGCCCCGGTGCGGGCCAGCATGTCGGCGATATGCGCAGTGTAATTGACGACCAGGCCGCGGTTCTCGATGCCGAGGACGATCGCTTCGCGGGTTTCCTCGAAGCTGCTGCCGACCTGGCGGCGCACCATCCAGTCGTCGGCCAGGGCGCTACCGGCGGTAAAGAGCAAGGCGAGCAGGGCGA
>Ga0316604_10002194_pt1 | contig 15374 bp, 13 predicted proteins | sample OWC_soil_day20_C_FD_207650 | JGI IMG/M metagenome (GOLD analysis project Ga0316604, IMG submission 207650) | Wetland soil microbial communities from Old Woman Creek delta, Ohio, United States - OWC_soil_day20_CT | ecosystem: Environmental > Terrestrial > Soil > Wetlands | place: USA: Ohio... | reverse complement strand
CCTGATTATGTGTTTTTGGCAATAAAATGATGAATTCATCCCCGCCCACGCGTGCAATCATATCACTTTCCTGGCAGGACTGCCTGAGTATTTCAGAGGATTTTTTAATAAGCGCATCACCTGCAGCGTGCCCGAATATATCATTGGTCATCTTCAAGCCATTAATATCTGCAAAAATTACAGATAATGGAATATTGTTCACAATATCAATGGTAACGCGATTGTCTTCAAAGTACCGGCGGTTGTGAAGGCCTGTCAATATGTCGTGGCTGCTCAAATATTTGATTTCTTCTTCTCTTTTTTTGCGTTCAGTAATATCCATAAACGTGATAACAGCACCAACAATCTTCCCGCTTCGTATCTGGGGATGCGCGCGGTATTCAACCTCAAAGGGCGTGCCGTCCGTTTTCCAAAACACTTCGTCCGCAGCATGCGTCCTTTTGCCTTGCCTGATTGCTTGAGTAATTCTACACTCATCAACCGGAAACGGTGTGCCGTCAAGGCGCCTGTAATGGATCTGGCTATGCATGTTTTTTCCCAGTAAAGCCTCCTGGCTTTCATAACCAAGTATCTTGATACAGCTGGTATTGCAAAATGTACAGTTTTCATGTAAATCAATGCCATAAATCGCCTCGGCGGCAGAGTCTAAGATAAGCCTAAGCTGTTTCCGGTTTTCCTCCAATACCGCGTTGGCTTTGTGCAATTCTTCTGTTCTTTCCGATACTGTAACCTCAAGATTGTTAATGAGAAATTGCATTTTGTCAGCCACTTTATTAAAGCTCCTCGATATCCTGCCAATTTCGTCATTCCTTGCAATATCCACTCTCTGTAGCAAATCGCCTGCGGATATTGCCTCAGACACATGCAGCAGCTTGTACATTGGCTTTAACAATTTCCGGGCACCCTGGTAGTATAGGCAAAGTGATGCCCCTATGGCAGCTATAACAAGCAGTATAGTTCTGTGAATATTATGCACTACCGGAGAAATTAAAAAGCTTTCGGGAATTGCCGATATAATGACCCAGTCCAGGCCATGCAGGTAAAATTCTTTAGCATTTATATACAGATTTTCTGTTTCACCCTTGTATAAAAACTGCGTATCCGCATCTTTCGTGGAAACATATTGTTCATACACATGCCGCAGGTCAGCGTTTTTGATGTCTTCGATTGTATACCGTTTTACTGTGCCGCTCTGAAGCACAGTAAAATTCGCTTCGCCCATGGAGTTACCAATTAATTCACCCGTATTTTTTTCAACAATTAAAGCATAACCGTTATAGTCGCGGACAGCCTCTCCCAGATAGTCTCCAATTCCGGACAGCAGCATGTGGGTTCCTAAAACCCCAAGTAGTTCTCCGTTTGGGCCGTAAATCGGCTGTGAAGCCGACACAGTCAGATCGTCCATGATAAAATGTTTATAAATAGAAGAAAATACCGGGCCTCCTGTTTTTTCGGCAGCCTTATACCAAGCACGTGTCCGGGGATCAAATCGGCCAGCCTCAACAACCAGCTGGCCGGCTGTCAAATCACTGTTAACCGAATAATACTTTGAAATTCCGCCGGTGCCGGCATTGTTCCTCATGATTTCGATAACACCGTTTTCATTTCTTCGCGCACCATAGTACTCGCCGTTTGCAGTCCCAAAACTAAAACTGTATATCTCATCCTTGCGCGAATGTAAAGCACCCACAAAAAAGCTGTCCCGCTCTCCATCATCGGAAAGATCAACAATCCTTTTTTGAATGTTGTAGTAATTCTCCTTATTCATATGCTCCGGAACTGTCACAAAAGAGTAGACTTTATTATAAATCTCCTTATTTATATTGCCTGCTACCCTTTCGATTGTTTGTCTGGCAGATAAAAACCAGTTGGAAAATATAAGATACCCTATGCCACCAATTGTAATTAACAAAACTGAGACGAGCATAATAATTATGATATTAATAATGGAAATATTCTTTTTTGAACTTTCACATTCCATAAAAATCACCATCCTTTTTGAAAATGGCGTTGTTAATTGAAAATTCGATATCTTTTTGTATCTTCCTGCAATATTTTACAAATATTCCTCTCGCGTACAGCGAAAAACACAGGGAAAGGTTGCGTTTCAAACTTTCCAAACCTTTTTGGGCAACAGGCCCGTAATTAGCGCTATCTGTTGGGAAAAACGCCGGAGACGTTCAAAAAAAAAAAGACGCCAGTCAAGTAGAAGCCAACCTTGCGACCCAGCTCTCCTCTCAGCGTGGCGCACGGGACGTCCGACCAATGTCATAAAGCTTAACTGTAACAAATAGGTAATTGATTGAAAACCAGAAAAATTTTGAGAAATCGTAAAAACACTTGATTTTTTAGAAGTATCCCAATAATCGAGGTAAATACCCCTTTTAGGGTATATCCTCTCATTGTTGGGTGATATAATGATATTTAAAAAATTTATGACTTCTCTTAAAATAGCCAAAGAGCAAATTAATGATTCTCTTTTTATGCTCACCAACCGTACCAAAAGCACATATTTTACAAAAAATCCTTTTAAAATGAATTTTAAGGATGCACTATATTTCATTTTAAAAGGATTAAGAAAAATGCTACAAATTGAAATAGATGATTGGTTTGAATTTTTTGGCGGGGAAAATACTATGACAAAACAAGCCTTTTCGCAACTGAGACAAAAACTTAAACCAGATGCGTTTATACAACTGAATGAAAAATATATAAATTGGTTTTACAGCGATGATGACTTTAATAAGTATAAAGGTTATCGATTGACGGCAGCATTACTGAAATTCCAAATACAGTTAACAACAGAGAACATTTCGGATATTATCATAACCAAAGCGATAGGCAGCAAGCAAGGGCGATGGTATGTGTAATATATGATATAGAAAATGATATCATACTTGAATCTGATATCCGCACATGGAAAGCTGCCGAAAGAGATGTAGCAAATTAACGTCATTTTGCCAACTGGCGAAGTAGAAAAGCTAGTTACCAATATTATGAAGGTAGATCTAACTACTAGTTCTACACTAACACCCTTTTCAGCGGCTTCGAAGCGTCTCGAATAACAAATAAAGGATATTTTTAATATTTTGTCGAATATGCAAAAGTGTTTGCACAGAATAAATTGTTCTTAATTAAAAATACTTACACATTATTCTTGAGATGAGAGATATTTATGTTTCAGAATCGATTACCTCACCGCAATTGGACAAGTGGTATCGTTACTATAGTTATAGTTTTAGCCGCTTGTATTGTGAGAGAGCTATTTTTATATCCTTTGGGAAGAAATATTCCCTACGTGACATTCTACCCAGCTGTAATGCTAGCAACAATATATGGGGGATTTTATGCTGGTCTAGCAGCAATGACCCTTTCAATCATTATATCCTTTTCCTGGATAATAGGATTTAGCCAGTTATCGAGTCTATCTCCCAATGATTGGATAGTCCAAGCTGCCTTTCCTATAATCTGCACAATAATTTCCTATGCTATTGAATCAATGTATCGCGTTCGAGCACATGACCAAGAAAAGACTAAACAATTACTTGAGATAAATGAAGAATTGACACGTCAAAAGCAAAACTATCAAACATTAGTTGAAAATCTGCCATTTATGATAACGCGATTTGATGGAGAACTTAGGTGTCTATATGCAAATCCTGTGTTTGAAAAAACAAGCAATCGAAAAACATCCGAAATGATTGGCAAGACATGGAAAGAGTTGGGATATCAGCCCGAAATCTACGAACCACTGCTTCCTCATTTTAAGACTGTTTTGGCAACTAAAAAAAGTGTTGAATACGATATTGCTCAAACTTCTCACGATGAAACAAAATATTATCATAATGTTATAATCCCTGAATCTGAAAAGGACGAGATTGTTCATACAGTATTGGTTGTGACTCATGATCAAACATTACAAAAGCAAATGCAAAAAGAATTATTAAGGTTAGATCGACTTAATATCATCGGAGAAATGGCCGCTAGTATTGGACATGAACTCCGCAACCCCCTTACAACAGTACGAGGTTATCTTCAATTTTTTACAATGAAAGAGAAATTTGTTGAATACAATATACAATTTAATACGATGATAGAAGAGCTAGATAGAGCTAATTCCATAATTACTGAATTTTTGTCACTAGCAAAAAACAAAGCCGTTATCATTGAATGTTGCAACTTGAACGATAATATAAACGCAATCCTTCCTCTACTGCAAGCTGACGCATCTCACTCCAAACACCACATGAAATTGGAATTAGGTGATATTCCAGATATTAATATGGATAAGAAAGAGATAAGGCAAGTCCTGCTGAACTTAGTTCGAAATGCAGTTGAAGCAACACCGTCTGGTGGAACAATAACAGTAAAAACTGAACTTGTTAATCAACAAGTAGTTTTATATGTGCGAGATACAGGACCTGGAATTTCGAAAGATATTATGGACAAGCTGGGTACACCCTTTGTAACAACTAAGGAAACTGGTACAGGACTTGGATTATCGGTATGTTACCGAATTGCAGACCGACACAATGCTAAATTGGAAGTTGAGACAAGTTTAAATGGAACAACGTTTTTGATTAAATTTAATCAAGCCCATTCCCCTAATTAAATTTAAAACAAGGCTTCAACTATGAAGATCGCTTCGTTAATTCCAGAAACCGGATTTTTTTTTTAATGATGGAACAAGTCAGGGGACCTCCTCGAATCACCTTCATACATTTATTTGCTGAAGCATAATGCTTCCTTTTAAAATGAAAACTCCTGCCAAATTTGGCAGGAGTTTTCGCCGTTAGGTATGATACGGTTCATTTCAATTAATCTTAAATAAAAAATGTTTCACGATGAATTACATTACACAAAGTAATCCACTTTAGCCTCTGGAAAGTACTCCTTTGCCTGTGCAAACATATATTCCTTTAATGTTGCTATTGTATTATCTTGATAAAGGTATTTGCCATAACCGAATTGCCCATATTTAAATCGTCGTGCTTCCTCATCCAGGGGGAGCGTTGTTTGCGGAAACAAATCTAGTATCTGACTTTTTGCCCGCTTAGTAAAACGATGACTGATAAATTCAAAGGTAATATCCCTACGGGCTGTCTGGGGCAACTGGTCATTTAGGGATTGGAACAACCAGTCATATTCTTCCTCCCACCCCTCGAATTGAAGAATAGGAGCAATGATAAACCCCAGCGGGTAACCGGCATCAGCCACCTTGACCGCTGCTGCCACCCGTTCCGCCGCCGTCGGAGTTAAATGCTCGTATTTTCGTATCACAGTTGGGGCGTTGAGGCTAAAACGAAATCGTGTCCGGCCATTGTGCCTAACAGCCAAAAGAGAGTCAACATCCGTAAACTTCGTTACAAACCGAAATCGTCCCAATGTTCGCTCGGCAAAAAATTCAATTGCTTGCCGCAATACTCCTGTCAGGTATTCTGTCGGAATAGGGTCAGAAGTGGCCGCTCCTTCAAAAATCGTGACATCCGGCGCGCGTTCAGCTATATATTCGTCGGCCCGTTCTAATATTTGCTCATTGTTGACATATACACGCAAATATGGCTTTTTGCCCAGCGTTGTGGCCAAATAACAGTACTCACACATACCGGGACAACTAGTATTTAATGGAAGCTGGTAATGAGCCGATGGCTTGCATGCTGAGAATTTAGTACTTCGACGCACGCCTACAACAAGAGTACGTTTGGCTTCACTAAAAGTCTGCTGTTGGCTTTTCCCCGGGATGCCGGTAACACGGTTATGAGACCCTGTTAATTCAATAGGCACTGATAAATCCAGCAATTTATCATAGATCTTTTTGCCAAGCGGAAATTCTAACGCCTGAGGCTCAAAAAAAGCTCGTTTAGGTACAAAGCGCATATACTTCACTCCTATAACATTTGAGCCTAGTATGCGTCATCCTAACATTTTCTAGTAGCTCAAAGGTACGGCTTCCACCCCACGAGTCTCGGGCGACTCAGAGAGACAGTTCCGCCGAGTCTGTCCTAGAAGCGTTACGGACTGGAAGTCCGTGGTTTTTAGCATGCGCATTGAAAATAAAAGGAGCGATGGGACCGTCCCTGTGCTCCTTTCTTAACTGTCTTAAATTAGGTTACAGTTCAAAACGCGAAATTCCGGTTTTTTCTAAATCAGAAACAATCTTATTTTGTTGTTATAATAGCTATTGTTGTTTTCCTTCTAAAGCAGCAATCTTTGCCTTCATGGTTTCTAAATCCTGATGTAACATATTAACGCTTTTTTGCAGGTTTTGAACTTGTGTATTTGAGGAACTGTCCGATTTTGTTGATGGAGGATTAGACGATACTACCGCTTGTATTAGCAGGATGTTTTGCCCCAATGATTCTACAAAGTTCCCCAAAATATTTAATTGGTCTTCATTAAGCTTATCAGATACTATTATCGCTAGCAAAGCTGCGAGCAATACCTGCTGCTCAGAGTCAAGAGAAAAGAGAATTGATTCTTCCATAAGCTACCCACCTGATACATTTTATAAACTATATGATGACACTAAGCAATGGATAACTTAATTTTTCTGTTTGTGAAAGAGTCACGGGACGGCAGAAGACATAGACCAGCTAATTAAAGTCAGCCCCAACTACCAATAAAGAGGAAAAAGTACATACTTTTACCATTACGTCCCAAAGTCCTGCATACCAACTCTCAATATTTTAATAAACCTTTTATGTCTTTTTATAAAAATTTTATAAATGCTTTAAAGCCAGTTTAAATTCCTTTTTTATAATAATCTCATAACAAATCAAGGAGGTTATGAGTACAATGAATAAAATTAAATTTTTGTATGATGTGGTCAAAACAATGAAAGGGAAAGATATTTTTAATGGTGTAGCAACAGCTGAAGTGCAAAAAGATCAAGTAAAGATTTTTTATGTGAAAAATGAATTCGAAAAAAATCTGCTAACATATGAAACTAAGGCAACTATCACTACCGACTTAGACTATGAAGGAAAGCAAGTCAAACACCAAAGTACTACCAAGTTTACTAACCATTGCCCCGGTCAGGGCTTACACCATAGACTAAGACATATGCATCATACGGGTCGTAAGTGCGGAGGTATAAAGGAAAAATTAACAAAGCTGGCCTTTGTATTAAATCTCTTAAATAACACCCAATTTAATGAACAGGAAGATAAAACTACTCTTATTACATTAGAGATGTCCGAAATACCCGAAGATATCAAAGCTCTAATCCAAGAGAAAATGAGTCATGCTGATTCCTGTCACAATCACGATCAACATTGCTTTATGAAAGAATTCTGCTCCATCGAAAAAGGTAATTTGTCATTTGCTGTGTCCGTTAATAAGGACTACGAGTTGGAGAAACTCGTGATTGCCTTTGACGGAACACAAAATAATGAAGAGCATGTACTAAATATAGTGACTGAATTACAACTTCTCTCATGTAAAATTCAAAAGAATTAATATCCAATCCACATTCGTTCTATCGTATCAGAACTACGAACAGTTTAATACTAACTCGCGAAATAATAATCCCGGTCCAGAAGCTGTATCCAGGGTTATCCAAAAAGCACTTGAAGCTTCAAAACCAAAAGCACGATATCTCGCAGCCGTTCCTACTGTAAACTATCTGATAACTAAATTGGGTGACAGTATGAAGGACAATATAGTAAAATCCTTATTTAAAATTAATTCACTCTGAAAGACTCAGGCGGAGTGGCTTATTAAAAAATTATTACTACGGGGTGCAAACTGAAATAATGTTTTGCCCCCTTTTAGTTATTTACAATATAATATGATTATAAGAGAAAAAGTGCAGGTGATTTATATCTTCAAGTGTAAACGACCTTATAGCAATTCTAACTCAGACAAACAATGTGAAGATCAATTTATTGAAAAATTCCGAATGATACATAGACATCATCACCGGGAATTCCGGCGATATCATCGTTATTTTCGCTATTTTCGTCCAGCCATTGTATTATTTAATATCTTGATTTTATACCTATTATTTAGTTGGGTAGGATTCAAAGGAATTGGTATTTTTTTCGCAATTCTCATTAGTGTTAAAGAAGTTTTCCAGTTCATTTTTATCCTGCGCTTAGAGAAGAGGATATTCACGCCCATTGATAAACTTAAGTCGGGCGTAGATGAAATTGCCAAGGGTAATTATAATGTAAAAGTAGAATGCGATATTCCCAATGATCTCGGTTTGCTGATTTTTTCTTTTAACGAGATGGCGCAAAAATTAGCAGAAAGCGAAAAACTTCAAATCGAGTATGAAGAAAATAGAAAAACGCTTATTGCTAATATTTCACATGATTTAAAAACACCAATAACAGCCATTCAAGGCTATATTGAGGCCTTACTGGATGGCAGTATCAAAAGTGAGAGGGACAAAGACAAGTACCTAAGTACTATTCATCACAATACTGTTTATATCAATAAACTCATAGATGATCTTTTTCTTTTTTCCAAACTTGATATGCAAAAATTAGATTTCTCTTATGAGCCTGTACAAATTTGCGCTTTTATGAATGATTTCATGGAAGAATATAGGTTTGACCTTGAAGAAAAAAATATCAAGTTCCACTATATCTCAGAACTTAAAACTAACTATTGCGTATATCTAGATGGCAAAAGATTTCATCAGGCTTTTAACAATATTATTAGTAATGCCATCAAACATGGACCGGAAAATGATTTATCCATCACAATCAACTTAACTCTACAGCAGAATTTTATCTGTCTTGACATTAAAGACAATGGACCCGGAATCCCTGCGGATAAACTTCCCTATATCTTCGATCGCTTTTATCGTATCGATATGGAACGAAAGAAAGACTATGTATGCACAGGATTGGGACTGGCGATAGCACGAGAACTAATAGAGGCTCACAAAGGAAAGATTTCTGTTTCAAGTATAGAAAATGAAGGCACTTGTTTTACAATAGTGCTCCCAATTTCAAAAGAGCATGGGGATGAGGTTACGCTATGAAACGAATTTTAATTATTGAAGACGACATCGATATCGCTGAGTTAGAACGTGACTATCTCCAATTAAATGGTTATCACGCCGAAATCGTTCAAGATGGATTCGCCGGACTAAAAAAAGCAATGACTGGGATGTATGATGTTATTGTTGTAGATTTGATGTTACCACATAAAGATGGCTTTGAAATTATTAGAGAGGTTCGAAAAAACCTAGAAATCCCCATTATCATTGTATCAGCTCGAAATGAGGATATTGATAAAATCAGAGGATTGGATTTTGGCGCAGATGATTATTTAACCAAACCCTTTAGTCCTGCTGAATTGATCGCTAGGATTAAGTCGCATATCAGACGCTATGAACGTCTCAAAGGCCATACTATCTCTGAGACAATTGAGCACAAAGGTTTGGAAATCAGCACAGCTTCCCATAAAGTCACAGTAAATGGCATAAACGTACAAATGACAACGAAGGAATACGATCTCTTATTATTCTTGGCTACCAATCCAAACATTGTTTTTAGCAAATCACACATTTTTGATACCATATGGGGCGACGAGTTTTGTGGCGACACCGCAACAGTTGCTGTGCATATCCAAAAAATACGAAAAAAAATTGAGAAAGATCCAGCCAACCCAGAATTTATTGAAACCCTCTGGGGAACTGGCTATCGCTTTAATTCCTAACTATTCTGTTATTTCATAAAGGTTTTTACCATCTTATAAAAATAAGGCTATTCGGAATAAGCCGTTGCTGCCACCGCGAAAGTAGTATATTGGGATTATACGTATTGGAGCATTATAATTATACATTACTGTTCCTTCTTTCGGCTTTATGCATTACATTAGCATTACTTACCGGCTTTTTGAAAAGCAGCTACCTTAATCAAATAAGTACAGAGCCTCCAATTATTGAAAAACAACTTGAATATCGAGCAAGACAAAATACAGAAGCAACGCTTTTTGAGAAAACGGCGATGTGGCCATCCTTTTTGTATTTTATTGTTATGATGACCTACGCCACTGTAGGAATTTTCCTGCCTGCCTATGCGAGTGAGAAAGGCGTAGAAAATATAGGAATATTTTATGTAGTTACTGCACTGTCTACGATACTTGTCAGGTTAATCTCAGGTCGAATTGCTGACCGGTATGGAACCTCCAAAGTATTGCTGCCTGGCATGCTTTTATTGGCAATTGGCTTGCAACTATTGCCTGTAGCTGCGTCGCTGCCAATGTTTCTTGTGGCCGCTATAATTTATGGCGTTGGTCACGGTGCAGTTCAGCCAATTATAAACGCATTGGTTATATCCTCTGCACCAGTGGAAAGAAGAGGCGCGGCAAATGCAACACTTCTATGTGCAATGGACTTGGGAATAATGGTTGGCTCTGTTATTTGGGGCAGTGTGGCACAAGCGTTTGGATTTATTTACATATACAACGTTTCAGCTATTCTAATTATTTTATCTATTGTAATATACTTGGTAGCTTTCAGAGGCAATTTAAATGAATGATTGAAATGCTTTAATTAGGAATACCTCACGAAACGGAATACAAGGCGACTCAGGGGGGACGGTTCCACCGAGTCAGTCCTGCAGAATTATATTATAAGTTATAAACTACCATAGCAAACAAAGAACTCCTGCCAAATTTCTACAAAAATTTGGCAGGAGTTCTTTCACCGTTACCAATGATACAGTTCCCCCCGACTAATCATACACTCCCTGCACTACAGTTTTCCGGCAAGCCCTGTTACTGTTACCTTGCCTGCAGCATCCACGATAACCTCCATGGTTTGCCCCTGTCGATTGACAACATCCGGGTGCTGTTTCAATGTATCAGTAAGAAATACCAGTTGCTGATTGGCAGAACCTAAAAGATAATCTTGGGCAGGTAAATCCTGGTCATAGGGTCCGGCAATCAGCAAATCAGCCGTTGCCAGCAGTCGCTGCCAAGCGGGGTTAGCTTCAGTCGCAAATTCCGCAAAGGTATAGCCGGTAAAAATCACAATGTTTAAGCCCTGTTCCTTTACTTGCTCGGCCACCTCTGCTAAAGCCTGCGCCTGTCCAAACGGCTCACCGCCCGAAAAGGTAACACCCTCAATACCTTCGCTGGCTAGAATGCGCCCCACTATTTCTCCAACCGAGACTATTTGATTCTCCTGAAAACCCTGCATGTCCTGATTAAAGCAGCCAGGGCAATTGCGCGAGCAGCCCTGCACCCAGAGAACAGCGCGCCTACCCGGACCATTACTGTACGAGGCAGGCAAAAAGGCGGCTATATTAATCAGGCCGCCTTTTTGTTTATTTTCTTGCGCTTTCATCGCTGATTATCCCGTACCTTGGTGGCATCGGTCGGCTGCTCATAGTATTCAGATGACATCTGCCGCACCTTGACTTCCCCCAGTGCCTCTTCAATGGGTTTGGTAATATCCAGGCATTTGCCGCCTTTGGCCCCAGCCACCTTGATACTAACCTGCCCATTGGCGTCAATAGTGATTTCCAGTTCTTCTTTGTCCATAGCTTACCGTCCTTTCCGTTTAATCTTGACCCTCAATTTCTAGCAGCACTTGACCAGAGCCTGTTTCGCCGGCAACTTCACCCGGATAGGAGGCAGACTGGGCCCGGCCTTCTTGCAGCCACTGCCTGAGGTACTGAATATTTTCCCGTTGCGAAACTGACAGCGGTACCTGACGTTTTAGCGATATCACAATATCCTCGGTAGTAATCTCACGCATATGATCACTGAAAGCCAAGTACATGGCATCAATAATGGCCTGCTCAATTTCCGCGCCGACATAACCGTCCGATTCCTTCACCAGCCGTTTGAGATCAAAATCACGCGGGCTGCGGTTACGGCGTTTGAGGTGGGTAGCAAAAATCTCGCGTCGTTCAGACATGTGTGGCAAATCTAAGAAGAAGATTTCATCAAAGCGGCCTTTACGCATCAATTCTGGCGGCAAAGCCGCGATATTGTTGGCAGTAGCGACAACAAAGCACGGGGCTTTCTTATCCTGCATCCAGGTCAGCAAAGTAGCAAAAACCCGCTGGCTGGTCCCGCCATCACCGGCACCAAAGGCAAAAGCCTTTTCAATTTCGTCCACCCACAAGATACATGGAGCAATAGTCTCGGCAATATGCAGCGCCCGGCGACAGCGGTCTTCGGACTCACCAACATACGAGCCAAACAAAGCACCGACATCGAGCCGTAACAACGGCAGCTGCCATAGGCCGCTAATCATTTTTGCCGTCAGGCTCTTACCTGTACCGGGAATACCAACCATAGCAATACCTTTAGGCGCAGGCAAGCCATAGTCGCGAGCATCTTTGGTAAAGGCTTGTTCCCTGAGGCGCAGCCAGTCTTTCAAAACACCCAGACCACCGACACTTTCCGAGGTTTCGGTAGTGCTCAAAAATTCAAGAGCTTCACTCTGACGCACCAATTGGGCCTTTTCTTCAGTAATCATGGTAATGCTACGGTCATCTAAACAGCCGCAAGTAACAATCGCCTTAGAAAATACCCGGCGCGCCTGTCCGGCCGTCATCCCCATGGCGGCCTGAACCACCTTTTCGCGACCAGTTTCGGTAAGATTCATCTTGACATTAGCGCCTTTGAGCAGTCCCTCCAGCACTCCGTCCAGTTCCTCTCCATTAGGACGCCTAAGGTGAATAACCACAGCTTCATCCTGCAATTCATCCGGAATCTGCCCGGTAGGGGTAGTGATGACAAGCGAGGTTCTCGTCTGCGTCAGGCGTTGTACAACACTTCGCAGCTTGCGCCTAACTGGCGGATTGCCCCAAAAATCATGAAAATCCTTGCAGACAAAAATATCTCCGTTATTATCCATACCGGTCTTTTCCATAAGATCCAACGCCACCAGCGGGTCCCGGCATTTTAGATCAAGCGCAGTCTTGCCTGTCAGCACAACAAAGCCATCAGCCACATCCCAGGACAGGCAGGTACGGTTTTTTTGCTCACAAACAGTTTTAACATGCTCAAGAGCTCGTTCTTCTTCCGGAGTTACGATAACAATGAGCGTAACCCGTGCTCTAATGTAGGTATCAAATTGTTCCGCAAAATTATCCATAATCTCCCCCCTATACCCATCTGCGTACTACTAACCTAATTTCGCCGTTGGCCTCTCGCTGTTGTTCGACTACATTAAAGCCTTGATTGCTAATCTTATCCATAACAGTAGTTAAGGCGTACTGCTGTTGCACCTTGGTGGTGAACTGCTGTTCATTAACACCCTGCACTCCAAACCAATCGGCAACAAAACTATAGGTGCCGTCACTTCCCAGTACGAAGCCAATATCATAGCCCTGCTTCATCCGGACGGCAATATCAACTGGTGTTTCTTGGCCGCGATAGCCTTTTATAGCCGTTTTTTCCTCCACATCATAGCCTAACTCCTTCAAGCAAGCCACTAACATCTCTTTGCTCGTAATTTTGGTTGTTATCTGAGTAAAATGCGACATCCTATTCATCCCTCCACTACACAAGTTTAGCTGCTACTTTATTATCTGCGATAACATCACCACTCGCTAGCTCCTGGGCTATTACAACCAGTTGCCCAGCCCCATCCATTCTGGCCTTGACAGCAATGACCGCCTGCCCTTTGGTCGCCGCTGTGCTAGTCCTGAGCAGTAGTGGGCTGTCCTCGTTTATACACTGTTCGTCCATTCGATAAAATAATAATCCAAATTCCTGCTGACCGTCATAACTGGCTTTGATAGTAAATTCGGCCACTAGTCCATCACTCGGATAAAACTGGCCCTGCGGCACTATTTCGGAGTACTGATAGCCATTTTGGGCTAAATAGCGCAAGCCATAACTATATCGCAAATAACCGCTGCCATCCACATCGGCGGCTAACACCGCAGCACCGCAAGCAGCAACCGCCAAAGGCTGCTTATCATAAATAGCAATGCTGGGGAAAAGGTCCTGCACCGTAGCCACCATCTGATTTTTGGCCGCACTGCCGCTCACTACTACCCCAGCAAGACTAGCTGCCGTATACCCCAACAGCCCGGCCTGTCGCAATACCTGCCTAAGCAGAACAGCCAATTGTTGCTCAGGCTGAATGTCTAACTCTGCTTCATCAGCCAGCCAGGCTGAGCTATAGCTTAGCACCCGGACATGGCGTCCGTTACTACCATCTCCAGCATGACTCGCGGCCTGCACCATGGCTGCTTCCATAAAGTCAGCGTTTAACCTGACAAAAATATATACGTCTCCCGGCTTAACCTTCATCCCGGCACCCCAGGCAGCAGCCCACGGCTCTTCGATAAGCTCCAGCCGGTTAAAACCCGCCTGCCTGACTGCCCCTTCCAGCCAAAGCTGGTATCGCCGCCACATCATTTCCGAATTACAGATTACTAGCGGCACCGTAAAGGCCAGCACGGCCTCATTGTTTAAACCTAGCGCTTGGGTGGACTGGTTAATTAGCGCAGCCACATAGTCCTTGGCCATATCCTGACTGCTCAGATAACGACTACCTGCCAAGTTGTATACCCGCTTACCAGTAACAACAGCAAACTGAAGATCCCGAAACACAGCTTCCACCTGGCCACTTTCGACAGCCTCTTGCCCAATCAAACAATTTCCATTACCTGTATCATAAGCAATAAGTGACGGCGCCGCATACACACTTTTACCTTTGCCAACAGCATAACTGCTCATAGGCCGCGTTACCCCAGGCACATACAGCGTCTCTGCCTGACGGGATGCCTGCCGCCAATAAGCTGCTACCGTATAGGCATTTCCAAAATCAATAGCCAATTGTCCGGCCATTACCGTCACCTCCTAACTTATAACATAATGTCATAGCGAAATTTAGCCGTAAGCAAGCTGTGTAAAAAAGAACTGGCCTGTCTGGCTGCCGGTTCAAGCTCGGGTGATGACAACACAGATTTCATATAATGCCAATCGTCATGGGTAGCTGCTGCCACTGGTTTACTCAGGCGCAATTGCCTTATCATCACTATACCTTGCGCCGATTTCATGATTGCCAACTCTCCGCTTTGGCTCACCGCCAATAACTTACCCGATTCCCTGGCACTCCATAATAGCATGCCATTGTCTGTCTGCCACACCTTTATTGTTCCATCAAGCCCCTTACTGACCAGCAATTGACCGTCACCGCTATACCGCAATCCCTCAATCGGGCCGGTATGCGCTGCCCATAACTTATTGCCGCCAGAACCACCGGCTAACGCATAGATGCGAATCCGTCCGTCCCGTCCCCCGCCAGCCACAGCGCGTTTTTCAATAGCGACCGCAGCCGCACAAAATAAGCTGCCTGGATACTGCGCCTTGTTTGTCATATAAGCGCCATCCCACCACCAAGCCCTTGCTGGCAATACGCCTCCGGAACAAGCTAATGCCAGCAT
>Ga0316604_10002191_pt1 | contig 15384 bp, 15 predicted proteins | sample OWC_soil_day20_C_FD_207650 | JGI IMG/M metagenome (GOLD analysis project Ga0316604, IMG submission 207650) | Wetland soil microbial communities from Old Woman Creek delta, Ohio, United States - OWC_soil_day20_CT | ecosystem: Environmental > Terrestrial > Soil > Wetlands | place: USA: Ohio... | reverse complement strand
TTTTTTGTTTGTGGGGAGCTTAAAACATAGCAATATTTTAAGGGAACAGTTAACTGAAGTATCATAAATAATTGTTGCTATATTTCTTTTGTTCGAATAAATTTTATTTTCAAAACACTTTCGTGTATTCCTTGGTGATAACTATTATTTATAGGATAACATGCATGAATTTCTATTTTTTTCGTCAATGCTGCACATATATTGTGAACCTCCATATAATGAAAATATAACATGATAAAGGAGGAAAACATTATAAAAAAGATAGTTGTAGCAATGCTCATGGGATTATTTATTTTTGGCGGAGCAGTAAATTCAAATATCTGTAACGCCTATAATGAATACGACATTATTCAATGGAACTATCAAAGAGAAAGAATACAGGTAGATGTAGCGAATACTATTGGTGTGTCCAAAGATGTAGTTGCATATTTTATGGAAGAAGGATACGCCCCAAGGGATATTGTAATGGCTGGTTTATTAGTAGGTAAAAATAGTAGTATAAATGGGCGCATTAGCAATATAAATGAAATATTGTCAAAAAAGACTAGTAGTAACAGTTGGCGGGACGTAGCAATTACTATGGGAGTAGACCAAGAAGCCTTCAATCAGTACGTGGAAAAGGCAAAAAAAATAATTTAATAACGCTCTGAAAGTTACCGCAAGTGGTATGGTGTAATAACTGTATTGCTTGCGGCTTTCCGCTTATGTGGCTAATTCAAATATTTGCAAATAGTGACAATATCTGATAAAATGATTTCAAGGTGGTGTTAATAATGATTATTGAAAAGGAAAAACTTATGACCTTGATAGAGAGTTATCTACCAGAGGCTGATGATGCCACCCTTGACCGTATAGCAACTGCGGTTAAATGTGATGCAGAAGCAATTGTACATTCTATGATTCGCCAAGTAGTAGCCCAAGAAAAAGAAAGACTATTACAAATGAAAAAAACTGGGTGATTGAGCAGCTAAAGCTGTTCTTTTTTTGATTGTAGGGCCTCCGAGTGAGTTTGGTACAGGATTCGCCAGAACATTTGAGGTTTGGCGCTGGTGTTATTTGGGGGAACGTTTGGATGAAACCATAAGAGAAAATTATATTTCTGCTAGGAATATTTTTGCAAGGAAAGAGCCGTGAGGGTGGAGAAATTAGTAGGAAGGTTATGGAAAACGGTTAAGCTTTTGGGGATTTTGAATGGCGCTAAGAATTAATTAGGTGTGGGCAGTGGGAAGTCTTAATGGGAGCGTGGCGAAATATTGACGGAAAAGGGGCGGTCTCTGGCCCGCTTAGTTGAGAGAAACTGCATCGATGGAACCGTCCCTGGCGAGTCCCAAATTTGTTTATTAAGTCAATTATTGTGATAAATCAAGCCTGATCCCGCGTCGCCCAGAACCAAAAATTTAATATCAGGAAGGCGAAATATATCTGTGTCTAAAAACGAGATAATAAAAAGAGTATGTCTTGCGTTAAATGATAATGATAAGGATAAGTGCAAGAGAATCATAAATAATGAATATCCTTTTAAATATATTCAAGCTAAAAATAGAATTTATACAAAAGAAAAATTAATGACAATTTTTGTTCGTGATGGCTTTATTGATAGATACTCTGGAGAAAAGTTAGTATTTCCTGGCGCTTTAATGGTGTTATCGAAAGAATTGCCAGAGGAATTTCCGTATCAAAAAAATTGGAAGATGAGTGAATGCCATATTGGTTGGTGGCAGTTGTTTCCTACGGTTGATCATATAAATCCTATAGCAAGAGGCGGTACTAATGATTACGACAATTTAGTATGTACTTCGATGTTAAGAAATAGTGCAAAAAATAATTTTACTTTGGAAGAGCTTGGATGGAATATTTACCCTGCGGGTAATTATAATGATTGGGACGGAATGACTAATTGGTTTATGAAATATGTCGATGAAAAGGAATATCTATTGAAAAGTAATTATGTAAAAGAATGGTATAGAGCAGCACAAAGTGTTTTAAATTCGCGCTGGCTCTCCGTAAAATAGAGGAAAAGATTAACTCGGCTTAATCGACTATGATTTTGCTGTGGTTAATCTTTTTTTATGGTGTTTTTTGAGGTGTGCAAAAAAAGTAAATTATTGCAAGGAAAGAGTCGGGCTGGTGGAGAAATTAGTAGGAAGGTTATGGAAAACGGTTAAGTTTTGGGGGAGCTTGAACGGCGCTAAGAATTAATAGGTGTGGGCAGTGGGAAGTCTTAATGGGAGCGTGGCGAAATGTTGACGGAAAAGAACCGTCAGGCTGTCCATGCCGTCCCCGCGACACAAATTTGTAAATTTGTTTATTAAGTCAATTATTGTAATAAGTCAAGCCTGACCCCGCGTCGGACCCCGCGTCGTCCTTCCTTTTTCCAAGCATGGAATCCTACGTCCGACTCGTGACCAGTTACCTCATTGAGTACAGCGAGGACTGGTCCAGTGGACGTTCCTATATCAATCCTAAGATTATTACTGAGATTCAACTACAATTAGCAAAGACTGCTTAACCTTTTCGGAGGAACGATGGTTTTTGCGAACTTTTCTTGACACTATCTGACCCTGCCGTCCCCGCGATACAAATTTGTTTATTAAGTCAATTATTGTAATAAATCAAGCCTGACCCCACATCGTCTGGCTAATTAATACTTAACGGCTGATAGTGGAAAAGATTAACCCGGCTTAATCGGCTATGATTTTGCTGTGGTTAATCTTTTTTGTAGTCTTTTGCTTTTTATGGTTTATGCAAATTTTTCATAGAATGACGTTGTTATCAAGGATTACCATAAAACAAGCTGATTATATTACCTGAAAATGAGGGGTTTTTCAGTGGTTTCGGAGCGTCTCCGCTTTTGTCCTAATTGTGTATTTACAAAATCAAAATAATGTATTATTATTACAATAGCGCTAGTTATGTAATACTCTAAAATAGTTGTAAGTTAATTATTTAGATGTAAACAGGAGACGTGCCGTAAATGAAGAAGGAAAAAGGCGGGTATAGGTTAGGTGCTGGTAGAAAAACAAGCGAAGAAGGACCCAGAAAGATGCACTCTCTTCGTTTTACTGACGCTTCCTGGAATAGGATTTTACAGAATGCTAAGGCAGAAGGATACCAAACTATAACCTCTTTTATTGAAGCAAAGACAGCTTATTAACTACAAAAATCTATGGATTCACGATGGGCGATTCATCATACTATATAATGGGGGGGAGGGGTTTATTTTTGGCTAAATCATATTCGCCGTTACGTTATCCTGGGGGAAAAAATCAGTTTTATAATGTAGTACTTCAGCTTGTTGATACAAATAAACTCCATGGTTGTACATATGTGGAACCTTTTGCAGGTGGAGCCGGTGTTGCCTTACGTTTGCTTTTAGAGAATATTGTTGAAAAAATAGTTATAAATGACTATGACATATCTATATATTCATTTTGGTATACGGTACTACATTTCCCTGAGTGGTTATGTGAAAAGATAGAAAAAACTCCTATTACAATGAGTGAGTATTTTACTCAAAAAGATATCCAACAATCAAAAAATACAGCTGATTTGAGGGAACTAGGTTTTTCAACTTTCTTCCTTAATCGAACAAATCGATCAGGAATCTTAAATGCTGGACCTATTGGAGGGTTCGACCAGTCGGGAGCCTATAATCTAGATTGCCGATTTAATAAGGTGAATTTAATAAATAAGATTAGATTAATTTCAAAGAAAAGGGATTATATTGAGCTATTGAACATGGATGCAGTTGAGTTTTTAAAAGCAATGTCATGGGAAGAAGAAAAACGTTATTTCCTGTTTTTAGATCCACCGTATTATAAGAAAGGGAAAAAACTTTATATTAACTTCTATAATTATGATGATCATGTTAATCTAGCAAGACTAGTTAAAAAGGAACTTGCTGACCGCCAATGGATAATTACGTATGATGTTTGTGAGGAAATTGAGAATATTTACAAAGAAGTTCCGTGTATAGAGATTGCTTTAAATTATAGTGCTCAGACCAAAAAAGTTGGATCTGAATATCTTTTCTATAATGGAATAGCAATGCCAGACTCTATTTAAGAGCCTGGCTGTCTTTATTTATTTCGTCTAAACAATGTTCTATATAGCTTTGAAGCGAATCGAATGCACTCAAAAGTTCATTCCGGTTTAATTTTGCTCCACAGTGATGGATATAAGATTGTAGCTTTGAAATATGATTAGTGTTAATGCCTTTTTCTATTTCTTTTGGCATAATACCAGTTTTTCTCAAGTTTTCTATATTAGATCGAATTGCGCCTACCAAATCGTCTTTTGTATCTAAACCTTTAATTTCACGATACGCTTTTCCTGATTGATCTAGTAATGCTCGAAGTAATAGTGTAAGAATTAAGGTGTTATCAGGAATTTTGTCTTCATCAAAAGGAATTCTTTTTAGATGAAAAATTAAAGCGCGAATAGGTGCATATTTATCAGGGAGTGTTGAAAATTTGCTTTCCCAAAAAGTATCAGTAATTAACGTGTTGCGTGATGTACGTCTTGTTTTCGGTGGTGAGTCATTTTCATCATTTTCATTAGGCTTGGAATTCTCAGGTTTTGATTCACTACTAAGATTGTGGTGCGGTTTAATATGGCTAGCTTCCGAAATGGGAGAAGATGGTGGTTTAGTGGAATTGTTTTTGGTGGGTGTAGTTAATGGCTGTTCATCATGGCATGAGTTAGGATCATCCGGCGTTGCGCTGACTATTTCATGATAATATTTAATGAATTTTTTTACATTTTCATTTTCTGGAGTTAGAGTATTAAAAAAACGAGAATATGCATGTATTTTCAAGTCTGTACGGGCTTCTTTTAATATTTCAAATGCATATTTTATCTTATTGATTTCAATTTGTGTTAGTTTAGAAAAATCACTAGTTATGCCGATACACTCTTTTATCACTGCTGCGTTAAATATGCGATCTAAGTCAGTATAAGACGGAGCACCAATAAAGTTTTTCTTTGAGAGAGTTTTAAAAAGAAGTTTTGATATGTAGAACGCGGCCTTGTATCTTGGAGTTAAACCGCGCCGATGCAAAGCCAAGTCACGTTGATATGATTCCCAAGGAACTCTACCAACACCATCTTGTGCACCATTATGAGCAAGATCCATAAGTTGAAGTGCACGATCTTTTGTGGTATTAAATACTCTTATTGTACGGTGTTGAGAAAGAATGCTTTCTCTAGTGTCTTGAAAAATACTTTGAAACTGTTGTTTGATTTCGGGATCGTCAATAATTGATGGATTTATAATTATTTTTAGACAAGAAATGCGTCTATTGCCATCATAGACAAAAAACTGATTTGCTTCTTGAACAACACTTGGGATTTCGGTTTCTGCAAGCCCATTTTCAACAATATCTTTTGCTAAGTTTAGCATAGATTTGACACCAACAGTTTCAATAAGTAGGTTAATAGCGTTTTTTTCATCAAGGGCATTTCCAATTCTAGGGTTGTCAGTCCAGATTTTTAAAAGACTAATTGGGATATTACAGTAGTTGTTTAGTGAATATTGTTTCATTGGCAATGAGAAGCTCCTTTAGTACTTTTAGTATTATTTTACAATATAAATGAGTTATTTGAAATAAAAAGAATGACTTTATTTTTATCTAATATTGTTCGGTGCGCCCACTAATCCTAAACTAGGAAGAAGATGATCCGTATTTGGAATTACCGGTTATTGATGTGAGGCGGCATGGAAAAGGTTAGTTGATTCTTTAAATTCCCTTTCATGCAAGTATATAATGTCGTTCAAAGAGTTCCTCTTGTGTGTTTTTAGAGAGTTTCTTGTCAATTCCTATCCTCTACTTAGAGGAGCTCTTTCAATTGTGCGAAGTCTATTTTACGTTATCTAATAATTGTGATAAAATTAGGATAATTTGTCATTAATATTGAACCATATTGGCCTAGGCGGACAGGTTAAATGGCGAGTATCTCCTGATTTCATACATTAGTGGAGAAATACCACCTAATGCGCTATGCCTTCTTCGGGTGTTGTAGTATTCGAACCACTTTTGAAAGCTAGCAGCAGCTTGCTCGATAGTAGCAAAAAACCGTTTCTTAACATGCTCAACCTTAAATCGGCTAAAAAATGATTCCATTGGAGCATTGTCATACGGATTGCCTTTTCGACTCATACTGCCAATCATGTTGTTTTCTTTTAATAAGTCCTTATAGAGTTTCGAGGTATATTGGCTGCCTCTATCTGAATGATGGATAAGACTTTTGGGTGGTTTTTCTCGTAGGATAGCCATTTTCAGTGCTTTTGCAGCTAGTTCAGCGTTTGGCCGAGTACCTAAAGCCCAGCCGACAAGCTTCCTTCTAGCAAGGTCTAGTACAGCGGCAAGATAACACCATTTGCCGCCAACTCGGACATAGGTTATATCAGCCAACCATACCGTATTCGGTTCCTTGGTATCAAAATTCTGATCCAACCGATTCTCAAAAGCTTGTTCGCGTGGATCGGCTTTGGTTGTATGTGGCTTATATTTACTTTTTATTTGTGCTTTGATTCCATGCTGATGCATGATCTGTTGCACACGACTGCGACCGATACGAATGCCTTTATCATTGAGTTCTTCGTATACTTTCTGAACCCCGTAGTTTTGGTCATTTTCTCGCTCAATTTGCTGGATGTGTGCGACGATAACCGCGTCTTTATCAGGGCATTTCAGACAACCTTCTTTTATCCATGCATAGTAACTGCTCTTTGAGACGTGAAGTATGCGGCATAACTTTCGAACAGCATAGGTTGAGCAGTTTGTACGAATAAATTGATACTTTACTTGCTGTTCTTTGCGAAGTATACCGCGGCTTGCTTTAAAATCGCCAGTTCCTCTTCTAAATCTTTAATACGTCGCTGTGCTTTTCTGAGCTCATCAGCTTCGCCTTTTACATGACCAGAACAGGGAAAGGCTTGCTCTGGATCACTTTTATATTGTTGAATCCATTTATAAATGGTGTTCTCATGTAAACCTAATTCAGCTGCCAGACTCGGGCAAGTTCGTTCACCATTTAAATAGAGTTTTACAATGTCTTTTTTAAATTGGGCATCAAATCGTTTTCCTTTCATTAGGGCACCTCCTGGTTTTATTTTACCAGCCATTTATGGTGTCCGCAAAAAGCAATACGGTTCATATATTATTTAATATACATAGGGGTAATTTTATGTTTCCTTACTTATCGAAAGTTGAAATGATCTTAAGTGAATTAGATGATCGTAGGCAAGCTGTATTGGATCATTGCCAAAACATGAGTAAATATGTTATGAAGTCTTTTAATATCCCGATGTACGAGCATTTAATTTATTACGTGCAGTACATAATAGACATTCAAGAAATTGAAGGTATATTAGATGTTGTACTTCAAAAAAAAATTGAAATAAGAAAAAAGCATGAGGATTTAATAAAAGTAACTCAACAATGTTTACATATGTTTGGTAATAGAGTTATAAATAGTAACGAATTTGCGATGCTTGACACTTTTGAACAAACAATTATTAAAAAATTATTGAATGTAAGCTTATTGGATATGCCATCTATAGAAATGGTCAATTTTAAAAATATTTTAATCAAAAATAATAATTTCGCTTTAAATCTAACATCTAATATAAAAAAAACCAATTTAGAATTAATTGAAAAGGTAACGAATAATTTTTCACAATGTGTCAATGTTATTAAACGAGAAGACACCTACGCAGGTGTTGGCTATGTTGAATTTATATTCGCTTTATATTACATTACTGATCCATTAAATAATGAACCTCCGGATAGTTTAAAATCGTATGTTAATTATTTTAGAGAAAAAAATACAGATTTTAGTACAGATGAAATTAAGGCAGCTATTAATGGAATTTATAGCTTGGTAAAGAGCAATCTTAATACTTCGTTAGCCAAACAAACGATTATTGAAAAATTTATCGGATACATGGAATTATATAAAGCTAAAAATTATCAAGATGAAAAGAAGATTTATGAAGAAGATCTTCAAAAAGAATTTGAACAATTCTTATTCATTAATGGTTTTTACCCAATTGTGCATCCTAAACTCTCTAATGGCATTCCAGATATTATAGTTGAGAATGAAAGATTTAGTCTTCTTTTTGAAATAAAACAAATAGGAATTGTGCCAAGCGAGAAAAATAAGCCTCAAATACATAAAAAGTTTGTTCAGGTATTAAACCAAATGCCTATTTACCATAAACGATTAGCGAATATGCCTAAATTTTTGAAAGATGTATATGTTATAACTTTTTCTAGCAATCCAATCCGATTTACTAAAGATAAAATTATGTTAGATTCTTTGACTTATCACTTTTATTTTATTAATTTTTGTCTGGAAGCCCCTCAAAAACAGACAGCTAAAAATTTTGATCCTATTAAATTAATTGAATATGATTGTTGAAGCAAAGATTAGAATTATGCTTTGGAGGTTGTTAAATATTTTTGCATCATTTTATAAAAAATTACAGTATGCAAGAGATTTGCTTCAATGTTTTGTTTTTACGATTATTTCTATTCTATTAGCAAGTGCTATGACTTTTGTAACTGAAAAAGGGATTTTGATATTACTTACCATTGTTATGAGTTATACTTTTTCCTATGCGTGGGATAAAGGGAAAAAGTACTTCAACAGCGGAAGTTTTGAAGGACGGGTTTTACTTCCAAAAATTCCGCTGAATTACGAGTATAACGTTTCACTTAGGGAAATATATGGGGAGAAAAGATATTATGATATTGAAGTTTGTAATAATAGGTTCAAGATTACAAGACTTAATCCCAATAAGTATGAATTAATTGTTTCTGGGAGATATTTAAATAGCATCAAAAAGGAAATTGAAATTTATTCCAAGTATATGTTTTGTTTGGACAGCATTAGTCCAACTGTTTTAATAAATAATGTTTGGAGTCAGATTAATACTTTACCTATTATTATATATCAAACGTATATTGACCCCAATGGGGGTATATGGATATATGGTAGTAATACAAAAAACAGTAAAAATGAGTATTGCTATAGTAAAGATATTGCAGTTGCAAATTGGTCATCGTATGATAAGTGCCAATTCTATGATTTACTTTATTCCTTGTTTGGTGATGAAATTCTCATGGATTCCACGGTATTGGGCGAGATTGGAAGAGAAATAGCACTAAAACATATAGATCGAGGCAGCTGGAAACCTATTAGTGATGTTTCTAAAGAGTTTCTAAACGGAGTTAAAGTAAATAGCGAGCTAACTCTTGGATTTTTTAAACGAGAGGGAAAAACCATAATACATCGATCGATTGATAATGGGATTTCATGGGAAGAGGTTGCCGAATTATCCGTCAACCAAAGTGTTGCGGGTGTTACTGGCCTATCATCTGGGAGGATAGTTATATTTACTCAATCCTTATATGATAATGCCGCGATTTATTATTCCGATGATTTGGGAGTTTCGTGGTTATTAGCTAATGCTTCGGTTAAAGAGAAGATAAGAGCTTTTCTATCGGTTTACCAAATGAAAAATGGTGAAGTAATTGCGAGTACTTTAAGTGGTGATGGATGTAAGGGGGACTTCTGTAAATCTGCTTTAATACTACGTTCAAGTGATAATGGAGCTAATTGGGATGTAATCCATGAATTAAAAGGAATGAAGAGTTACTGCAGTTTTTACGAAAGCAATAACGGCATTTTATTTTCTTTGTTATCGTCAGGCGAATATCTGGTTGCTTCTTTTGATAATGGGATGAATTGGCACAGTATACCTGGATGGCCAGCGGGAAATAAATTACCAATACTAAAACAATTTTGTATAGTAGGAAATAAGATTTATGTATATGGAAACTTAGATATATATTTTACGAATCTTGACAATCTTAACTTAGATATTAAGTAATTACAAATTTTGTATTTGTGAAAATACAAAAAAATAAACTGTTTAAGTCTGTAGTTACCCTTTAATTACTTCTTAGACGAAAAAAATAATATGATAGGTTAAAAAGTTCCTAGTTTTAAATGTTACTACCCTTACTTCAGGTATGATGCCGGATCTTCTGGATAGCATTAAACCTGAAGTAAGGGTGAAGAATATAGGGATATTGGTATGGATATATTCTAATACACGAAAGGCAACTTTAAGAAACTGCCCAGAAATTTTTTCTGGGCAGTTTCTTTGTCTATCTAGGCGGTTGCAAAAGTGAAGTGGGTGGCTTTATTGCAAGATTATTTTCTATTCGGAGTATCTGAGCGACCTACAAGATAATCGATGGAAACATCAAAGAAGTCGGCGAGAGCTATAAGACTAGTTATATTAGGCTCTCGGTCACCTGATTCATAGAATCGCCATGCTCTTGGTGTAACTCCGATTAAATCAGATAAATCTTTTTGGCTTACTTTTCTTTCTTGTCTAAGTGTTTTTAGTCTGTCAGAAAATTTCATAGCAAATGTACTCCTATAAAATATTGACAGGTACAAAATGTTCCTTTATACTAATAAAAGACAGGAACAAAAAGTACCTAAAATAATAACGAAAGGTAGGAAGGGAGATTCAAAGTAAGGGACATATGTAAGCGGAGACATTGAGTACCTATTGATCTATTCAAGTTATTTAGTATTAAAACAGAATTTGGGTACAGAAATAAAAGCTTTTTTAGTGCGCAAAAAGAGCTTTATATCAGCTTTGGATGCATTTAAAGTCAGATTAATTATACCTGATATTGGACTTGCTTCCTAGTTAAATATCAGGAGTTGCTTTCACGGGTTATGAAAGGTAGCTTTAGCAAGGATTTCTCATAAGTATCTCGCACGGAGGTGACCACATGGATAGCCTACTACAAATACTAGCCGGGGCGCTGGCGGGGAAGGTGGAGGGGGAAGGGAAGGGGACGGAGCCGTATTCGGTCTATCGAAAATTGGTGGAGCACCAGGAAGAAATCCGGCGCTTATTGCCGCCGGAGCTGCATGGGGCTTTGGCGCGGTTGGGGGAGGAATATAGCGAGCGCTACCCGGAGGACGCGGCGGTATATTACCGGCAGGGATTTACCGACGCGATGCGGCTGGTCTTCGACTGTTTGCCGATTGGCGCGGGGGCAAAAGAGAAGCAAGGGAGTGAATAGAGGGTTAGGTTAGCTATTAAAAAAGGTAAGGGGGAAGGGTATGAAACGATGGATTGGGGGTATCGTTACCCTTGTTTGTATCTGCTGTATGCTGGGGCTGTCCGGTACGGTACTTGCGGCGGGGAATGCGTTCGTCGATGTTCCGGCGAACCATTGGGCTTACACGGCTATCAACAAGCTGGCGCAGGACGGCGTACTACAGGGGTATCGTAATACAGACTATCAAGGAGACAAGGCCATTACCCGCTATGAAATGGCGATGCTGGTAGCCAACGCCATGGGAAACATCGAGAAAGCCAATGTTGACGATCAGGCTCTTATACAAAGATTAGCGGCGGAATTCACCCAGGAACTTGGCGTACTCGGAGTACATGTGACGTCCTTGGAAAAGAAAGCCGACAAGATGCACATGTTTGGACTGGGAGACTTTAAATACGAACATCACGACTTAGGTAAAGATTATGGCACCTCACTGGTAGGCAGTCCGCGGCTGGTGTTACGGTTTGACTACCAAATCAATGACGACTGGACGGTATTTAACGGACTGGAATACACCCGAGATATCTGGATGACCACCTTTGGCGATATCACTTCGGATAACTCTAAATCCAAAGAGCTGGGGGCCACCGGGAAAATCGGCGGTGCAACCCGGCTTACGGTAGGGGAATATCATTACTTTTCCGCCTATGGCGTCATGCTCGAACAACGAATCTACGGGGCGCAGCTGACCTTTGGCGACACGGGACTCGCCGGAGGGCCGCCGCCTAAAAAACCGCAGCCCACCTTGACGCTCAACGAAGGGTACTTATGGAAACGCATCAACGGACGCTCCGATTCGCTGTTTACCGATAGTGACCCGCATATCTTTTCGGGAGAACTGAAGTATCCTCTTAGCGACATTTCTAACATACAACTGGGCCGTTTTAATGTGTGGAGTGACAACCGAAACATTTCCAGCCGTCACTTTTCCACGATGGGCTTTGACGTCAAAATGACGAACGACTTGCAATTTAACGCCTACTATGGCAAGTCCAGCTATGATACGGAAAACCTAGGGTATTTGGTAGGATTCTTTTATAAAAACGTAAACTTTATGCAACCCGGCTCGTATGGGTACATGCTGAACTATGAACACATCGAATGCAATTCGGCCATTAGTCCGACCTTTGCCGTAAATGCTTCCCACGGAGCGAAAGGCGTGGTACTAGACTACAAGTTTTGTCCGGTAGAGAAGACGGTGGTCGAGCTACTCTTAACCCGAATCAAAGCGACGAAAGCCAACGACACCTACCGGGATAATTTCTTTAGTTTCGACATTAGTTACTTCTTTTAACCGACTTTATAAGTAAATCCATTTATATAAATAACCCATGGTAACAACCCTAGGATAAGGGGAAGGGGAGAACGGTATGAAAAATAGTTTCATTGTACTGTTGGCGTTTGTATGGGCAATAAGTATGACAGGCAGTGTCTTTGCGGCGAAACCTTTTGCCGATGTTCCGGCCCGGCATTGGTCGTATGCCGCCGTAAGCAAGCTAGCCGCCGAAGGAATCCTGGAAGGAGAGGGCAACGGCGCATTCCAGGGGGACAAGCTCCTGACCCGCTACGAATTTGCGGTGCTTGTTTCTAAAGTGCTGGCAAAAGAAGAAAAGGGGACCCAAGAGCAGCAAGCCCTAATTCATAAACTGGCCGCCGAATATAAACAGGAACTGGAAGGACTCGGAGTTCGTGTAAAAGCGCTGGAAGATAAAGCTGACGCGCTGCAGTTTACAGGAACAGCCCGTTTCCGGGCCGATGTACAGCCGGACGGAGACACCTATGATGATAAGCATGTCAATCTTGATCTGCACTTTACTTACAAAGTAAATCCTGACTGGTCTATGATCGTCGAAAATGAATACCAAAGAAAATTTAATAATCCCAGCGCGGGAGATTCCGCCGGGGATAATGCTATATCAGATAACTCAGCGATCAATTCGCAAACGGAACAGCTCTATGCCACGGGGCCAATCGCCGGGGCAAGCGTAAAGGTGGGGCGGTATACCTGTAAACCCGCCTACGGACTGGTCTTTGACAGCCGGGTTGTGGGGATGGAGGCCGCCTTCGGGAAAGTACTAAAAACCACGCTCTCAGCGAGTAACACCGATTCGGCGGATGGCTATAAAGGAGTGGAAGTCGCCTGGGGCGTAGGCCAAGATACAAATGTAAAAGCCGACTACCAGCAAATCGACGTAAGCGGAGCAATTAACAAGTATTACACCGTTGGGTTTGATACCAAAGCAGCGAAGGATGTAGCTTTCACCGCGGCTGTTGCCAAGTCGGACAAAGACAGCAACAACAAAGCGTATTTTGCTCAGCTGCAGTACGACGAGGCAAACAGCCGTGAGGTTGGTTCCAGCGATTGGTTTGTCAATTACCGTAAAACGCCGACGAACGCCGTGTACTATACTGACATGGACACCGAAGACCGCATTCTCGATATTAACTTCAAAGGCGTACGGGTGGGGGTTGACTATGTTCCTATGCTGAACTCCAAACTGACGGCCTGGTATATGACAGGGAAAGACGCCGACACGGGCCGGAGTGAGAAAAAAGTGTACCGCGGACAAATTGAACTGTATTTCTAATATGAAAAGCCAAGTTATTATTAAAAATTAAGGATACTACTTAAATTTAGGGAGGTAAGATCGTGAGAAGGAAAAACAACTGGTTAGTAGCTCTTGTGGTAGGTTTGGTAGTGGTATTCAGCACTTCTTTGTGTGCTGCCGGGCCGCGGGAGAAGAAGCTGACGGCGGAAGAAATGGCGCAGAGGGCGTTAGATTACCTGGAAATACAGAATGTAATGAGTAGGCACGAGTACTATCATACGCAAGGCACGAACACGGAAGAGCTTAAGGAAATCTGGGTTACGAAAGCTCCTTATACCGAAACGGCTACCTTTACGATGAATCGCGGGAAAATGATTGGTATGAAATCGATTATGAATAATTACAGTGTGTTTCATGATAAAGCGAGTAAACTCCAACTGGAGCTAATCAACCGAGTTCGCCCGGATATTAAGAACGTACCGGAGAATATTGGTGTGGGCGACCTTTTAGTACATACACTTACCACGGCTTGTATTGAGATCGCGGGCGACGGGAAGACCGCGAAAGGGATGTGGTATACGCCGGGGGTTTTGGCGAGTGTCTCTACAACAACCGGGAAGCCGAGCGGGCGTTGGATATGGGAACGGTATGGCATAGACTTTGTAAAAGAGGATGGACATTGGAAGATATGGCACCTGTTTGTAGGGACGGATTTTCAGTTTGGCATAGGGGAAAAATGGCCGAAGGATAAGGAAGCAACACCGGATGGTGTCAATCTGGTGGATACGGAAAAAGACGGGCCGCCGCCGGAGTTGTTAGCGATTATGCCCAAACTGGACCGGGAAGAGGAATTCTACCAGGAGTATTCTTCGACGAAGGTGGAACGGAATGTGCCAAGGCCGCCGGAACCGTATTATACATTTAGTGAGACGTTTAGTTATTAGCGGGTAGTGGCATAAGCAAGCGGCTTGAAGCCAGGATGGGCTTTGAGCCGCTTGCTTTTTTACGGAAGCGGAGAGAGAGACATGCGCATTTCAGGTCTAAAACCGGAGAACTTGGAATAAAAAGTAACATATTGCCAGCCGGGGAGGACAGGAAGATGCGACGGCAGCTGCTTTTAGTGGGGAACCCGAATGTGGGGAAGAGTGTAATTTTCAATTATTTGACCGGAAGATATGCGAATGTGTCGAATTATCCCGGTACTACGGTGGAGCTTACCGTAGGGCAGAGTCTGATAGGCCGCCGTAAATATGAGGTTATTGATACGCCCGGCATGTATTCTCTGTCTCCTATTACGGCGGAGGAAGAGGTGACGAGGCAGCTTCTGTTTACCTCTAAGCCCGAAGTCGTTGTGCATGTTATGGATGCTAAGAATATCCGGCGGATGCTTAATTTGACGCTGCAGCTCGTGGAGGCCGGGTTGCCGGTAATCGTTGATCTGAATCTTATGGATGAGGCCGTGAGCCGCGGGATACGCGTGAATGGTTCACAACTGGAAAAAGTACTGGGTGTTCCGGTGGTTATGACTACGGCTGTGGAAAGGAGGGGCTTGGAAAGTGTAAAGCGGGCCATTTCCTTATATCAGTGTAAACCAGCTGTGGGATTCCGGTTTAGTGAAGCGATAGAAGAAGCGATTGGTACGATTACTCAACAGCTTAGCGGGGAGTATCCGGTTACGA
>Ga0316604_10002190_pt1 | contig 15393 bp, 16 predicted proteins | sample OWC_soil_day20_C_FD_207650 | JGI IMG/M metagenome (GOLD analysis project Ga0316604, IMG submission 207650) | Wetland soil microbial communities from Old Woman Creek delta, Ohio, United States - OWC_soil_day20_CT | ecosystem: Environmental > Terrestrial > Soil > Wetlands | place: USA: Ohio... | reverse complement strand
CAAGGCAGCGGGCGTATCGTGAATATATCTTCCGTGCGTGGCTTGCAGGGTAAGGCTGGTTATTCTGCTTATGCCGCCAGCAAAGGCGGAATGAATACATTGACGCGTTCCCTTGCCGTGGAACTCGCACCACACGGGATCAATGTCAATGGCGTAGCGCCTATTTTCACCGTGACGGACATCAACCGCCAGGCCCTCGAGCAAAAGGATCTACACGACTGGGTGATCAGTCGATTGCCGAAGGGACGTTTGTGTGAGAAGCATTTGCTGGTCGGTCCCGTTGCGTTCCTGCTGTCTCCTTGCTCAGAGTTCGTGACCGGCGACATTCTCTATGTTGATGGAGGATGGACCGCAGGCTGAAAAACAGTGGGTATTGGGCGGGCGTGTCAATAAAAAACTGGTGTACTAGATTTTGAATATACGTTTGGGATGGTGCCGGAAGGTGGTCTTCCCTTTTAGATGATCAGGAGTAGAAAACGATGATTTTTGGCAACATACATAACATGCAGGATCTGCTTTCTGCGCAGCCTGTACCGATTCAAACGGCCTTGAAATATCTGGCGTCGACGGATTTTGGCGCGCTGCCTACAGGGAATTATGAGCTGCAAGGGCGTGATATCTATGCTCAGGTTTTCGATATGACGACCAAGCCGTTCGATGAAACGCGCCCCGAGGTGCATCGTCAATATCTTGATGTTCAGTTCCTGTGCTGGGGTGAGGAACGGATTGGTGTCGCGACGGATACCGGCCGTAATGTGGTTACCGAAAATCTGCTGGAACAACGTGACCTGCTGTTCTACGCGGGCATGGAAAACGAATCCACCTTGACGATGTTACCGGGCAGTTTTGCGGTTTTCTTTCCTTCAGACGTACACCGCCCAGGGTGTCAGGTTAAAGAATCCGCGTCCATCCGGAAGGTCGTCGTCAAAGTACGTGTGGCATTGCTGGAGCAAGGAGGTTCACAGTGAAAACCATCCGTTGGGGCATGATTGGCTGTGGCGCTGTGACAGAGGTCAAGAGTGGTCCTGGGCTCTACAAGTCGCGCAATTCGACCTTGCTGGCCGTGACCAGCGCAGATCTGGCGATGAGCCAGTCCTATGCCTCCCGGCATGGCGTACCCAAGGTCTATGCAAGCGCCGAGGAGTTGGTTCGAGACCCCGAAATAGATGCCGTCTATATCGCCACGCCACCTGTTCTGCATAAAAGCCTGTCGCTGCTGGCAGCGCAGGCGGGGAAGCACGTCTACGTTGAAAAACCGATGGCTATGCGCTTTGCAGAGTGCCAGGAAATCATTGATGTCTGCCGGACGCAGAACGTGCGTTTGTATGTGGCTTTTTACAGACGCGCCATGGAACGTTTCCTGAAGGTCAAGGAATGGATTGATGGCAATGCGATTGGTGAAGTCCGCTGTGTGAAGGCGCTGCAATACCAGCCGCCTGCACCGGAGGATTTGTCACGTCAGACCTTGCCATGGCGTCTGTTGCCACAGGTGGCTGGTGCAGGCAAGTTCTTGGATATGGGTGTGCATACACTGGATATCTTTGATTTCTGGTTTGGTTCCATCGAGGAAGCCCACGGCATTGCCAGCAACAAGGGTGGTTTGTATGACGTCGAAGATACCGTGACGGCGACATGGCGGCATGCCTCTGGCGTTCAGGGCTATGGAGCCTGGTGCTATGTCTGTAGTGACAATCAGGATTATGTCGAAATCATTGGTTCAAAAGGGCGAATCGAGATGGAGTTTTTCTCTGACAAGCCTGTGTCTCTGATCACCGCGAGCGGCATACAAAAAGCCGACATCCCCAACCCACAACATGTTCAGCAACCCTTCATCCAGAGCATCGTGGATGACCTCAACGGGGTTGCAGTTTGCCCAGGTACGGTCGAAAGCGCCGCGCGTTCCAGCTGGGTCGCTGACGAAATTCTCAAAAACTTCCGCCTGCAAAAAGGCTTTTGAATCTAAACCTCCATCAGGAAAACACATCATGCCGCTTATTCCCTTTTCCGAACTGAAAGCAGAGTTCAAACGCGTACTACTCAAGAAAGGTTGCCAGGAGGACATTGCTGATACCTGCGCACAGTTGTTCACGGAAACCAGTTGTGATGGTATCTACTCACATGGTGTCAATCGCTTCCCACGAGTCGTCGAATACATCGACAAAGGCTACATCAATCTGAACGCAACGCCGACCAAGGTTGATGGCATGGGGGGGTTTGAGCGCTGGGATGGTCATCTGGGTTTTGGTAACGTGAATGCCAAGCTCGCCATGGATCGTGCCGTCGAGCTGGCGCGTACGCATGGCTTGGGCTGCGTCGCAATACGCAATACCAATCACTGGATGCGTGGTGGTACATACGGCTGGCAAGCTGCAGATGCCGGATGCATAGGGATTTGCTGGACCAACACACAGCCGAACATGCCCGCATGGGGCGCGAGTGATCGGCGTATCGGCAACAACCCATTCATCATGGCGCTGCCGCGCAAGGAAGGCCACGTCGTCGTAGATATGGCGATGGCGCAATTCTCTTATGGTCAGATGGAAGCCGCTGCGTTGCGTGGCGATCAGCTACCGGTTCCTGGTGGTTATGACGAGGCAGGAAATATCTCTTGCGATCCGGTAGCCATCTCGAAGACTTGGCGTGTTTTGCCGATCGGTTTCTGGAAGGGCTCCGGTATGTCCATCGTGCTGGATCTGGTTGCGACGGTGCTGTCTGGCGGAAATTCAAGCTTCCGCGTCGGTCAACTTGGTGGAGACGAGTACCAGTTGTCGCAGGTGTGCATCGCTATTGATGCAACGGGGATTGCTGGCGAGAGCTTCCTGTCTTCGGCTGTGAATGAAGTCCTGGCCGACATCAAGGATTCCCAGCGCGTCAATCCGGATCAGGAAATCCTCTATCCCGGCGAGAAAGAAGCGCGTACGCGTGCCCAGAATCTGGCACATGGTATCCCGGTTGAAGATGTTGTGTGGAACAAGATCAAGTCCCTATAACAGGGACACCCCAACAGGAGCAATGAAATGGAAACGAAAGCTTGTGTTCTGCATGCCCAGAAGGATCTGCGCGTAGAAAATGTGCCTGTCGGCGAAGTTTCGCCGAAACAGGTCCTCGTGCGTATCGGTGCTGGTGGTATTTGTGGCTCTGACCTTCACTATTACCTGGATGGAGGGTTTGGAACGGTCCGTGTGCGTGAGCCGATTGTCCTTGGACATGAGGTTGCGGGAACGGTCGAAAAGGTGGGGGCAGAGGTGACCCGTGTCAAACCGGGAGACCGCGTGGCTCTGTCGCCGAGCCGCCCGTGCGGCCAATGCAAATTCTGCCAGGCAGGTCAGCACCAGCATTGTCTCGACATGTGGTTCTATGGCTCGGCAATGCGCCTTCCGCACAGTCAGGGGGCATTCCGCGAGTTGATCGTGGCAGAGGAATATCAGTGTGAGTCTGTGGGTGACAAGGTGTCATTGGGCGAGGCCGCATGTACCGAACCTTTGTCTGTGGCCCTGCATGCTGTAGCACAGGCTGGAGATATAGTCGGGAAACGCGTGCTGGTGACTGGATCGGGCCCCATCGGCGCACTGGTGGTTGCTGCGGTACGTTACGCGGGGGCACTGGAGGTGGTCGCGACGGATCTGCATGACGCTGCGCTGGCAAAGGCACGTGAAATGGGCGCAACCGATACGGTGAATGTGTCCATAGAGCCCGGGCTGAAAACCGAGACTTTTTTGGCTGACAAGGGTTATTTTGACGTGGCTTTCGAGTGCACCGGTGCGGGACCGGTACTGCGCGACATCATGCCTGTGCTGCGCCCTCGCGGCATCATCGTTCAGGTAGGTGTGACGGGGGATGTGAGCATTCCGCTCAACGCGCTGGTTGGCAAGGAGGTCCGCCTGGTTGGTACGCATCGTTTTCATCCGGAATACGCACTTGCCGCGCGTTTGATCCGGGACGGGCGCATCAATGTGAAACCCATCATTACGGCGAGTTTGCCGATCGAACGTGCAATGGAGGCGTTTGAACTGGCCGCAGACCGCCGCTCGCAGATGAAGGTGCAGCTGACATTCTGATATAAGTTCTTGACGGAATCGTGAGGGCTGTGTGGTACGCTGCACAGCCCTCACGACGGCTTCACTGTCTGTGGCTGAAGCAACTGGTCATACAGGTTCTTGGCTGTGGATGGTTTTAAAGCCAGTGATCGTTTCTGGCTTTCAGGAACATGCGGAATAAGCGTCCGCAAAATTTGCCACTCTTCGGGGTGGCCTTTTTGTTTTTATATACCCCCTTCTGATACCCCTTTCCCCGCGTAAGTCTCCATGATTGTCATCAAAAACATAACGCTGCGTCGCGGCACCAAGATTGTTCTGAACAGTGCCTCCGCTACGCTCAATCCGGGCGAGAAAGTCGGGTTGGTTGGGCGTAATGGCGCCGGCAAGTCGTCCTTGTTTGCGCTACTCAATGGCAGCCTGCATGAGGATAGCGGTGAGTTTTCGATCCCTGCGCAGTGGCAGATGGCCCAGGTTGCGCAGGACATGCCGGAGACCGAACAAAGTGCGACGGAGTTCGTGATCGAAGGTGATGCCGTATTGCTTGCGGCGCGTGCAGCCGTGGCGGTGGCAGAGGCTGGTGACGATGGGATGGAGATGGCGCATGCCTACATGGCGCTACATGATGCCGGCGAACACGATGCCGCCGCACGTGCGCAGGCCTTGATTCTGGGGCTGGGGTTTACGGTCGAGGAGCTGGGCAATCCGGTGAACAGTTTCTCGGGCGGTTGGCGGATGCGGCTGCAACTGGCGCGCGCGCTGATGTGTCCGTCTGACCTGTTGTTGCTCGACGAGCCGACCAATCACCTGGATCTGGATGCGCTGGTATGGCTGGAGGCTTGGCTCAAACGTTACGAAGGCACAATGGTCGTGATCAGTCATGACCGCGAATTTCTGGATGCGGTGACCAATGTCACGGTGCATATCGACAATGCCAGGCTGGTCCGCTATGGCGGCAATTACAGCAAGTTTGAAGACATGCGCGCTGAGCAGATGCTGCTTCAAACCGCTTCATTAGCGAAGCAGGCAGACAAGATTGCGCATCTGCAGAAATTCATCGACCGATTCAAAGCCTCGGCCGCCAAGGCCAAACAGGCCCAGAGCCGGGTCAAGGCGCTGGAGCGGATGGAAAAGATTGCGCCGGTACTGGCTGATGCGGAATTCCAGTTCGAGTTCAAGGAACCGAACAATCTGCCCAATCCGATGTTGTCGATGCTGAACACGAGCTTTGGTTATCCGCCGCTTGGCGATGCATCCGTCGGTACGCCACCGACAGTGATTGTGCGCAACATCAATCGGTCGGTGCTGGCCGGGCAGCGTATCGGCATTCTGGGGGCCAATGGGCAAGGCAAATCGACGCTGGTCAAGACCATTGCCGAGGCATTGAATCCGGCCCACGGTGAAATCACCAAGGGCAAGGGCTTGACGATTGGTTACTTCGCCCAGCAGGAACTGGATGTGTTGCGTCCGGCCGATACGCCGCTCGAACACATGATCCGGCTGGTCAAGGAAACCCCCGTCAATGCGCGCCCGAGCGGAAATGAGTGCCGTGAACAAGGCTTGCGTAATTTCCTGGGCCTGTTCAATTTTGGCGGCGACATGATCCATCAAGCCGTAGGAAGCATGAGTGGTGGTGAAAAAGCGCGTCTGGTGCTGTGCATGATCGTGTGGCAACGCCCGAATCTGTTGCTGCTGGATGAGCCGACCAATCACCTTGATCTTTCAACGCGTGAAGCTTTGGGCGTCGCTCTTAACGAGTTTGAAGGTACGGTCATGCTGGTCAGTCATGACCGGGCACTGCTGCGGGCTGTGTGTGATGAGTTCTGGCTGGTCGCTGATGGTGGCGTTGAACCGTTTGAAGGGGATCTGGACGACTATCAGGTTTATTTGCTCGAACAGGCCAAACGCGTCCGCGAAGCGGCGGCATCCGCCCAGAAAAAGCGCGCGGCATAGCGAGTCGTGAATTGAAGGCGAGGACTGTCGTGCACGGTGGAGAAGCGTTCATGGCCGCCCTGAACAGGTTCTAGGGCATTGAACATTCTCCCGCGTGTTTGTGGTGTTCGCCTGACAGACATGATTCCGTGCAGACAGGGCCACGCGCCCCCCCTATAATCGACCGCTTGACCTGTCTGTGGTGAAGCATGCGGATTCTTCTCAGCAATGATGATGGCTATTTCTCGCCAGGCATTTACGCCTTGGCGACGGAGCTGGCCAAGGTGGCGGACATTACCGTGGTGGCGCCTGAGCGTGATCGCAGTGGTGCCAGCAATTCCCTGACACTGGACCGGCCACTGCAAATGCGCCGAGCGGCCAACGGGTTCTACTACGTCAATGGCACGCCGACCGATTGCGTCCACCTTGCCGTGACCGGAATGCTTGATGTGCAGCCGGACATGGTGATTTCCGGGATCAATCATGGTGCCAACATGGGGGACGATACGGTCTACTCCGGCACTGTGGCCGCTGCAACCGAGGGCTATCTGTTGGGGGTGCCCGCGCTGGCGGTCTCTCTGGTCGGGCGCTCGCCGACGCAATTCGAGACGGCCGCCCGACTCGCGCGCGAAGTGGTCGAACGCGTGCAGCGCAACGCCTTGAGCGAGCCGACCCTGCTCAACATGAATGTGCCTGATCTGCCTTATTCCGCGTTGCTCGGCACACGGGTCACCCGGCTGGGCAAGCGGCATCGTGCAGAGCCGGCGATCCGGGATACCAATCCACGCGGGGAGCAGATTTTCTGGATAGGCCCGGTGGGCGACGCGGCGGATGCGGGAGAGGGTACCGATTTCCACGCGGTCGCTCACGGCTACGTATCGATCACGCCGTTGCAGATCGATCTGACTCACGTAGCTCAGATCCGTGGTGTACAGGATTGGCTGGAGCAATGATGGTTACAAGTTCACAGGCCGCTAGTCTGACCGCTTCCCGCGCGCGCGCGCGGATGGTCGAGCGCTTGCGCAATGACGGAATTCGCGACGAGCGGGTGCTCAATGCGCTGAATCAGGTACCCAGGCACGCCTTTGTCGAAGAAGCGTTGGCTAGTCGGGCGTATGAAGATACCGCGTTGCCGCTGGGGTTCCAGCAGACCATCTCGCAACCTTTCATTGTGGCGCGTATGGCGGAACTGCTGGTTGCAGGCGGCCGGGCGATGGGGAAAACCCTGGAGGTCGGTGCAGGGTGTGGTTATCAGGCGGCCGTCCTGTCCTATCTGGCCAGTGATGTCTATGCGGTCGAACGGATCGGCAAATTGCTGGAGAAGGCGCGTTCCAATCTGCGCCCTTTGCGGTTGCCGAATGTTCGGCTGAAATATGCGGATGGCAGCCTGGGCTTGCCCGAAGTGGCGCCGTTTGATTCAATCATTCTCGCTGCTGCAGCATCGGCCGTACCGCGTATGCTTGTCGAACAGCTGGCGCCGTCAGGACGCATGGTATTGCCGCTGGCGTTGCCCTCTGGCGAACAGGTGGTCCTTCTGCTTGAGCGTACTGCCAGTGGCGCACTCAAGGAAACACGTCTGGATGCGGTACGATTCGTACCATTGCTGCCGGGAATCGAGTGAGGTCTGGAATGCGGGAAGGTTTGTCGCTGCTTCGTACTGTTGCCGTGCTGGGTGCCATGTGCACGCTGTTCGTGGGGTGTGCGTCAAAAGCACCTGCTCCGCTGGAAACACGTACGCCCTCTGCGTCGGCGGGGATCACGCCTGCGGAATCGGCTTCTCCGGCGGTGGCCCGGCCCGGGTATTACATCGTCAAGAAAGGCGATACGCTCTACAGCATTGCGCACCAGTATGAGCGTGACTACCGCGAAGTGGCCGCCTGGAATGGCTTGATTGACCCTAATGTCATCAAGGTCGGACAGGAGTTGCGGGTCGTTTCGCCAACCGAGAGTGCGGGGGTCAAGCCTATTGCGTCCCCGGTGGTGATTGAATCCAAGCCGATACCGGCGCCTGCTGCGATCACCTTCTCGTCAGGATCGGCCGCGCGATCTTCAGTGCCGCCCGCAGCAGAGCCTGCCCCGGCTGCCAGTACGACCTCTGCTGCCACGGCGGGCCAGAAAACTGAACCAAAGGGCGGACGCATAGCGTATTCGGAGCAGGCATGGAAAGATCTGCAAACAGCGGACAAGCCGGTTCCCGCTGTGCAGATGTCCGCCGCCCAGAGCAAACCGGCTGAGAACAAGCAGACCGAAAGCAAGCCGTTGCCAGGTACAACGGACGAAAATGTTGATTGGATCTGGCCAGGGAATGGTAAGGTGCTGGCAGGGTTCAATGACAGCAGCAACAAAGGCGTGGATCTGGCTGGCAGTGTTGGCGATCCGGTCATGGCAGCAGGCAATGGCCGGGTGGTGTATGTAGGGTCGGGTTTGCGCGGGTATGGCAACCTGGTGATCATCAAGCACAATAACAACTTCCTGAGTGCCTATGCGCACAACAGCGAGATACTGGTGAAGGAGGGACAAATGGTGCAGAAAGGTCAGAAAATAGCGGCATTGGGAAGTTCCGACACGGATCGTCCCAAGTTGCATTTCGAAATCCGCCGACAGGGCAAACCTGTCGACCCCATGAAGTACCTGCCGACGCGCTGAGGTCATCATGTTCGATCCGGAATTCCTCGACGAGCCTGAAGAAAAGGAAGCGGATCTGCCGCCGGAGCTGGAAGCGTTTGCTGAAGCTTTGCCGGCCCCTGCGCCAGAGAGCGATTTTCTCAGCGACGTCACCCAGATTTATCTGAACGAGATCGGCATCAATCCACTCCTGTCTGCGCAGGAAGAGGCTGCGCTGGCACGTCGCGTGTGTCAGGGCGATTTTGCGGCCCGGCAAATCATGATCGAGCGCAATCTGCGCCTGGTGGTTAACATCGCCAAGCACTATCTGAATCGCGGGATTCCACTGCTGGATCTGGTGGAGGAGGGGAATCTCGGCTTGATGCACGCGCTGGAAAAATTCGATCCAGAGCGTGGTTTCCGGTTTTCGACCTACGCGACCTGGTGGATCCGCCAGAACATCGAACGCGCGATCATGAACCAGTCGCGCACCATCCGTTTGCCTGTGCATGTCGTCAAGGAGCTCAACCAGGTGCTTCGGGCGCAACGTCAGGTGGAAGCCAGCACCGGGCAATCTTCGCGACTGGAGGATATTGCCGAGAAACTGGATCGGCCGGTGGGTGATGTCCGCGAGATACTTTCCTTGTCGGAACATACCGCGTCGCTGGATGCGCCGCTGGACATCGACCCGAGTTTGTCGATTGGTGAATCCCTGGCCGACGATCAGGCGATCAGTCCGGAACTCTCCATTCATACCGCTGAGGTCGAGGCGCTGATCCGCGAATGGATCAGCCAGCTTTCGGAAAAGCAACGCCTGGTGATCCAGTACCGCTATGGTCTGGATGATGTGGAAGTCCTGACGCTAGAAGATCTGGCCGAGCAATTGGGGCTGACGCGCGAGCGGGTGCGGCAGATCCAGCTTGAAGCGCTTGCCCAACTACGGCGCATCCTCAAGCGGCGCGGGGTTTCGCGCGAAGTCCTGCTCTAGCACCTGGCTGGGAGCAACAAAAGGAAACCGCCCTGTATGAATGCAGGGCGGTTTTCTTTTGTTGATCGCGCTCGCGCATAATGAAGGCTCGATGATCAGGAGGTAGGCGTTTCATGCGTGTAATGCTGGTGGAAGATGATCCGGCGCTTGCGGATACCATTTCGCGGGTTCTACAGAGTCAGGCCGATGCACAGGTGGATTGGACCGGACGCGGAGAGCCGGTGCTGAATTCCTTGCGGGCGGATGATTACGATCTGCTGGTACTCGACATCGGCTTGCCGGGAATTGACGGATTTGAAGTGTTGCGCCGGGTGCGGGCCGCACAGCTGCGTTTGCCCGTCCTCGTCCTGACCGGGCGTGAGGCCATTGATGACCGGGTGCATGGCCTTGAACTGGGCGCCGATGATTACATGGTCAAGCCTTTCGCCCTGCCCGAAATGGTGGCCCGTGCCAAGGCATTGGTACGCCGCGCGCGCGGGCAGTCTGCCGGTGCGCAGACGAGTGTCGGCAGGTTGGTGCTGGATGCTTCGGCGCGGCGTGCCTGGGTGGCTGGCCACGAAATCGAATTGCCGGCCAGAGAGTGGCAACTGCTTGAGTATTTTTTGCGCAATCTGGGCAAGGTTGTGAGCAAGGAACACTTGGTCAGTTCTCTGTCGGGCTGGGAAGGCGATGTCAGCGAGAATGCCGTGGAGGTGTACGTGTCCCGCCTGCGCACAAAACTGGCGGATTCCTGTTTGCGCATCCGCACGGTGCGGGGTTTTGGTTACATGCTGGAAGAGTTGGCCGATGCGGACACTGATCCGGGCTTGGCTTAGCGGCAGCCTGCGCCAGCGTCTGGCGCTGATTCTGCTGCCGACGCTGATCTTGTTGCTGATCGCCAGCGGGGTGACCCAGTATCTGCTGGCGATTCGTCCGATCCAGCAGGAGTTCGACCGGGCCATGGGGGATGCCGCTCTGGCGCTGGCAGACCGCATCGACGTGAATGACGATGGCGATATCGTTTTCGATCTGTCGGATGAAACCGCCTCACTGCTCGAAGCCGATCAGGTCGACCGGGTTTGGTATGCCGCTTTCGATGACGCGCTCAAACCGTTTGCGGGAACGCTGAACCTGGTTTGGCCGACGGCGAAACTGGTGCGTGGCGAACCCTACATATTCAGTACGGAACTGGCCGGGCAACATGTGCGTGCGGTCGCGATGATGAAGTCCTGCGGTGTCATGGATTGTGGCGTCGTGTTGGCACAAACCACTCACAAACGCGAACGCCTGATCCGGGATGTGCTGCTGTCTGCGCTGCTGCCGGTCTTGCTGCTGGGCTTGGCAACGCTTGCTCTGGTGTGGTTCGGGATTGGGCGCGGGCTGTTGCCGCTGGTGAGCCTGTCACGCGAGATCGGTCGTCGTTCGCCTCGCGAGCTGTCACCGCTTAACGCGGAGGATGCACCAGAAGAGGCGTTGCCGCTGGTCGAGGCCGTCAACCGGCTGATGAGTCAACTGGGCGAGGCCGGGCAGGCCCAGCAGCGTTTCCTGGCAACGGCTGCGCATCAATTGCGCACGCCACTGGCGGGGCTGCAATCGCGGATCGAGTTGGCTCAGATCGAAGCACAGGATGTCATCAGCCAGCGCAATCTGGCCGAGATCCACGAGTCTGCCGTTCGTGCCGCACGTCTGGCCGTGCAATTGCTGTCGCTGGCGCGGGTCGAGCCGGGGGTCAGCGTGGTCGATGCAACGGTGAGCGTAGATCTGGCCAGGCTGGCGACCGAGCTGGTCGATGAATGGGTGCCGCGTGCCATTGCACGCCGGATCGATCTGGGGTTCGACTTGCAGCCTGCGTCCGTAACGGGGCAGCCGCTGTTGCTGCGCGAAATGATGGTGAATCTGCTGCATAACGCACTTGAATACATTCCGGCTGGCGGGCGCATTACCTTGCATACGGGGCGACAGGGGGATGCCAGCTTCTTTGGTGTGGAAGACAATGGCCCGGGCATCCCCGTCGAAATGCGTGCCAAGGTTCTGGAGCGTTTTGCGCGCTTGCCGGGCAGCCGAGGTTCGGGGAGTGGCCTAGGGCTGGCGATCGTCCAGGAGATTGCCGAGGGCCACCGGGCGCGCTTTGAGCTGCTGGATGCCCCGGCGGGTGGCCATGGACTGCTGGCTCAGGTCAGCTTTCCGGACCAGCCGAGCGCGTCAACAAGTGCCGAAAAGTCCGGATCGAGCTGAGTCTGGAGTTCAATCTGCACGCCCGTGATGGGGTGTTTCAGATGCATCGACAGGCAGATCAACAATAAGCGGTGGCAATCAAATACCTGTTGGAACATCCGGTTGTGAATGCCTTTGCCATAGGTTGCGTCGCCGATGATCGGGTGGGCGATATGCTTGAGATGGCGACGAAGCTGATGGCGTCGACCGGTTTCGGGCTGCAGACGCAGTAAAGCATAGCGGCTGGCCGGATAGCGATCCACGCTGATTGGAAGCTCCACCGTGGCGAGGCGCGTGAAGGTGGTACGCGCGGATTGCGCTTCGCTTGTGTCGTGGCTCGGGCGGCGTTCGTAATCGTCGTATTGTCGTGACAACGGATGCTCGATCAGGCCGCTTTCCGGTGGCCAGCCACGGACCACGGCCAGATACTGCTTGTCGACCTCGTTGTGTTCAAAGGACTGACTGGCGAGAGCTAGGGCGTCTTTGGTCAGGGCAAACAACAGGACACCTGAAGTCCCCCTGTCCAGGCGATGAACCGGCCATACCTTCCGGCCGATCTGGTCGCGCAGCAGCTGGATCGCGAAACGGGTTTCGTGCCGGTCAATTTCCGAGCGATGTACCAGAAGACCTGCCGGTTTGTGGATGGCGATCAAATGATCGTCCCGGTAGAGGATGTCGAGCATCTCAGGCCGGGCGTTGCTTGCTGCGGATGATTTCTATGCTGCGCTGCATGCGCCGGAAGCGCCACCAGCCAAAGATGCCGAGCGCAATACCGAGCGGAACAAAGACCAGCCCCAGCCATAGCAACCAGCTTTGCGCAAAAAAGTGGATGAAGGTGACGCCAGCGATAACCAGCGTTAGCGCGCTGCGCATATATGCCAGGAGTGTATTTTCGTTGGCGAGCAGGGTCCGGTCGATGGCCAGTTCGTCGCGCAGGATCAGATCGGTATTCTTGAAACGGGTGTAGAGCTGCTCATTCATGCTCAGGCGACCAGCTTGGCAAACCAGGCCGGAGGTTCGATCGAATCAAGCAGGTTCTTGAGGTGCAGGCCCAGTTCGGTATCACCCTCGATGCGCAGCTTGCGCTGAAAGAAGAGCGTGTCCGGATCTTCGGTGCGGCGCAGGAGTTTGAGAAAATCGGCTGTGTGGGCACGGAAACTGACATCGGCTTCGATATCTGCCGATACAGGGCGAAAGTGGCCTGCCGTGTAGCGCAACGTTGCGCGGGCACCGAGGTCATCCACGATGATGCGCAGTGTGCGGCCTTCAAGGAAGCTGAAATCAGCATCGATTTGCTTGGTCAGGCGTGCCAGTTCGAGGCTGGCACACAGCGCATCGCTCCATGGGCGTTGCGGCAGCTTGGGGCCGATCTCGGCGAGGAATTTGGGCAAACGGAAATCAGTGGGCAGCGGCATGTTCAGGGTCTCCAAGCTTGATACCTTCTTGTCCGAACCAGTAACCATCACACAGTGAGCTGGGCGCCAGCGCGGCTAGTTCATTGGAGTCTAGCGCATGGCCGTCGAGTACGGCACGGTGGATGGCAATCACGCGTTCGGTATGCTTGCTTTGGGGACTGATGCGCAGATGCGAGACGCCGGCCGCGGCAATTTCCGACTGGTGTGCCAACAATGCCTGAGTCGCGGCGGACTGGGTCTGGATGCCGTTGATGGCGAGAAAATGTTCATCTTCGCGGGTATCCAGCTCGAGACCGTCAGGAAACTCCAGACAGCGGAACTGACAATCGTCCTTGCGCAGATTGAAACGTCGGGCGGTGAAGCAGCGGGCCGAAAACGCCAGGGGCAGGCGCCCCCAGGCGAACAATTCGGTTTCGAGGCCTGCTGGCGCCTGGGCAAGCAGGGTTTGCAGACGCGCGCCGTCCATTTCCACTGGCGGCACCCAGCGTGCTGCGCCCATGTCTACAAACAATTTGAGTGTTGTCGCGTTGTAGATGTTCAGGTGTGAGCCTGCCACCCAGCGTGTGCCACGCAGAAGACTGACTGCCCCCATGTCATTGGCTTCGACCAGGAATTCACCGTTGGCACAGATGCGGCGCAGGGTTTTCAGCTCACTTTCCGATTCGAGCAGGGCCTGACAGGACAAAACGATTTCCTTGCCGGCAGAGGCCAGCTCGCGGGCCAGACCAAGCCAGTCGTCCAGACGCATTTGCTGGCGACGGCTGCAGACAACTTCGCCGAGATGGATCGTGTCAACCGGCCAGCTGGCGGCTTGCGCGTAGAAAGCCAAGACTGTTTCGCGGGGCCAGAAATAGAGCAGAGGGCCAAGAGAGAGTTTCATGAGCGGGAGTGAGGTAGAGAGAGTGCGCGTCAATGGTAGGCGGATGGTTTGCGGTGCACCAAGGCCGTTTACTTCCAGGGCCGCAGGTACGCTCCGAGAGTGACGTGCTGGCCTTCGGAGACCTTGCCCAGTGCAGTGTCCCAGGCCGGTTTCGGGGCAAAGCGTACGGGGTCCGCAATGGCTGCATCGATGGCGGCACGCAGGGTGCGTGTGACCTCTGCCACATAGGCGGGGCTGCGTTGGCGCCCCTCAACCTTGATTGCGGCAACGCCAATGCGCAGCAAATCCGGGAGCGCACTGAGCACATTGAGGCTGGTCGGCTCTTCCAGCGCGTAATAGGTCTCGGCATTGACCTGGAAACGGCCTTTGCAGAGCGTCGGATAACCCGCCGGTTCATCCGCTGCGTATTGATCAATCAGGATTCCGGACAGCCGTGCCTCGGTGCCCTTCGGCGTTTCCACCCAGCGAACGGCCTTGGCCGGCGAGCAGACTCCGGCAGTATTGGGAGACTCGCCCGTGGCATAACTCGACAGCAGACAACGTCCTTCTACCATCACGCACAGGCTGCCGAAGCCGAAAACCTCGATTTCCACCTTGGTGTGAGCAATGACGTGCTCGACCTGCGGCAAGGTCAGGACGCGCGGCAAAACCGCGCGTGAAATGCCGAAGAGTTCGTGATACAGGTTGATGGCTTCGTAATTGGTGGCAGACCCCTGCACCGAGAGATGGCGGCGCAATGCAGGGTGGACGCGGGTGGCGTAATCCAGTAGCCCCGGATCGGCCAGGATGACGGCATCCACGCCGAGTTCTGCGGCCATGTCTACAGCCTTGTGCCAGCGTGTTTCTTCGCCGGCCTGGGCATAGGTGTTGATGGCCATCAGGACCTGGCGACCACGGCTTTGTGCGTAGCGGATACCTTCGCGGGCAGTGGCCTGGTCGAAATTCAGGCCTGCGAAGTTGCGGGCGTTGGTTGCGTCCTTCAGACCCATGTAGACCGTGTCAGCGCCATGATCCACGGCCGCTTTCAGAGCGGGCAGACTGCCGGCGGGACAGACCAGTTCAGGTTTACGCATGATCGTTCATCGCTTGAAAACAGGCGCCCAGCTTAGTGACGCGAACTTGAGCAGGCCTTGCCTTGGGTCAATTCTGCAAGGCTGGACCTTATATTCTTTCTGGCAGGGGGTAAAGCTTGTCAGACAAATGCCGTAAAATCCCCGACATCCACCAGAAGCGCATTCCCGCCGGCTTCCGGTTTTTTGCAGGGGATAACAACATGGCAAAAGGCGATACCTTTCAGCTCAAGTTTCACGATTACACCGATCCCAGTACCGGCGTGCGCGTCACCCG
>Ga0316604_10002189_pt1 | contig 15396 bp, 17 predicted proteins | sample OWC_soil_day20_C_FD_207650 | JGI IMG/M metagenome (GOLD analysis project Ga0316604, IMG submission 207650) | Wetland soil microbial communities from Old Woman Creek delta, Ohio, United States - OWC_soil_day20_CT | ecosystem: Environmental > Terrestrial > Soil > Wetlands | place: USA: Ohio... | reverse complement strand
AGAACACGATGATTCCCTGGTTCTGGATTTGGTCTCCGCAGTTGCATTACCCGTGGAGCGGCAGCGTTGCCCAGCAGATCGAGCCGAATACCAACTGGTTTTTCGACGCGATCTTGCCGACCGCCGGCGTGGCCCGGATCGAGAAGAAGGCTTTCGAGCGCGCCTCCTACGGCAAGCAGCTCGGGCTGATTACCGAAGTCCTGCTTGAGTTGTGCGCCGACGGCAAGATCGACTCGGCCAAGGTGACGAAGTCGCTTGGCGACCTGCGGCAGATTCATGACGATATCGAGACGCTGAAGAAAAAGGAATTCGCCGCCACGGCGCGCAGCATCGCCGACGATATCGAACGCCTGAAGGAGCAAAGTCCGGCCGAGTACGCCTTGCTGATGCAACGCCTCGGCCGTTGATTACCAGTCGCCCGGAGGAGTGAAACCATGCAGATCAGCGAACAAGTCATCCGCAATGCACTGCCGCTCTGTCGCGACCCGGCCGGCTGGGCGCCGGTGCTGTCGGCGGCCATGCAGCATTACGAGATCAACACGCCGGCCCGCATAGCCAGCTTTCTGGCGCAGACTGGCCACGAGTCGGGGCAGTTCAACCGCCTGGTCGAAAGCCTGAATTACACGACGCCGCAACGCCTGATGAAGGTCTGGCCGAAGCGCTTTCCGAGCGAGGCGATCGCCGCGCCTTACGTCAGGAACGAGGAACGCCTGGCGAATTTTGTCTATGCCAATCGTCTCGGCAACGGCGACGCGGCTTCCGGCGATGGCTACAAGTACCGCGGTCGCGGCCTGATTCAGGTCACCGGGCGGAGCAATTATGCGGCCTGCGGCAAGGCCCTCGGCCTCGATCTGCTGAACGATCCGGGCTTGCTGATCGAACCCCGGTATGCCGCGCTCAGCGCTGCCTGGTTCTGGAGTTCGCGCGGCCTGAACGCGCTGGCCGACGACCGGACCGGCGATGACGATCTCGAGGATTTCACCGTTATCACCCGCACGATCAACGGTGGGACGCAGGGGCTGAAGGAACGGCTGGCGCTGCTCAATGCGCTGGAGAGCCAGCTCGCCTGAGCCGGCCTGGCATCAGGCGGCGACCGTATCGCTCCGGCTCAGCTGCTGGACGATCAGGCTGCCGACCATGTCACCCTCGACGTTGACGGCGGTGCGGACCGTATCGAGGATGCGATCGATCGGCAGCAGGATGGCGATGGCGGCACTGGGCAGGCCGACCGATTCGAGGACCAGCACCATGCTTAGCATGCCGACGCTGGGGATGCCGGGGGCGCCGATGGCGCCAAGCATGGCGACGAAGAAGATGACCGCCTGGCTGGCGATGTCGAGTTCGATGCCGGCCAGGCGGGCGACGAAGAGGGCGGCGGCCGCTTCGTAGAGGGCGGTACCGTCCATGTTGATGGTGGCGCCGAGGGGCACGACGAAGTTGGCGATATCCTTTTTGACATGCAGGTGCTGCTCGGCGCAGCGCAGCGTGATGGGCAGCGTCGCCGAACTCGAACTGGTGGCAAAGGCGGTGATCAGCGCCTCGCGGGCGCCGCGCCAGAAACGCAGCGGCGACATGCGGGTCACGGCGTAGAGCAGCAGCGGCAGCACGATGACGCCATGGAACAGGGTGCTGCCGATGACAACCCCGATGAAGTGGAGCAGGCTGCCGAGCAGCGCGGCGTTCTGACTGGCGACCAGTTGCAGCAGCAAGGCGGCGATGCCGAGCGGTGCCAGGCGCATGATCCAGCCGACAATCATCAGGCACAGTTCCTGTAGTTCCTCGATCAACGTCCGGATATTGCGGTAGCGTTCGCCGCCGACGACCAGCGCGATGCCGAGGAAGAGGGCGATGATGACGATGGCCAGCATGTCGCCCTGGGCCAATGCCTTGAACGGGTTCTGGAACAGGCCATGGAGGAACTGGGCGATGTATTCCGGTAGCGGCATCTGCCGCGCCTGGAAGTTGCGGGTGGCCTCGGCAAACATTTCCAGTTGCATGCCTTTGCCCGGTTCGAACATGTGCGCCGCGCCGAAGCCGATCAGGATGGCCAGGGCCATCGACAGGCCGAAGAAGGCAAGGGTCGTGATCCAGACCCGGTGCATCTTCCGGTTGGCCCGCAGATTGGCGACGCCGACGACAATCGAGGCAAAGATCAGCGGCACCAGCACCATGCGCAGCAGGTCGAGAAACAGCGTGCCGACCAGCTTGGCGCCATACAGCGTGTCCTGGTGCAGCGCTGCCGATCCAGCAATATTCAGCCAGAGGCCAGCGGCAATGCCGAGCAGGCAACCGATCAGGATCTGGCTATTCAGTGAGAGGCGGGGCATGGTCGTTTTTATGGAAGAAGTCGGCCGTATTCTATCCGCCCGCTGCCGCGTTGCCGCGCCGGGCACAGGCTGGCATCATGGCCGCTCATTCGATGGGGAGCTGAAATTGAACGATTTTGCCGGGTTGACCGCAGCATTGCTGGAATTCCGCGACGCCCGCGACTGGCGGCAGTTTCATTCGCTGCGCAACCTGATCACCTCGCTCAATCTCGAAGCCGCTGAATTGCTCGAATTGACGCAGTGGAAAAGCGATGCCGAAATCGACGCCTTGCCGGCCGAAGCGACAAGCGCCGAAGCGCTGCGCGACGAATGCGCCGATATCCTGCTTTATCTGCTGCTGATCGCCGATACGGCCGGCATCGACCTGGCCGAGGCGGCCCGCGCCAAATTGCTCAAGAATGCCGCCAAATACCCGGTGGACCAGGCCTACGGCTCACGGGCGAAATATACGGAGCTGGGCACCGCAACCAAAAGCCGCTGAGTTCGACGGCGGAGGTGGCGAGCCGCCCTGCTGAGATGGGTAGCTCGAATTGGCTAGACCGAATTTTCATTCGTCATAAATGCCAATTCGCTGCGATAATGCCGGGCGCTTGGCGGGGCGTGCGCCGGAATAGGCATTTTTCTCCCGGCCAGGATAACGCAGCCAACGGCTTGCCTTCGCCGGCAAGCATCGATTCTCCCCGCCCTGACTGTCCCTGTTGCGATGAGCCTGTTCAATTATTTATCCCTGCGCCAGTGGCTGACCCTGCCTTATATTGCGCTGGTTTTCGGCGTTGCCTTGCTGATCGGCGGCCTCTCCTACCGCACCGGTAGCCAGACGGTTGATACCGTGGCCAATCACCTGCTGCTGGAAACGGTCGCCCGTATCGGGCAGGCTGTTGACCGGCACGTGGTCGGCTCGGGCGCCGTGCTCGAAGCGGCCTTCCCGAACGGCATGGCGGCGCCCGAATCGATCGTCGGCGAACTGGATGCCTTGCGGACGCGCTTCTGGATCGCCACTTCCTTGCACCTCGACCCGAACAACTACGTCTACTACGGCAACCTGCGCGGCGAGTTCTTCGGGTTGTGGCGCTTCAACGTGCAGGATGCCGAGTTGCGGATCAAGCGCCAGGCCGATAAGCCGCGCCAGATTTACCGCTTTTCGGGGATCAACGGCACGCTGTCGGCGCCGGACAATGAACAAAAAATGTTCGAACCGCGCGCTCGCCCCTGGTACAAGGCCGGCGAAAGCAACAATTCCCACACCTGGACGTCGATCTACATCGATTTTCGCAACGCCGAACTGGTCGCGACGCGGGCCCGTCGTGTCCTCGACGGGGAGGGCGGCTTTCAGGGCGTTGTCGCCACAGACCTGTCGCTCAAGCGGCTCAATGAATTTGTCCGCCGGCTCAGCGTCAGCACCAATGCGGTGGCCTTCATTATCGAGCCGGATGGCAAGCTGATCGCCTCCTCGCGCAGCCCGAATATCGCCATCCAGCCAGACGGCAGCAGCGCCCGGATCAATGCCTCGGAGAGCGACAGCGCGCTGCAGCGGGCAGCCTATGCCGAGGTGCAGCAATACCTGGCGACGACGCCGCGGATCGACAGCCCGATCAACCGGCGATTCGACGGTCCGAACAACGAGGCCGTCGAACTGGCTTTCGACCGCGTCTGCGACGATGCCGGGCTGGACTGGATCATTGCGGTGGCGGTGCCGCGCAGCGATTTCATGCAGGGGGTAACTGCCAACGTCCAGCGTGCCGCACTGATCGGCCTGCTGGCTGCGGTGGCGGCCGTGATGCTCGGCCTGGGCGTGCTCGAATGGGTCGGTCGCGACCTGCGGCGCCTGACCCGGGCCGCAGAGGAAGTCGGCGAAGGGCGCCTGGAAGTCGCGCTCGACGTGCAACGCAACGATGAAATCGGCGTCCTGGCCAATACCTTCCGCGAGATGCAGCACCGCCTGCGCACCGATGCGCTGACCGGTCTCGACAATCGGGATGTCATGCTGCGCCAGATCAGCCGGCGCATTCAGTGCGGGCGTCGGGCCGGGGACGCCAAGTCTTTCGCCGTGCTCTTCATCGATCTCAACAACTTCAAGCTGATCAACGACCATTTCGGTCACGATGCCGGCGACCGGACGCTGCTCGAAATCAGCCAGCGCCTGCGCGAAGCGACGCGATCCGACGACCGCGTTGCCCGTTATGCCGGCGACGAATTCGTGCTGATGCTCAACAATATTCCGTCCAGGGAGATTGCCGAGCAGGTTCGCCGGCAAGTCGAGGCGGCGCTGAGCCAGCCGCTGCAGACTGTCGATCTGACGCTGCTGCCGGCAGGCCTGACGACCGGCGGGGCGGTGGGGATGGCTTTCTACCCGGAGGATGGCGATACCGCCGAGCAATTGATCAAGTACGGCGACCGCGACATGTACGAGCGCAAGGGGCGCCGGCTGGCAAGGGCGGGCGCCTGAGGCAAGCGAGCCGGGGCGCTGACCCCGGCCGTGCCGTCAGGTCGACTGGCTTTCCAGCGTGTATTTGGCGCCGTCGCCCTGGGCCAGCAGTTTGGCCAGTTGGGGCAGTGTTTCGTGCAGTTTCTTTTCCAGCGTCCACGGCGGGTTGATGATGAACATGCCGCTGCCGTTCATGCCGAAGCCGTCTTTCGAAGGGGCGCAGACTTCCAGCGTCGCATGCAGCCAGTTGGTGGCGCCCAGGCCTTTCAGCTTGGCCGGCAATTGCCGGGACTCCAGCTTGGACAACATCGGATACCACAGCGCATAGGTGCCGGTGGCAAAACGCTTCAGCGCTTCCTGCAGTCCCTTGACCACGTTGCTGTAATCGCTCTTCGTCTCGTAGGACGGGTCGATGAGGACCAGGGCGCGGCGCGGCGGCGGCGGCAGGATGGCTTTCAGGCCGACGAAGCCGTCGCTGGCATTGACCGTGACCTGGCGCCCGGCCGTCTTGAAACACTCCTGCAGCAGCTTGAGATCGGTGCTGTGCAATTCGTAGAGGCGCAGGCGATCGCTCTCGCGCAGCAACTGGCTGGCCAGCCACGGCGAACCCGGGTAGTGGCGCAACTGGCCGTCCGGGTTGAGCATCTTGACGAAATCCAGGTAGTTTTGCGCAGCCGGCGGCAGGCCCTTGGCCTCCCACAGGCGGCCGACGCCGTCGCGATATTCGCCGAGCTTGCTGGCGTGCGCCGACTCCAGCGCATAGCGGCCGGCCCCGGCGTGGGTGTCGATGATCCAGAATGGCGCCGGTTTCTCGCCCATGTATTCGGCGATCTGGATCAGGATGAGGTGTTTCAGCACGTCGGCATGGTTGCCGGCGTGAAAGGCATGACGATAACTGAGCATTGGGCGGGGAACTTAGTGGGGAAGTGGATCCAGGGCGAAGAATTCTAGCCCTTCGTTGGCTTCAATGCATTTTCCGATTTGCCGGTGCAAGGCGCGGCCGGCCGAATTGAAGGTGATTTGCTGGTCCTTGGTGACCAGGCCGGGCGGCGCGATGAGGGCCGAAAACTTGCCGTAGGCGGGCAGGCTGTGCAGGAAGATGGCGCGCTGTTCGCTGCCGTCGCGGGCCGTGATATCGATCAGGCTGACTTGCGGCGAGAGCAGTTGCAGGCCCAGCTCAAGCCGGCCGGCGCTATTGGCGATGCGGCGCACTAGACAAAGGTGGATCTTGCTCGATTCGCGCGGCTGCAAGGCGACGACATCGCCGGCCCCAACCAGCCATTTTTCGCCCTTGATGAAGCGAATGCGGAAACCGTCCGGACTTTCGTCGATTAGCGACCACTCGCTGGGCACGAAATGGACTTCCTCGCGGTTGATCGTGTCGAGCGAGCGCCGGGTCAGCGCGTTGCCGTCGAGAAAGTCGAGGACCGCCTCGATACCGCCGACCAGGTCGGCCCGTGGCCGGAAGCGGGTGCGGCTGAACCGGCGGGCACTTTTACCGCCCAACGCCACGCGCAAGGTCTGCAACAGGGCGGGAGCGGCATCGAGATCGGGCTGCACGGCTTTGCCGGGCAGTCGGCCGAGATTGCGGTCGAGCGCTGCCAGCACCGGGCTGCAGTCGATGATCAGCCCCCCGAGTAGCGTGGCCCCGGCCGGCAGGCGGAGCAGCGGGCAGCCGGGACTGCCTTCGCCCGGGCGAACGACGAAGCAGGATTCGCTGCTGCGGCCGGCGCCGGGCGCGGCGGAAATTTCGGCAATCACGGCATAGGCCGCCAGTTGCCGGATGCATTCGATAACCGTATTCAGCTCGTTGCGCGGCAGCTTGTTCGGTTCGAGATAGGCGAGCAGCAGGGCGCCGAGGTACTGGTGTTCGATCGGGGCGGTATCGCCGTTCAGCGGCTTGGCATTCGGGCTGCAGGCCAGCTGATACAACTCGTGCAGCAACTGCCAGGACGCGGCCGACGGTGTCGCATAGGCCCGGTAAGCCAGTTGCTGGCGGCGCGCCAGCATGCTCATCGCGCGCAGGATGCTGCGGTGAAACAGGTGGCTGAGGACTATGCTTTGCTGGCTGTTGCTGAGGTGCCGGGCGATGCCGCAATAGGCCATGGCCAGCGCCTTGATCAGATTGTCGGCGTGTAGGGCGGCGGTCGTCGCCTCCATCGGCAGCGGCAGGGCGGCCCGTTCGACCTGTTCTTCCAGTGTCGGCAGCGCGCCTTCGGCTTCCTGGCGTGCGTCTTCGAGCAGCTTGAAGCGCATGTGCAGATTGCCCTGGCGGAGGATGGCCGGAATCACTTCGCTGCCCAGCCTGACCACCACCTCGGCCGCCGGGTGCCCGGCCATGGTGTCGAGCAGAACGCGCGCCTTGTTGGCCAGCACCTGATCGGCCGGAGGCTGGCTTTGGGGAAGCAGGTCGCGAAGCAAGCGCAGGGGGGAATCCATGATCCGGGAATAAGCTGTGACGGATGCATTATCCGGCAAATAGCCGGCAATTTCTGTGAGCTTTTACCGAGCTTGCGTATACTTGCCTGATGGATCTCTACGAATTACTCGCCCTCATTCTGCTGCTGGGGGCCGTCTGGCTGTGGCTCGACAGCCTGAAAACGCGCGAAATCGGCATGCAGGCAGCGCAGCAGGCCTGCGCCGAGGAAGGTCTGCAGTTTCTCGATGAAACCGTCGTCATCAGCAGCTTCCGGCTGGCCCGTGACGACGAGGGCCGTCTTCAACTGCGCCGCATCTACAACTTCGAATACAGCGACACCGGCGACAACCGTCGTTCCGGCAGCGTCAGCATGCTCGGTCACCGCGTCGAGATGCTGCATGTTCGCCCCAACCTTTACGTGGTCCCGTCGGCCACCCACTCACAGAATTCCCATGACACCTTCCATTGAAGCCATCGAATTTCACGGCATCGCCGCTCTGCGTCTGAACGGGCCGAACGGCTCGGCCGCCATCATCAGCAAGTTGGGCGCCCAGGTGCTTTCCTGGAAAACGCCGGATGGTCGCGAGCGCCTGTTCCTTTCCGAGCGTGCCGTCTTCGATGGCAGCGTCGCCATTCGCGGCGGCATTCCCGTCTGTTTTCCGCAGTTTGCCAATACCGGCGACCTGCCCAAGCACGGCTTCGTGCGCAACCGCGAATGGACGGTCAATGCCGAGCGTTGCGGTGACGATTACGCGCTGGTCACGCTGGAACTGGCCGATGACGAGGCGACGCGCGCCCTCTGGCCGCACAGCTTTCTCGCCGAGCTGACGCTGATGCTGGAAGCCGACCGCATCGACATCGAATTGAGCATCACCAACACCGGGGGCGACCCCTTCGCGTTCACCGGGGCGTTGCACTCCTATCTGCGGGTGACCCAGGTCGAGGATGCCGCAATCGAGGGGCTATACGGCTACGACTACCGCGACGCAGTCAATGATGATGTGGTCTTGCGCGAAACCGGTACCGAATTGATTGTCGAAAGCGAGGTCGACCGCGTCTATTTCGACGTCAAGCGCCCGCAATTGCTGAAGGCCGGCAATCTCAGCCTGGGTATCCAGAGCCAGGGCTTTCCCGACGTCGTGGTCTGGAACCCCTGGGTCGAGCGCTGTGCCGAACTCAAGGACATGCCGGTGGGTGGCTGGCGGCACATGCTGTGCATCGAGGCAGCCGCGGTGCGCGAGCCGGTGCAGTTGCCGGCCGGCGAGGAGTGGTACGGTCGGCAGACGCTGGTCGCCGTCTAACTCGGGGGCAGCGAGCGGTCGGCTCGGCTTTGTCGCAAAGCCGACCGGGTTGGCCTTGGCAAGTCCCTGATTCTGCTGAGCGGGGGCGTGGTCCTGCTTTTGCTTGCGCTGAACCATGGATGCCGCCCCTCACTCTCCCCATCATTCGCTCAATGCACTGGCGCAATTCTCGCAACTCGGCTTCGAGCGCCGGGAATTAGCCAAGGGCTGCCTGTTATCGACGCCGACGGCGCGCCGCGATCAGGTTTTCATCGTGCACAGCGGCCGTTTGCGTGTTTATCTGGCCGGCGAGAACCGCGAACTCAGCCTCAGTTTTCTCGAACCCGGCGACATCTACACCACGCATACGCCGACCTATGTCGAGGCGGTCGCGCCCAGCACGCTGCTCCTGATGGAGACGGCGGCTTTCGCCCGCAAGCTGGCCAGCGATCCGTCGATCACGCCGGTGATGATGCGGGTACTCGGCCGCTTGTTGGCCAATGCGGTCAACCTGGTGGAGGATCTCGCTTTCCGCGAAGTGCCGGCCCGCCTCGCCCGCTTTCTGCTCGGCCTGGCCGACCGGCGCGGTATCGTCACCGACGAGGGCTGGCTGATTCCGCTCGATCTCGGCATGGAGGATATTGCCAGCCTGCTCGGTACGACGCGGCAAACCGTCTCGCTGCTGATCAACCAATGGACGCGCGAGGGCGTGCTGCAACGGCAGGGCCGCCGGCGCTTGCTGGTGCGTTCGCTGGCGGCCCTCGCCGAACGCTGCCCCGACCCAGCGGCGTGAAGGGAAACTGTCGGCCAGCCGACGGAAAGCCTGGTGGCAAAACGCTACAGTGCGCTTCGGTTTGTTCTTACGGAGTGCAACATGGAAGAGATGCAAGGGGCGTATGCCGACTGCGGTTGTGGCAGGAAAACCGACCGCTACACGAGTTTCGACGGGATCGATTGCGCCGGCAATGCCCGCCGGGTGATGGCCTTGATCGAGCGCAATCTGCCCGAGGCCGGGCCGGATCGCTCATTCTGGGAATATTTCATGGCCAAGCGTCAGCCGCGCAGCGGCCCGGTGCCGGACGACCTGTTTCTCGTCCATTCGTATATCAACCAAATTCGCGAGCTGTTTGAAAGCCGTGCCGATGGCGAGGCGCTGCGCTTGTTGACGCAGGTCGAGGAGGAGTGCTGCTGACCGCGGCTCGCCGCCTTACTTGGCGGCGGCCTTGACCGGTTTGTTGAGGTCGCCGTCGGGCAGGTAACCGACCCCGCCCCAGTTCGCCTGCAACAGGGCGCCGCGGTCGGTCATCTGGTACACCGAGAGCAGCGGGTTGAAGGACACCGTGCCGTCGAGGACCAGGTTGTCGCCTTTTTCTTTCAGCTTGAGCGTTGCGTCGCCGCTGGCCGACACATCGGCACCGACCGTGCCGAAGGTGTTGAACAGCGTCTTGTCCTTGAAGATCAGGACCTGCTTGTAGCTCTTGTAGCCGATCCCCGGGCCGGTGCCGAGGCGGGCCATTTTCATGAAGGTTTCCTGCTTGCTGCCATTGTCGACCGCAACGCCGATACCATGGCCAGTGACCAGCAGAATGATGTTGGACTGCGAAGCGTCGAACACCGCATAGCCAACCGACTTGCGGATTTCTTCACGCGCCTTGGGGTAGGCCTTGAACAATCGCTCCAGGGTCTCGTCGCGCATCTGGCGGATGCTGTCGCGGGCTTTTTGCTGATCCTCGGCGCTGAGCGAACTGGTCGGCGACTCCTGGGCCTCTGTTTCCTTTTTGCTTTCCGCGGCCAGCAGGGGCTGGCTGGCAAACAGAAAAGCCGCTGTGAGCAGCAGGGATGCTTGAGCTTTCATGGACGATTACCTTTCTGGATGTAGGCCGGCCAGGACGATGGATTCGCGGCAGGGATGCCGCCATCTTACACAGGCTGTGGCATCCATGTGGCATGCCCGATAAATTCAGCGCTTTAGCGGCTGCTGCCCTTCCAACTGCCGACGCAGTTCTGCTTGAAGTATTTCAGGGCGCGCTCCATGTAGGCATCGGGCATTTGTGGATCGTTGTCGGCGAGGTGGATTTCCGCATCCGGCTTCAAGTCCTGCGTCCACATCGCCTTCAGGTCTTCCCGTTGCTCGAAGGGGGCGTATTCATCGATGAAGGCGAGCACGGCGTTCGAGTCGAAACCGTTGGTGCGGAAGGCCTGGATGATCGCCTTCGCTTCCTTGAGCAGGGCGGCCGCCTTCGGCGGCTGGCCGGTGGCGACGTTGAGAAAAATGGTGGCGAGCACGGCCGGGTCGTCGGCATCGCCCTTGGTGATGCGTACCCATTCGCGGGCGACCAGCTTGTCGTAGGCGACGACATCCTCTTCCGGCACTTCGCGGACAAAGAAGGCGCCTTGCGCTTCGGCGTGCAGGATTTCGTCGACCGATTTGTCGGCCGACTGGAGGCGGGGCAGGGTGCTGTCGATGAATTCCTGCAGCGACTGCCGGGTCAGCGTCGCAAACGCTTCCGGCGCTTCGCGCAGGAAGGTGTTGAGGCTGCTGTCCTTGTATTTGAACGACTTCTTGCGTAGCGCCTCGACCAGTTTGACGAACTGCGTCTTCGACGGCATTTCCAGCGTTTTGGGGCCGACGTAGAGCACAAGCATGGCGGAGCGGATGACCTCCTCGGCGCTGAAGTCCTCGTACTCGCCCGGCTGGGCATTCAGGCGCCGGGCCAGCCAGCGCGCGAAATCGATGCGCAGCTGGTTGGTCTGGCACTGGCTGACCTGCGCCCGGTAAGCGGTCAGGCTGAGCGGGAAGGCGAAGCTGCGTTCGTTGACGAAAAACTTCTGCGCCGCCGGGTCGGTTTGCCGGGTGTGCAGGCTGGTGTCGTTCGGCATCGCGTGCAGGCGTTTCAGCATCTCGGAACCGCCGCGCGAATGCGAGAGCAGGGTGTTGTCGCGCAACGAGAGAGCGGCGGCACGCAGGTCGCCGTTGGTGCTGTCTTCGAGATAAAGGCTGATCAGGTTGGCCATCCGCGCCACCGCCGTTTCCAGATCGGTGCGCAGGTAGGCGGTGCCGAAATGGTCGGCAATCTGGACGATCCCCTTCGGCGCATCGGCCTCGATCTTCTGCAGATGGTCCCGGCTGAGCAGGCCGTGTTCCAGCCCGTAGCGGACGGCTTTTTCAAAGAACGGACGGTTGTCGACAATGGCAACTGAATTTTTCACGTCATCGCTCCCTTACAGCGCCGATTCTTCTTCCTCGGCCGCCGCATTCGGGCTCGGCTGCTTGTCGACCGCGACGCCTTCTTCAAGATCCTCGACGTGATGGGCCAGGCGGTCGCGCAGGGCAATGACGATCTGTTCGAAGATGTCCGGCAATTCGTAGCGCAGCACCCAGGCCGTTTCCATCCAGTCATGGTCGGCGATTTCGGCGCGTGGCACTTTCGGGCGCGAGCTGGTCAGCGAATTTCCTTCGTGCAGGGCTTCGTCGATCTCCTCGATCTTCTCGTTCAGCCAGGAGATGGATCGCGATTCGAGGCCGCGTTCGCTGTTGAAGTCTTCGGAGAACTGGCCGCTCATCGCAAAGTCGAGCAGTTCTTCGTCGCGCTCGGCGAAGTAGTTGGTCAGCGCTTCGTAGCCGCCATCCATCTCGCCGATCGCTTCGAGGTATTCGGCAGTCATGTCCTCGTCGCGGTAGATCACGGCATTCATCATGCCGTGCAGGGCGGCGTGGGTCTGATCGCGGTAGCGGGCTTCAAGAACGACGGCGCGGGCGAACTGCTCCGGGGTGACCAGCATGTTGACCACCGACTGCTTCGAACCATCGAAGCCGCGCATGATCGCCAGCAGGTCTTTGGCCGGCACATCGTTGAGGACGGTGACCAGGGCGTCGTCGCCCTCGGTGTCGGCAATGGTGGCCAAGGCGGTTTCCGCCCCGCTCAGGTCGCCGGCCAGAATCAGTTGGGATGCCTTGATTACAACTGGATGTGTCATGAAATGCCCTGTCAATAATTCGAATTTTTGTCTGCTGCTGCGGCTTGCCGCCGGCTCAGGCGTTGCGGGAGTCGAAGCCTTGTTCGGCCAGCCAATCGTCGCCGGCCTCGCCGAGATCGCGGTCTTCGTCGTCGCCATCCTCGTCGTCACCTTTCTCGCGCCCGGATTCCTGCTCGTCGGCCGCGGCGGCGGGGGCGGCGGTATCGAACTTGCGGATGTATTCCAGGCAGGCGGCGGTCACCATGAAGGTTTCGCCGGCGCCCTCGGTCAACACGGCCTCGAGGTAGGGCGTGGCCCAGGCTTCCAGGGTCAGGCTGGCCGACAGAACGTCCCAGGTCGGGAAGTCGTCATCGTCCGGCTCGCAGTTCACGGCGGCGGCCATCGCCTTGGTATTGGCGAAGGAGAAGGCGTTGTAGAAAACCGGCACGACCATTTCCGGGCAGAACTCGATCATCGGCAACAGCGCCTGCAATTCCTGACGCTTTTCCTTTAGACGGGCTTTCAGCGCCGGGCTGCCTTCCGAGTCGGTCAGCAGGTCCTGAAGCTCGGCGTCGTAGGAGAACGCCAGCTCTGAAAAGTAGTAGGATTTTTTCACTTTTGCATGTTCCCCAAGTAGTTTGTCCAGATTTCACGCGCCACCACCAGGGGCTCATCAATCAAACTCGTGCGCCGGGTTTCGTCATACACCTTGCGCCGGTCGGCATCGGTCAGGACTTCGTAGGCTTCCTGCACGGCCCTGAATTTGGCCGCCGCATCCGGTTCCGGATTGCGGTCGGGGTGAAACTGCGCCGCTTTCTTCCGGTAAGCGGTCTTGATGTGCTCCGCGCTCGCGTCCGGCGCGACGCCGAGCAGTCCGTAATAATCTTTCATAGTGCCTTTGTCAGTGTTCAGCGGGCCGACGCATCGGCCCGCACGGGCTCATTCCGGGCGTGCGATCAGCGCCCGCAATTCCTTGCCAGGCTTGAAGTGCGGTGCGTACTTGCCGGGCACCGCGACCTTTTCGCCGGTTTTCGGATTGCGGCCGATACGGGGCGGCCGGTAGTTCAGCGCAAACGAACCGAAACCGCGAATCTCGACCCGGCCGCCGTCGGCCAGCGTGCGGGCGATCGAATCGAGAATTTCGCCGACCGCCATTTCGGCATCCGGACGAACCAGTTGGGGAAAGCGCTGCGCCAAAGTAGCAATGAGTTCAGATCGAGTCATGGCGCAATTTTACGATAGCCGGCCCTAAGCTCGCTCAAACAATACATATTTCCGTGTAAAACCGTATTTCGAGATCGTGTCGTGGCCCGATTTTTTGATCTGCCTTGCTTTCGCAATCCCTGTCCGTCGGCTATAGTCTGCAGCATGCACGCGCTGCTTCGTCTCGTCTCCCGTTATCTGCTGCTGGTCATGCTGGCCACGGTCTTCTCGCCGAGTTTCGGCTGGGAGGCGGTGCAGGGCATGGAAGCGCACGACGACATGGCGGCCATGCAGGTGCACGATGGCGGTGCGCTGGCGGCCGACGAGGCCTGCAGCGATTGCCCCGGCCACGAACACGACAGTTGCCCGGACACCCTGCATCACTGCTGCCCCGGCCATGTGCTCGGCCATTTGCCGGGCAGCATTGCCGATGGCCTGAGCTTGGCCGTGCCAAGCGATGGCAGTGCGGCGGTCGACGCGGCAAAAAACCGTTTTTCGACGCGCACCCCCGACGGGCTCGAACGCCCGCCCAGAGCCTCCGCCGCCTGATCGTCGGCGGTTCGCCAGTTATTTCCACTTGAGTTGTTAGCAGCCTTTTCGGGCTGTTCTGGTCAGCCGCCGGTTGTGTTTCCATCAGCCGGAGAATTGCCATGCGTATCCATTGCTGGATCGCCCTTTGCCTCGTCGTGGCGCTGCCCGCCCACGCTGAACCCAATCCCACCCTGGCCGGCGCCTTTGCCGCCGCCTGGGGCCGCCAGCCCGTTGCTCAGGCGCTGGCCGAACGCGAGCGGGCGGCGCAAGCCCGCCGTGCGGCCGCCGATGCCTTGACGCCCGTACCGCCGAGTCTCGAACTCGGCGGCCGGAGCGACCGTTTCAACCGCGACCGCGGCAACGCCGAATATGAACTCGGTCTCGCCATGCCGCTCTGGCTGCCCGGGGAACGCGACGGCAGTCAGGCTGTGGCCGATGCTGAAATGACGGCAGTGGCCGGCCGCGCCGCCGCGCTGCGCCTGCAACTGGCCGGCGAAGTCCGCCAGGCCTGGTGGGCGTGGCAGCAGGCGCGCAACGAGCAGGCGCTGGTCGACGAGCGGGTGACGGCGGCCCGCCGCCTGCGCGACGACGTGGTGCGGCGGGTGGCAGCCGGTGACCTGGCGCGTTCCGACCAGCATCAGGCGGATGGCGCACTGGCTGCGGCCCTGGCCATTCAGGCCGAAGGGCTGGCCGCCGCCGATGCGGCACGTCTGCAATTGCAGACGCTGACCGGGCAATTGCCGGGCGAGCCGGTTTTCGCCAGCGAAAGCGCAGTGGCCGAGCCGCAGACCGAGCAACTGCTGGCCGCCCATCCCCGGCTGAAGAACCTGGAGAACCTGGGCGATGTGTCGCGGCGCAGCCTGGAACTGGCCCGCACGCGCAGCCGCGCCTCCCCTGAAATTGCTGTGTCGACGCGGCGCGAGCGCAGCCTGGCCGGCGAAGCGATGGAGCAGACCTGGGCGCTCGCCGTGCGCATCCCGTTTTCCTCGGGGCCCCGGCAGGATGCCCGGCTGGCCGAGGCCAATGCCGATCTAATTGAGGCCAGCCTCGGCGCCGAGCGCGAACGCGAGCGCCTGGCGCAGGAAGTGGCTGCGGCGCGCAGCCGGCTTGGCGCAGCGCGCGCCCAGTTGGCGGCCAGCGACGAGCGGGCCCGGCTGGCCCGGGAAAGCCGGAGCTTCTTCGAAAAATCCTTCCGCCTCGGCGAAACCGATCTGCCGACCCGGCTGCGCATCGAGCAGGAGGCCTTCGAGGCCG
>Ga0316604_10002188_pt1 | contig 15406 bp, 16 predicted proteins | sample OWC_soil_day20_C_FD_207650 | JGI IMG/M metagenome (GOLD analysis project Ga0316604, IMG submission 207650) | Wetland soil microbial communities from Old Woman Creek delta, Ohio, United States - OWC_soil_day20_CT | ecosystem: Environmental > Terrestrial > Soil > Wetlands | place: USA: Ohio... | reverse complement strand
CAGCAGGGTTTTGTACTCCTCTGCTGGTTTTCTTTATTTTGTTGTATGCCGTTAATCCAGTATTACAAGGGTATTATCATGATTCGTTATGTATCACAATATGCTTTATTTGCGACCTCCTGCCCATGAAGAAACAGGCACATTCTTTCTCAACTTGGCCAAAACAGGCAACACGATAACTGCCGCCACGCCGATCTGAACAAGATTACCGGGAATCGATGCCATCGGTGCCAGCCAATTGCCGTAAATAATCCCCTCGGCACCATAATAACCAACCACCTTAATGAGACAAGCCGCCGCCAAAGCCAAGCCATAAGCAGGCAAGGTCCGGTGCTTTTCGCAGATAGCTCCGATCGTATACCCCATGAGACCGACAATGACCAGCGTAAAGGGAGCCCATAAAAACCAGCCGCCCACCACATCAAAAAGAGCCATGCCGATTCCTCCCGCCAAAGCGCCAAACCGTCGCCCGTAAAGAATGGCGATAATAAAGAGGGGCACATTCCCCAAATGAACTAAACCGCCATTGGCGGCAATGGGAAGACGAAGATTTACAAATACTGTGCAAACAAAAACGAGGGCGATGCCCAATGCTGCGTAGACCAGTTGTTTTGTTTGATTGAGGGATTGTTGTTCCATACTAGTTCTCCTACCTTTCCTACCGTCTAAAATATTTTGCTATTTTAGCATAAATATTGGTGCATATTTGGGCGCCATTTTCAGAGTTACAATCTAATAGGTTGATGCCCACGATAATGGCATGGTTAAGGGATTGGATATTGATATTGCAAACACTTGAGTCTTAGTGGCAGAATGCATACTCCCAGTCTATACCAATCAGTGTATTGACAATTTTTATTTCGAAATCACACTTTCCCATTTTTAATACTATATAAGATATCATAGGAATTATTTTAATGTCAACTCCCATGGTACAAATATTAGTTATGTATACTAAAAATGATAGGATATTTATGCTAATCAGTAATAGGTATTATCTTGCAGAGTTTTTAAATTTAGCAAGGCTTCCAGTCTAAAAACGGTAAATACTATATGAATATATTATTAAATAATCCACTAAACAAATTCTATAAACATGTGGTTGAAATCTCAAACACACAGAAAACCATGATTCTTATGTCCAAAGACATAAGGACCACAGTTCTCCGTATTATACGAAGGCGACTTAATCTAATCCTGTTTAAGTCACTAACCGTCCCCGATCGTTTTCCAAAATTATCACTAGGCTACTATTCCTCATGATATCCCTGTCGTTCTCTCGATTTGGCGAATAGCTTACCTAACTATTATTTATTAAGATGTCAAAAAGTACCGTCCCAACTGACATTAGCTACTTTTATTCGGTTGCGTCCATTCTGCTTTGATTGGTAAAGAGCTTCATCAGCAGCAGCAATAATCGTAATGGGCAGAGCCTCTTTTGCTAACACAGAAACCGATATACCTACACTAACCGTGACAACCTCACTAATTGGCGACGTTTTGTTTCGGATCGCTAATTTTTCAACACCGCTTCGTACTCTTTCTCCCACTATTTTAGCACATTGTACATTAGTATCTGGTAAAATAATGGCAAATTCTTCACCACCGTAACGGACAACAAGATCCGTAGCTCGTTTCGCTGTAGTTTTCAATATATCTGCAATCCTTCTCAAACATTCGTCACCGGCGATATGACCATATGTATCATTATAATTCTTAAAGAAATCCACATCTAACATAATCAATGCCAATGATGTATTCTCACGCTTTGACCGTTGCCATTCTCTTTCTAGAAACTCATCAAAATAGCGTCGATTGGCAATACCAGTTAAGCCATCTAGAAAAGAAATCCGCCGTAATTCTTCATTGACGATCATCAATTCCTCAGTTCTTTTCTTCACTTGGTTCTCAAGCTCTTCTTGAGCCAAGCACAATGCTTCATCTCTTTTCACTAATTGATTTGTCATATTATTAAAATTGGTTGCTAGCTGTCCAATCTCATCAAAGGTGCTAACCTCCAATCTGACAGCTAAGTCTCCTTCGGCAAGGCGGTTGGTCGCCTCAGATATATCTGCAATGGGCCTAGCCAAAGCTCCTGCTATTGCAAGTGCCATTAATATAGCAATGACAACGGTACTGACCATGACTAAGATACTTTTTATTTTTATATTAATTGCATTTCCCATAGCCTCATTCAATGGTTGCTGAGCAATCACTCCCCATTTAGTGCTTGGCACATAACTATAAGCAGCGATTCGTTTCTCGTTATTATAATCATATTCCATCCACCCCTTCTGCCCACTAATAGCCGCCTTTATGTGAAACAAAGAAGATTCATCCGCACCGTTATCAATTATACCCAGATCAGGATGGATAATAACTTTACCTTCCCTATTAACAATATAAGCATATCCCATATTACCAACCTTTGTATCACCAACACGTTGAATCAACTTGCTTAATTCAATGTTAATAATTAGTACACCAACCAAACTTTCATCTTTCTTAATTGGCTCAGCAATCACAATTCCTAACTTTTTGGTACTTTTAGCCATAATAATACCTGAAATAGTCGTTTCACCTGTTTTAAGTGCAGTATTAAAATATTCACGATCGGTATAACTAATAGTATGCTCAGCCTCTTTTCCATCCCAGCGAGCAATCTGCCTGCCAGCAATATCCGATACAACAGCAAGTTGCATATCTGGATACTGAGTGACAATGTCACGTAGAATAGATACTTGCTGACCTGGAGCCATAGATTTAATATTTTCATTATTAACAACATTCTTCAAAAACCTTATTCTTTCTGTAAACATGTCGTTAATGTCGTTAGCAATGTATTCAGCTAGGGTTCTATTTCTTTCAATGATAGAATTCTTCATAATTTGCTCTTGCGGTTGCCATGTTATTACCGTTATAAGAATAATCGGCATTAGGGTCATAGTTACAAATGCAATGCTTAATTTCTTACGCAAGCTAAATCTTGCCCATAGTTGTATTATTAATGTTTGTAGAGTAGCTCTAATTGCCAAAAATTCTTCCTCCTAACATACCCACTACTTCAAAATAACGATTCTAAACTATATTACTTTCGCAATATTAATCTCAAATCCTCTTTCATATCCATTTTCGTACAAATAAAACCATGATTATTAAGAAGATCAAAAGTAAACATCGCAAGTTTATCTTCAGTCATTTCATATAAATCATTACCATTGAAAGTAGCAAATGCCCTACAGTCATAAGACTGTAGGGCATAATTATTAATTTTATACTATTTTCATACTTATAAAGATCAGTATGAAAGAATGACTTTTAAAAACTGTACCTACTAAAATTATGCGTTCTGTACATTTCAAAAGGTCCAAATTCATTATATAATGCAATTATGATCTTTGAAACCCCTAACTTATATAATGATCTCTTTCTCGCTATCTTAGCGTAATAAAATAAGTACTGGAGGATGATATTAATATGAAACAAAAACTTGCAAGAGTTGTGGCAATCCACGATATGTCCGGATATGGTAAATGCTCACTTACAGTGGCCATTCCAGTAATATCAGCGGCTGGAATCGAGGTTTGCCCTCTTCCTACTGCAGTATTGTCTACGAATACTCTTTTCCCTGGGTTCAAATTCTTTGACTTTACTCCGCAAATGGATGAAATTATCAATCATTGGAAAGAAATTGGTTTTAAGACAGACTGTGCTTATAGTGGATTCTTGGGTTCGGCAGAGCAAATCCAAATCGTTAAAAACTTCATGCTGGATTTCAACTGCTCATTAAAAATAGTCGACCCTGTAATGGGCGATAATGGCGTAATTATTAAAACCTATACACCAGCAATGTGCAATACGATGCGGGATCTTGCTTCAATTGCTGATATCGTTACTCCAAACCTTACAGAAGCTTATATCCTTACAGGCAGGGATTATGTAGACGGAGAAGTTAATAGTGACACCTCTCGTAAACTCTGCGCTGAAATCATTGAAATGGGTGCTAAAAATGTGGTATTAACAGGCGTCGTTCGAGGAAACTCCTTGTATAACTGCGCTATGAGTGAAGATCATTCCTACTTTGAAGTAGCAGTTGATCTACTGCCCTACCATATGCATGGTACAGGAGATCTTTTCACCAGCGTACTTACAGCAGGCGTTGTCAGTGGTTACACTTTAAAAGAAAGCGTAGAAAGTGCAGCACATTTCGTACGGGATGCAATGATTGTCAGCAATGACATAGAAGATGCTTTTGAGCGCGGAGTTGCATTTGAACCTATTCTTTACAAATTACGCGGCGGTCTTTACAATAAAAATTCAGCTTAAAAAATAGACGTTTCAAATGCGCAGGGATTATACAAAACTCGTCTTCGTAAATTTCTAACTGATACTAAAGTCTGTAACGTTTTTAAGCGATGCAGATTTTTTTTTTGCTGCAACGTATGTATAGGGGAGGAAGATCGGGAGGATTATAATTCACAAATATTATCCAATTATTCTACGGTTGATTTTTGAAGTAGGCAATCCATGATTATTCTGTAGATAGCCAGTATTACAGTATATGATAGGTATACCCCCTGTTTTTTGGTTAATCTTACATCGTTTTTTAAAAGAAAATAAGTGCAAACTATTCTTGAGGAGGTGATCATATTTATGTATCACACTAAAAGAGCGATGCGTAAAATGATGAATATGGACATGATGCCTAACATGGACATGCCATCTACCACCAAAGTTTTTGTAGCAGGTGCTATGGTTTGGTTTGGTGCTAAAATGTTAATGGAAGAACTTATGGACTAATCCTACTCAGAAACCTCAGCCTTCGCTGGGGTTTCTTATTACGTCTTTTTCGTCCTAATAAGGATAATTTATATAAGCTTTCGAGACTAGAGTGCATTTATGCTTTAAACTTTTATTATTTGATGAATTTATTGTCATTAAGCTCTTTAAAAGCAAAGTCCAATTCTTCTTTGGTATTCATCACAATTGGGCCACCCCAGGCAATGGGCTCCTTAAGGGGTTTCCCTGAAATAAGCAAAAATCTTAGACCATTGTCAGCTGCTCTTACCATGAACTTATTTCCTTGATTAAATAGTATCGCATGCTTTGCCGAAATAAGCTCATCTCTTGCTGGGCCGAAGGCCCCCTCACCCTGCACAATATAAACAAACAATGTTGCATCATTATCGGTATCCAAGGACCACTCAGCACCCGGATTTACTTCCACATCTAAATACAAAGGTTTAACATAGTCACCTTCCACTGCTCCAAGTTTTCCTTTATAGTATCCAGCAATAATATGTATTTTTCGATCTCCCTCATCAATCACAGGAATATCTTCTTTTACTATCCCATTATATTTGGGGGCAACCATTTTGTCCTTTGCAGGCAGATTGAGCCATAGCTGAACGCCAAGCATTCTGTTACTGGTCTTCGGCATTTCCTGATGGATGATCCCGGATCCTGCAGTCATCCACTGGCATTCTCCATCTAAAATACTGCCTTTATTCCCAAGGCTGTCACTGTGTTCGATGTCTCCCTGGATCAAATAGGTAATCGTTTCAATTCCGCGGTGTGGATGCCATGGAAAGCCTTTTATATAGTCGTTGGGTTTTATAGAATCAAATGCGTCCAACATGAGGAATGGATCAAAATCCTTTGTATTACTATGCCCAAAAACTCTTACCAATTTTACCCCCGCACCATCAATAGCATTTTCTCCGGTTATAATTTTTTTAATAGTACATAAATGATCGAGCATTGGCCACCCCATTTTTGTCATTTTCTTGATTTTATCTCATACGCGGTCAAGATATCAACATAAGCGGTTAAGAGTTGATCTTCGGCTTGGCAGCTCTGTTTATAGTACCAATCGCATACAAGTTTTTTAATTTCTTCATCACTACCCACAGCCTTAAATGGATAGACAGCGATTAGTTCCTTTGACGTTTTGTCTCTCAATCCAATTTTTTCAGCACTTTCAAATTTCCCCATAGCGGCTCCCTCCATAATATAAAATCTTCTTCAAATTACTCAAATAGATAGCATGTCATTGACAAAGAACCCATCGTACATGAATTATTATATATTGAAAGTCTATCATCTTCCTGCGCAGCACCTAATATATAGAGCAGGGGATAGAAATGTTCAGGTGTAAAAAAGGATAATTCTGAACATTTTCCTGCCGTCTCATAATTAACTGCATCCTGATATTGCTTATTGATTATTTTTTCTTTAATATAATTGTCAAATTCAACTGCCCAGGGATAACCCTCTTCCATTTCCCGGTTTATTTTCGAAAGGTTATGGACAACATTTCCGCTTCCGAATATTAAAACTCCCTTTTCACGCAAGGCACTTATTTCTTTTCCTATTTGGAAATGTGTATCGGCACTTGCCTTGCTGTCCACGCTAAGCTGATACACAGGTATGTCTGCCTTCGGGTACATCTTACAAAGCACGGACCATGTACCATGGTCATAACCCCAGCTGTTATCTACTTTCACATCTCTATGTATTAAGTTCTTTGTCAAATGGGCCAATTCAGGTGACCCCTTTGTTTTATACTCAATCTTGTACAGTTCATCTGGGAATCCATATATATCATAAACCATTTTGGGATTGGATTCATCCGTTATTCTGCTTCCATTAGTGAACCAGTGGGCTGAAATTACAAGAATTGCTTCAGGCTTTGGAATTTCACTGGCTACTTTAACCCAATTCCTTGAATAATTATTATCTTCAATTGCATTCATAGGAGATCCATGCCCCACAAATAATATCGGCATCTTTTTTATTGCGGTTTCCATATACTTACTCCCCTCTTTTCACGTATTAGTTTCATAACGAGAACTGGATTGCTGAATTCTTTTGCAACTGGCGAAATACATCCTTCGTATTTCCAGTGTAAGACCACAGTTTATCATCCTGAGCAAATGTAAATGCCCACGTATGAAGATGCGGTTCCCCTGCTCTTCGATTGCTAAAATACCTATAGAATTAGCGTTTATTTCCTCCCACTATAGAATCTTATTTGATGTATAATTGTCAAGACTTCTTAGGAGCATTGATCTCAACCCAAGTTGAAAATGCATTGATGAAATTTTGCAAAAACTCACGCGTTCTCTCATTAACAAGAGCGCCACTAGCGTCAAAGAGGGTCGCAGCATTTCCGATATAAGCCTCGGGTTGTTGCATAGATGGAATATTCAAGAAGACAAGGGATTGCCGTAAGTGATGATTTGCGCCAAACCCACTTAATCCACCTGGTGATATACTCATCACTGCGCCGGGTTTGCCATCCCATATGTTTTTGCCATATGGTCGTGAACCTACGTCTAGAGCATTTTTAAGCACCGCAGGAACTGACCGATTATACTCTGGTGTTATAAAAAGGATTGCGTCATATTGCTGTACATGCTCACGATAAGATGTCCACGACGCAGGCGGGTTGCCTTCATCATCAAAATCCTGGTTGTACATAGCAAGCTCACCGATCTCGACTTCCTCCAGCTCAAAAGATATAGGAGCCAAGGTCATCAATACCTTAGCCATCTTTCTGCAAAATGATTCTTTGCGAAGACTCCCTATAAGAACTCCGATTTTCTTAGTTTCCATATGAATTCCTCCTCGTTAAATTATAGATATAATTTTCTTACATCAACACCGATGAGAATCATTTTAGCTTTTCTTTTCCACAAGCTACCTGAATCATACAAACTGCGAATTGCCACCAGCTTCGGTTACCGAATCTTCATTGCCTTATAGCTTACAAGTAAGTATTTTTCCTAATTCAGCCGTTTCAATACTGACTCCCTCGTTAGTTGAAATTAATTGGTAATCATAAGCAGTTCGTAACTGATAATAGTTTTCCATTAATATTTAATTAAATTATAGAGGTTAAAGTAGCTTAAAGTCAATACAATTTTGCGTAAAATAAATATCCCTCGGCCTAGCTGGAGGGGGGATTAACAGACGTAGACCTGTAGGGACTGGTTGAAGAAATTTAAAGTGTCCTTTCAAAAGTTAAACCTTCTTTTATTCCCTATGATATTTTTCTACAAAATCTGCCAATTTAGTGCTCAATTCACTAGTCAAGCATTCCTTGCGATATCGCCAATCACATTTGCTGCCTACTGTACCAGGCAAATTCATTCTGGCCTGACTCCCTAAACACAGTACATCCTATAAAGGCATAATAAAAGTATAGGCATTGTTTTGGTAACAAAATTCAACTAAATTCTAGCAAACGCAGGTTCGCCATCCTCTATACCTAAATCATGGGATATACATACGGCTAAATCAGGCTGTTCGGTCAGTAATTTCTGATATCAGCCTACAGTTGTGTCGTTATCATGTGTCCCGATATATAAAACACTATTCTTCTCACAGCTAAGATTAATACACCATCTTTTCAGATCATAACCAAGGGCACTGAAATAATCTGGTGGTACACCAGCCACCGTCTGAGAGCTACTTGTTTGATCCAAAGTAACCCTATAGTGACTATTTTATTTGGAGAAATCAATAAATGATTACCAGCAAAAGTCGATGGAGATTGATAAGGAGAAGTGCCATGTCCTCTTGGATTGAGCGATAATATCTGCCATAACGCTTGCTTACTGTTATGCAGAAAATTAATAAACTTATAAGCCTCTTTACCAAGATCGCCGATACCATATTTAGAGGGTAAAGAGGTAGGATGCATGAGCACCCCTGCTTGATGAGGGAATACTTCCTTTTCTAGCTGAAGAAAGACTTTGCCTTCTATAGAAGATAAACAAACTGTCAGCACTCCATCAATGATAGGAACTTGCTGGTTGTCATTCAGGACATCCAACATAATGCCATGGCACCAATTTCTCACTTGTAATTGCACTGTAATTGGTTTATTGTTGCGATTAAATAATACGACTGCTGTATTATCTTGTTTGGCATGCCCCAAAATATCCTGACCGTTGGTTATAGTGCGGATATAAGCCTATACCTGATCATGAGCAAGTAGTGAAATCCATTCCCCTGTTTTAAACACCTCATATTGGTTCCGTAATGCAATTAATCGTTTATACCAGCAAAGTAGTTCTCTATTCTCTTCTCCCCAAGGATAAGTACCCTGGTTATAAGGGTCTTTATAACCCTGGAGCCCAACCTCATCACCATAATAAATGGATGGGATACCTGGGAATGTCATTTGCCATAATACCAGCATTTTTAGTCGCGTAATGGCTAATTGATACTTTTCCTCGGACAAACGATACTTAACCTGATGAATAGCCGTTAGACTGTCAGGTGGCGGTGCCTCTCCTAATAAAGTCAGCACCCTAGGTACATCATGACTGCCAATCAGATTCATCATGGCATAAAAATTCTGTATGGGATAATTTTCGGCCAAATTTATTAACAAACGATGAACAACATAAGCATCAATGACACCAAGCATAAAATCTAACGTGATTTTGCGAAATGGATAATTCATGCGCGAGTCCATTTCATCTCCTTGGAGATACTCACGAATTTTGTCATAGCTTTCTTTGTTAGAGGCATCTTCCCATACCTCACCAATCAGTACACTATCCTTATCTATCTCTTTCATAGTTTTGTAGATTTTTTTGATAAATGAATCAGGTAGTTCATCAGCCACATCCAGACGCCAGCCTTTGTCTACCAGTTTTAACCAATATTTAATTACGCTATCATTGCCTCCAATAATATAATCAATATAGGACGGTTCAGTTTCTTCTATATTAGGCAATGTATCTATCCCCCATCAGGACTCATAGGTATCAGGATGCTCTGTAAAGCGATACCTATTTATAATAGGGGGATTCTTTCGACTGATAGGCGCCGATCCCAGGATAATTTCCGTCTCGATTAAAGTAAATACTGTCACTGCCAGTGTGGCTAAACACGCCGTCTAAAATCACAGCAATACCACACTCCTTGCTTTTGGCACATAGTAACTTTCTTCACCAGTGCCATCGTATCATAACCTTAGCACAACACCCTCAGGCACATCTGATCCCTGAATTTTAAGGCGCAGTAACAATTGCTCATTACAACAAACAGCCCCAAAGGGACTGCGAAAAAACTCCGTATGGGAATCATGGATGATAAATTTTGGCTTCATAATGCCCCCTATTTTTTACATAAAAAAAACTGAAACACAATGATGCAAAAGAAATACAGAGAAATGATATAGCAAAATCCTCTTGTATCTCTTCTGCGTGCCACGCTGGAGGCTATTATCCTTATGTTTCAATTCTTTAAACTCTTTCCCCGAGCATTTTTTATCTTAATCGTAAGATATATTTCATACATTAGTGTAATGTGCTAAAGGGTATTGTTGGTTCAATTTGAGAATTAAAGACGCAACCATGAAGCTGGTTGGCAAAGGCATCATCATTCGTGCAGTAGCATTTAGGAGAAAAATTTGGATTAATATTCCATATATCCATGGCATATTCCGTAAAAGTCCGATCTCCAGAAAACTTACCAGAATGAGCGATGTTATGGATACACATGTTTAGCCAATTATTTCGGTTCCGGTAGTGTTTTTCCAACCTGATTTGCGCATCTATATAAGATCCAAAATCTTTCAAAACCAAAAATTGATCATTGTGGTAAAGAAAAGATTCAAAAAGAGTTCTAAATTCATCGGCAACTACGGGGAAAAAGCCGTTAACGAGCTGGTCAAGTATGGTTTTAATTCTCGAGTCGCTATTGTAAAAATCCCATGGGTTATACCCACCATGCTCATATAAACCAAGTACCTCATTGGCAGTCAACCCGAAGAAAATAATATTATTGTCGCCTACGACATTTCGAATTTCGATATTTGCCCCGTCAAGAGTACCAATGGTAATCGCCCCATTCATCATAAACTTCATGTTGCCTGTACCGCACGCCTCCTGGCTAGCTGTAGGAATTTGCTCGCTAACGTCAGTCGCAGGGATGATCATTTCAGCCATTGACACATTGTAGTTTTCTACAAATACGACTTTGATTTTATCACGGATTGATTTATCGCTATTGATGACTGTGGCTAGGGTATTGATTAGCTTTATGGTCTGTTTTGCTAGATGGTATCCTGGGGCAGCTTTGCCGCCAAAAATGAAAGTACGGGGAACTATATCCAAATCTGGATTCTCTCTTAGCCGATTGTAAAGGTGCATAATATGGAAAACATTCATAGTCTGACGCTTATAGCCGTGAATACGTTTGATATGTGAGTCAAAGATGGAATCAATATCAATACTTATTCCCTGCGCGTCCCTAATATGCTGGGCAAGCCTTGATTTGTTGTCTCTTTTAATCGTTGCAAGTTGTTCCTGGAATATACTATCATCAGCATGTTTTATTACCTTCAACAAGTCACAGGGATGACTAATCCAACTTGAACCTATACTCTCATTCAATAAATTACCTAATCTCGGATTAACTTTCAGCAACCAACGGCGATGAGCGACTCCATTTGTCTTGTTGTTAAATTTATAAGGATAAAAGTGATGAAAATTGTTCATTACCCGAGTCTTTAGGATCTCAGTATGGATTTGAGCTACGCCATTTACACTATGACTGCCGACAATCGCCAAATGAGCCATATGGACATTATTATCTGCAATAATCGCCATTGATCTAATTCTATCCCAGTTTCCAGGATACCTGTCCCACAGTTCACGACAAAACCGTTCATTCATTTCATTAATGATGATATATAGCCTTGGCAAGAAACTTCGCACCATATCAATAGGCCATTTTTCCAGTGCTTCTGGCAGAACTGTATGGTTGGTATACGAAAAAATATTTAACGTTATCTGCCACGCCTCATCCCAGCCCATTTCTTCCACATCAATTAATATTCGCATCATTTCCGGAATAGCTAGGGCTGGATGGGTGTCATTGATGTGGATGGCAACATAGTCGGAAAGATGAGCCAATGGAATAGCTCTCTGTTTACAGTCGTTTATAATACTTTGAAGGCTAGCTGAAACAAGAAAGTAATTCTGCTTGAGCCGCAGTACTTTACCTTCATAAGCACTGTCATCAGGGTATAATACACTAGATAGTGATTCCACTGTTTTTTTAGATTCCATACTTATCACACAATCCAACATATCGGTTGTTGAACAGATGAAATTTTCCTCTGAAGCCTCGGCACTCCATACTCGCAATGCATTTATCGTGTTATTTTTATAGCCTAAAATAGGAATATCGTAAGGTACAGCTAACACTGCTTCGTAGTTCTCGTGAACATAACGCAATTTGCCGTTTGGCACAATACGAACGTTACCACCGAAGTTTACTGATACTGTTTCATCCGGTCTTCGAAACTCCCAGGGAAAGCCTTCAGCTAACCAATTATCTGGAACCTCAACTTGATAACCGTTGATAATGTTTTGTTCAAAAAAACCATAACGATAGCGTATGCAGCAGCCATGTCCAGGTAGATTCTCAGCAGCCATAGAATCAAGATAACAAGCGGCAAGACGCCCAAGACCTCCATTACCGAGACCGGGATCTTCTTCAGCAGCTTCCAAAGCATCGAGGCTTACGCCCAGTTCAGATAACGCCTCCCTGCATAGATCATATATCCCTAAATTGAGCAAATTCATGCCTAACATCCGACCAAGCAAAAATTCAATTGATAAATAATATACTTGTTTTTCCCCTTCTTGCCGATGTTGGCCTTGCCAGACAAGCCACTTTTTACCTATATAATCACGGACTAAACTACTCAAAGTCCGATACCGCTCAACATTAGATGTTTGATTCAAACTTTTTACATGCATATTCATCAGTTTCTCGAGGAATTCTTTCTTAAAAGTTTCTTTGCTAAGTTCCATTAATAGCCTCCCCCCAATATATATAATATTACTTAATAGTATTAAGGCCAGAGTTAGTTAATTTCTCAATCGTTATATCTTGTTAGTATAGCTTTTAAGGAAGATAGTTATTCTAGCGTTGTAGCAAATTAACCAATTATGAGTCTGAATATAGCTTGCGTAATTTTTTTTAGTAGTAAGTATTTTTTTAAGATAAAATAGTCAAAATATTAAATGCTTTACTAACATTTAAAAAAGGGGGAAGGCTCTGTGTTCAAATCTGTAAGTAACGAATACTTGTCCAACGGTGTTATTGTTACGCCTAATAATCCTGAACCTAATGAAAATGTGACCATAGTATATAATGGTTTATTAGCTCAAAGTGGTGCCAATGAAATATATGCCCACGTCGGTTTTGGCTGTGACTGGCAGGGCAGCCAGGATCTTAAAATGATTCGAACGAATTCTGGTTTTGAGGCAACAATTCCAGCTGCAAATGCCGATCACTTAAGTGTTGCTTTCAAAGATTCAAGTAACAACTGGGATAACAATTTTAACAGAAATTACACTTTCAATATCAGACATTAGTATCCATAAGATTTATAAAAAGCATAGCAGTTGCTATGCTTTTCACCTGCTTCTACAAATTTCTTATGTACATGAATTGTAGCCTAAATATATCTATGGCAGAATCGGACAAACTTATTGTGATCAGCTATGTTGTTTAGAGGTGAAATATGATCAAAAGAGAATGTATCTCAATGATTCTGGCAGGCGGTCAAGGAACTCGCCTTGCGGCGTTGACAAGCAAAATACCTAAGCCTGCTATACCCTTTGGTGGTATGTGCCGTCTTATAGATTTTACGTTGAGTAACTGCTGCAATTCAGGCATCGATACTGTAGGTGTACTCACGTCCAAATATCCTTTTGAAATTAGTGAACAAATAGGCTCAGGCATAGGAAAAAATTCACATAGTACCTGTTCCGATGTATATACACTTCCTCCCTCTATTTACAAGAGTGGTGACGATTCATATGCAGGAACGGCTAATGCTATCTATCAAAATATAAATTTTATAGAGCAATTTAACCCTGAATATGTTCTCATTCTGTCGGGTGACCATGTTTATAAAATGAATTATAACCTGCTTTTGGACTACCATAAAGACAAAGGTGCTGATACGACCATTTCGGTTATTGAAGTTCCTTGGGCAGATGCGTCTCGTTTTGGTATTATGGCAACACTTCCTGATGGGACTATTACGGATTTTGCTGAAAAACCTGTTTTCCCTAAAAGCAATCTAGCATCAATGGGTGTCTATATATTTTCCTGGCCAAGGTTAAAATATTTTCTAGAACTCGATGAAGCAACTCCAAATTCTTGCCACGACTTCGGCAAAGATATTATTCCTTCTATGTTGGCTCAAGGGGGAAAAGTTTTCGCTTATCATTTTAATGACTATTGGAAAGATGTAGGAACAGTGGAAGGCTTCCACGCGGCTCATATGGATTTGTTATTAAGTCCACCTGCTTTTATCATTCAAGAGGAGGCGTGGCCTGTATATTCTACATTACCTTCTTGCTTATCCCATCAAGCGACAAAGATGGCTCCTGCGAATAAATCTCTCATTAGCAACAAATGTTCTATTCTGGGGGAAATAGAGGGTGCTGTTATCTTTCCTGATACATATATAGACAAGCTAGCTATCGTTAAAAACTCAGTTGTAATGCCTGGGGCTCGCATAGGTCCTGGTGCTTATATTGAACAGGCTATTATTGGACCATGGGCCGTTGTGGAAAAGGACTGCATTGTACGTGGAGGCATAGATCAGGCAGTACCTATTGCTATTGTTGGTGAAAAAGTTGTGTTATCCGCCAAAACGGCATTTTTATTGGACCAGTAATGCCAATTACCGTGTGGAACAAATAATGCCACTATGAATCATTTATTGATTTAAAATATTTTCTTATTTTTGTATTAATTATTAGTGAATTATGGAAGCGCGGTGAAAGTTCTTAGTAATCTCTTCTAAAGCCCTCTGATGAATTTGTTTTTCAAGATCATTCAATATTTTTATAAAATAATTAACCTACCCGACTTAAACTGATTTTTTCGCGTATTATACGAAATGCTCTGATTCCGTTCCTACTCTTGCAAAAAAAAGGCCCTATAGAATAGACTTTTTCAAATTGTCTATTCTATAGAGTCCATTTTACACCCCAACCGGTTTATTTTTTATAATCATATGAATGGCTTCAATTCTACAAATAATTTTCTCGGTCGTTCCAAAACTGCCAAATCTAAGCATTGATTTGACTTTTCGTTTAATAAACCTATGTTCTTGTGAAAAAATATCTCTGTATGGATTAGCTTCAAGCTTCTCTCTTTCATCATCTTCACAAGAATTTTGTAACTGAGTGGATACATCCGGGCTTGCAATATCATGGCAATTGTATCCTTCTTTATTGATTTAATCAGAATTTATAACACCTTTATGCCTGCTGCTCGATTGGCTGCTTCAATAGCCTGATGAGCTAATTCGTTAGCCTGACCGAGAGTTGCCATGGATTGATCAGTATTGTGA
>Ga0316604_10002187_pt1 | contig 15411 bp, 17 predicted proteins | sample OWC_soil_day20_C_FD_207650 | JGI IMG/M metagenome (GOLD analysis project Ga0316604, IMG submission 207650) | Wetland soil microbial communities from Old Woman Creek delta, Ohio, United States - OWC_soil_day20_CT | ecosystem: Environmental > Terrestrial > Soil > Wetlands | place: USA: Ohio... | reverse complement strand
GTCAGAAGCCGCTTGCCCCTCAGAATATATTGGTGCTGCAAATTGAAGTCGGCCCACAGCAGTGTGAACAGTTCACATTGCCGCAGGCCGACGGTAAGTCCAATATAAATGATGGGTAGCACACCCTCGCATTCCGCCGCGTCCAGATAACGGCGAATCTGCCCAGACCGGACCCGCATGGCAGGCCTGCGCTCCGAGGTCGGGACTTCGCATAAGTCCGCTGGATTGACGTCGAGGAACCTATCCTTGCAGGCGTCATCCAGACAGCGCCGAAAGAGCAGATGGACGCACCAGATACTGCGGGAACCGAGCCCGCTTTCCGCCAGCACTTTATAAAAGACACTGATATGACGTGGCTTCAGCTTGGCAAGCTTGATTTTCCCCACACCGGGGACGATGTGCCGGAAAATCAGGTTTCGATAGCCGTTCTCGGTATTTGGACTCCATTTACCAATTCGTTGGGTGAACCATTGTTCTGCCCATATGCCGACGGTCATGTCTTTTTCTTTCTGCATTTGCTCGCCTCCTATCAGCAAGCAACAATATCACAGAATGCGCGCAATAGCTATCCAACAAAGCCACCATAAAAGCTTGCGAAATTTCTACCTCTCCTATTGCTACTACGCAGAGGAAAATTGCTTGGTAAAACGACAGACTTAAAGGCTCTGCCATGCGCACAATTTCATAGGGCAGAGCCTTTTCAGCTGCGTAAGCTCCATTTTTCAGAGATAAACAAGACGGCTGTTTACGTGATTTCACGCAAACAACCGTCTTCGTCACTCATAATCTCAATTACAATTCTGGCGCCTAAGCGAAAGCCTTGAATAAAGCTCTCCACCGCGGTGGTGCCGTCCGCAATGCTTTGGGCGTTGATAAGGTCAAGCAACAGTTTCTTTTCTTTGCCCTCCAGCAATTCGGTCAGCTTTTCCTCATTTTCGGATATGGTCCGGACTGCCTGACTATAGGCACTATCCTTGATAAAAGAGCGTTCGTTGGGATTTAAGTTGCCGTAATAAAATTCTTCCAGCATTCTGCGCATGCATATCACCCCCTCTCGTTAGTGACACATAATACCATAATCTTCGGAGGATAGCTACTAATTTATTTGAAGCCCCCAAACGGGCTTCCTTTCAGAGATTACTTGCCAAAGCCAACACCTTGAGGTAAGCTGGGAACAGCAAAAAATACTTATTTTTCAGTGTTTTTTATATATTTCCCTCCTCATTTCGGCGTGAGGGCTGCAAATAAAAAAGGACTTTTATATGCGAGAAGACAGATTTAAAATTGATATTATCCCGGCTGTGCTGTATGGCGACCCGAGCGACAACCTGTATCTTTTTGTTCACGGCAAATGCGGCTGTAAGGAAGAGGGCAAGGCCTTCGCGGAAATCGTGTGTCCCAAGGGCTGGCAGGTGCTTTCCGTCGACCTTCCTGAGCACGGGGATCGCCAAGGTGGTGAACCTGGCTTTGATCCTTGGCATGCTGTGCCGGAGCTGCGCTGTGTGCTGGCGTATGTCCGTCAGCGGTGGTGGCATATTGCCCTGCGGGCCACCAGCATTGGCGCATGGTTTTCCATGCAGGCCTTTGCAGGAGAGCCGTTTGAAAAGGCTCTGTTTGCCTCTCCGGTACTGGACATGGAACAGCTCATTCGCAATATGATGCTCTGGACCGGGGTGGACGAGAAGCGTCTTCAAGCCGAGCAGGAGATCCACGCCGACTTTGGAGAAACCTTATCCTGGCGCTACTTTCAATATGCCAAGGAACATCCCGTCACCAATTGGAAAACACACACAGCCATCCTTTATGCAGACAAGGACAACCTCACCGACCATACCACAGTGGATAAATTCGTCCGCCGCTTCGGCTGTGGGCTGACCGTCATGGAGGCTGGCGAGCATTGGTTCCAGACGCCGGAACAGCTGGCGGTTTTGCGGAGCTGGGAGGAGGCACATACATGACAGAGCAGGAACGGGTAGACGCTCTGAAGGTGGTAACCTCGGTTATTGTACGATGCGAGCGTGCCCAGCCTAAATTTGTCCCCGGGACCTCACAGCACACGTTGCTGAAAAACCGCATTCAGGCCATGAAAATTGCGCAGGCCCTGCTGGTCGGAAGCGGCGCAGATCGATATTCTACGCAGGATCTATCTGCCGCTCCGGAACCGCTTACCTCGATCATCCGAAAATGCGAAAAGGCCCAGTCAAAACATGAGCCGGGCAGCGGGCAATATGGACGTTTTAACGGCACAATCCGGGCTGTGAAGTTGTCCCGGACATTGATAGAAAATGAGTTGCTCAGGAGGTCATTATGATACAGGAAATTATGCGGGATACCACGTTTCTCTCTCAAAAGGCGGAACCTACGACTCTGGCCGATCTGGCCGTGGCGCAGGATTTATTGGATACCTTATCCGCCCACAAGGGTGGCTGCGTTGGCATGGCGGCCAATATGATCGGCGTCAACAAGCGGATTATTGCCTTTGATAATGAGGGCAGCTATATGGTCATGTTCAACCCGGAAATTGTTAAAAGGGTTGAGCCTTACGAGGCGGAAGAGGGCTGCCTGTCCCTGGCGGGGACTCGAAAAACGAAACGCTGGAAATCCATTAAGGTGCAGTACCAAAACGAGCGTTTTCAGACGCGCTTCAAAACTTTCACCGGCTGGACAGCCCAGATTATCCAGCATGAAATTGACCACTGCGAGGGGATTATCATCTAAAAGCCACGCTTTAGGGAGGGCAATCAAATTGGACAAAGCACAGGCACAAGAAGAGCTTCTGCGGATGTTGACGGAGGCTATGGAAGGGCCCTGCTACACGCAGGAGGAAATAGAAGCGCATATGGCCGAGCTTCTGGCGCCAAAAAACACTGTGTTTTTAACGGGCGATACCCATGGACAATTTGACCGCATCCATGATTTGTGTCAGAAGCAGGAGGTTCAAAAGGAGAATACGCTGATTATTCTGGGTGATGTGGGGCTGAACTATTACGGAGACAAACGCGATGTGCGAAACAAAGAGCACCTGTCCGAGATGCCCATCACTTTTTTCTGCATCCATGGCAATCACGAAATGCGCCCGTCCCCCAGCCTGGGCTATGAGCTGCGGGAATACCACGGCGGACAGGTGTGGGTGGAGCCCGCCTTTCCCAATTTTGTTTTTGCTGTGGACGGAGAAGTATATGAGTTTGGCGGTCATGCCTGTATCGTGATTGGCGGTGCATACAGCGTCGACAAGCACTACCGGCTTGCGCGGGGCTGGGGTTGGTGGGAGGACGAACAACCCTCGGAAGAAATCAAGGCGAAGGTTGAGAGGGCTTTGGCCGACCGCAACTGGAAAATCGACATTGTCCTTTCCCATACCTGCCCCGTCCGATATGAGCCGACCGAGGCGTTTCTGCCGGTGATTGACCAGAGTACCGTCGATAAATCCACCGAGCACTGGCTGGGCGAGATCGAAAGCCGCCTCAGTTATGAACGCTGGTACTGCGGGCATTACCATATTGAAAAGAAAATTGATAAGCTCCGCTTTATGTTCAATGATTATGCTCTGATTCCACACACGCTCTCAATTGCAGAGGAAGAGAACCTTATGCATCGCATGGAGTGTCAGGCAGACGTAGTTCAGGCATTTGGACTTTTGGACGATGACTTTAGTCAATGACGAATTATAACCGACTGAAAATAGAGTTCCTAACGAACGACCTCAAGCCGCATTTTAATTTGTTGTTCTTCGTCTCGTTGATATATTTCCTCTCCATACAGCGGAGGGCAATATTGGGGACGAGTGTTATGGAGGGCTTTATGCGACACATCTCCGGAACAACGGTGCCGGGATGGATGTCGCAAAACAGCTAATTATGTGGCTGTTTTCGTGGATTTATGGTACAATCGTCGTATATTAGTGAGTGGCATTTTTTAATAAGCAGAGGTGGAGTATGAAGAACGAATTTCAATTTCTTGTCTATCATTCCGCACAGGAAGATGTGTCGGTCAATGCCGCCATTAAAGATGAAACGATTTGGCTGACGCAAAAGGCCATGGCGGAGCTTTTTGATTGCACGGTTGACAACATTTCACTCCATCTGAAAAACATCTATGCAGATGGCGAATTGAGCGAAAAAGCAACTGCCGAGGAATTCTCGGTAGTTCAGCAAGAAGGAGCCCGACAGGTAAACCGTGACATCATGCACTATAACCTTGATGCCATTATCTCGGTCGGCTATCGCGTAAACTCCCGCCGCGCCACACGGTTCCGCATTTGGGCGACCGGCATTCTGAAAGAATATATGACGAAAGGGTTCGCCATGGACGATGAACGGCTGAAGCAAGGCAAGACGCTCTTTGGCTAAGACTATTTTCGTGAGCTTCTGGAGCGAGTCCGGTCAATTCGAGCCAGCGAACGGCGTATCTGGCAGCAAATCACGGATATATTTGCGGAATGCAGTATCGATTACGATCGCGATTCTACAATTACACACGATTTTTATGCCATGGTACAAAATAAATTTCACTATGCCATTACGGGTCAAACGGCAGCGGAAATTATATACGCCAAAGTGGACAGCGGCAAGGATAACATGGGGCTAACCACATGGAAGAACGCACCTGGTGGGCGAATATTGAAATCCGATGTAACGGTGGCAAAGAATTACCTGAGTGAAAAACAAATTCGCCAGTTGGAGAGGACCGTTACCGGATATTTTGACTACATTGAAGATTTAATCGAACGGGAGAACGCCTTTACCATGGAGGAATTCTCAGCCAGCGTCAACGAATTTTTAGCCTTCCGCAAATATGAGATTCTCCCGGGCAAAGGAAGGATTTCAAAGCAGATAGCAGCGGAAAAGGCGGAATGCGAATATGCTCAGTTTAATAAAACGCAAAAGATTACATCCGATTTTGACCGCGAAGTTAAACGGCTGATGGAAAAAACAGAGCATGATGAATGACCAATGCAAACACCCGACGAACGGGATTATAATTGTTGTTGTTCTTAGTCTTGTTGACATAGCTCCCCACGACTGACGCAGGGGGCAGGTATACGGAAGAAGGAGTGATTATATGCCAGAGTCCATTCTATATTATCCTTTCATTAATGTTTCTGACGGTACATGGCTTCGGAATGCAGCCCTATACTGGGATGAGGTATGCTCCATCGTACCGTATCGTGGTTATCCTGACCGTTCTCCCGAGCTAAGGTATATGGAGGAACGGGGACAATATCGGCCTATTTATCCGCAGGAACTCTTCTACGCTCATAATGCCGATGAGTTATGCTCCCAACTGCAAAAGGGCTTGCGCCAGCGGGGAAACAGTGCTTCCCATTCCAGCGGGTTACAGCTTCCGCCAAGAGAACGCAAAAGAATATATAGCCCCGGACTTGCAGAGCTAATCCACTACAAAAAACTGCCCAGGAATCTGCTGAATACACTTGTTGCATCAGGGATAGTTACTCCAATTGATGGCGAATGGCTGGAAGCAGATGAAGCATTTGAACACATTTATATGCGCCTTTTGGCAGGATTCGCAGCAAAACATGACCAAGCAAATATGGTAATTGGTACAGACAAAGCTCGTGAGCTTAATAGCATATACCACGCTTATCCCCATACTGGCAGAAACGGCATCAACTCTTCCGTTGTGCTGACGCTTGATCATTGCTTTCCGGCTCCAGCGGAGGACATCGGACTTGAGCGAATTCTCGACTTTAAAGAAGAATATCATTCAGAGCTGCTTGAACTGAGGCGGAAGATTAGGGAGTATGAAAGTAACGTTTCTTCTTGCGCGTCCATCGAAGATGTGAAACGTACAACCGCTGCCTTCCGGGAATCCTGGGAGATAGAATTAACGGATGCCGAGCAAATGTTTCGAGGGGGCGGCATAGGTTTTACCTTGCAAACCCTTCGGACATTTGTTGTCGATGCGGGGGCCGCAGCAGGTTTGCTTCAAGGTATTCAAGCGCTCGGATTGGCATCATTGAATTCAGCCGTGCTGGGCGCCACAGTTGGAATGAGCGGTCTAATTGGAGTTGGCATTCAACATAGAAACTACAGAAATAAGATTAATGAGAGAAATCATAATAATGGTTTCGCATATATTATCAAGGCGTATCAGAGTGGGCTAATACGGCCCAATCAAGTTGCGGAAGTGCTGTAAAAGATGGCTGAGATTCCGAGCCACATCTTTTAATATACAGACTCAATCCCATACAAAATCCCAAAAGACGAAAGCAACCTATGAAACACGCAGGGCTGCAAAGCGCCAAAGAGTAAGGATGGGAGTGCTACAAAGCAACAAAGAGTGCCGAAAAGCGCCCGTTGAACATTCAGAGCGACCTTTGGGACCATCAGGCCGCAGGTTCGAACCCTGTCACTCCGACCAAATAAGGACATAGCTTTCTCATAGGGAAAGCTATGTCCTTATTATTTTTGATGCATTGTGATATTATGGACTAAAAACTTCTGCCATCATCGAGGCAAACAGAACTTTGACAAGATAATCTTGAGGGGATGGTTAATTTATGAAATTCAGGAAGGCCAATAAAACAGATATTTCTCAGCTAATTGATATGCGGTTAGCATATTTGTCGGAAGATTATAATGGATTAACAGCAGATCAATCCCGCATGATCGCAGCACAACTTCCGGGTTACTTTATGGAACACCTGACTCGCGATTTGTTTGCCTATGTTTGTGTGGATAGCAAACTCATTGTATCCACAGTATTTCTTTTGGTCATGGAAAAGCCCGCAAATCCAAGCTTTTTGACTGGATGGACTGGTACAATACTGAATGTATATACATTGCCTCAATATCGAAAAAGAGGACTTGCCGGCAGTTTGATGAGGCTGGCAATGCAAGAAGCAACATGCAAAAAATTATCCTATCTTGAACTGAAAGCAACACAGGCCGGTTCGTCATTGTATAATAAACTGGGATTTATTGTCTATGAATCGAACTATATTTCCATGAAATATCAATTAACTGAATTGGGTGTTGATGAATAAAATTCAATATCCATTCAAAACTTGGACTGCGTGCTTTACCATAAAAATTACAAATTTCAAATAAACCTAATTTTATGTATTGACAACATGAATCATTGAAGTTATATTATATATACAAATCATATATTAATACTATGCTTTAAGCTAACCAGACAACTGGAGGCTGAAATACAATACAAACGTATTTCAGCCTCCTATTTTAATTGAATCTGTGCTGATCAGAAAAACTGAAGGCCATAACACGTTGAATCGTGTATGGTCTTCTATTATTTTATATAACTAAATAAGTAAAGGAGCAGCAGAACATGACAACAATTCTTACGCCAAAATATTATCTCAGCAAACCGGGCGCACTCCGGGAGGCAGGTAAAACCGTCGCCTCGATCGCAAAGCGTGTTTACATCGTTGGGAGTAAGACTGCACTGCACGTCGCAAAGGAGACGCTGACGGGAGGATTCGACAGGGCGGGCGTCCGGTATGACGTCTTGGAGTACGGCGGATACCCTACGATCCACGCGGCGACAGACATCGCCCGACGCGCGCAGGAATTTGAGGCCGGCGCCATCGTCGCCGTCGGCGGCGGAAGAGTGATGGACACGGTGAAAGCGGCGGCGAACATCGCAAAATTGCCGGTCATTGCTGTTCCGACAATCGCCGCGACCTGCGCCGCCTGGGCGCCAAGCTCTATCCTGTACAATGACGACGGCGAGTTCACCGAGCCGCGTGCCAACGAGGATGCGCCGGTTTTCCTGGTGCTCGACACGGATATCCTCGCAAAGGCGCCCATCCGCTACCTGCAGTCCGGCATCTCGGACGCTTTCGCGCGCTGGTTTGAGAACGCGCCGCATCTGGAGCGCGCCGACAGCTTTTATCTGCGCTGGCAGCTGAAGCAAGCGGAACTGATCCGCGAGATCCTTGAGGACGAAGGACCCCGCGTGATCAATGATTTAAAGCGCGGCGTCTACAAACCGGAGCAGGTCGTTCGCGTGATCGACGCGGTTGTGTTCCTGACGGGTATTTTTGTCAGCGTCCGAAATTCCGACGAACTGTTTATCGGCGGCATCGGGCACAATATTTACCACCTGTCCACCGCCTTGCATGAGCTGCACGGTACGCTGCACGGAGAGCAGATTGCGTTTGACCTCATCGTCTCAGCGCTTATCGGAGGGAAAACGGACAATGAGGTCTACGACCTGATTGCATTGTTTTACAAATTCGATCAGCCGCTGACGTTGAAAGAACTTGGTCTTGGCGATGACGCCCCGGAGCGTCTGGACAGAGTCGTACCGGTCATCCATCAATATTCCGTGGGATACCGGCAGCTCATCCGCGACTTCACGCCGGAAGAACTAAAAAACGCGCTTCTGAAAGCCGACGAGCTTGGTAGCGCCTACGAGGCGGAACAGGAACGGCTTGCCGCCGCAAATTGACGAACATCGTGGAAGGAGAGAGAACAGATGGCGGTTGCACACAGAAAGGTACTGGACGGCATCCCATCGTACCAACCAGCAAAGACATTGGAATCGGTCCGCCGCGAGCTGGGACTCACGGAGATCATCAAGCTCTCAGGAAATGAGAACAACCACGGCTGTTCCCCGGATGCTGCAAAAGCAATTGGCGACCTGCAAAGCGCGCTGACGCTGACGCGCTATCCGGATACATACGGGACGCTGCTGCGTGAGGAACTCGCCTCCCGCCTGGGCGTGAAAGAACGGGAGATCGTGTTCGGAAATGGTTCCTTTGAGCTGATTACGATCATTGCACAGGCCTTTTTGGAGCCGGGGCTGGAGGCTGTGATCCCGAAGCCATCCTTCGGCTGGTATGCGAATGCGACGACGACAGCGGGGGCGGCTCCTGTATTCGCCCCACTGTCGGAAAACCATGCTGTAGACCTTGATGCCATACTTGAACGAGTAAATGAGCGAACAGGTGTCGTCTGGCTTTGTAACCCCAACAATCCCACCGGCGCGTACTTTACAGCGGCTGAGTTGGAATCGTTTTTGCGGAAACTGCCGTCCCGGATACTCGTTGTGCTCGACGAGGCTTACATAGACTTCGTTTATGGGGAGAACCCGCCTGTCGCCGCAGACCTCATCCATCGGTACCAGAACGTCATCTCCCTGCGGACATTTTCCAAGGTTTACGGCTTGGCATCGCTGCGCATCGGGTACGCTCTCGCGGATGAATCAATTGTTGACGTCCTGGAGCGCGTCAAGCTGCCGATCAACACGAACGCGGCGGCGCAGGCCGCGGCGTTGGCGGCCTTAAAGGACGATCAATTTTACCGTTACGTCATCTCCGCAAACGCTGCCGGGCGCGAGCTGTACTATGAGACACTCAAGCGTTGGGGCGTTGCCTATATTCCAACGCAAACCAATTTCATCATGCTTGATACGGGACTTGACAGCACGCAGATCGTGCAGGAATACCTGAAAGAAGGCGCGATGATCCGCGCGGGTGCGGAGTTCGGGCTGCCCACGTGGCTCAGAATCACCATCGGCACCGAACGAGAGAACAAAAAGGTTCTTGAGATTCTCGGCAGGCTCCTCGGCAAAAGCTGAGCAAACGGAAAGGAAGGTGATTTGAATGTCAAAAGGCTTTGTCGAAGGCACATCAGTTAAAAAAATAAGCGAGGAACCGGGCGCGCAAAAAATTCTGCTCAGTCATTTAAAGCAGACTTATTTTATACGAAATGCCGAGAAACGCAAGGTAGAAGAGTTTGTCGCGCTGGAGGATTTCACATTATCCATTGGCGATGGGGAGTTTGTTGCAATTGTCGGCCCGTCAGGGTGCGGAAAATCTACGCTTCTTGACATTATATCGGGTTTGACCAGACCCCGCTCCGGAGAGATCCACATAGACGGCAAACTCGTCAAGGGTCCCGCGCTGGACAGAGGCTTCATTATGCAGGGATACGCGCTCCTCCCGTGGCGGACGGTCATGAAAAATATATCGTACGGCTTGGAAGTCAAAGGGGTTCCCCGCGGAAAACGGGGGCCGATCTGCCAGAAATACATAGATCTGGTCGGGCTGACCGGCTTTGAAGACCGCTATCCCAACGAGCTTTCCGGCGGCATGAAGCAGAGAGTCGCGATAGCCCGCTCCCTTGCCTACGACCCAGAAGTGCTGCTGATGGACGAACCGCTGGCCGCGGTGGATGCGCAGACGCGCGAGTCGCTTCAGGATGAGCTGCTCCGAATCTGGGAAAAGACGGGCAAAACAATTATTTTCGTAACCCACAGCATCGAGGAAGCTGTTCTGCTGGCCGACCGCGTTGTGGTCATGACATCACGGCCGGGGCGTATACGCAAGATCCTAGAGATTGACTTGCCGCGGCCGCGCACGGCGGCTGAAATGCGTGCTTCTCCGGACTACAGCTGGATATGCCGAAGTGTTTGGGAGCTGCTTCAAAACGAAAATGGGGACAGCGATGATTTGCCGGAGGAGGAAGTACCTGATCATAAAAACGTGGAAAATGAAATCGAACCGTCAACGCTGTTATAAAAGCAAATATGTTAGAGATTTAGAATGATATGATACACACTTTGGAGGTTAAGAGGTTACTATGAAAAACAATCAACTAAAGCGCAATAGGATCATTGCAGCCATACTCGCAGCCAGCTTGCTGCTGGTTCAGTTCGGCTGCACTTCGAGCAGTACCGGGGACGCATCCTCATCCGGCACATCCTCATCCGCATCGTCCACCGCATCCACCGATACCGACCCTTCACACCAATTGACCCAGGAAGACGGCCTCTATGTGTTGCGGGCATTTAAGCCTACGACCTTTATGGAGTTTACGATTGCTGACGAGCTGGGCTTTTTCGAAGACGCCGGCATCAAAATTGATTATGTAGGCTCGCTGCCGTCGGGCGTGACAGATTATCAGATGATCCAGCAGGGCGAGATTGACGTCTCTTATTCGGGACATCCCGCCGGAGTGGCGCAGGCCCGTCTGGCCGGCATCCAGGTCACCATGATCGCCCCCGGGATGGTGGACAACGAGAATAACCCGCACGTGACATATCTCGTGGATAAAGACAGTGATATCCAGTCGCTTAAGGACATCGCCGGTGCAACAATCGGAATTGCCGGTACCGGCGTCTGCACGGATGGATACCTGAAATATTATGCGCTTGAAAATGGCATTGATCCCGATTCCCTGACGTTCGTCAATATGCCTACGGGTGGACAGCCGGAGCAGTCCGTCCTGCAGGGACTCATTGACGTCACCGATTCACACACGCCGTATGCCGGAATTGCCGAAGCTACAGGTGAATACCGCGTCATCGGCACAACCTGGGATATCTTCCAAAACCCCGCCGCCGGTCTCGGCGCGCGGTGCCTGCCCGACTGGATCATCGAGGATTATCCGCAGGTAGCGCAGGGGTTTGTCGATGCAATGTACAGGGCGCGCCAGTGGTCAAACGCGAATCCCACCGAAGCCAGCAATCTGGTGGCCGCGGTCCTCGGGCTGGATTCAGGCGACGTCAAGGTGCTCGTCCAGGATTCCGATAAGAATATCGAACCCTCATACATCGACCTGTGGTTCCAAATTGCCGAGCAGATCGGGCTCTGGGAGGACGGCGACATCAATCCCTCAGATATTTACACCAATGCCTTTGTTCCCGCGGACGCCCCGGCATCGGATGAAACACTCCATTGGGATGGCACGGTTCACAATGATTACGACGGCTAATCAGTTATATTAATTGTTTGCCGATTCCCGCTAAGTGCGGGAATCGGCAAACTAAAAAGGCAGGTTATGCATTAATGAAAAAAATCCGAAAGAGCGCACATCTGGTATTCAAAAACACCATAGCTATCTTGATCTTTTTGGCACTTTGGGAGATTTGCGCACAGCTGAAGATCATCATAAATCCACTCTTTCTCCCTCCGTTTTCGACCATTCTGAAGACGCTCGCGGAAATCACCGTGAGCGGCGAGCTATGGAAACATGCCTCCATCAGCCTGCGGCGCGCGCTCATAGGCTATGCGTCCGGTGTGGTGGTGGCGGTTCCGCTTGGACTTACGATCGGCTGGTTCAAAAAATTCGGCGATATCCTTAATCCTCTTCTGCAGGTATTCCGCAACCTGCCTGTTCTCGCGCTGCTTCCCGTTTTCATTATGTTTTTCGGCATTGGGGAGTTTTCCAAAATCTTCGTCATTTTTTGGGGCGTTTTATGGAGCATTCTCCTGAATACGATATCGGGCGTTCGCAGCGTGGATCCGCAGCTTGTACGCGCCTCGCGCTCCATGGGAACGGGTTCCGTGAGACTTTTTTCCACCGTTGTCCTTCCGGCATCGCTTCCGCATATTTTCACTGGCATGCGCATCTCGGCAACGACCTCTGTTTTGATCCTCATAGCGGCGGAGATGCTGGGCGCCAGCCGGGGTCTCGGCTACGCGCTGACGTTCTATCAGGCAAATATGAAATTCCCGCAGGTATATTCGTATATTATCGTCATGGCCGTGATCGGCGTCGTGCTGAACTTTGTTTTGGAGCACGTCGAAAAACGCAGCTTCCGCTGGCGCGACGAAGTCGGGACGACAGTCGAGGTGAAAAAATGATGGCAGGCGGCATAACTGTAAAATCAGAGTCGGTTCAGCCGTTTCTGAGCAGGCTGTTCAGCAGGGCGGGACTGCCCGTTGATCACGCCGAGACGATGGCGGAGAACCTCTACGAGGCCGAACTGCGCGGCGTTTATTCCCACGGGCTCTCGCTGGTGAAGGGATACGCAGGCAATATCGCCTCCGGCACCGTCAACCGTAACCCTGATATCAAAACCCTCCGCGAGAGCGCGTCCACGCTGCTGATCGACGGCGATTTCGCTCCGGGTTCGACGCTCGGCGGATACGCCATGAGACGCTGCCTAGAAAAGGCGGCGGAGACAGGCTTCGCCTCTGCGTCGGTGAAACGGGCATGCCACTTTGGCATGGCGGCTTTTTATTCAATGATGGCGCTCGAAAGAGACATGATCGGCATCGCACTGTGTACGAGCGGCGTAAATATGGCGGTCTACGGCGGCAGTACGCGCGTTTTGGGCACAAATCCCATCAGTGTGGCAGTTCCCGCCGGCGAGCGGCTGCCCATCGTTTATGACGGAGCGACGAGTCATGCTGCTTTTGGTAAAATTTTTGCAGCCAGTCGGAATGGGGAAACGATTCCGGAAGGATGGGCGCTGAGCGATGACGGCAAAGCGACGACAAACGCGGCGGAAGCGGTTCGCGGCATGATGATCCCATTCGGCGACTACAAGGGTTCGGGATTGGCCGTAATCGTAAGTGTGCTCAGTGCCGTATTGAGTGGGGCCGACGCGTTCACCGGCTATGCGGCGGGCAAACAGGACAGCGGCGCGGGAGAGGGCATCGGTTTTTTCTTTGCCGCGCTCGATATCGCCAAGCTGCGCGATGTCGGAGTATTCAAAAGGGACATTGACACATTAATTGACGGCCTGAAATCCTCGCGCAAGCGTCCCGGTTTCGGGGACGAAATTTATATGCCCGGTGAGCTCGAATTCAGGCGACGGGAACAAAATCTTAAAAACGGAATCACAATCAGTAAGCAGCTGTTTGAAGAATTGGGGCAGACAGCCGCCGAATTCGGCGTGAACGAAGGCCTGAAACGGGCGTAAGAAACGCAAAAAGGAGGTCATTATGTCCAAGATTGCAAAAAGATTATCGGATCTTATCGGGAATACACCGCTCCTGGAGCTTTCTAATTACAACAGCGAGCAAGGTGTCACCGCCAGACTGATTGCGAAGTTGGAGAGCTTTAACCCACTCTCCTCCGTAAAGGACCGCATTGGTTACGCCCTGATCAAGGACGCGGAGGACAAGGGGAAGATCAATAAGGATACAGTCATCATCGAGCCCACCAGCGGCAATACGGGCATTGCACTGGCATTTGTTGCGGCAGCAAAAAAGTACCGCCTTATTCTGACGATGCCTGAGACAATGAGCATTGAGCGTAGGAACCTGCTGTCGGCTCTGGGGGCGGAAATTGTGCTCACGCCTGGTGCAGAGGGCATGAAGGGGGCCATCGCCAAGGCCACGGAGCTTGCTTCAAAGACGGAGAATTCCTTTATCCCCGGACAGTTCACAAACTCGGCAAATCCCCTGATACACAAGCTTACCACGGCTGTGGAGATCTGGAACGACACGGATGGCCAAGTTGATATCTTCGTAGCCGGCGCGGGGACTGGGGGTACGATCACGGGCGTCGGAGAGGTGCTCAAATCGCGTAAGCCCTCCGTGCAAATCGTGGCTGTCGAACCGGCGGATTCGCCTGTGTTGTCAAAAGGAAAGCCGGGCCCGCACAAGATTCAGGGAATCGGCGCCGGCTTCATACCCGAGGTGCTGGATACCCGAGTCATAGATGAGGTTTTCGCCGTAAAAAATGAGGAGGCTATTGAGACGTCGCGCCTTCTGGCGAGAGCGGAGGGGCTGCTCGTCGGCATATCATCCGGAGCCGCCGCGTTTGCTGCCACACAGATCGCCAAGCGTCCTGAGAACAAGGGAAAGACAATCGTGGTCATTCTTCCCGACACGGGAGAGCGTTACCTGTCAACGGAGCTTTTCTCAAAATAACACGTTAAATTGTGTTCAAAGGGGTGTTTTCATGAAAAACAGGATCATCGGCGGGATCGGACAAATCATCGTCGGCGCGCTGGTCGCCGTCGGGCCGCAGACGATTTTCAAAATCTGCGACCAGAGCCATCACAGTACGCCCAGCACCTGTTTCTGGACGGGGCAGGCACTGATTGCCGTTGGCATTGCGTTCGCGCTGCTGGGTGTATGTTACCTATTTTTCAGCGATACGCACTTGCGCACGGGACTGAGCTTAGCATCATGTGTGACAGTCGTTCTGGTCATTTTGATCACCAATGTGTTTCCCGGCATGGACGAGGACTCGATGATGTCCTGCCGCGTCACCACCCTGCCGACATTGAATTTTATCAGCATAGTGTCTTTGGCGCTCGGGGCGGTCAATACTGGTTACCTGATCCGAAAAAAGGCCGTGTCATACGAAAGTGAGGCAGACGGAAATGCACGCCATGACAACACTCAGATTATCCGTTAAAAACATCAGACGCCGTGTGTTCCGAACTTTGGGTCTCTCGTCTCTTGTGGCACTGCTGGCCTTTGTTTTGATCGGAGGCTCGCTTTTGGGGGCAAGCCTGCGCAGTGGAGTGAGCAGCGTGTCGGCTCGTTTCGGTGCGGATGCGATGTTTGTCCCCAGTGGCTCCCAGGAAAATTACGAAGGAGCGCTGCTGCGCGGAGAGCCCAGTTCATTTTATCTGGACGGTGAGCTGGCCGCGCGTCTCATGTCCGTCGAGGGCATCACAAAGGCTTCGCCGCAGCTGTTTATCGCCTCCTTTGACTCTCCGCACTGCTCCGCATAC
>Ga0316604_10002186_pt1 | contig 15420 bp, 11 predicted proteins | sample OWC_soil_day20_C_FD_207650 | JGI IMG/M metagenome (GOLD analysis project Ga0316604, IMG submission 207650) | Wetland soil microbial communities from Old Woman Creek delta, Ohio, United States - OWC_soil_day20_CT | ecosystem: Environmental > Terrestrial > Soil > Wetlands | place: USA: Ohio... | reverse complement strand
CCCGGACAATCTTTCGGCGCAAACGGTTTAGTTCATCATCCAATGCACACGGAAGATATTATTGCAGTCACAGATACAGAATTATTGGTACTATCCAGCTTGGCTTTCCCAAAATTCCTCCACTCTTATCCCGAAATTGCAAATAAAATAATACAAAACCAAAAGAAGAAGTTGACAATAAAGCTAGATACAAAAAACGTTAAATAACTAATTTTATCTAATCACTTCTCTTTAGCCAATCACAAATAAAATTACCGCTACGCTTGATACGAGGAATAGTACAAGTCGTAGCGGTAATTTACTAATATCAAGTAACAGTAGCCTGTTAGACTGACTCATAATCAGCCCTCGTCTATAAGTAAAATCCTTGCTCCACTCATGTATTAAAAAACAAAATTAACTTCACCTAAACGCTGTGCTATCTCACTAATGATCTTTTTCTCTTCCTCTTCATTCTTTGCTTCAAAAGTAACGGAAAGTCGAATATATGCTCCTGCGTCATCCCATGGAACTGTCGAAATTAGTTTTTCCCGAATTAAAAAATCCGAAAAATCCGCTGCTGATACAAAACATCTTCCATCTTTAGTACGTTGGGGAATGGCAACATACAGGTAAAATGATGCTTTAGGCTTGCTGACTGAAAAACCAATACGTTTTAATGCATTTACTAATAATGTATGTCGGCGGGAATATTTCAAAGCGGTTTTTTCCGTTATTTCAGGATGCTGCAAACAATAAACACCTGCCTTTTGGATTGCAGCGAACTGACCGGAGTCATTATCATCCTTAATCGTTGCAAAACCTTTAATCACGAGTGGATTGCCACATACAAAAGCCAGTCGCCATCCAGTCATATTGAACGCCTTGGATAAGGAATGAATTTCAATTCCCACATCTTTAGCACCTTCCACAGACAAAAAGCTAAGCGGGCGCTCTCCTTCAAAAGTAAGTGCTGCATAGGCAGCATCGGATACAACAATAATCTTGTTTGCTTTAGCAAACTGTACGACTTTTTCAAAGAACTCTTTAGTCGCTGTAGCTCCGGTTGGATTGTTCGGATAGTTAATATAGAGCAATTTCGCTTTATGGCGTTGTTCTAAGGTCAAGGAATCTAAATCAGGCAAATAATTGTTTTCAGCTAAGAGTGGTAAATTGACCACCTCTCCCCCTAAGCCTTTCGTCATCGTTCCCATAACAGGATATCCAGGCACCGTCATAATCGTAATATCACCAGGATTAATAAAAGCTAGCGGCAAAAGTGCCAAAATCGACTTGGAACCAATTCCATGATTCACTTCATTAGCTGAATTAAGACCATGCACTTGATAAACATTCTCCATATACTGAACAGCAGCATCCTTAAATTCTTGGATGCCATTATCAGTATACCCTCTATTTTCTCTCAACTTAGCTTGATTGTATAGGACTTCTACAACGTCATCCTCTGCCATCCAATCTGGTTCACCCACTCCAAGATCAATCAATCTCACATTAGGATTATTTTTACACGCCTCTCTTTTGGCTCGTTTTATTTTTTCAAATTTGTATAGCACTGTATCGTTCCCGAAATTATTTCCACCGATTCGCTCCGCGAATAATTGCTGAATAAAATGCTCCATCATACTCAATCCCTTCCTTTTATTTAATTGATTAACTCCTGTGTCATTTACTTCATTTCCTATAGATGTCTACTATTTGTATTATACAAATATCATACCAAACATCTCTAATGCATTCCTTTGACTATTAATACTTGGCTTTTTCTAAAGCGGTTACAAGTAATTCTACCGCCCCCATGACTTCGCGAACATGACCACGCGGCAGGTTCGATATGATATCTTTATAATAATTTTCAATGCTTTTCTGCAATTGCAGCGCAATCTCTTTACCTTTCTCCGTAAGAACAGCCTCTACAACTCGTTTATCAGATACCCCTCTTTTACGAAGGATAAGATCATCCCGAACTAAATTGTTCATAATTCTAGTAATTGTACTAATTTCAAGGTGCATTTTTTTACTAATTTCATTAATGGAAAGACTCTGGTGTTTATATATTTCTAGTAATATATAACATTGAGAGCTGGTAAAACCAGATATTTTAATCTGTTCTCTCTCCAAAATTTGAAACGTTCGTACCGTCTTTTGCAGCAACTCACCTATGTCTTCTACACAACGATTGTATTTTTCTTCTTCACTAACTATATCTTTTCACTCCTATCGTCTTATAGTTATTTGTATCATACAAATAACTATTTGTCAATTCCAGGATACTGTTCACAGGCTGGAATTATCGTTATTTTTAAATAGTTGCACTAACAGCGAAGTTCATCATTAGTTTTTACACTAACTTGAACCCCGCTGTCTCTTTTGAACTTACATTATTTATTTTTAGATACACTTCATTTATTTTTTTCTATTCTCGCCGCTACTCTATGCCACAAGTGTTTCTCTAGGAAACTTCCCTCTATATTTTCTTCCAGGTCCAGAAACATTTTATATGGAACAGAAAATGACAGCATGTCAGCTTCGACCATGGGGCGCACTGTAATATCAGTCAAACCCACTACACCTCTTGGATTTTCCTTCTGTGCTTCGGCGTAGGGTACAAGAAAAATAGACTGACACCCTGAGCTAAAAGGTATCATCACATTTTCAATTCCCGGTCTATAGTAGTTTGCAAGTACCGTAAGTGCCGATAGCTGATCTGTATTCACATAAAATATAATTAACTCAGGTACTTCCTCCGTTACCTCAACTTGTGACAAAGGCTTAAAGATGACATACTGATAGGGAATATCAGTTATTGGTAAGCACTCAACGAAATTTCCCCCTAGCTCTGGATCTTTTAAATATCCTTCTCCCTCAAATAGTCCACTTTTACCAACTGACAAAAAATATTCAATCCCATCTGGATAATTAGGAAATTGACCAAATCCTAATCCTGCTTTGCCCCCACGACATTCTGTAGTTTTACGTTCAAAAACAGATGTTTTTCCTTTGGCTGCTGCAATCAATAACGGAATGGTACAGCTCCACTGCCCTTCTTTACTTTGAAGCGCCCCTTCTGGTTTTTCATTACTTAGTAAAACAGCTACTGGTTCATAACGCAAACTCAATTCTTTCACTAAACGACTCTCCATGTTCTTTACCTCACTTTATTTTATATTTCTATAATGAAATTCTAAAAGTAGTACTGTCCTCTACTAGAATATCTATATAAGTGTGATTTTAAACAGTCTTTATGTCCTTTCAGTAAACTGCGTTTCTAATGAGCAGGAATGATTCCCATGATAATCAATTTAGTTGTCACAGCAACTAAATTGATAAAAAATAACTACGTGAGATTATCATATATTTGATTTAACAGTTTTTTCATTTCTAGGACTTTATGTTTTTCGATTCCTATTGCTGCCGTCTCTAGTAATTGCATAACTTTAGGAATTAATTCCTTCTTTAATGCCCAGCCACGATCCGTCAAAAAGATTTGATAAGCTCTTTTATCGATTGGATGAAGCTTTCGTACAATCAATTCTTTCATTTGCAACTTTTCAAGAATACGGTTAGTATTTGGCTTATCTTTAAAGATACGATCTGCCAACTCTTTAGGGGTAACACCTTCTTGTTCCCATAAACAGTTGAGAACAGCCCATTGCTCTGGCGTAACATCATATTCTTTGAATCGTTGAAATAATTCATTCTTAAGTTTTGTATTCGTCTTATTTAGAATAAATCCCAATGAATCATCTAATTTAAAATCCAATTTACATCACCACTTTAGTTGTCTTGACAACTTTATTATACTCACAGAAGAATAATAGGTCAATAGGTAATTTCCAGGAAATATATCAGAATTGATAGTATAAAATTAAATCTATGCCCATTCGCAAATGATTAAAATTTCTGTAATATTTACAAAGAACGATAAAGGATAAATCAATTGCAATGTATAAGTAGAAGTTGGAAAAAGGATTGCTTCTTGATAAAACAATCACAATGTATTGCAACGTAAATAATGAAGGGAGGTTGCGTATACCTGTTGGGAATACGCTCAGAAATGATGAGACTACTCATTACTGGAGAAAGGATACAAGTACCGGATAGTATGCTGTCATCACAGTTAGAAGTCGAGGTGCAGTTGCAATCCCAACAATTGATTGATATCGCTTGTTTTGGACTAGATGACCAACGAAAACTATCGGATGATCGTTACATGATTTTTTATAACCAAACAAAATCCCCAGGAAACGAAATTTGTTTGCAAGGAACGAATAATCAGGCAGTAAGCTTTGTAATCAACCTAGCCAAAATGGCGCCTACAGTGCACAATTTGGTATTTACGGCGACGATTGATGGCGAAGGGACAATGTCAGAAATATTACCGAGCTATATTCGCTTTAAAACCCAGGGACAAATACTCTTTTCCTATGAGTTTACCGGTAATGATTTTAAAAATGAAAAGACAATTATCCTATCTGAAATCTATTATAAAAATATGTGGCGAATTAATGCCGTAGGAAAAGGCTTTAACGGTGGATTAGGAGTTCTCCTCGAGCACTTTGGCGGAGAAGTTTCTGCAGACTCGGTATCCAATCAAGATGATTCTGTAAAGAAAATCGAGTTAGAGAAAAAGTTAGAAAAACAAGCACCTCGGTTGTTAAATTTAGCAAAAAAAGCAAAAATATCCTTACAAAAAGTTGGATTGCAAAATCATGATGCAAAGGTTGCGCTGTGCTTGGATATTTCAGGTTCGATGAGCAGCCTATATAAGAAGGGCAAGATTCAGGAATTCGCCGAGCGAATTCTCGCGCTGGCAACGCGCTTTGATGATGATGGAGCAATTGATATTTTTTTGTTTGGCCAGAATGCACATAATGTCGGCGAATTGACAGTTGATAATTTTAGTGGATTTGTCGATCGGATGAATAAGAAATACCCATTGGAGGGGGGAACTTATTATAGCAAAGGCATGAAGCTGATTCGTGAACACTACTTCAAAGAAGCACCATCTCGCAAGACACCCTTTCCCCAAGCCTTGCCAGTGTATGTTATGTTTATTACAGATGGAGCGACTAGTGATGAAAATAAAACTCGTGCGCAAATAAAGGATTCCTCTTATGAGCCGATTTTTTGGCAGTTTATGGCCATCGGGAAATCCAAGAAAGATCGTAAGAAGCGGAAAGAACTTGATAGATCCCAATTATTAGTTCGTACGAGCTTTACTTTTCTAGAAGAATTAGACGAGATGGAAGGACGATTCATCGATAATGCGAATTTTTTCAGTGTCGAAGATCCAGCGCAGATCGCAGATGATGAACTATACGATTTACTCTTAGAAGAATATCCTGAATGGGTGAAAAAGGCTGTCCAGAACAAAGTCTTGGTCAAATAAGTAGTTTGTTCAGATTGATAAGATTTGCGATAGTTTTAAAGAAGTGACACCCTATCATGATAGGGTGTCACTTCCTGCTTTCTGGAGTTCTTATAATTAAGATAATGCTAGAACATCATATTTCTTCCTTTAGAGCCAGTTCTTCAATTAAGCAGCTCTCTTAGTATTTTTTATCAAGTAGAAGTATTTTGAGGCACTTATTCTTTAAAGATAAGAGCTTTAACAAAAATACTAAAACCACCCAGAATAAAAGTAGTAATCACCAACTGGTTTACAACTTTTTCATCTATTTTTTTATCAATTTTACTGCCCACAAGCACTCCCAGTACTGCTGCAGGTATTGATATGGCAAAGATTTGAAAAACGATTGGTTGAAATACTCCTGTTGCTGCATAGACAAAAAAACGAAATACATTCTCAAAGAGAAATACAAAGCATACATTGCTGCGAAATTCGTTTCGATCTATAGCAGTTCGTTCAAAATAGGTTAAAAATAACATATTAATACCAAACAAACCTGCCATGAAACCAGAGGAAATGGATATGATGATCTTTAGAACTCTGTTCGATTTGATTGTTTTACTGCGATCTCTAATGGCCATTTCTATGCCCAACCCAATAATAAATACACCGAGAAATACTTTAATGATCCATGGAGACCCCATTTTTAAAAACAACGTCCCCGGAATGACCCCCAACATAATGAGAATGACAACAGGCATGGTTTTCTTTATGGAAAAAGCTTTGCGGTTTTTCCATACAATCCAAGCATTAATCGGTGTATCCAGTAAAAGGTTCGCGGGTGTAATGACCTTATTGTCTAATTGCATTGCCATTAGCGGATTGGATAATAGAGGGTTTCCAAAACCAACTAGTCCCTTGATAATAAAAGACATAAATTGTACTATAAAGATATAAATAGCTAGTGTAATAGACATCATGTAAGGTTCTTCCTTTGCATTAATATAATAACTATCGATCTCCAGAAAAGAGTTCTTTAAGATAATGAATGGACCGTATTGCTGTCGTTCCACCACCAGGGGTTGATTAATTTTTGAACATTTCCAATGCACCATCATTTTGTCAGTAACGATAAGCGCTTTATTTCCAGATTCCTTCAAATAAAAACCAGATTTCTCTGATGCCTCATTCCCCGAAATAATAGTTCCTGGAATTAAAAATACATTCGACATAATCATCATTCTTTTTCGCACATGCTTTTTGTATGTTTTGATAATATTATGGTTATATTAAGATGTTAATTTATTATTTTATAGTTACATTCTAGTATATTTAAAGAGTAATTTCAATATTAACATTATAAATTTTCAGTAATTAATATTTCTTAATAAGAGCTTACTTTGTACATTTTGACACATCCCACCGAGTCCCATCTTTTCTTCTCGGAAAATCCGAGGATCCATGGTTTTAGTGCTAATACATCTTTCTCAAGCTCGACTCCCGGAGCAATTTCAATTAAAACCATACCATCAGGAGTTAGACGAAATACTGCCCGCTCAGTAATAATAAGTGAAGTATTATAAGTCGAATGGTTCTTGTAATTAGACTTTTTAAGATGCTTAAAAGTCAGCTAATTTATTTTTCCAGTTTCTAAACACTCTTGCGATTTGGTGTTTTTACACTGTAAGAGTCGTCGTAAAAATCGTTTTTTTCGAATCTAATAGCAACGAATTTTGTCTTCTATTTTTACTCAAAAACTAAGAGACCAGTTCCAATGAACCAGTCTCTTAGTTTAAAGTGTTAAAAAGTTTTCATGTCCCGAAATCAGAATCGGTCAACTATTATCAATATCCAGCACTTTCTCCTACAACGACTACCGTTATATCTGTCACCATCGGTTTTTTTCTCATTACCGAGTATACTCTGCAAATTCTAGTTTTAGCTTGACAGTTCATACAGGAACCTGTTCTCGTACAGGGATTTGGCATGTCAAGCCTTTTATTGTTCATGGGTGCAGCGATACTTTCCAATCTTTCAAAAGCAGCTTTTTCATCTCTGCATATTTTATCGGTGCTAACGACTATCACTACTTTTTTAGGACCAAAAGTCATTGCACTTACCCGATTTCCCATTCCGTCTATATTGACTAGCAAACCATCTAAGGTAATTGCATTGCTGCTGCATAAGAATAAGTCACTTACCAATTCTTCTCGTGCAGTAGCGATCTTCTCTTCCATAGTCAGACCTGCTGCACCGTGGTCAATCACCTTTCCGCCAGCAGCCTTCACTTGATCTTGAATTGCCATGCTGCCGATTGTCATTGATCCACCAAACCCTACTGTAGTTCCCGGTTTTACATGCTCCATAATAAAAGCCGCTGCCTCTTTTGTCGTTGCAAAATATACGGCGTCAAATTCATTTTTTATTAAAGCATCCACCGCCTTTTTCCCGATTGCTTCATTATGCCAATTTTTTACTGCCAATTCCAATTCCCCCTAAAATAGTTATTGCTGAGTGATTTTTTTCTTTAAACTATACTCTTACATTTATAATAATAGATACTAAAGTTTAAATCAGCAAGTAGGCACTTAATTGTTTTATAGTATCCAATTTTATACTAAAGTATCATTTCCAATACATTCAACAATGGCACATATTTCTCCCTAATCGGTTGCATATTTTTACTTCCCACCACATTGTGTAAAGCTGCTATGAAAGCGAAAAAGGCTTTACGAAAAACTCGTAAAGCCTTTTCTTTAGAAAGCTGTAATTATCTAATGCTCTTTAAGATCCTTACTACGCAGATTTACCATTATTGTCCTTGATGACCTTAATGATGATTTGCCCTTTGTACGTGCCCGGTTCTATTTTGGTTTCCTGCCCGTCGACTGTCATGATCAGAGAAGAACCTGTTGAAGCCTTTACCGTTGCTCCAGCTTCAATCGTTAAATTGCCCAGGTAGGAGTCATGATTTACAATCCATGCGGAATCCTTGTCAAAGCTAGCGGAATTTTTCCAGTTAGCTTTCGCTTTGTAATAGTTACCGTTAAAACTCGATTTATCACCAGCAATGTCAGTATAGGAGAGGCCCTCTACTTCCCACAGTCCGTTATAACCGTCGGCAAAGGAACCGGTGAAAGTCGAATTAGTAAAGTGGACTGCAAGTGAGGAACTTCTGTCGGCACTTCGTCCTTCAACAGCACGGGCTATATCTCCTTCATTCCAAATGATGCCCTTTGCATTCGATTGATTGAATTTGAGTACGGGAGCCGATCCCGCTTCTGACGCCACAAGGTAGTTATAGTTTTCATCGTTGGTATTCTTAAACGTACTGTTATTCAGTTCAAGATTCACTCCGGCGGATTCAAACTCAAATACCGAGCTTGTCAAGCCACCAAAAGAACTGCCTACGGTAAGATAAGGAATGTGGGAAAAGTCGGTGTCACCGGAATATTGTCCAGCAGAGTAATTGTAGAATGTATTATCCAACACACTGTTTCTAAGCAAGGTGTTTTCCGCATAGGATTTACCTGCCGTCTTACTGAGGGCAGTAAGAAGTATTTTTACTTTGTCTTTGGATATCCCATAATTTTTGCAGAGCTGACCAATCGTCATTGTGGGATCGCTCATCATATAGTGACTAAGAGCTGTACCACCACTGGCTATTCTCCACGTTTCCACAGCTTTATATGCATTTTCGCCTGTTACATAACCCGCGATATCCTTATCGGCAATGAAAGAGACGTTATTAAATACAGAAGTGGAATTAGGTGTGATGCCGCCCCGATTTCTAAATGCCATCTGACCTGTTGCCAAGCTGTCATCCATACGCAAAGTACCGCCGGAGGCCGCTACCAGTCCAGCATCCATTTTAGAGATGAAGGAGGAGTCTTTGGTTGTGATAACACCGCCGCCGATGACATAAATGCCGGCTGAGCGGTTGCCGTAAACTGTTGAGTGGAAGTTCTTAGCTTCTACAACACCGTTGCCGAAATCATTTGCCAAAGCCGAACCCTGTCCCACGGCATAGCTTCCCGGTATACCAGTGGTGGCTTTAACATCCTCCAGGTAAGCATAACCACCGTATACAACATCAGCTACATGATTATTCCAGCCTTCAAGGTTAAAGTCCGTGTGGTACACATAGACTTTGGACGTATCGGACTTAGCGTCCCCAGTACCGGCATTGCTTCCAGCCCCGCCTGCAAGAACACCATTGGCACCATCGCCATTCCCATAGATGGTGCTTCGTTCACCATTCATGTTGCCGACCGTAACAACACCGCCATTGGTTGCATAAAGCACAGCGTTCATGCCCCACTCCATGACCACTTCCATATTATAAGCGTTAAGACCTGACTCATAGGACATTTTAGCCCAGTTTCCCGTTGAAGTAGAAGAAACATGTAGGTGGTCAACCTTGATGGTGCCATAGTCGTCCGCCCATAACGCACTGCGTTCCTGGTTCACTCCAGCACCCACTTTATCTCCGCTTTTCGCGGTGTCGGCTTCCAGCTTCTGATAAACTTGGTCATCACCACTTCCTTTTGCTTTCACAATGGCGTTAGCAAAGGAAAGATAAGCAGGATTCAAGGATGTACGGGCGCTAAGACCGTTGAGGTTACCATTGTTACTGGCAATAGTAACTGTACCATAGGTGTATGAAATGCGATATGGTGAATAATAGATCACATCGATATCGCCGTCATTATCCGTGTCCTTGTACTCTACGTATTGGTAAAAAAGATTTGGATTTGCGTTCGGCAGGGCGGTTGCTGTATTGTTTGGTCCATACAGCTCTGCCCCTGTGGAAACGTCATATGCCACGATGTCTTTATCCAGTGTAACCTTGTTGCCATTGACATAGTATCCTTCCGTAAAGTTGAGAAGATTTTTCACCCCGCTATAGGAGTTGCTGCTTGCAATTGCTTGATTCAATTTACTGGCATCTTCTTTTGTCAGAACCCGGAAGGTTTTATTGAGACTGTCGCTGCTGACTATATTTTGAAATGGATCAGCAATAACAATCTTCTGTTCAGCTACCGTATAATCATCACCGCTAAAAATAATCGCAGCTGCGTCATTTCCCTGATTCTCTCTCTTAGTAAAAGTACCACTGGCGATGGCAAGGATATCATTTATTGTTATTTGATTCTCTTTGTCGGCCGTCCCAATATTGAGATAGGTTCCACCGGCAATTGCCGCTTTTTTTTCGTTTTCTATCGCAACGGAAACCACTTCCGTGTTGTTTGTTACAACGTCTTTGCTGCCTGCCGACTTCTGCGTCGTACCAGCAGGAAGGTAAAGCACAGCGTTACCACTGCTCATGAAGGCTCCATCTTTTATCTCCACTTTTGGGTTGGCAAAAGAAATAATAGTTGCCGTATTAAGGTCATAGAAAGCCCATTCCTCCACTTTTTCAACGGTATCTGGCACATAGACTGCTGCAATTTCATTGTGGTGACCGAATGCCTGAGATGCGATCGCTGTAACCTTGGCACCACCAAGTACACTTGGCACGATAATCCTATGATTGCTCTTGCCAGCGTAAGAAGTAATCGTACTGGTTGTAGTATCACCTGAGGTAACCATCTTAAATGTCCAATCCCCCTCAGTGGCAGAGACTGAAGTAGTTGACGCGGGCATTCCTCCACCAGGTGGTAATCCTGGCGGTGGTTCTGGCATCCCTTCAGCCAGAACATGTAAGGATAATCCCATTGTAAACAGGGAGAACAATAGACCGAACGTAAAACAAATATATCGTTTTTTCAAGTGAAACACATCCTTTCATTCTTGTATTAGGTACAAAGGGTATTTCTTCGCACAAACAATGCCAATATCAAACCGATAACAGACAGAATCAGAAAAATCATGAAATTCTGCTGGGTTCCAAAGGCAATCGACTGAGCGATTACATCTGTCGTCATATTGGAAAACCCTTGGGAATATTTTACACTGTTCATCGTTAAAATACTTGAGGCAAGTGCAGTTCCCACAGCACCGGCCACTTGCTGCAATGTACCCATAATGGCAGCTCCATCTGCATAGTATTGCTGGGGAAGCTGATTGAGACTATTGGTTTGCGCCGGCATTGCCAGCATAGAAGCGCCAAACATGAAAACGGTATAGATAATGGTTAATTCGACAAAGGTAATCGACACAAATGAAAAAAGAAGCAGGGTAATACTAAGCAGCAAGAACCCTGTAGAAAGTAAAAGTCTAGGACCATGTGTATCGTAAAACTTGCCGGTAACCGGAGACATGATTCCATTTACGACCGCACCGGGCAGCATTGCCAAAGCTGCTGCGATGCTGGAATATCCTAATGATTCTTGTATATACAATGGCAGCACAAAGCCTGCCGCTAAGACACTCATCATACTGATCATGACAATACATGCGCCTATGGTAAACATGGAATTGGAAAATACACGCACCTGGATCAACGGCTTAGCCAATCGCAGCTGCCTGTACGCAAATGCAGCCAGACTAAGCCCTCCCATCATAATATAGCCAAATACGGCAGGACTGCTCCAGCCTAAGTCAGCTGATATACTCACTCCATAGACAATACCCACAAAAGCAATGGTGGACAAAAGAACAGATAGATAATCAACTGCTATTCTCTCTTTCGAATGAATGTCAGGAATATAGTTGCTGCCCATAATAAAGGAGACCACAAGTATTGGCAGCATACTGATAAAAATCCAGTGCCAGTTTATCCATTCAATAACGAACCCGCCAAAAGTAGGACCCAATGCAGGTGCAAAACTAGTGACAAGTCCAACGATTCCCATACATTTGCCTCGCTTAGCAATCGGAATTTTTTCTAAAATGATGTTCATCATTAACGGGAAGGAAATACTGGTTCCTATTGCCTGAACAATTCTTCCGAGGAACAACATTTCAAAATTCAGTGTAAAGGCGCAAAGAAGTGTTCCAAACGTAAAAATGGTGACAGCTGCCTGAAATAATGCTTTTGTCCGAAAATGCTTCACAAATAGTGGAGAAAGCGGCAGCAGGATGGATAACGTTAGCAGATACCCTGTGGTTAGCCATTGAATGACAACTGCTGATACGCCAAATTCATTCATTAACAAAGCATAGGCAATATTTAATGCTGTTTCTGAGAGAATGCCAATAAAGGTAACAATCGCAATGGATACAACAGCGATCATTGTATTACGTTCAGACATATGAGATTGTGTTGGCATTTCAATATCTTTACTTTTACAATTCATCATTTTTTCTAGATACCTCTTTCATAGACTGATAGATGAATTCTACAGTCTCTATCATTGACAGATATTTTCCTTGCTCCATTTCTGAAAAATATTCCGCCAGCTTTGCATGATAATCTAAAACATACTTTTGTACACATTCTTTACCAAAGGAGGTAGGTTCCACCAATACAATTCTTTTATCATCATCAGCCATTGTTTTTTTCACCGTTCCTATATCAACCAGTTCGTTTATCAGCTTTGTAATACTAGGCTTGGTAATCTGCATAGCTGTACTTACATCGGTGACCCGAACGCTCCCGTTTTGATTGTACTTTTTATAAATCACCTCAAGTACACGAATATGACTAGGTTTAATATCCTTAGGTAGTTCTGGCATACACTCTAATGCTTTTTTCGCAAGCCACAACGCCTCTAATATTGGAATGACCATATCATCCTTAACCATGCTATCCCTCTTTTCCTAATACTATAATAGTTACTTATAGTAACTATTATATATAACTAAATGCAATTTATCAAGTACTTATTGCGATATCGGTCTTTGTGGTTCATACATCTTATTATTTTTCTTCAAAAAAATAAGCAACCTCCCATCCAGTAAAGGACAGAAAGTTACCTCTTTTGAATGCGAGCCTGACCGCTTGGACGCATTAGTCATACTCTAAACTACAAATGCATCTATTAACTTACGAATTAATAAGGCTTGAGTCTATTCCGGTGAATTAGAATGGGAAACAACCGTTTTCTTCTGAATGAACAGTGCTATGATGCCACCGCATAAGCACAAGAATGCGATAGTATGAAAAACGTCCTGAAACGACAGAATTGTCGCTTGCTTAGCCACCATTTTACTTAAGATTGCTTTTAGCATGACATATTGCTGAGGCAATAGTCCTTGTCCCGTTAGCCATCCATGAGTGGCTTCAGATAACATCGTACTATCCATGCCTTGATTTCCCCATAATCCACGTAACAAATTAAATAATTCTTGCGAGGAATGAGTCGCCGCATTTAAATATTCTTTCAATATTGCGGTATGATATATTTCCCGGCGAGTCAGCAGCGTCTCTGCGAAGACCACACCGATACTGCCACCAATAATCTTCGCCAGATTAAATATCCCAGAACCAACCCCGATTTTGTCTCTCGGCAGCGATCCAATGGCACAGTTACTCAACGGTGACATGGTAAAACCAAGCCCCATGCCAAACAATGTAAGCCTAAAAAAGAAATCATGTGCCGAATAATCAGGACTAATTGTATCAAGGGAATATAACGCACCGGAAATCATTAGGATTCCGACGAAAGCTGGGAGACGAGAGCCAAAACGGTCAGCTAACCGTCCTCCAATCGGAGCAAAAATTACCATGGTTGCCGTCATCGGAAGCATTACTAATCCTGCAGTTGTAGAACTATAATCCAGAATCGACTTCAGAAAAAACGGCATTAAAAACATGCCACCATAAAATGCCACAAAGGAAATAAAGCCTACCACATTAGCAATAGTAAAATTGATATTTCGGAATAAATCAACTTCAATCATCGGATTTGCGACTTTTAGTTCAAAAGCAACAAATAAAACAACAGAAGCAAAACTCAAGTAAAACAACAGCACGATATAAAGAGAATCCCATCCTTCTTTTTGTCCCTGATTTAGAGCAATCAATAGTGAGCTGATGCTGCTAATTAAGAGAGCTGCGCCAAAATAATCAATTTTTGTTGCCAAGTTACGCTTTGATTTCGGTATAACGGCAAAGGCATAACCGATACTAATGATACAAAAAGGTATAACCGAAAAAAAGATGGATCGCCAATCAAAGTTCTCGATTAAATACCCACCAATTGTCGGCCCCATCGCACTCCCTGCAGCAGCCATTGCACTCCATATCCCCAAAGCAGCTCCCCGCTCATGGGCATCGAAAGTCGCTGCAACGATCGCCATGGCATTAGGCAGCAGCATTCCCGCTCCCACGCCCTGTACAATACGAAAAAAGAGCATACCCACTGAATTGGTCGCAATGCCACAAAAGAAAGAAGCAATCGTGAATATAATAAGTCCAATAATATAGACCTTTTTTGCCCCAAACTGATCTCCTAACTTACCAGTTAAAGGAAGTGTTGAACCATAAGGCAGCATATATGCTAATGAAACCCATACAACAGAATCCATGTTAAAATTCAACGCCGCCATTATGTTCGGCAGCGCAATGTTCACACAGCTACTCACATAAGCGCTCAATATGGTTCCCAAGCAAACTGCACATAAAATAGCATATTTCTTAAACATCGAGCAACTACCTTCCTTTTTGAAAAAACAATAACGCATCTGCATAAAGAAGACCTAATTTGCATTTAGAGCTTAACCGTATAAGAGCACTTTTGTTTACTTTGTACTAATGCTTATTATCGCAGACATCCCCGGTTTAAGAATATAATCGGATTCGTCAGCTTGTATTTTAATAGGCAGCCGCTGAGTGACTTTTGTGAAATTACTGGAACTATTTTCTGTTGATAATAGGGCAAATTGAGATCCAGTTGCTGAACCAACCTCTATCACATGACCGATAAACTTCTTGCCAGGAAAAGCGTCTATCGTAAATTCTACTGGTTGATCGACTTTGATTCGACCAATATAGGTTTCTTCTATGTTAGCATTAATCCATACATCTGCAAGGTTCGTTATGCTAAAGAGTTGCTGTCCAGCAGAAATAACTTCACCATCTTCTACAGATTTTAAAGCCACAACTCCCGAGACAGGTGCCTTTACCGTTGCATTTGCCAATTGAATTTCAAGATTGGTTAGTGCCGCCTGAGCCTGACGGACTT
>Ga0316604_10002184_pt1 | contig 15428 bp, 23 predicted proteins | sample OWC_soil_day20_C_FD_207650 | JGI IMG/M metagenome (GOLD analysis project Ga0316604, IMG submission 207650) | Wetland soil microbial communities from Old Woman Creek delta, Ohio, United States - OWC_soil_day20_CT | ecosystem: Environmental > Terrestrial > Soil > Wetlands | place: USA: Ohio... | reverse complement strand
TACCCCCATCCTATCGAACAAAGGCAAGGGTTTCTCTTTTTTCTTCTTTCGCTTATATATCATAAGATTGAATTAAAATTTGTGGAATAAGCAGGGTTCGAACCTGCACAAGTATCGTCTATTTTCGCCATTTCATTTTCTCAAGCCTTGGTTATCCGCTCTCATCGAACCTACTTTCAACTACTAATAGCCCGGTCTTGGTGACATCCTGCCATATGCGCATCTTTAGCATTCCGTTCACTGAGCTTTCATACCGTACACTCCATTATTCCATTATGCCTACGCCAATAAATAATGGCGTAGGACTTTATTATTATTGTTCAATAATCACGATATCGGGTGCAATAACCTTGATTGCCTCCAATTGATCATCAATGACACTATTCTTGTATTCTTCGATTGCTTCGTTAGCACCAGCAGAAACAAGAGATAGAGAAACGTCCCGCCCGTCTACATCAGCGTAGATCTCAACCTCTATTTCTTCATTTGCAAAGCCCTTGAATAAAGGGATGAATAGTTTGAAAGATTTCGGCAAATTGGAATCAACCACTTGAGAATAGTTATCTACCTTACTGCCATTTTCTTCTTTGCTTCGTTCTATGTCCTGATTAACCTTTGCTTTGAAATTTTTCAAGACGGATACAAGCTGCATATTTTGGGATTTGTCAGTAAAGAATGCCCGGTGCATCTTGATGAATAGCGAAAGCTTGTTTGGTTCCCAAGTCTTATCGATATTGATGCCGAACTCTTTCATCTCCTTTGAAAGCTCAAGTTTACCTGATATACTTGCTTGATAGTAATTGGTTTCATCAATTGTCAAGGTAATAATCATATTATCCCTGTTTACTTTGATATTAGCTGATTTCTGATTGATAAGCCCAATTCTCTTTTCCAACCATTTTAAGGGAGAGTCAATTATTCCGCTAATAGCCACACATATAGGTTCTTTCGGGTCTAAAGCGACCGGGGCTTTGCCCTCTCTCAATACAACTTCGATAGGTGTACCGTTATAATCCTTCGGTACCACTACATTTAATTTGTTTTCACTCATGATTCTGTTCCCGTTTTATGGTTAATATTAAAAATTGTCTTTTGCATTTCCTGTGGCATAATTGGGCGTGAATAAACAAGCTCGCCAAGTTTATTATAGTACCCTACCATTTTTTCTTCATGATAAAGGATTTTGGCGCATTCCTGATCTTCTACATATTCAGAACCTTTCTTGATATTTTCAAGAAGAGTCTGCTTTATTACATTCAGAGGTTTAAGCTGCTCCTTATACTCATCCATCACGTCTTTCTTTTCTATCTCAATGTCATTGATTGAAATAGACGTTTCAGCGAGAGATTCTTTTTTCTGTGCTAACTCATCGGGAGTGAATCGGTGAGTATAACCGATTTCCTCAATTGCATCGGCATTGTCCTGTAAAAATTGCCATCTGTCCTTTTCTTGGACTTCCTGACCTAAAAAATTGTCCATAAGTTAAATCTTTAAATAAATTCTTTATTGTATTCAATCACTTGCTTGACATGAAGCAAAAATTCCCTTTCATCTGCTGACGGTAGATAAATGCTTGCTACTGCAGAACTCCAATTTCTAAATCTCGTTATTGATAAAGCCATCTCTTCCGTGTCAAGGTCTTTAGAACTTCTGAGGTATGTTACTTCCTTACCCTGCTTGTTTACCCTTGTGCGCTCGTAGATGACTTTGTTGCACGTTCGTTTGTAGAAATCAACTTTTACCTCATCAATAGAACAGCCATATTCACATGCAAACCATCCGATGATAAGGTGCAGATATGCATTTTGCTTCAATGTCCTACTGAGCCGTTTCTTTGTCTGCTCAACGACATCTTGGTTTTTTATCGCCCGTTCTGTATCTTCTCTTAGCTTTTGAGCTTCATATTCGTTGACTGTGTTATAGATCATTCCAAACCAAAGATTTTTCTATCAGTTATAAGTTCTCTGTTATCTTCCAAAAACCGAATGAACTCTTCACAGTGTGTGGTAAGAATCGGTATATCTCTTTCGGGCACGAAAGTGTAGCTCTCTGTATAAGTTTCTTTGAAGTCTGTAATGTTGTACTCAAAAAGCCTCACATCACTTCCGTTCTGCATCAAAGCATAGGGATATACAAGATGCTGAAAATGGTTTTTGAACTTAAAAGCAGAATATCGGCCTGTAGTCTTGATATCGTGTACAGAGGTTGGCATTAATTCGTCAATCAAACCGTATACAAGCACATCACCAAAACAAGTTGGTAGAATGGCTTCTACCCTTTGTTGGGTTAGTGCCCCTTTGAAATAATCGGCAAACTCTCTGCATAGAGCGATAGAGAAAAAGAAAGTTCTGTTCTTTAATGTGGCATTTAAACCAAGCAGTTTACCTTTTACTTCTTTTGATTTGTACTGAGGCATAGAATCAACATCAGGGGCATTAACATCATCCTGACAAAAATCAACTTCACTGCTATAAACCCTTTCAACTATAACAGTATCACTCTTCCTGTTTTCAATCATGCAATCAATAACCTCATTAAAGGCTGTCCCTCTGTCTGCCGCTTCACTATCAAAAGGTTTCCGATTAATCCTGTCAATTAATTCCTTGAATTGCTGTTCGTGAAACTCTTCCGGATCATGTGGCGGATTCTCACTGAATCCCCAATATTTGTTCCATATTGCATCACTGTTCAGATAATCGTTGAAAGCATCCAAAAGTGTTGCATAGAATCTATAAGACGGTTTCATAACTCTATCTTTTCAAACTTAATGCCCCTACTGTTCATGAATTCTGAAAGAGCAATGATATCCTCACGTGTGCCGGAAACTTTGAAAGCTCTGACATATACATCAGTCTGAGAAATCACTGTTTCTTTTTTAGGTTCAGGCACTGTTTGAGTTTGTACAACCGGGGAAACAGCCTTTTCCGATTCAGCTTTAACTTTCTCTCTATTGGCTTTCAGGGTGTTAGCATATTGTATTGTTGAGTTGATATTAAGCGTGTCGAGATACAGGGACTTTAATAAGTCCACATCTTCACCAATAGCTTCGAGAGTTATGATATCATCCTTTATCTTGGCTATCCTTGAATCAATATCCAAATTGATATCCTTTTCTTTAGTAGTTTTATTCAGCCATTTTTCGTCGAAGATCTTACTGAAAGGCACAAGAGTAAAGCCTTTGTCGTCAAACAGTTTTTGAATGGTATTCTTCTTATCATCCTTGTATTTTTGCTCGCTCTGTTTAACCACAACGTCAATCTTTAAAGAACATTCAGCTATGAGCTTAACGGTATCACTTACTATCTCTTTAAATTCAGAGAAAGGCTTCATAAACTCTTTCTCAAATTCAAGCCTTTTAGCGTTTAAAGCCTTTGAAGCTTTATTCAACATAGCCTTGTCTTTTTTGGCAAGGTCTATGTTTGATTCATTGTAGTTTGAAATATCATAGTTTGGAAGCGAAGCTTCAACCAACGCCTTTATTTGTTTGGCGTTGGTAGTCAAGCTTCCTAATGTCTTTTCTGACACGACCAATTCAAGGTCTTTCTCTTGAATATTTAGCTCTTTCATAATAAGCTGGGTTGAAGTTCTTTTTGAATGTACTTGTTAGTTTCTTTATCCATAATCAGATTAAGAGAATTTACTTTTGCTGAGAATAAAGCTCTAGTCATATCCAGAGAGCTGCCTACATGATCGAAAGCCTTGACACGTGAAGCAAAATCATTAGCGGATGAAGCATCGGTGATTAACTCTATCTGCTCTCTTATCTCTGCCATGACTTTAACATATTGTTCTGTCTCAGCCTTTTTTGCTGCTAACATGCCTAAATACGGGTTAATCACATAATCCTGAATAGCGGTATTCTTACGAATAAGATTGCCATTTGCATCAATAATCGTAGGTATCTCCATTACTGAGGGCAAATTGCAAGTGTTTTTTCCATCGTTTCTAGTTGTTGGGTCAAACGTGATAGTTCTTTTAGTCCTACCGTTTTCTGTTCTTGCTTCTATATATCCGAGTAGATCAAGCTCTGTCACAATTGAATTATATGATTTTTCTCTCAGGGATGGGATAAATACCGTATCATCGCCCTCTTTTCTAGTATCCCTGTGAGCGACAAACACAACATGTTTATTTAGATCAGACAGGTTTCTCATGAAATTCGAGAACTCTTGATTTATGCCGTTCCAGTCTTTTATTATTGGCACTCTATTACCACACTTGTGAGTGATAATATAGTCCATCATCTTACCAATGGTATCCACGACAATTGTTTGATATCCTGATAAGTTTTCTTTGAGCACATCTAATACATCTTGCCATTTGGATATCTGCACAGTATCTACACCTACAAGATTTGCTCCGTTGATACGCTTAACTCCATTATCGAAGTCGAATAACAAAGGCTTTGGGGTACTCAACGCATAAGTACTTTTACCCATGCCAGGTTGGCCATATACCATCATCTTTATATTTGATGGTAATACTAACTCGTTTGAATTTCTTATTAGTGACATGATTATTTTATTAAAGGGTTATTTGTTAATGTATTCATCCATTTTCAAGGCGTTTAAGGCCGCCTGAATTTCTAACTTCGAGTAGCACACAGGTGAGTTTATAGCCTTTCCCATACGCTTTTTATGTACTAATCCATCGGATACCAGTTTTTCTAAAAGACACGGTTTTTGACCAATGGATTTAAACCACCGATAAACTTCTCTTTGTTTTATACGATCCGCTTTCGGCTCTACCATTTTCTGATTTGCTGCTGCGCCCAACTCTGCCATATCCATGCAGATATTTTTGAGCTCATAAATTTCTAGTACAATCATTTTAGCCTTATAATTGAGATGTACCCCGGATGTTCCTTTTTGGAAACTCTGTATCTTAAGTCCATCATATTCTTAAGCTCTTTCTTAAGTCTTGCGTCTCTGTTCCGCCTTGCGGCCTCGCTTTTTATCCCTGAATACCTACTGTCATCGTATGGCACTTTCAAAAGATCCCCTACCCTCATTTGATTGAATATCCCTACCGTGGTGTATTCATCTGTAATTTCAATTACTTTCTCCATATATCTGTTTTTTTAATTGTCGTCGAATAAAAAAGGGTGCACTACTTTCACAAGCAACACACCCGAACACATAAAAACACTAGTTAAACCTTGCTACACATTGAAACAGGCAGTACATCAACTGCATTACTGTTCCTGTATTTCACAGTCACCTCTTTTGTTGAAGAGTTGTAAGATACCACCGTGCCCACCTTATCAGATGTCCACGTCTTTACTTTATCACCTTTATTCATAACTATAAGTATTAAAAACCAGTCCCGTGAAGTTTCGCTTCGTCATGCCTGACTAAGCACCATTTTACACGGATGAAGGCTACTGCGTGACTGGCTTTGTTAACAAAATCTGCTTAATCCCTGTACTCTGCACAGAGCGTCATAGTCCATTCCGTCATCATAATCTTCATCTTCGTATTGTTCTTTGAGAATAGATTCAATATCCGCATTGATAAGAGCTAATATCTCAGACTTAGAATCGGCATTATAGGCTCTCTTAACCTCTGCTTCTGTCATAGAAGACACTCTCTCAAGCTCTTTGTATAAATCATCTAAATGTGTCATCTTTATCCTCTATTTCAAGTTCGTTCAACATGCGTTTGCTATTCTTTGATATGTATAGCGAAGCGATTAAAAATACGATTGTTGGGAAAACCATTATTGCCCAATTAGAAGAGGTTATAAGCATTATTACAAAGCTTACAACCCAGATCATTACAATATGCTTTGCTTTCATAATTGTATGTATTAAATATAATTGTGCCCGTGAGTTAATTCGATTCAACTGCTCATGCTCTTTCACGGGCTATTTCATAAAATGGATATTAAATCCACCGAATTGCTTAAATTCTCATTGTATTACTCGCTAAACCACTACCTTTTCAGGGGTAAACTGTTGATTACTCATTACAGGGGTACAGCACCATTAGCTGTTACGAGGTATAATTACGTCAAAGGGCTTAGTTTTAAGTGAGCGGGTAAAATATTCACTACGTTTGCCCGCTCTATTGCTTTAGGCTATTGTGAGGATGTTTTCAATCTTGAAGCACCTGAAAGCCTGTTTCTCAATATCGAAGTAGGCTATTGTCTTATCATTGCCTTTGCCATTGCCATTTATCAGCATATCTGTGATGCTTTTCAAGAGAGTGCCTTGCGCAGTCCTTATAGAACCGTCTGTTTTTTGATATTGAAAGCTTGCAACGCCTTTACGCATCTTCGTTACCAGTTTCACGATTAACCAAGCTTTCTTAAGAGCAATTGACCAGCTCATTTGCGCAAGACTGAAAATCCTATGAGCCAAACTCATGACATCGTGTCTAAAATTCTTTTTCATCTTTTTGTTTTTATGTGTTAAACTTGTTTTTATGATTAGCAACTATTATCTTTGTTGCGCATCATCATATCGTTATCGTGATGCAAATATACAGAGATAATTCTGTGAATCAAATATAATACAGAATTATTTCTGCATTATAGCATTATTTAACCATTAGACCTGATTCAAAAGAATTATACCTTATTATATAATATATAGCGGCTGTGGATTTAAAAGACTTTGTTAAAGAAACCTTAGTACAGATTACCGAGGGAGTAAAAGAAGCACAAAATGAGTGCAAAGATTTAGGGGGATTGGTCAATCCTATGCTAGAAACGCCTATATCTAATGAAGAAAAATTTGAGATAAGAAGTAAATACTATCCAGCCACTAGTGTTAATTTCAAAGTAGGCTTAACGGAATCAGATTCTACTGGAGCCAAGAAAGGGATAGGCGTATTTTTAGGGAAGATATCAGCCGGAGCAGAAAGTAAAAAAGACACAGAGATTCAATCAGTTACGAGTGTAGAATTCTCTGTAACAATTGCATTTCCATATATATCAAGGGATGGAAAACATATAACCGTAGCTGATGCTTTTATTAGAGGTTAGATTCTCCCTTTAAATACTCATTAAGGCGTTTTATACTAAAATCATGTTTAATAGAATTATAAGCATCTATTGCACAATTCAACGGATTTGAGTAATGCTCTTTCACATACATCTGATGTAACTTTAAAAAGAATCTTCGATTCTTCCAAAGTACATACTTGTAATATAGATATTTAAACATAACAATAATAATAAAGCGACCAACTCCAAAGTTGCGGTTTGAAGTAAAGTCAGTTAATAATAATTTAGTCGGTGTCATCCGCAACTTGATACGGCACAAATATACAGAATTATTTCTGTATAATGAATAACATTTTAAAATTATGAATACTAATCTAAAAGATCGCTTTAAGGAGTTACTTTTAAAGCTCGAAATTGGACAAGGAAAATTCGAAGAACTGTGCGGTATGGGAAATGGTACTATAAACAATATAAAAATAGGTATCAGTTCACCAAATTTGGAAAAAATATCTAATACTTTTCCCGAAATCAATCTCATCTGGCTTATTACTGGAAAAGGTGAAATGTTCATCGAAAACCAAACAGTAATAACCGATTCTCCAACCTCCAATAAAGATATTAAGATTCTCGATATACGTGTCTGTGCAGGACATGGCATCGGATTTGACGGAGACGAAAATAAAGTTATAGGTTATGTTAATATACCAGAGTTTACAGGGTGTTATGGAATAACAGTGTATGGCGATTCCATGTATGACATGTATATGTCTGGAGATACAATTTTCGTACGTGAAATAAAAGACAAAACGTTAATTGATAACGGTCAACCGTATGTGGTAATCACACAAGAAGACAGATTGCTAAAAATGGTATACATCGAATCGGGAGGGTTGAAATTAGTATCTTTCAATCCAATATGCAACCCTGATGGAAGAAGAAAATATCCAGATATGGAAATCGAAGGAAGTCGGATACTTCACTTATACAAAGTCGTAGGGAAGTTAGCAAGAACACAAATGTAATATAATGCGCTATGACTATTACAACAACTAATAATATAGAAAACTACTCTATAAAATCCTATTTAGGTGTAGTCAATGCAAATGTAGTAATTGGTGCTAATCTATTTTCAGATTTTGCAGCATCTCTTACCGACATTTTTGGTAGCCGCTCTATTACTTACCAGAATAAGCTTAACCTTATTTATAAGAAAGTTATAAACGAATTAGAAGAAAAAGCCAATAATCTAAATGCTAATGCCGTATTAGGATTGCACCTAGATTTTGATGAAGTTTCTGGTGGAGGGAAATCCATGTTTATGGTTTCAGCATCAGGTACTGCTGTTTTATTAGAAAAGACACTTGAAGATAGATATAGCATGTACCGATTACTTAACGACATTTACGATTATTGGAAAAAAGGGCTTTTTTCAGAAGAGGAATATGATTGTGAAAAGAAAAGAATTATTGCAAATTATAGCAGTTCAATCACAGATGAAAGTAAGATTATAAAAGAAGAAAAAGAAAAAGAAAGAATAAAACAAATAAAATTTAACGATAAAATAGAAAGTGCTAAAAAAAGCCTAGAGATAAGATTGCCTTGCTCTGAAGATTCCATTAGAGCAACAACTACTTTTCAAATAGAAGTAGCTGATTATAGCAAAATATCTTATACAGAGAGTGATTCTATAGAATCAATTATTTCTCAATTCATCAGCCTAAACAAGATCCCAGAAGCCTGTAAATACTATAAAGACAAGACTGGTGTAGATTATAATGACGCTGTAGAATATGTTCTAGACACGTATAATAAAAGACAACTTATCAATAAAGAGACATTTGATAGACTAATAAGTAAATTAAAGGTTCTGAAAAGAAAAGGGTTTATAGAACAGGCAATAAAAGAATATCAAAGTTTCACTTTAACAGATGCTGACATTGCAAAATCTTATATTGACAGCCTGTAGTATTGCAATAAATCACAACACAATATACATAGTCTGTTTGCGCTCGAGTGGCGTAATATAATTTCGGCACAAATGAAAAAGATTCTATTCATATTACTTCAACTTGCTTTTGTCCTAAGCTTAAATGCCCAAAACAATATCAGGTACGCAACGTCCAATCTGAACATGCGTTCCCAAGCAAATACTTCATCAAAAGTAATCTTGGTTATTCCTCAAGGTACTTCTGTCACCATTGATGAGGATTGCGACTGCAAATGGATTCCGATTCAGTACAACGGACAAATCGGGTATGTAGTTATATCCAGAGTATCACGTGGTTCAAAAGTCTAATATGAGCTTAATGTTCCATTGACTTTGAGAAATACAACACTATAGAAATGATTAGATTATAGAAAATGAAAACAAATAACTTATAAATAATAATATGCTAATTTTTATATCAATTATTTTACTCTGTATATTAGGAATGCTTCTTTTCATTTCTTACAAAATATTTGCTACTAAAAACATTTGCAAGCTAACACATGAAATAAAAAGTATCGCAAACAAAATAAGAGAAGGCTCTCACAAGAAGCTTTACTTATTAACAATAGGTTCATTATTGATTTCAATTGCTACACTTTGCATCTTTTGGGTAAGAATTGAACCTTTTGAATTCTCAAACGATTCTTTTATCGGAACAATAGCTACGTTTATAGGGATCTGTGCAACATTAATTGTTGGGTGGCAGATTTTCAGTTCAATTGAAGTTAGCAGAAAAATGGAGGAGAATGAAAAGCTGAATAACGATTTAAATACTCAGCTATCTGAGACTAAGTTAATAACGAAAGAACAAGACGAAAGGATTAAATATATTTATAACAAACAAAAGCTACTTGATTTAGTTCTCAAAAAACAAACAAAAGAATTAGAAACAGAAAAAATTGAAAGAGAAAAACAAAATAAGATTTTTAATGCTCAATTATTTCAAGCTAAAGGATATGCTTTTTCACAAATACAGCCACAAACAGCATATTACTGTTTTATCAGGGCTTTAAGTATATTTAGTGAGCTAAAGATGAGCGTTTGCTTCGAGGTTTTAAATGATTTACAAGTTTGTACAAATAGTATTAAACAAATATTAGATGAAATACAAACATTAAATATTGAAAACGACAAAAGAAATCTTATAAATAAAATTTATTATCAAGATTTAGAAGAGACAAATTTGACCATACAAAATATAATAAAAGAAATTAAAGATAAAGATATACAAAAATCAGTTTATGATCTAGATTATAAGCGCATTAAAATTGTTGAAGAAGCGAAAATACTTAATAAAAAAATTAAATATAACGAACAAAATGGTACTGAATAACATTGCAGTCTCTCTTAGTAGAGAAGTGAATAACAAAGCACAATAACATAAATAATTTCGTAATTTCTATCTATATTAACATGAAAATTATTTATTATTTTTATCCTAACAAGTATAAGCATAATAGCTCAGACTGTTTATGTAACAAGCACAGGTTCAAAGTATCATTCAGAAGGATGCAGATATTTACTGCTATGAAGGATCTATTTTAGGGGGGTGGTAAAGAAAATGAAGAAGCGAATATTATATTTTATAGCAACCTTACTTTCGGCAACAGCGATATACAGCCAGCAACTTGACTTTGGTAAATATCGGCTTTGTTATGATATGTATTGGAGATGTCATTTCCAAAACCTTATAGAATTAAGGCCAGATAGTACATATACATTTGAATATGTTGATGACACACAGAGAATGTCAACAAAGGGAAAGTGGAAAATCGAGCCTAATTATTTGGTTTTAACACCTGATCTTATCCCTGATACGATTAAAGTTACAAACGTTTTTGAGTATATAAATAAAAAGAGTTCAGATAATTTAATTAGTATAGAGGAATATTTTAAAGGTATTTCAGGACTTCAAGTAGCTATTTTTCAAGGTGGAACTAAAAGTAGTTTTGTAACTGACTCAATTGGTGAATTTCAATACAAGGGACAAATAGCCGATAGCATCTTCTTTCCAATAAAAGGCCGTGCAATAAAGGTTATTCCAAAGAAAGAAAAAATATCTACACTAATAAGCATAAAGATAGACTCAAACTTCAAGGACTTAGTTTATCAACAGCTTGGGACAAATAAAATATTAATTTATAATGGAAGAATGCTAGTGAGATATAAAGATGAAGAAAACGGAATATTAAAAACAGAATATTTTGAAAAAATGAAACAATAAACCGCTAGTGGAAAGTCCATAAACACCTAATTATCATTTAATTAATAGAGTTTAAACAGATGAAGAGAGTTGCGTTTTTATTTCTCCAATTAGTATTTGCACTAGCTATAAATGCTCAAAGTAGTGTAAAATACACAGCTGCACGAATTCAAGAGGGAACAGAGTACAATCCCCCACTCGATATGAATCTGCACCAGCAGGGGCAACAGCCTTATGCAGAGACGGGACATACAGCTTTAGCCAAAGTCGAAGAGGTACATGTTCACATCATGGCGGAGTTGCTAAATGGTTATAATAATTAAATTTAATAAATAGGCTATGAAAAAAACATTTATCATCTTATTCTTATCACTTTGTGGATTCATGAGTGCACAAAACAGTATCGGTATAACAGCGATAGAAGCTAACGGGGAAAGCATTGTATTGCTTCCTAATCCAATTTTCAACGATAACGAAATAATAATCCCTCTTATTGAAGGAAAACCAGTTGTTCCTGTCAAAGGGGAGTCATCAAATATCCAACTCAGCAATAACAAGCCGGATTTTATATTTCGACTAATTACAAAGCAAGATAGTATAGAATCAAAAGCTGAAGCGAAAGTGATTAAAAATATCCCCTTTGCTCATGCAAAAAAGGCATCGGATTTTGAACTCGTAAAATTGTATAAACAGGAAGGATATAGAGGCGTACGGATAGATCGTTATCAAGCGGGGAAAGGAATTATCTTAACCGATGAAGATCTTATACCATTTAAAGAGTCTGCTATTAATGATTTCACATTCAAGGTAACTTTGGAAAAACCTTTAGAACAGGGAGAATACGCTTTTAAGTTTAAGGGAGAAATACCTAAATGTGATACATATTTTTATGCATTCACGATTAAATAAGACATTACATCAATCAGGACAAGATAAAACGAGCATTGCTCCTTTGAGTTTGCAAGTATATAATGTTGTTGTATATTGATAGAAAGACGATATCAGTTTGTTTTTACAGCAGTAAATCTCGAGGAGTAAACTTTAAAATAGAATCAACAGGAAGTTTACTTCCTCCTTGCTTCACTTTAGAAATAAAATCATCACATTCTTCACACGTCATTATTTGGGTTTTATATGCCCGCCAAAGGAAATCCATAGTAGTCACATAAACGATATCGTTTTTATCACAATACTCTGTAATCTCCGTAATATTACTACTAGCTATTACATCATTGTGAAATTTGCAATATGCCATAGAAGCACTTTCTCCAAGACCGTACCTTGTATGCAAAGCTGCATACTCTTTCATCAACAAATAGTCAGGTTGCCACTTTTCAACTTTGATATAGTCAAAAAGAGATAGATATTTATCTAAATAATCACGTGTGGCTTTTTGTTTACGCAATTCATCATTGAGCACAATATCCAAAATGATATACTGATAAGTAGGGAATATTTTATGCAGTATAGGCAAATATCCTCCCTTTATGAAATGAATGATTACATCAGAATCAATGACTATTTTAGTTTTATTCTTGCTCATTGATTTCTGCCGTTAAATCTACTCCTATTGCTTCCATCAACTCTAAATAGTGACTTTCTGATATCTTCCCTTTATCAAACAGACCACGAGCTCTTACTCCATAATCGCCAATTACGACACCTTCATTGCCCTTTTCATATAAGGATAAATCGTAGCCATATTCTGAAGCAGTTCTCTTTATGGGAATTTTTGAATAGTGATCATATTCGGATGCGGAAATCAAGCCAAGACCTCTTAAACGTGTTAGTAACGCTAAATGCGACACAGAAAAATAATGCTCCAATTTGAGCAAAGTGGCTACAGAGATTTTCTTTTCTCTCAGTTCATTTGCGGGCATCATTTTTTTAATACCCATTTCAGGCATCAGAAAACAAGAAGAGAATGCATCGGCAAGCTTTTCTATGGGACTCTCTGAGGCTTGCCCGGGATTGCAACAATGAGGGGTAAAATCCTCTTGAATGAATAAGTGATAAAACTCATGAGCCATTGTAAAATGTTGCCGCCCACGTGAATGATTTGAATTTATTAAAATAAATTTCTTATCGCCTCTTTTCAAGCACATCCCCGAAAAGCTATCCGATAAAGGTCTATACAGGGTCTGAACATTCAGCTTCAGAAGAAGGCTCTTATAATTTACAGGTTCCGTATCATTTAGAGAATTCATTTCTCTAAAGTTATAAGCATCTAGCACTATTGATTCTGGATAGATCTTTGCCATATTAGTACGAGTACATTTTAAGGTAGTTTCTAACAACCTGTTTAAAATGGGATATTTCTTTTATATCTTCATCGCAAGGATTTTCTAAACGGAACGCACAAACCAATTCATCTTTCAAAATGGAACAATCCTCTTCAAAGAGGACTGATAAATCAATACCATATAATTCACAAATCTTAGTCATGAGTTCATAGGGCATCTCACGACTACCTGATTCATAATTCGCATAAGCGCCTCGGTCGATTCCTAAAAATGCAGCGACTTTACTTTGAGTGTAATTCCAAGCTTCTCTAAAGCTTTTAAGATTATCACTGACAATCGTTTTCATAATTTAATGTTTTCAGGATTATATGAGTATAACAAAAAAGATTCTTTCTTTGTTGTTGCAAAGTAACTGATTTTATTTCATTCTAATCAATTCTGCAACACATTTAACATTAATATTTGGATTAAAAGAAAGGCTTCCTATTGTTTCATTAATCTCCGACATTCTCTCCAAAAACCAAATCAAGAACTTTACGATTTGCCTCATTTATGACCGTAAAGTCCTTCTTTATGTAGATATCGGTGACTTTCATAGATTCGTCCACATGATTAAGTGCAGCATGGACGGTATACTTGTCTATCTTCACATCGTTAATGGCTATGGTAGCCCAAGAATGGCGTGCAGCGTAAAATTCCAAGTCTTCTATCTTTAACTCCTTCCCTATCTCTTTCAATCCTTTATTGATGGCCTGATTAAAGGTGTTGGTATCCCTATACATTTGGTAGAAATTGAAAACTCTCTTCCCTGTCCTATCCCTGTATTTTTCCACCAGAGCAGAAATAGTGGGTGTTATGTCTACGTGTATCTCCGCTTCATCAGCTCTCCTGCTTTTTGTCTTTTCTCTGTTATAGATGATAGTTCCATTGGAAAGGTTAGAGCACGTATACAAGTCTGCTGAATTCATCCCTATAAGCCCGAAAGAGAGTAAGAACATATCTTTAGCCAAGTTATACCGACAATTCTGCTCGGATCTTGTTCGTGCATTCTTCCTCATCTTATAAGGCAGCTCATATATCTTCTTTATGGCCTCGGCTTCAATGGCACGTTTTCTGGTTGCCTCGTCTCGTGGAATTTTATATTTGGAGAAAGGAGACCAAGGGATTAATATCTTCCCTCCATCTTCGTCATTGTAAACCCTCTTGGCTTCGTTATAGAGATGTCTGATACATCCCATATACAAAGTTAAGGCTCTGTTTGAAGTAATCCTCTCATCGTTCTTTATAGCCTCAATATTTCTCTTGGATTTCTCAAGGTTGATGAAGTTGGCATAATTCGACAGGAATTTCGCTGTTATTTCGGAAATGTTCAGTCTATCTCTTTTGGCGAACTTCGTTAATGAGTTTATGGCCGATTTATAATTTCTTGCTGTTCCGGTCGATTTGATACTTTCTATGTAGGTATTGGAAAAGGATATGAAGTCTATCTCTCTCTGTTTCTCATCAGATATTCCCGTAACGTAGTCTACGATATCTTCAACGGTCATCGAATCCGCACGGGTTCCTAATTTATTGCACGCATCCCGGTAAGAAGAGATTATCGCCTCGGCTTCCTCTATTATATCCTGACTTTTAAGCTTAAACGTTCTGGTCAAATCATCCTTAGTCGCATATATGGAAGTAGAGAGATATTTCTTTTCTCTATTGTGAGTAATGCGTATTTTTACGTTCCATGTACCATTTGCTTTTTTTTGATGCTTATAAATCTCAGCTTTGAAGGTTGCCATAACTATCTTTTTTTGTAGAACTATAGTAGAACATTTGCATGCAAAAGTAGAATTTTCCATCAAAATTAGCAAAAAGAAAAGCCATAAATCACTTCTGACCTATGGCTTCGTACCCTTCTGCAAGTCCCTGTATATGGGCTTTTTGCTTCTATAAAAGACTTTCAGAACTGGAGCGGCAAATGAGGCTCGAACTCACGACCCTCAGCTTGGGAAGCTGATGCTCTACCAACTGAGCTACTGCCGCACATGCTTTCTTA
>Ga0316604_10002182_pt1 | contig 15451 bp, 19 predicted proteins | sample OWC_soil_day20_C_FD_207650 | JGI IMG/M metagenome (GOLD analysis project Ga0316604, IMG submission 207650) | Wetland soil microbial communities from Old Woman Creek delta, Ohio, United States - OWC_soil_day20_CT | ecosystem: Environmental > Terrestrial > Soil > Wetlands | place: USA: Ohio... | reverse complement strand
CGGCCAGTATTTTGAGAAGCGAACTTTTGCCGGATCCGTTCAGACCCAGGACACCGATTTTTGCTCCGTAAAAGTAAGAGAGCGAAATGTCCTTGAGGACTTCTTTCTGCCCGTGTTTTTTAGATACACGGATCATGGAATAAATAATTTTGTCTATTTCCTGACTCATTTACTCACCTCTTAAATGTTTTTAGTTAAAACTAATAATAACTTCTTGATAATACTATCAAATTTACGGTCAAATAAACTAATTCTTCATAGCAAATAAAAAACAAGTGCCATTATCTGCATATAATTATAGCACATCCCGTCACACTCACATGATACGTCTATGAGAACAGAAGATATTTTCGTCCACAACTATAGACGTCTATAGAAACATATCAATTTTCAAGCCACAACACATCATGTTGTGGCTTGAAAACCGCCTTTGCATACTATGTAGTGGTTTTTTCTCTTTGCAGGAGTACTACTGACTCAACATGTGTTTTGATAGAAAGGTAATACTGATACGCGAAATTGGAGTTCCGTGTAAAGGTTCGGCACCCTTATCTCAAGGAGGCCGATTGCCAGGAGTTGTTGCACATCTACATGTCGGAACCGTTTGCTCACTGTTCTTAAGGTTATAACATGATAATAAAATCTGCATTACCAATCGATAAAATTATTGGCAATACAGACTTTATTCACCTCTCATTCCTTGTGAAATTCTTGATATATTTCTTCGCGGAGTTTATTGAAGACTACATCAGAACGGTTTCTTGGTCGTGGAAGGTCAATTACAACCTCTTTCTTTATAGTTCCCGGCCTATCTGACATGACTATAACCCGGTCACCCAAAAATACCGCTTCTTCAATATCATGGGTAACCATAATCATAGTGGCTTTTTCCTTTTCCCATATGGCTAATATCTCTTGCTGCATCTTTAGTCTGGTCAACGCATCTAACGCACCAAAGGGCTCATCCAGCAACAATATTTCCGGACGATTAATGAGTGCTCTGGCAATAGCTACCCGCTGTGCCATTCCCCCTGACAATTGTCCGGGATATGCATTCCTAAAGCTCTTTAGGCCAACCAGTTCTAAATGTTCATCGATCAACTGATCATTATCAGCCTTACTGCCACTTTGTAAAGCAAATTCCATATTTTCTTGCACTGTCATCCATGGCAGCAAGCGATGCTCTTGAAATACTATTCCCCGTTCCAGACCAGGTCCGGCTATTCGCTTTCCAGCAAGTGTGACTGAGCCTTGATACTCAGTGTCTAGACCGCCAATGATCCGCAGTAGAGTGCTTTTCCCACACCCACTTGCTCCGACTATAGCGACAAATTCTTGCTGGTTTACATGCATGCTTACATCTTCCAGCACAGTTGTGCTACGACTCTGTGATATAAAATTTTTAGTTAAGTGTGATACAAATAAAAGTTCCTTATTTATCATACACCGGTAAATGCCCTTCTCCATTTGATAATTCTGGCTTCTGTAGCCCTAAGAATACTATCCATCATTTTACCGACAAGACCAATGGCCAGCATCCCTACAAAGACCTTGTCTGTTTGTGCTAAAGAACGCGCATCAGTCAGCATGAAGCCTATTCCTTTCATACCAGCGGAAAGTTCAGCAGCTACCACACACATCCATGCATATCCTAAGCCAATGCGCAAACCTGACAGAATGAAAGGAAGCGCTCCTGGAATGACCACTTTTCGTACGAATTTCCCCTTCGATACGCCCAACACTTTTGACAATTCCACATATTTTTGATCAGTTTGACGAATCCCGTCCAAAACATTAATAAAGATTGGAAAGAAAGCGCCAAGTGTAATGATAAATACTTTTGAGCCCTCTTCAATTCCGAACCACAATATTGCCATAGGAAGCCAAGCAATCGGCGGTATTGGCCGCAATAACTGAATTGTTCCATCCATCAGTTCAAACAGTAGCGGAAATATCCCCAGTCCTAAACCAAGTCCAATTCCAAGCACTCCAGCCAAAGCAAAGCCTTCCAGAACTCGAATAATACTTACGAGCAGATGAGTAACAATCTCCCCGCTATTTACCATTACTCCCACTGCTTTTACTACTTGGACAGGCGAGGGCAACAGTACAGCTTTAACCATACCGCTCAGACAAATTCCCTGCCAAATTAATACAATGATACAAGGTACGATAATCCGTTTCCAAACTGACCAAATCGATGAAAATTTAATAGTTAGGTTTTTGCCTTTGTTAAGTACGCCTTCCATGTTGCTTTGTCCTCCAAACTGCACGAGCTGATACAGATTAATTTCTGCGAACCAAAGCGTCTACATCAACAGGATTTTTTATTAACCCATTTTTTCTCATAAACGCCTCTGTATCTTTCATGTCAACGATGAATTTGTCCGTAATTTTGTCATCATAATTGAATTTAGCTACGATCTTGGTCATCTGGGCAGGCGGTATTTTTATGTCTTCCCCTAAAATTTTGACACATTCCTCCGGACTTTGTTGTAAATAGTCACGCCCCCGCTGAAAAGCCTTAAGCATAGCATCAACTACCTGAGGATTTTTTCCGACCATATCACCGCTGGCCATGAGTACGGCATATGCTTCATAAATTCCCGTACCATCGGCAATGATTTTTATCTCACCAGCATCTTCCATCCGTGTTATTAACGGATCCCACATAACCCCAGCATCAACATCCCCGCGAACCAGTGCTGCTGTTAAATCATCCATAGTCATGTGTACAAATTGGATATCTTCTACACTCATTTTGTTTTTCTCTAAAAGTGCGATGAGCAGCTTCTGTCCATAAGAAGCTTTTGTTGTAGCGATCTTTTTGCCCTTTAATTCCTCTACAGATTTAATTGGAGAGTCTTTTTTCGTAACCATCGCAAGTGTTTTAGGCCCTGAAGAAGCAATAGAAACAATGCGATAATTAGTGCCGGAAGACCGTCCGATAAATACCGGAAAATCCCCCATAATCCCCATATCTAACTGATTTGATGTAAATGCTTCATTTACCATAACGCCGATATTAAACGGCTGCCATTTCACTTTATAGCCGACTTTTTTCAGTTCCTCATCCACAAATCCTTTCTTATAGGCGACCCACATATGTGCGTAATGTGGCAAAGGAACAATACCGAAACGCAATTCTTTAAGTTCGGCCGAAGCAGTAGTTTTCTGTGTTGTCGTTGCCCCACATCCGGCCACAATACAGGCGATGATTAACAACGAAATGACGCTTGTGATTAATTTTGATAATTTCAAACGATTCACTCCTAAAAAATAGTATTAAGACATCATTTTAGTTCACGAACTGCAATTTTGGCTACTTCTTCTGCTATTTCGCCGGTAAAGGCTATACATTGTTTCATGTGTTCCAGCGATCCAAGTTCCATACCTTTGGTTAATGCTCTGCAACAAACAACCTGATGGCGGCTCTGGAACAAATCATGAAGTTCTTTGGACAAGGCCATTGCTTTTCCGACTTTTTCATCTTTGGGCTGAGTCCGGCCAAACAGCATACCGATAGCCATAACGCCACCTGCTACCGCGCCACAAGAACAACCCGCCCTTCCCATACCAACTGGAAAACCAGAAGCCAACGAAATCACTGTATCTGAAATATCCAAAGAAAATCCATCTTTAATCGCTTTAACAATCGCCTCTGAACAATAATAATCCCCGTTACGGTAGTATTCTTCTGCCGTTTTTCTTATTTCCGTGATATTAACATTTATATTCAAACAGTTTCCCTCCTTTCTATTGCAAAATGGTTATATAATATCGCATATAAATCAATTATTACTATAACGATTATATATAATTTCTATATTCAGTTCGAGTTTCCTCTCCTCTTTTACTAATCTTTAAATATTTTCCATAATGGACTACCGCCCTAAAACTGACAGTCGCACTAGATAAACCTTATTTAAATACAAGAACTTGTTGTCGGGTAACTTTGGTGTTTCCATCAACGGTAGCTATTTTAAATCAATCAAATTTTAAAAATTTCTTTAACCTGTATCCTTTTTAACCTAATAATCGTCTTAGAATTAAAAGGAGGTGACAGATACATGATCTTCGATAATAAATTTAGAGAACTCATTGCTGTAGGAGCTTCCATTGGCGCAAACTGCCAACCCTGCCTGCAATACCATTCCGATAAGGCCAAGGAATATGGGGCCAGCGAGCTTGAGATTAGAGAAGCTGTTAACGCAGGTAAAACAGTAAGAAAAGGCGCAGCTACCCGCTTTGACAGTTTTATTGATTCATCGCTCGGGAATCCCTGTAACTCAGAAAGCGCTTGTGGATGCGGGTGTAAATAATCCCGTCAAGCATTAAGGAGGTAAACAAATGATTTTTGATGCCCGAGAAAACATTCTTATTGGCCTGGCAACCTCGGTTGCCGCTAATTGTCAGCCCTGTGTCGAAGTACATCTTGCCAAAGCCAAAGAGAATAATATTAGCGACCAGGAAATCAAAGAAGCAATTAATATTGGCAAAACAGTAAAAAAAGGTGCCGCCGCCCATATGGATAATTTCTTTGCCGGTATCAACGGAGAAAATCCATGCTGCGCAGGTAATCCCTGTGAAGCAACTAATCCTTGCGCACCGAAAAATCCTTGTGCCTGCGGCTAACATACTATCACTATAAGGCCGCCTATACTTTTCGCGTATAGGCGGCCTTATTTTATTGCCCTCACTATATAATAAGTATAATAAGCTTTCTCTCACTATTCGCTGCGAGTTGAGAGCATTTTGTATCATACTATTGTTACCCGCTTACTCTCACTTGATGAATGCTTGTACTGCCAATCCCCTGCGCAGCTTCCATTACTGCTTCGGAAAGCGTGGGGTGCGGATGAATAGTACGAGCAATATCATTTGCCGTCAGCCGATTGCGTATGGCAAGACCACCCTCCAAAATTAAATCGCTAGCATGAGGCCCAACTATATGCATGCCAAGAACTCTATGGTCTTCAGCATCCGCAATGATTTTAACTAATCCATCGCTATTGCCCATCGATACGGCTTTACCGTTAGCTGCAAAGTTAAACCGGCTTACACAAATATTAGGTCCGGCTTCTTGCTCGGTCAAACCAACTCCAGCGATTTCCGGTGTAATAAAAATACTGCCAGGTACGGCTCGATCATCAAATACCGCATTGCCGCCCATTGCGTTCTCGGCAGCAATCATACCGGCGGAAGATGCAGCATGCGCCCACATAAAGCGGCCTGTTACATCACCAACAGCATAGAGGCCCGGCACATTGGTTTCCATACGTCCATTAACCGGTATTCCCTGCCGATCACAGGTAACCCCTGCTGCTTCCAAACCAAGTTGAGCTATATTAGGACATCGACCGGTTGCTTTCAGTACTTTCTCCACAACTAGTTCCGTTAATTCCTTACCATTATCAACAGTGAGTTTCAGTCCCTGTTCATTTTGTTGAATATTAGTCACTTTGGCATTTGTCATTATTGATAGGCCTTGTTTTCGAAGAGCTAGTCCGGCTCGCTTGATGATATCACTATCTAAATTAGGTAAGATAGTAGGTAACATTTCTATCACTGTAACTTGAACCCCAAAAGCCTGAAAAATTGAGGCAAATTCAATACCTACTGCTCCGGCCCCTATGACAGCCAGACTACGGGGGAGTTGCGATAGTGCCAGCAACTGATCACTGTTGATTACCGCTGGCAGTTCGCCACCGGGAATCGTCAGATCAGCAGGAGAAGAACCTGTAGCCATAATAACGGCTCGGCCTTCCACCCTTACCTCGTTAGCTTCACCAGTTACCAGCAAACTACCGTCGGCCTGCAGCCTGGCCTGTCCGTATAATACTTCGATACCATTACTTTTGATTAATTGTTCTACTCCTGACCGGAGTTGCAGCACCACTTTGCTTTTACGGGCTAAAACTTGAGAATAGTCAAGATATATATTCTCCGCTTTGAGGCCATAGTTGGCACAGTTTTGGAGATCCCGCCACTTTTCCGCGCAAGTCAATAAAGTTTTGGTTGGAATACACCCTTGATTAAGACATACTCCGCCCAATTCGTTTTGTTCAATGATTGCAACCTTTCCACCCAATTGAGCAGCTCTAATTGCTGCTACATAGCCTCCTGGACCGCCGCCAACAACAATCACGTCATGTGACATAGTTATCCCTCCTATAGGGCTTAGTGTTTTTTTTAATATAAAAAGCTTAGCGCATCTGATTCCAGCTGTCTTGACTATACTTGCTTGCTGCCAGTTGCTCAGCAATCTCTTTTTCCTGTACTGTTAACTTATCGGAAACTAACCGAATACCAAGAGCAGGCCCAAACGCTTCGGTGATAACGGCGGCAACTTCATCCCAGGAGACTTTCCTTCCTAACTGCTCAGTAAGGGATGTGGCTCGCTTCTTAAGCATTTCAACCAGTCCGATCTTCTCATTAGGACTTTGCGTGTGTAAAACGTCAGCCAAACTCTCTGCCGAAAAATCCAAAAGAATAGAACCATGCTGGAGCACTACACCGTTTTTACGTACTTGGGCACTGCCAACCAGTTTTTGCTCGCCAACAATCATTTCATAGTGAGACGGAGCATCAAAACAAGCGGCTGAGACAGTCTTTACTCTTTTTCCCTGACTATACGCTGACTGCGGCATAGTTAGTTGAGTCGTAATGCCCAGTTCCCGTAAAGAAGCCTGCAGGGCATTGCTAAACAGCATATAGGAGGCAGTTATTGTTTGCGGAACTATCGGGTGGTCTTCCCTAATAGTAATACTATAAGTAAGTTCGGCTGCATGATAAACTGCACGCCCTCCGGTCAATCTCCGTACAACATCAATTCCATGGTCAGAACAAGAGGCAAGATCAATTGCTTTCTCTGTCTTCTGGAAATAGCCTAAACTAACAGCAGCAGGGTGCCAACCATATAGCCGCAAAGCAGGTAAAGCGCCGCTGGCAGTCTGTGAAAGCATGAGAGCTTCATCTATTGCCATGTTGTTAGCCGCATTGCCCGTTCCGCTGATAATCAACCGCCAATTCATTATTCTTCATCTCCCATAAACAGCAGTCGATAAGTGCCTGTCTAGTTTCTGCCCTTGTCAAAGGCCGGGGATAATTATACATGACTTTACCTGGACTTTCGTTATAATATGGACGGTTACAGTCTGGGCAGCCGCTTACTCTAAAGGCATCGCCATGCCCTAGTGCTTTAACTACAGCTACTAAAGGAATATCTACCGCTGTCAGACGGCCGTTTGAATAAGAGAATGTAGCTTCTGAATAACCAGACTTAAGCAAATAGGCAGCAATTTGAACCCGGCGGTAGTGTCCGATCTCCGGAGGTAATTTGCGTTCCATCATTGTCCCTTTGGCCGGTGTAAAAGCAAATAGCGCGGTCTCAATACCCAGTTTCTGGCAGGATGCCAGTCGATGAATCATTTGTTCTTCAGTTTCACCCAATCCGACAATCAGATGGGTAATCACCATGCCTGGAAAGCGTGTGATACAGTCGTTTAAAAGTTGCCACTTTTTCTGCCAGTCACCGCCTTTTATCTGGTTATATAGATCCGGTGTGGCAGCGTCCAGAGCTATACATAAGCGGTTAACTCCCCTTTGAAAAACTTCCCGGGCTTGTGTAATTGATTCTAAATGACTGGATACAGAGATGGGTATCTCCGAAGAGGAGCGGACTAGTTGAATGGCATCAAGAGTATCATTCTGGCTGCCATCTGAATGCACTACTTGTAGACAAACTCTACCTACCTTGTTTTGCTTATAGGCATCAGAAATGGCTTGTGCAGTTTCCGCACTATCATATTCTGTCCACGCTATCCGGGATAAACGGTCTGGACGTGACTGACTCTTACTGGACTGCGTACAAAATTGGCATTCATTAGTGCATTTTTCTCCCACCATAACATAAGCAGTGGCTGGAAAGACATCGGCATTACAGTGTTTCCAGCCAAAAACACTTGCAGTTCCTGCAGAAATTTTCCAGGTACTCACAGGCAGCAGCACTCCTCTCCCACGGTAGTAAATATACCTAGCTCTGCTGCCAAGGCAATTGCTCCTGAACTTGGATTAACAATACTGTCAAGCCCCGCCTTGACTGCTAATATATCTAGATCGTTCCTGTATCTTCCGCCGGGACGCATACATCCTAGGTGGATAGGTATAGCAGAGAATGCTTGCCTTGCGGTATCAAAAAAAGCAGCTATCTCTTCTAATGATGGCGGCCTGCAATCGGCATACCTCGTTCCTTTGGTCGGTATAAAGACCAATAATGTTAAGCTATCTGCACCCAATTCACGCAACAACTCCAGTACCCGCCATTCTCCCCGCAATCTGCCGCCGTGGAGACCAATGCAGATATGGGGTGCCACCGACATCTGACCTCGCAAATTCCGATAGCAAGCCACATAATCTTCGACAGTACGGCTACTACCGAGTACTTCCCGAATGGTGTCATCATCACCTATAAAATCAAAAGATACCCTATCTGCAATTGTTGCAACTTCTGCTATTTGCCGATTATCTATAAGTCCTGTGTGAACGTTGAATTTTCGATCCCCTTTCAGTTCACGAAGCACCGCAAGCTGTTCAGTGAAAAATATGCCGCCTTCTGTATTGCAACCGCCACTAATCAGCCAACTGCAGGCAGAAGCCTGCCGCTCCCCATTAACCACACTAGCAAGTGGTGTCATACTTTTAAGGTAATGCCCACCACAATGAGCGCATTTAAGCTGACAACTAGTTCCAGTTACACTAATTGCCGTTGTTTTACTTGGATAAACAAACCGAATCTCTCTCATATGTTCATTCACTACATGCACATTTGCTTTTAGGCTCAATTAGCCCACTATACGCAGCGCTGTCAAGAAGTACCTCCTGCCCCCTATCTGCATCCACTTCAATAACAATAATCCACCCCTCACCATACGGATCTTGGTTAATAATCTCGGGAGCATCCGCCAAACTATCATTAATGGCTATAACCACGCCGTTAACTGGCGAAAAAAGGCTGGAAACAGCCTTCACTGATTCTACCTCAGAAAAAGGAAGCCCGCCAGTCACCACTGTTCCTATTTCGGGACACACAAGAACCATAATATCACCAAGTTGAGATTGGCCATAATCACTGATACCAACGATAGCTTTATTTCCGTCAAAACGTACCCACTCATGACTGCGGGTATATAGTAAATCATTCCTAATATTCATATTGTTCCTCCCCTTAAAAATTTGTCGGAACTAGCACCCACAGGTACAGCTATTTTCGTCGGTTACTCTTCTTTCACTTTTTTCCCCGAGCTTATCGGCAATATAAAGATCCATCTTATGAGCTGCACCTTTTCTAATTGTCTTAGCAGTGTTGATGGTTGCTCTAAGTTCATTTTCACTAATACCGCTCTCAACCGCTCTTTTTATATAATACTGCAGGCAAGGCTGACAATTTGCACCGATCGAGGTACCGACTGCAATAAGAATTGTTGTTTTTTCTTCTAAAATCAATTACGCCACCTCCTTCTACCACTATAGACGGAGGTGACGCAAAAAAGGATACTTACTTCATTGTTATATATTTTTCGGCTTTTTCCGGTCACAAGCCATTTCATTCCGTTCGTCCCAATAGAAATCACATTGATTTACAAGTTCATTTTTTAAATAAGCTTTGGCTCTGTGAATTCGTATTTTTACCGCCTCAAGAGTAATACCTAGAACTTCTGCAATTTCCCTATTTTTCAATCCTTCCATTTCGTTTAAAACAAGAACTGTCCGATACTTTTCCGGAAGGCTGTCAACAATTCCGCGAATACAGCTATTCATTTCCTTATTGATCACCTGGCCTTCAACCGCCGATACTTTTCTCCCTAATCCACTAGTCTTACTTATCTCCACTTTATCGTTCTCTATATTCATGTTGTTCAGTAAAGTAGTTTTATTTGTTTCTTGTTTATAACCGGATTTTCGCATCCTATCAATGACAGTATTTGTGGCAATCTTATAAATCCATGTAGATAATTGCGCTTCATTCCTAAAGCTTTCGACTGTATTTCCTACTTTGATAAATATCTCTTGTGTCAAGTCCTCCGCCTCATGACTTCCGATCATTCTTTCAACATAGCGATGGATTCTCGACCAGTATGTTTCGTAAATTTCATCAAAATTGTATCTACAACTTCCCTCATTCTCACTATTCATCATACTCCCCTCCTTTACAAATATAGACGGAAAATAGTTGCATTTGGATTCAAAGATTAACACACAAAAAAAGCCGTCTTAACTTTATAGCAAAATATTGATGACGGATTCGCTTTCATAACAAATAATTCCTGCAAGATTGTTGGCTAAAATAAGAAAGAACCGTAGAGTTCCTATCTTACGATTCTTTCCTAGTTCCGTTGGATTTGGATTATGTTTTTTATTCTAATGTCCAAATGAATTTAATCTTTTTCAACAGTGTAGCCACCATCTACCGGAATACAAGCTCCAGTAATATATCTCGCTCTATCAGAAATTAGGAAAAGTACAGTTTGAGCTACTTCCTCTGGCATTGCAAATCTTCCAAGTGGAATTAATTTTTGCCGGAGTTCTTCGCCACTTTTATCCATTATATGACTTTTTAACAGATCAGTCTGAGTCCGTCCAGGCTCAACTGCGTTTACCGTTATATTGTGAGAGGCCAGTTCAACTGCCATTGCTTTTGTCAGCGTATTGACACCCGCCTTTGCAGCAGCATAGGCAGCCATACTTTTTCCTACAAGCCTTGCCCTCATACAGGCAATATTCACAATACTACCCTTTACATTATTTTCTACCATCCATTTTGCAACTGCCTGTCCCCATAGGAAGACTCCCTTTAAATTTATATCAATTGTGTCATCCCATTGTTGTTCTGTCATATTTAGAAATTCGACTTTTCTCAGTACGCCGACATTAGAAATTAGGGCATCAATACGTCCCGTTTTTTGAATACATTGTGCCAAAGCCTTTTCCACATCTTGTTTAAGAGTAACATCGCCATAATAATAACTGGCGTTTTCTACGCAAAACTCTTCATAGAATACTTTACGCAGCTTATCTGAGTCCTTATCAAATAGAAAAACATAGTACCCATTGTCAGCCAATAATAGAGCAATTGCTTTGCCGATTCCCGAAGCCGCTCCGGTAATTACAGCTACACGCTTCGATATACTGCCCATATAATTCGCCCCCATACAAGTATCTCTTTTATTCGCTCACCACTTCTGCCAAAACTTCAGAAAGTTTAGCAATCATCTCATCTATTTCCCGTGAAGTAACAGTTAGTGGCGGCATTAGACGTATGTAAGCAGGACGTGGTGAATTGACCAATAGACCTCTCTTTTGACATTCACTGACCACTTCTCCACCTTTTTCTGTCGGCAAATCAAAAGCAATCAACAGTCCTTTGCCTCGAATATTAGTTAACTGAAAACGCGAGGCAATACTAGTCAATTGTTGTAAAATATATGCGCCTTGCTTTACTGCATTTTCTATTAAATTCTTATCGATAATTTCATTTACAACCGCCATGCCGACCGCCATGCCCAATGGTTGACCGGAGTATGTGCCTCCCTGGTCGCCAGCTTCAAATACATCGAACTTCTCTTTGCATAATAATGCAGCTAAAGGATATCCTCCCCCGATCCCTTTTGCAAGAGTCATAACATCGGGTTCAACATCGTAATGCTCATAGGCAAAAAGTTTCCCTGTCCGTCCGATACCCGTTTGAACTTCATCAACTATCAAAAGAATGTTGTTCTCATTACACAACTTACGCAGTGACTGGATATAAGCTTTATCAAGTTCAAACACTCCGCCTTCACCTTGCACCGGCTCCAACATAATAGCACAAGTGTTATCACTTACTGCATTTTGCATTGCAGTAACATCATTTTGTGGGACATGTTTGAAGCCCTGAACTTTTGGTTCAAACAAGTTTTCCCATTTTTGTTTGCCAGTAGCCGACATGGTAGCAAGTGTGCGTCCATGAAAACTATCGATTGCCGTAATAATTTCATATGCACCGTTAAGATACTTTGCCCCGTATTTTCGTGCTAATTTTATTGCCCCCTCATTGGCTTCCGCACCAGTACTTGCAAAGAAAACCTTGTCAAAACAGGAATTGTCGGTAAGCAGTTTGGCAAATTCAATCATCGGCACATTATAGAAGGCCGGACTGGCATTGATCAATTTTACACTTTGTTGTGCGAGAACTCTGGTTATAACTTCTGGACAATGACCTAGAGAGGTAACTGCCCAGCCGCCTATAAAGTCCAGATATTTATTGCCGTCTGTATCCCATAAGTACACGCCTTGACCTTTTTCCATAACAAGGTTAGGCCTATTGGCGGTATATAGGATAGATTTTTTTGCTTCCTGTAGCAGCCTTTCTGTATCCAGCTTGAGTTCACTAACCACAACGCTTTCCCCCTTAAAATTATAAACGCAAATCCATCCTAACACCCAATACTTCTAGGCAAACATTACATTCCTTTTGCCAGTAGCTTTTTACCTTCGTAAAACGCCTGCCCTACCTGCGAACCAAGATTCCAGTACTCGCGCAGACCGGCAGCATAAACTAATGGTTCTACCTTTTCCAGATTAATTTTGCCGTTATTGCCAATGCAAGTGTCATCAATATGAATTTCAACAATCTCACCAAAGAAGATTACAAAATCCCCCAGTTCCTGTTCTTGAATAACCTTGCATTCAAGATTATATGGACATTCCTGAATTATGGGTGCGTTTATTTTTACACCTGGAACAGGTGTCAGGTTTGTATCCCTAAATTTGTTGCTATTTCGCCCACTCACAATTCCACAGTAATCCACCTCCCGTACCAAGCCGACGTTTGGAATATTGACCGTAAATTCACCGTGACTACGAATAATCTTTGTGGATTCTCTCCCCTTGGTCATAGATATGGCAATTGTCGGTGGTTCCGAGCACACCATACCAACCCAGGCCACCGTTATTATGTTAGTCGCTTCCCCTGCACCGCTGCCAACTAATACAACCGGGGTTGGGAAAAAGGTATCCGAGGGTCCCATTACTTGTTTCATTTATTTCACTCCTCATATCGATCTAACAATCGCTTATCTTAGCCCAACTCTAAGCTCATACATGTACCACAAGTAGGACATGCGGTATTTAACTTAGACTGTTTTAGCAAATCGCCCGGTATCTCTTGCCGTTCAATAGTTTGAAAACCAAAACGCTTCATGTACCTTTCTGCCGTTTGGGTCAATAAATACAGTCTCTTTATACCATCCTTAGCTGCAGACGCAATCGCAGCTTTAACAAGTTCATTAGCAATGCCCTGTTTTGAAAAGTTCGGATCACAAATGAGCGAACGTAAAAGTCCATGCGCCCCTGCCTGTTCCATCCCAATAACTGCTAAAAGCTTATTATTCTTTGTTGTCGCGACCAGGAAATGCTTTATATTATCGTCAACCCCGTCAGTTGGGAGTCCTGCGCGTGTAAGTAACTCTTGTACTTTTGTCAAGTCGTTGGCTGTCGCCTGCCGTATTTCATAGTCAATACCATTGACTGCAATCACTTTAGGTTTGCGCGCTCTAATAAATGCGCTTACCACGGCCCCTTCTGCCTGTGCTAGTTCAACTTCCGATAAGTGCGAAAACATTTCAATACCAATGTCTGTAATATCGTAGACTCGCGTAACCTGGACTTCAATATTTTCGAACCCAACATCTTTTAATTTGTCCTGGTATTCAGTATCTTTAAGCGCCCCGGCAATACACCCGGCCCAGGCAATCAAATCCTGCTGCACATTAAGCGGTAATGGCTTTTTTAGTACAATATCTGAGACCGCTATCCTGCCACCCGGCTTCAGTACCCGGAAACATTCTTTTAGCACTTTATCTTTATCTGCAGACAGATTAATAACACAATTTGAGATAATAACATCTATCGAGTTATCCGGCAATGGAATATCTTCGATATGACCTTTTAAAAATTCCACATTTGTAATGCCTGATTTTTTCTGATTTTGCCTTGCTTCTGCCAGCATTTCGTCTGTCATATCTAAACCGTAAGCCTTGCCGTTCGGTCCAACTCTCCTAGCCGAAAGTAAAACGTCTAATCCGGCACCACTACCTAAATCTAATACTGTCTCTCCCGAATAAAGATCTGCCAGTGCGGTCGGATTTCCACACCCGAACGAGGTAGCGATCATATCTTCAGGTAATCCCTGAACTTCACTCTCCGAGTATAGATTTCCGGTAATCTTCTGCGTGGCCTTGCTTAAACTAGTGTCACAGCACGAACTTCCACCACAACATCCTTTCTTTCCGGTGATAGCCTTGGCATACTTTTTTCTTACTACCTCTCTAATTGTGTCACTCATTCTTGCACCCTCCTTTTTCATCTAGGATAGTTCCTGAACAGATTTGGCGTTCATCAAGGCTCATATCGGTATCTTCTACTGCAGCAAGCAGATATGGTAAAACGTCCATTACCTGCCCACGTTTTTCTTCAGGAATCGAATTCAATACCCGTTCGAAATATTTTTCCATATTGCTATTAATTAGTTCCACCATTTCGGCCCCTCTTGGAGTTAACGTAATCTTCGTATATCGCCGATCGGTTTTATCCACTTCTCTTTCGACTAACCCTGTATTAACCAAATTATCGACCGTCCGACTCATTGTACTTTTATCCAGAATAAGCAGTTCTGATAATTCATTTAATGACAAACCGTTGGATCTGCCAATCTCCACCAGGGTGTGGCACTGCGCAACTGTAATACCACAACACGAGGCATCCGCTTTGTGCAGCAAACCCGTTTTCCGCACACAGATTCTAACAACTTCCCGAAAAATTCCAGCTGTATTCACTTCAATCACTCAAATTACCCCTCTTCACCTTTAGTAATTCTGACGTTAATTATTTCGATATTGCCCATTATATGTTGACAGACATTACCTACAAATTCTTGCTGATCACAGCATTCGTTCAAGCCCATCGCCGTTAATACATATGATCGAGGAGCAATCCCAGCCTTTTCAAGAGTTCGCGCTGCACAAGCCATTCCACAACCATCAATAGCAACTACTTCACTTACTTCTTTCGCCACATTTATAAATTTAGGATATCCCGCACAAATTCCAGCCAAGCAGCTAGACCCGCATCTAGCATAGCCCTTCTTTCGAAGTTGGCGACCAATCTTATCGCTTAATTCCCCCTCCGCACAGCAACCAGAACAAGTAAACAGAATCCGAGCATCACACCGGCTTTCTTCCCCGCCCCCCATATACTTCCTCCTCAATATTTAATTAGTAATTTAATTCATTACTAAAATTGTAACACGAAACAGTTTGTATTTACAACTATTTTTTTTTGTAGAAATTTACATTTGACTAAAGTACCACTGAATAATATTTTAGAAGTACTGCCTTTAGGACAAATCTATTTT
>Ga0316604_10002181_pt1 | contig 15452 bp, 13 predicted proteins | sample OWC_soil_day20_C_FD_207650 | JGI IMG/M metagenome (GOLD analysis project Ga0316604, IMG submission 207650) | Wetland soil microbial communities from Old Woman Creek delta, Ohio, United States - OWC_soil_day20_CT | ecosystem: Environmental > Terrestrial > Soil > Wetlands | place: USA: Ohio... | reverse complement strand
TCATTCAACAAACACAACCTGGAATTACTGGGTGGTTTCTCTTACCAGAAATTCTCTTTCTCCGGTACGACTTATGGTCTGCAGGGCATCGCAGCACAGGGTGTAGGTGTGGCACCTGAATACAATCCTGGTTATTCCGGTACCACTACCAGCCCTAGCGGTTATGCGCAGGAGAATGAACTGCAATCAGGGTTTGGTCGTATCAATTACAACTACGACAGCCGTTATATGTTCACCGCCTCTTTACGTGCGGATGGTTCTACCCGTTTTGGTAACAACAACAAATACGGTTACTTCCCGTCCTTCGCATTGGGCTGGACCATTTCGCAGGAAGATTTTATGAAAGATCTGAAAATGGTACAGGATCTGAAACTCCGCGCCAGCTGGGGTCAGACAGGTAACCAGGAAGTAACGAACAAGATCACCCAGGCGAGTTACTCCCTGTCAAGTGCATCTGGTTACTACCTGTACAACGACCAGACTTTGATAAATGGTGTTACTGTAAACCGCACTGCAAACCCTGACCTGAAATGGGAAATGGTTGAACAGCTGAACATCGGTCTGGACTTCACCCTCCTCAAAGGTAAACTGTATGGTTCATTAGAATATTACAACAAGACGACGAAAGATCCTATCCTGAACATCCCTTCAGGGCCACTCAGTCCAACCACAACTGTATGGAAAAACGTAGATGCAAGTATCGTGAACAAAGGTTTTGAATTCACACTGGGTACCCAGCTGGTTCGTACTAAAGACTTCAGCTGGACACTGGATGTAAACGGTTCTACCCTGAGCAACACGATCAAAGACCTGCCTGTATCTGAGCTCTACTCCGGTAGCATCTCCGGTCCTGGTCTGTCTGGTGTAAATGCCAACATCTACAAGAACGGTTATGAGGCAGGTTCATTCTATATGCTGAAACACCTGGGCTATGACAAGGATGGTAAAGACATCTTTGAAGATAAAAATAAAGATGGTGTGATCAACTCTGACGATAGAGAGATCTTCCAGGGTGCGCTGCCTAACTTCAACTTCGGTATCAACAGTAACCTGCGTTACAAAGCATTTGACCTGGGCTTCAACTTCATTGGTCAGACCGGTGGTTTGCTGGTAAACAATACCGCACTGGATCTGAACATCAACAGCCTTGCATCTGACCGCAACGTACTGAGAAAATTCTACGAAGCAGGTGCCAGCACGACCAACGCGGTGCAGCTGTCTTCTCTGTACCTGGAAAAATCAGACTTTATCCGTCTGGCGAACCTCCGCCTGGGTTACACGCTGACCATCCCTCACCAGGACTGGCTGAAATCAATCAACCTGTATGTGAGTGCACAAAACCTGTGGACCATCAGTGATTACTCCGGTTACGATCCGTTAGTAAATACAACCAAAACAGTAGGTGGTAACCAGTCACTGGGTATCGATTACACGACTTACCCTGCTGCTAAGACATTCCTGTTAGGTGCAACTGTTAAATTCTAAGAAACATGAGAAAGAAATCGTTATATACATATATCGGTATTGCGCTTACTGTAGCAATGGTAAGCTGTACTGACCTGAAAGAGAAAGTGATTGATGAGGTGCTGGGGTCTAACAACTCTAATCCTGAGAATGCCATTGCTGCTGCTTATGGCCAGCTGGGTAGCGCTACCTTTGTAGACCATGCAAACGTATTTGGTTTGCAGGAGTATTCCACTGACGAAGCCATGCTGCCTACCCGTGGTAGTGACTGGGGTGATGGTGGTGTATACCGCGCTATCCATGAGTTCACATGGGGTGCTGATAACTCACTCGTAGCAAATGGCTGGAATAACCTGAACAGTGGTATTACCAAATCACTGACTGCTGTGACCAGTGCTTATCAGGCAAACGGTAATGCCAATCAGGCATTGTTCCTTGCGGAAGCAAGAGGATTACTCGCTTTCTACACCTTCCATACCCTGGACCTGTATGGTCAGGCGCCTTACAGAAATCCATATGTGACGAATGCACCATTGGAGATCAGGAGAGCAGATACTGCGATCGATGGCCTGATCAGGGAAGTAGAAGCGATCATTCCTACCCTCGCTAACCTGAAAGAACAAAGTACACACAATGGTCGTTTTACCAAACAGGCTGCTTATGGCTTGCTGGCGGATATGTACATGAACCGTGCTGTATTCAAAAACCGCTATGGTGCCAGCTTTGACTTTACCGAAGCAGCCGTAGATGGTAACGGTACAGATATGGACAAAGTGATCCTGTATACGACGAAGTTGATAGACGACCCTCAGTTCTATCTCGAAACAAACTATTTCAGAAACTTTGATATCGACAACGCCGGCAGACCGGAGCTGATCTTCGTGGTTTCGCAGGACATCAATACCCTGCGCAGCAGTGATAACGACTTCGCTTATATGCCGATGGAAAGAAACCAGAAGCCTTCTTCGGCAAACAGAGGTACCAATGCGGTATGTACTACGCCTCAGTTCTATGCTACCTGGGATGGTAATCATGATGACCCGCGTTTCTCCCGCAAGTACCAGTATGCTGATGGTACATGGTTTAAGAACGATGGTACTGATGTGAGCGTACCTGCTACCAGCCTCGTGCCAAACAGTGCTTCTCTGCCATGGTTCCACTTTAACCGTGGTTTCCTGGAGGGTCAGCAATATGGTCCGATCCTGTTGTCCACCGGTAGTCTGAAGATGACCAGCGACGGCAGAATCGCAGTTGAAAAACTGTATTGCGAAAAGAACACGGCTCTGGCAATGGACTTTACACCTGCACTGAATTTCGATAATGCAGCACAGTCTGTATTTACACAGGCACAGATCAACCGTGGTGTACGTATCTTCAAGTTTGAGTTCGATCCTGAGAAAGATAACAGCTCAAGCAATGTAGATATCCCATTATATCGTCTGGGTGGTATGTATTGTATGCGTGCAGAAGCTTATTTCCGTAGCAATCAAACTGCCCTTGCAATGGCTGATATCAATAAGCTGCGTACCACCAGAACACGTGAAGCATATTATAACAATGCACCGGGTGTAGCGATCACTTCTCTGGATGCAAATATCCTGTACAACGAGATTGCATATGAAATGTACTGGGAGCAGTGGAGAAGAAAAGAAATGATCCGCTTTGGTAAGTTTGAAGCTGCAGATGCAGGTTCTGCAAAACCAGCGTCTGAGACTTACAGAAGAATTTATCCTATTCCACAGTCTGCTATGGATGCAAGCGATGCATTTACACAGAATCAGGGATACTAATATTTACTTTTTTTAAGAAAGCCCTCCATTGCTGGAGGGCTTTTTTTGTAAAATATATTTTGCGAAACCGAATGGTTTCATATATATTTGCAACCATATGGTTTCATAAACAACCTACACCCATGAGAAGAGACATATTCCAGGCCATTGCGGACCCGACCAGAAGAGCGATTATAGGATTATTGGCCATGCAGGCAATGACGCCGAACGGCATCGCGGAGCACTTTCAGACTACACGTCAGGCTGTGTCAAAGCACCTGCGGGTATTGACAGAATGCGAGGTTGTGAAACAGGAGTATCAGGGCAGGGAAATTTTTTATCACCTTGAAATCCAGCGTATGAAAGAAATTGACAAATGGCTTGAACAGTTCCGCCAATTGTGGGAGACGCGTTTCGACCAGTTAGATAACGTATTAGCAAACCTCAAAAAAAATAAGCGATGAACAAAGCGATCCTCTTTAACTTTGATGTAGACAAGGCAAACAAAAAGATTAAGGTAGAGCGGTCTTTCAATGCGCCCCTGGACCTCGTATGGGCAGCATGGACAGAGGCTGACATTCTTGACCAGTGGTGGGCCCCAAAGCCTTATAGGGTAGAAACAAAGTCTATGGATTTCAGGGAAGGCGGCAGATGGTTTTATGCCATGGTGAGTCCTGAAAATGAAAAGCATTGGTGTATCTTCGACTATGAGACCATTCAACCAGAGAAAATGTATGCAGGCAAGGATGCTTTTTGTGATGAAAACGGGGTGATAAATACTTCCTTCCCCAGTACTAACTGGACTAACAATTTCGCTGAGACAGACGCTGACTCCACTACCGTAACCTGTGAGCTTCAGTTTAAAGCATTGGAAGATCTGGAAACACTGGTGAAGATGGGCTTCAAGGAAGGATTTACAGCGGGACTGGAAAACCTGGATCAGTACATCAGCACACAGTTTTACCTGCGTAAACAAAAGAAACCAGACAATCGGAACAGGGTATCTTATTATGTGAACTTCCCGGGAAATACTGAAGAAGCATTTAACTTTTACAGATCCGTTTTTAAGACTGAATTCGTAAATGGTATACAACGGTTTAGTGAGGCACCTGGCCATGAGCAAATGGATGAAGCACTGAAAAATATGATCATCCATGTAGAATTGCCACTCATAGGCGGACATATTCTGATGGGTACAGATGCACCAAAAGAAATGGGATTCACCGTGACATCCGGCAATAATATGCATATCAATGTAGAGCCAGCTACGAGGGAAGAAGCGACGAGATTATTCAATGAATTGTCTGTAGGTGGGAATGTGACCATGCCCTTGCAGGATATGTTCTGGGGTGCATACTTTGGAAGCTTTACAGATCAATTCGGAATCAACTGGATGATAAATCACCAAAATATATGAAGAAAATAATCTTTAACATTCTGTCTGTATTGTTCGGGCTATTGCTCCTTAATGGCGGTTTTGCCAAATTCTTTCACTATATGCCTGAACAAAAAGATTTGCCGCCGGCTTTGATGGCAGACAATGCTGCCTTCATGGAGATCTCCTGGCTGATGCCGCTTGTGGCAGTAGCGGAAATACTCGGAGGTATATTAATTATTATTCCTAAAACAAGGGCGTTTGGTGCTGTGGTTATTTTCCCTGTAATGGTGGGAGTTGCGTTGACACATATTACGGTAGCACCGAGTGGATTGCCCATGGTTGCTGTGATATGGGCGATATTGTTGTGGATTATTTTTGAGAATTGGAAGAAGTATCTGCCAATGATCAGGTAAGTTTAAAAAGGATGTATCATATTTTTGGAGTGCCTCAAAAGTCTAATTTTTTGGGCACTCCGTTTTTTGATTCATGCGCTTTGGCGCCAGATTGACTCCTATTTTATTATTCTAAAATGATATTACATTCTTCGCTGATCGCTCCATACTTTTCACACCATGTAAGCCAATGATCCAACTCCGGCTCCATCGGCGGCGCATCTTCCTCCCCTCTGAAAAGCACGGCAGATCCCGCTTTCAATTCTATCTGGTATTTCAAATCATCTATCCACTCCTGCCAGTATTTCACATCTCCCCGCTCATTGTATACATAATCCCATAACTTCGGCTGGTGCTCCCGGGCTTCATTTAACAGGGCAACATCACCCGTCTTTATTCCTTCAGCGATCTTTTTCAATGCCGCTTCTTCTTCCTCATCTGCTTCTGTAAAGTATTTAGGAAATATACCAAACGGATGCATCAGCTCATTCAGTATATCCAGATCTTTCACATGCATGCCCGCTATAATAAACGAACCTACACCAACATCCAGTCTTAACAAGGCACCTTGCTCCTCAGTTAGCATGCCATTCAATCCACACATAAAACTCTTGTCTATCGGATCTTTTACAAACCGCTCGTGCAACTGAATATTCACGCCCCAATAATAATCTAAAATACTATTCAGTTCATCTACCCGCTCAGACAGTGGCACCGACCTTGTAATTTCACCTGCCAGTCCCGCTGCTATCAATCCATCTAACAATGCAGCGCCTACCAGCCAGTAAGGACTGTCAGCTAACCCACGATGCTGGCTATCCTCCTGATACTTAGTAAAGATATATGCATAAGGAAACTGCGCCGCATACAATACCCTGTTGAATACAGACCCCGCCAATCCCTGAAAGATCGTTTCATCAGGTGTATTTCTAAACATCCAGATCAGTTTCCAAAGCTGCTCTTTATCGACGTTTTTGATCAGCTTATTATTCCAATTGACCTTTCGGTTCACATACGTTTCGGCAATGTTGAATATCTTCAGCACTTCTGCCTGCATTTCTACCGGCGCCGATACCCATCTTTCATCTTCATTCTCTATTAATGTACCAATGGTATCCTCATCTGTAATGTACCAGAAAAAATTCTTCTCATCATCCGTATGAATAGCTGTAATTGAACTGGGTACAGTGTCTCCTTCTTCATCTATCTCCCCACCTTTATTCAATGCAATATGCCAGCCATCTTCATTAATCGCTACCCGCGTATGATCCGGCCCAAACAAAGGGACATTCAGCAGGTTGAGAAAATCTCCCTTTGAAATAACACTGCGCTGGATCAAAGGTTTTAACAAAGGAATACCCTCCTTCACCGTGGTATAATATAAGAACCAGTCTTCCTGGTCAAACAATTCATCAATCAACTTCTCTTTAATAATATCCTTATCATCGTCATCATTAAAATCCAATACTTTCACACGGGCGAAATCTGAGAAATGGAAACGGTAATCATCTGCAATCACTATCGGTGCCCATACATATGATTGACTATTAAATTCCCCATGGTTATAAATCCCCATCAGCAATTCTTTTACCGCTACATATCCGGTTACGTAAATAAGCTGACCTCCAACGATAACGTTCTTTGCTTTTAGATTTCCTAATACTATCAGTGAGCAGGCACCATCAGTTTCTTCGTTCATGATATTGCCATTCACAATCAGATCACCGATAACAATAATGCCAAAATAATCCGGTACATCGAGATCCAGTGATTCCAGTACCGTGGTACCATTGTAGAGCAAAAATTTCAGCTCATTGCGTTCCGGCATTTTTTCCACCATCGCCAATGGATAGCCTTCGTACTTAGCCGGTAAATGCTGTACCAATGGTTTAATAACATCAAAGCCTACAATTTGTGGAACGGGATTATTATCGGCAGAAATATGCTTCAATGAAGGTTTGAACACAGGCACACCTTCCTTTAATAATTGAAGGAAACCTGCATCACCTGCAAAAAGATAATTGTCATCATCCAGCAATTGAGCAGCGATTTCCGGTAAGAGGATCTTTTTCCAGTCGGTATAATCTGCAGCCGGAATCTGCCATCCACGACAATAAGTGGCTGCATGGATGGTACCTTTTATCTTCCCACTATGATCATCAATGATCAATAACTCTCCATTCAGGTCGCCGGATATTTCCACATTGCCATGGTTGTAATAGGCGACCATGACATCGGCGACCGTTACATCTCCATTCACAATGATTTCTACACAGCCTGCTACGAGGCGGGTACAGGTCAGGGAACCGTTTACCAACAGAAAGCAACTGTAGGTATCCAGTTCAAAATCCATAATAGGGGCATTGACGGTGAGGTTCCCGTTTACAATAATGCCAGCAATATTCTGTTCATAATACAGGTCATATAGGTCTAAAAATTCGTTTAGTACAGTATCCCCTTCGTATATCCTGATTTGTAGGGTATCCAGGTTTTCTTCGAACAGATCATAGTCAGTCGTAAGGGAGTCTAACAAATCGTTTTCCAGGGCTGCTCTTAGTGGCAAGGTTTTGAAGCTCAAAATAATGGGTTTTATAGACTGTGAAGATAATGACTTTAATAAATGATTTACATTTATGCCATGAGATGTTTTTTGCTCCTTTTTATATTACAGGCTACAGCCTGTAGTCATACAGAAAGCTTCCCTACCGGGAAAGTCATTGATACCGTGGTCTGTAAGGCCAATCCATCGCAGACCTATGCCCTGTATATCCCGCCGGATCACAAAGGAGCTGTTATGTATTGCTTTGATGCCCATGGTGCGGGAGTATTGCCTTTGAATAATTATAAAGCACTGGCAGACAAGTATGGGTATATCCTGGTGGGGAGTAATAACTCTAAAAACGGGAACGACTGGAGCACGACGGAAACCATCTGGCAGGCACTGGAAAAGGATACAAGAGCACGGTTAGAGATTGATACCAACCATGTATACACCCTTGGATTTTCAGGTGGAGCAAAAGTTGCAGGATATGTAGCATTGAATCATCCGGGTATTAAATCGGTGATTGTCAATGGTGCAGGATTACCGGATGGTACGCCGCCAGGAGATTTTCCTTTTACCTATACCACAGTAGCGGGCGAAGGAGACCTGAACCTGACAGACCTGCTGGGGTATCATATGGCTTTGAACAAAACCAACACGAAGCATCACCTGATCACTTACAATGGCAAACATGAATGGGCACCGGCTACGTCCATGGATGTAGCATTTGCAGGTATCAAAGCGGATGAAGGCGCTGCGCCACCAGATTTTATGGCGAAGACCCGCACAAGGATGGAAATGGCTGTACAGTCGAATCAGTTCCTGAAAGCGGAAACAGAGTGCAGGTTATTGCTCAGTTATATGCCAAATGATAATTTCTTTAAAAATCAATTAGATATCATCCTGAGTAATCCTGCATATAAAACACAGTCGCAAGAGCAGATGGCGGTATTGGTAAAAGAGCAAAATACCAAGGAGTCTTATAATGCGAACCTCGGTACCCAGGATACCGCTTACTGGCCCAAAACCATTAGCAGCCTGAATGCGGGGGCACAACTCCCCTCTTTTGAAGGCGCTATGAACCAACGGCTATTGGCTTATCTGTCTCTGATGTTCTATTCTGTAAGCAACCATTATATGGCGAGTCATACTGATGGGGTGGCGAGACATTTTGTAGACCTGTATGAACTGGCGGATCCTACCAACAGCGAAGCGTATTATTTCTCTGCGATATTGTATGCTCGTGCAGGAGATGCGGATCATGCAGCGACAGCCTTGAAAAATGCAGTGAAGAATGGTTTTAAAGATAAGGTACGGTTTGAACAACAACCAGAATTTGCCACAATGAAAAATTTATCTGGAATAGTGAAATGAAATTAAAAAATTCCTATACCTTTGCTCCCGCAAAACTTTAAAATGAAACAAGTACAACAAATAGCACCAATGATCAGCGCAGGCGAATATCGCCTATATCCGCTGTGTGGGGCTTATTGTACTGATAAATAAAGGATTACCTTATTCCGTATAATACAAGCCCCGCAAGCAATTGCGGGGCTTTTTCTTTTTAATCCCAACCTACATTTAACATGAGAAAACTAGCAAGTATCCAAAGGATCAAAAAACTGGAACCTATCGAAGGTGCTGATGCCATAGAGAAAGCCTATGTGCTTGGCTGGCAGTTAGTCGTAAAGAAAGATGAATTTAAACCCGGTGATCTCTGCATCTATTGCGAGATCGATAGTTTGATGCCCCCTAAACCCGAATTTGAATTCTTACGAGCCAGAGGCATGCGCATCAAGACTGCCAGATTGAGAGGCCAGATCTCTCAGGGCATTGCTTTCCCTCTCTCCTACCTGCCTGCAGGCTTTGAAGTGGAGGAAGGCGCTGATTGCACCGATGCACTGGGCATTACCAAATACGACCCTCCTATGCCAGCGTGTCTGAACGGCGTGGCGAAAGGCCCCTTTCCCGGTTTTATACCCAAAACGGATGAGACCCGGGTACAGGTATTGCAGGATATACTCGACAAATACGTTGGCGAGACCTGCTATGTCACTGAAAAGCTGGATGGTAGCTCTACCACTTACTTCATCAACAATGGTGAATTCGGCGTATGTAGCCGTAACCTGGAATTACTGGAAGATAGTGAGAACAGTCTATGGAAAGTAGCCAGAGAGCAGGATATTGAAAACAAACTTCGATCACTGAATGGCAACTATGCCTTCCAGGGAGAAATGATTGGCGAAGGTATTCAGGGTAATAAACTGAAGTTACGCGGACAGCACATCCGGTTCTTCAATGTATTTGACATTGACAATGCTGCATACCTGGATTTTGATAGATTCACTTCGCTGATGTCTTCACTGGAACTGAGCACTGTACCAGTATTGAGTACGGATTACGTGTTGGAAAATGACATTGAGGTACTGGTAAAGAAGGCCACTATCAGGAGTAGCATCTGTACAGAGGCATGGGCGGAGGGCATCGTTATCCGTCCTGTAAAAGAACGGATAGAGTTGTACAACAATCACTTTGTACATAGCAGGGTGACCTTCAAAGCTATCAATCCTGAATTCCTTTTAAAATATGGTGAATAGTTTTTTTAGGGGGTATCTAAATATGATACTCCCTTTTTTGGGTTCCCGGATTGAGCCAACCAGCCCTTTTAACCAATCTCAGGACCTTTGTTTATTTTTAATCCATCCTTTCTTTATCTTTATACGATCCTATTATTACGAGCGCGCATATTTTACGTTTAAACTCAAAACATTCAAAATGAAGAGACCCGTCTTAATAGTATCAATATCTACGGCTTTGAAACGGCTATCGAAAAGAATATCAATAACCCACAAATAATATACATCTATGAATGACATAGAATTTATCGTTTACTTTAATGATTGTTTTTTTACCCATCTGTATGGAGAATCATTTTACAATGACCGACCTGAGCCCAACAGAATGCACGCACAATCATTATGGAACATCTACCAGACCATGAAAGCCGGTGGTAATAGTATTGCCATCACAGATAAAGATAAGAACATTGTCTTTGAAACATCCCACCTGCTGGAACTGCGAGACTGGATCGGGCGGAAATACCCACAGTTTGTATACATACTGGACGCGCAGACTACAAGCAATCATCCAGGAGACCGGCTAAAACGCCCATCTTAAGGTCATAAGTAGAAAGGCTTAATTGCTGTAAGTTCAACTGCTCCAATACATAATCCGTAATGATAGCAGCAATGACGATCATATCTACACGCAGGGAAATTAAGCCTTTCATATTTGCACGTTCACTGTGTGTAGCATGAATTAACCTTTTAGAAATTGCTTTGTATCTATCTATATCCAAACCCGCTGAAGCCACCTCCCCTATTTCATTTCCATCATTCAATAACGCAGCAAATGATTCAAAAGCACCCGCAGAACCTACTAACAAAGAAGGCTTGTATTGTGCACACGCCTCTTTTAAATCAGGTAATGTATTGTGTAAATGATCTATAATAGACTGATGCTCCGTATCACTCAACGGATCTGAATGAAAATAAGCCTGCATCAACCTGGCTGCGCCTATGTTATAGCTTTTCTTCCAAAGCGCCTTTTCCGGATTACAGATAATAAACTCCGTACTTCCCCCACCAATATCCATCACAAGGGTCGTTTGTTTTATCAGGCCAGTTGCCATCACCCCGCTGAATATATATCCTGCTTCCGCTTCGCCGGTAATCACTTCTATATGAATCCCAATCTCTGCTGCTTTAGCTACAAATTCCTGCCCGTTTTCTGCACTACGTACGGCAGATGTAGCCACTGCTTTGATCGTATCTACTTTATAATTGTCAATGGTAGCTTTGAATTGCCTGAGCGTACGAATGCCCCTTTCCATTGCCTCCGGTATGATCATATTTTGATTGATCCTTCCCTCCCCTAACAATACCGGTACAGTCGTTTTATATAAAATCTGATCTACACCTTCTGCTATCAGCAAATGAAATGTATTTGTACCCAGGTCTATTACTGCATATCTCATATCCTACCCTTTAAATATTGCAAAAGATATAAAAATTCTCTTTAATTTAGGTTGTAGACACATATTCTATATGAAATCAACTTCCGTTTTTGTTTGCTCACTGCTCTTTTGTATTCATTCTTTCGCCCAGCAGTTCAGCGTCAGTTTTCCCGACAGCCTGCTTTCCACACCATTCACCGGCAGCATTCTCGTTTATCTTTCCAAAACTTCGAAGGAACCCCGACAGGCCTCCTCACTTCTGGATAACGCCCCCTGTGTAAGGATAAATGTAGAAAATATCAATCCCGGAGAATCGGTCCTGATCCAGGCAAGTGCACTCACCTTTCCTGTTCCATTACCTGACCTGGAACGGGGAGAATACTATGTGCAGGTAGTATGGGATCGCAACCTGGGCGGACAATTCATTGGGCAGTCCCCCGGTAATTTATATAGCACTTCGCGAAAAATACGGTTGCGCTATCAAAGTCAGGAGACCTTCAGCATCCAGGCGGATCACATCATCCCTGCATATACCTTTACGGAGACTGATTACATCAAAGAACTAAAGGTACCTTCTAAATTGCTGAGTGATTTCCATCAAACACCTTATTGTTTGAATGCAGCGATCCGGTTACCAAAGGAATATTATACTTCGCCTAAGCGAAAGTTTCCCGTCAAGTTTGTAGTATTTGGATTTACTGGTAACTATCATTATTTCTCCGGGTATCCGAATCCGATGGAACCCATAGATACCATACCTTGTATAGGCGTATACCTGGATGGAAATTGTCCATTAGGGCATAGTGTATATGCGAACAGTGATAACAATGGACCATGGGCGGATGCATTGATTAAAGAATTCATTCCTCAGCTGGAAAAAACGTATCGTTGTAATGGAGCGCGCTTCCTGCATGGCCATAGTAGCGGTGGTTGGAGTGTATTGTGGCTACAGACACAGTATCCCGATCAGTTTACAGCCTGCTGGTCCAGCTCTCCTGATCCGGTAGATTTTCATAGTTTTCAGAAGATAGATTTATATGCGCATGAGAACATGTATTATGACAAGGATAGTACGTTACGTCCTTTAGGAACTATTGCAGGACAGGTACCATGGATCTATATGCGGAATGCATACCAGATGGAAACGGTGATCTATAGAGGAGAACAGATGCATTCATTTGATGCGGTGTTTGGACCGAAAGGACCGGATGGAAGCCCGCTGCGATTGGTAGAGCCGTATAAAGGGGAGATAGATACAGCCGTGTTCAATCATTGGAAGAAATATGATATATCTGCTTATCTGGTGAAAAACTGGGAGCAGGTAAAAAATAAATTGGATGGTAAGATAAGAATTACGGTAGGGAACCAGGATAATTTTCTACTGAACTACCCGATTAGAATGATGGAAAAGAAAATGAAGGAACTGAAGGCGGGTATTGAGTTTGTATATTATCCGGGAGATCATTTCACCGTGCAGACGCCACAATGGGTCAAGGAGGGGAATTTATTTTTTGAGGGGAAATACCAGGAATGGTTGAAGAAGAAATAATACAAAGTTGAAAAAGAAATAACCCGGGGTTGAAGAAGAAATAATTCGAAGAAAAGAGGCTACTTTTTAAAACTTTTAAAAGGTAGCCTCCTCTTTTTTTACAAACTTCTCATATCAATCACAAACCTGTACAACACATCCCCTTTCTCCAACCGTTCAAAAGCGGTCTGTATATCCTGTATCTTAATCACCTCTACATCAGAGACAATATTATGTTCCGCACAGAAGTCCAGCATCTCCTGCGTTTGTGCCAGTCCGCCAGCGCCTGATCCAGCTACAACTTTATTGCCGGCAGCCAGACTGAAGGAAGGAATAGACCAGGGTTTTGCAGGCATCCCCACATTGATATAAACCCCATTTGTTTTTAATGCAGCGATGTAAGGATTGATATCATGATCAGCAGCGACCGTGTCGATGATAAAATGAAATGAGCGCTGTACTGATTTGAATTGTTCTTCATCGGTAGTGACTACAAAATGATGTGCACCTAGTTTTAAAGCGGCTTCTTTTTTACGGACAGAAGTACTAAGTACGGTTACTTCTGCACCAAAAGCTACGGCAAATTTCACTGCCATATGTCCCAGGCCACCTAAGCCAACTACAGCTACCTTATGCCCCTTGCCTACCTGCCAGTTGCGCAGCGGAGAGTAAGTGGTAATACCCGCACATAATAAAGGGACAACCTCTAAGAAACTTTCTAAAAATAATTTTACCCCCTCCTGACATAGGGCTGTCATACCCGGTTTATAGCTTTGTTGTATAAATGTTAAAATCAATGATCAGTCAATTCGCACAATTAAACTGGATAAGCGTTGCCATCGCTTTTGTAGCCTACTCAATCCATGGCGCTCTATGGTTCACCGTATGGTTCCCAAAGCCTTACCGGCGCTCACTGGGCAAGGAAAATGAAACCCTGCCCAACAAGCCTATCTTCATCGTCGGACCCGCCATTTGCTCACTGGTCATTACCATTACCACCGCCTTGTTGCTGTACGCGCTACAGATTTCCTCCATAAAAGCAGGCATCGAATTTGGCTTGCTGATCGGCATAGGTTTTCTGGTAGCGAATACCGTGAACATCGCCATCAATCCCAATATTCCCAGACCCATTCTGTACGGCATCATTAGCGGCAGCTATCATTTAGTGGGTATTTTGATTGTAAATGTGATCCTAATTGCGATGAAATAATGGAAACATTTTGCCCGGCCAACAGGCAGGAATGGCGCCAATGGCTACAGGAGAACCATAGTAGTGCGCCATTCATCTGGCTCGTATATTACAAAAAGCAGGCAAACCGGTCTACCCTCACCTGGAGCGAAGCCGTAGACGAAGCCCTCTGTTTTGGATGGATCGACAGTACGGCAAGAACTATCGATGAAGAAAAATTCATGCAGTTCTTCACAAAAAGAAAGCCCACCAGTGTCTGGTCCAAAATCAACAAAGAAAAAGTAAAACGACTCATAGCCACCGGACTCATGATGCCTGCCGGCCATCAATGTATCCACCTGGCCAGGCAAAACGGGTCATGGTCTATACTCGACGAAGTAGAAGAGCTAAAGATACCCAAAGACCTGGAGAAAGCTTTTAAATCCAGAAGGGGTTCAAAGGCTCATTTCACGGGTTTAAGCAGGTCAGTGCAAAAAAATTATCTGCAAAAACTGGTACTGGCAAAACGACCGGAAACCCGGTTAAAAAGGATTCAGGAAATTGTCAATTTAGGTGGGTGAACAAAATCGTTCGCTCACCTTTTTATATTTATTTTCAGAAATTATTAAATACTATTAAATTGCCATACATTTACTCCATAAACTTTAGAAGAAATTGTCCTTTACCTATTACCTTTTACAATTTGCTACTTACGGTCTGGCGCTATTACCGTTTAGAGTATTGTACCTGCTTTCAGACGTAGTGTACGTTCTGTTATATCATGTTCTTTCTTACAGGAAAAAAGTTGTCATGAATAATCTTCGTGCGTCGTTCCCTGATAAGTCGGAAAAAGAGCTGACAGCAATCTGCAAAGAATTTTATCATTATCTCTGCGACATGTTCCTCGAAACATTCAAGACACTTGTCATCAGCAAAGAGACCATGTTAAAACGCTGTGTTTTTACACCGGACACCATCGCCCTCTTTAACAAGCTGGCCGAAGAAGAGAAAAGTGTAATACTGGTAATGGGGCACAAAGGTAACTGGGAATGGGCCGGCAATTCATTCAGCATTCTGCTCAAACAGCAATTGTATGTGATTTATCATCCGCTGTCCAACAAAAACCTGGATGCCCTGATGTATAAAATGCGTACCCGTTTTGGCACAAAGCTGATTGCCATGCAGGATACATTCCG
>Ga0316604_10002178_pt1 | contig 15478 bp, 17 predicted proteins | sample OWC_soil_day20_C_FD_207650 | JGI IMG/M metagenome (GOLD analysis project Ga0316604, IMG submission 207650) | Wetland soil microbial communities from Old Woman Creek delta, Ohio, United States - OWC_soil_day20_CT | ecosystem: Environmental > Terrestrial > Soil > Wetlands | place: USA: Ohio... | reverse complement strand
CAGTCTGCCCCCTTTAACCACTCGGGCACCCCTCCGCGGCGAACCGCAAATTATGGTTGTGCAACAAGGGCTTGTCAAACCGACGCCCCTTGCGTGCAGTGCGTCAAGGCTCTCCGCACGCTGCAACCCCTCATCCAGGCGCTAGCACCCGGCGACCGGGCCCCGACAGGGAATCCGAAAACATGAAGTTAGCGCACACTTACCGCTTCATTACACGGCATTAGAGCACTCTACTAGTTGACTCCCGAACGCGGATCCGGATATTGATGCAATGCACAAAAAGTCGCTTTCTAGCTATGACCAAGGAGCCAGGCGCCAAACCGGCCCCGCAACACATGACGGCCCGCTGGTGGCTCAATTGGGCCCTGGGCACCGGACACTGATCGAGGCGCATCTGCTGGCCCTTACTCCCGGCGACCGCCGACTGCGGTTTGGCCACGCGATCAGCGATCAATCGATAAGCGACTACGTGCGCCAGATCCGCTTTGTCCGTGATGCTGCGTTCGGGGCGTTCGACGACGCGGGGCAATTGGTCGGGTTCGGTCACCTGGCGTTCGGCACGGAAGGCGCCGAATTCGCGTTGTCCGTGGTTCTCGCGGGACGTCGCCGGGGCATCGGCCGGGCACTGCTCGAACGCGCAAGCACTCATGCACGCAACCGTGGCTACGACGTGCTCGTGATGCTGTATATGTCGGAGAACAACGCGCTTGCTTCGCTGGCGCGCCGCGCCGGCATGCAGATCGTGTCCGACCCGCTCGAGTGCCGCGCTTACATCGGACTCAAGCCGCCGACCGCCCACTCGGTGGTATTCGAGGCGTGGCGCGAGGCTGTGTGTGCGCTTGACCTGGGCTTCCGGCTCAGCGCTCGCGAGGCGGCTACATCTGCTTGAACAGATGCGTGTAGTTGCGGCTCACCTCGAGTTTGTCGGTTCGCCCCTTCACCTGAACCAGCTGCCGGCCGCGAAAATCGCGTGTCACGCCTGAGATCGCGTCTACGTTGACGATCGTTGATCGGTGGATCTGCCAGAACTTCGCCGGATCCAGCTCCTCCACCAGTTCCTTGATTGGCTTGCGGATCAGCGCTTCCACTGTCTCGGTCTGCACGCGCGTGTACTTCTCGTCGGAGGTGAAGAACAACACCTCGGCGACCGGGATCAGTTTCAGCTGCTGGCCGACGCTGGCCTGAATCCACTGCAACCTCTCGGGGCCGGCTTTAGTCGGCGACAGCCCGGCACCACCGTCGAGGCGGTCCGTCAGGCGGGTCAGCAGGTCGCGCAGATCGCTTGGCGGCTGGCCGAGGCGCCTTTTCAGTCGAGCGATGGTAAGTTCGAGGCGCTCGCGTTCGGCCGGCTTCAGCACATAGTCCACGGCGCCCTGCTCGAATGCCTCGACCGCGTACTCGTTGTAGGCGGTGATGAACACCACATGACAGGCATCACCGATCTCCCGCGCGGCCTCGATGCCGGTCATACCGGGCATCTGGATATCCAGGAAGGCGAGGTCCGGCGCCAGGTCGCGGACGGCGGCGACCGCCTCCTCGCCGTTCTTCGCTTCGGCGACGATCTCGAGGTCGGACCAAACCTCCGCCAGCCGTGAGCGAAGTTGCTCGCGCATCAGCCTTTCGTCGTCCGCGATGATCGCCGTTGGCATGCGGCGATTATGCGTCAGGCAGGCTGCGCCACGGGCTGTGCCGGCAAGTCCGCCTCGAAGGCGTACGGGACGTCGATAGTGACAATCGTGCCGGTCGGATCGTTGGCCTCGATCGACAGCCGCGCCCGCCCACCGTAGAGCGCAGACAGGCGCTCACGCACGTTCGCCAGCCCGACGCCGGTGCCCGGACGTGAAGCGGCGGCGAAGCCAAGTCCGGTATCCGCCACCGTGACACGCAGGCGGCCGTTGACAATGTCAGCGGAGATCGTGATCGCACCGCCTTCCGGCTTTGGCTCCAGCCCATGCTTGATCGAGTTCTCGACCAGCGACTGCAGCATCATCGGCGGGAACTGCGCCGTCATCAGGCCTTGCGGCACCGTCACCGTGTACTGAAGCCGGTCTTCCATCCGGAATCTGAGGATTTCCAGGTATGCCCGGCACAGTTGCACTTCCTTACCCAGCGTCGTCGATCCCTCCCGCATCTGCGGCAGCGCGGCACGCAGGTACTGGATCAGGTTCTTCTGCATCTTCGAGGCAGTCGCCGGATCGGTTTCGATCAGGTAATCCACTGACGCCAGCGTATTGAACAGGAAGTGCGGCTCGACCTGGGCCTGCATCATCTTCAGTTGCGCTTCGACCAGTTGGCGCTTGAGTCCTTCTTCCGCTGCCGTCGCCGTCGCCACCAGCGCCCGTCGCTCCGCCCGCTTCTTGCCACCCAGTACCACCTTGACGATGATGCCGGTGAGGATCAGCAGCACCGCGAAGCTCATCAGCCAGTCGCCGCTGCGCTCGTGATAGCTGCGGACCTCGCGCGCCACGCTGCGATTCACCTGGTCCGACACGATCGTCTCAATCTCGCGCCGAGCACTTTCAAGGGCCAGCTCGACCTTCGCAGGGTCGCCCGCAACGTCCGGAGGAATCACGACCGAGCCGTCGCGATCGATGACCACGGCAGGCGGCTCGTTTTCAACGCGCGCCGGTCCTTTGCCGGCCTCCTCGACACGGATCCCGTCGGTATCGATGATGACCTGCACCGGTTTTCCATCGCGCTGCGACTGGATCCGGACGCCGCTTTCGTCGATGCTGACCGAGCTCTGTCCCTTGCCAGCCTCCGGGGGCGCCGGGGGCTTGGGGGGCGCCGGGGGCTTCGTCGAGCCGGGGGGTGTCGGTGGCCGCGGCGGTGCGACTGCACCTGGGCGCTCGATCCGGATGCCGTCAGCACCGACCTTGATGTCCACCTTGACGTTGTCAGTCGGAGCTCGGTCGACGATCACGACGGGCGATTCGTCGTAAATGATGTTGGACGCGATGCCAGCAAAGATGAGCAGCAGGATCGCGACCAGGGCGAACTTGCCCCAGCCCACGACCGCGAGCCAGTCGCCGATGCGATTCAGCACGCGTCGGACCGGCGGCAGGATGCGCGACTGGACGAACGCCCAGCTGCGCGCAGCTCCGCTCGCCACGTCGGGTGCCGCGGTCCGGGCGCCGGCCGCGGTGGCCGCGCCAACGCGCCGTAGCGCGCCGTTCGGTTCCGCGGATTCCTTGGGTTCCTGCTCGTCGACCATGGCCGGATTATCGCGGTGAGGCGGCGACCCGCGAGGAGTCTGGCGCGACACCCTGCGAGGCCATCGCGGGAAAGTGGCCGACGAGCTGCGTTACCGGAGTCGATATTGTGGTCTTGCTCATGGCGGCACCTTAGTAGGGGGGTGCCACCAAGGCCACCGGGCTGCGACAGGCTGCATGATGCAAGGCCCAGACTGCATGTTCCGGGGGCCAAGCGCCCCGCCCGCGGGCCAGCAAAGTCAGAAGTCGGTCGCCCGCTCGTCAACGGCGCAGGGCGCGGGCACCCGGACGACGCCCACGCGCCCGATGATCGACTCTCGGATCAGGACGCGCCGGTGAAACGCAGCACAAGGGAGATGCCCAGCAGCACCCAGCCGGCGCGGCCGGCCACGTCGGACCACGGGTGCTCGGCCTTCAGCTGCGCAGCCTGTTTCATCAGCTCTTCCTGACGGCGCTTGGCGCGGTCGGGCGTGCCGTCGTCCTCGGCGCTGGCGCGAATGACCGCGCGGACGAACGGAAACTGCGCGATCAGTGACACCATCAGCACTGACGCGCCCAGATCCCCGAGGCCGTTCGCCAGGCGACCGGCATCGAACTGCGTAAGCGCGAGCGCGGCAAGCGTCGCACTCAGCACAAAGAACGTGTTGCGCCAGATGCGCTCGCCCGGCGTGACGACCAGTGGCGGGGGAACCTTGCGTTGCGTATCCATATGCCCGTTAGATGGCACCCGCGATCGCCGGTTCAAGCGGGGTGAACCCGCGTCAACGGCAAGGCGGTAGTGTCCTTGATGCGTTCCAGGGCAAAGCTGGACTTCACGTCGACTACCCCTGGCTGGCGCAGTAGCTGGTCCATGACGAAGCGCGAAAAGTGTGGCAGATCCTCGACCTGAACGCGCAGCAGGTAATCCATCTCGCCGGTCATCGCGTAGCAGGCGAGAACCTCGGGCCAGCCTTGCACCCGCGCCCGAAAGTCATCCATCGGCATCTTGCCGCGTTTCTCGAGCTTGACACTGACATAGGCCAGCAAGCCGAGTCCCAGCTGCTCCGGATCGAGCAGCGCGACGTAGCCGCGAATGACGCCATGCGCCTCGAGCCGCTTGATTCGGCGCAGACACGGCGACGGTGACAGGGCAACGCGCTCGGCGATTTCCTGGTTCGACAGCCGGCCTTCCTGCTGCAGCACGTCGAGAATGCGCACGTCAGTTCGATCGAGTTCGATTGCAGGCATTTTCTGCTTCAAAAGTAGCGCTTTATGAGCATGATATTGCGACGGAAGCGGGAATGCGAGCCCGTTTTGCAATCGCCTGCCCGGCTCTGTGCACGATACTTTGCGGCTTTCGCTGACTCGATTGCGCTAGGAGACTGCCATGCAGTTCACGCCATGGGACAACCCGATGGGAACCGACGGCTTCGAGTTCATCGAGTACGCGGCCCCCGATCCCGCAGCACTCGGTGCGCTCTTCGAGAGCCTGGGCTTCGCCGCGATCGCCCGGCATCGGCACAAGTCCGTGACACTTTACCGGCAGGGTGACATCAACTTCATCATCAATGCCGAACCGGACTCGTTTGCGCAGCGCTTTGCACGGCTGCACGGTCCTTCGATCTGCGCGATTGCGTTCCGGGTGCGGGATGCGGCTGCCGCCTATCGCCGCGCACTTGAACTGGGCGCTTGGGGATTCGACTCCAAGTCGGGCCCGATGGAACTGAATATCCCGGCGATCAAGGGCATCGGCGACAGCCTGCTGTACTTCGTCGACCGTTGGCGCGGCAAGAATGGCGCCGCCCCCGGTGTGATCGGCGATATCTCGATCTACGACGTCGACTTCGAGCCGATCGCCGACGCGATGGCGCACCCGCATGGCTTCGGCCTGACGATGATCGACCACCTGACGCACAACGTGCACCGCGGGCGCATGAAGGAGTGGGCCGAGTTCTACGAGCGGCTGTTCAACTTCCGCGAGGTGCGCTATTTCGACATCGAAGGCAAGCTCACCGGACTGAAGTCGAAGGCGATGACGAGTCCGTGCGGCAAGATCCGCATCCCGATCAACGAGAGCTCCGACGACAAGAGCCAGATCGCCGAATACCTCGACCTGTACCACGGCGAGGGCATCCAGCACGTGGCACTGGGCACCGATGACATCTACTCGACCGTTCAGGCGATGCAGGCCAATGGCGTCGCCTTCCAGGACACGCTCGAAACTTATTACGACCTGGTCGACAAGCGCCTGCCGGACCATGGCGAGCGCCTCGCCGACCTCAAGCGACTGCGGATCCTGATCGATGGCGCGACCCACCAGGGCGCGCCTAACGAACTGTTGCTGCAGATCTTCACGCAGCCGGTCATCGGTCCAATCTTCTTCGAGCTGATCCAGCGCAAGGGCGACGAGGGCTTCGGCGAGGGAAATTTCCGCGCGCTCTTCGAATCGATCGAGCTGGACCAGATCCGCCGCGGCGTGCTGAGCGACGCTGGATCCGCCGCGTGACGATGGCCGTCACCCCCACCACCTACGGCACCAGCACGCGGCCACCGCGGGGCGACTATGCGGCCGCCCGCGCGGACTACACGTGCGAGCAGGAATGGAGCCGCTACAGCGCCGAGGAGCACGCGCTTTACGCGCGGCTGTACACGCGTCAAGCCCGGCAGGTCCCGGGGCAGGCGTGCGACGAATTCATTCATGCGCTGAGGCAGCTGGGCAGCGAGCGCGAGATCCCGCGGTTCGAGGCGATCAGCGCGACGCTGCGACGCGCGACGGGATGGGAGATCGTGGCCGTGCCGGGGTTGATTCCGGAACGGGCGTTCTTCGCACTGCTGGCGAGCCGGCGTTTTCCGGTGACCGTCTGGATGCGACGGCCCGACGAGTTCGACTACATCGTCGAGCCGGACGTCTTTCACGACCTGTTCGGGCACGTGCCCCTGCTGTTTAACCCAGTTTTTGCGGACTACATGCAGGCCTTTGGCGCGGGCGGCCTGAAGGCGCACGACCTGTCCGCGCTCGAGTATCTGGCGCGACTCTACTGGTACACGGTGGAGTTCGGAGTGATCACCACGCCGCGTGGACTACGTGCCTACGGAGCCGGCATCCTGTCGTCGGTCGGTGAAACGGCCTATGCGTTGACCTCGATGAAACCGCAGCGCCTGTCGTTCGATCTCGAGCGCGTGCTGAGGACGCCGTACAAGATCGACGACTTCCAGCACACCTACTTCGTCATCGAATCGTTTGCGCAGCTATTCGATGCGACCGCGCCGGACTTCACTCCGACCTATCGACGCGTCTCCGCGCTGCCGACGCTGACCGTGCAGGATCGGCTGCCAGGTGAGCGCGTCGTCGCGCCCAACCCGGCGATTGCGCCCGGCTGAATCAGGCCAGGCTCAGCTACGGCTCACGGCTTGACGGGCTCAACCGGGGCGTTCGGGGTCGGGCGAGGCTGTGCCTTGCGCCACGCATGCATCTCGTCACGCGTCAGCACGCCGTCCTTGTTCGCGTCCATCGCGTCGAAGTTCTGCGCCAGTCGCGGGGCCGTCTTGGCCTCGTCGCGCGAGATCGATCCGTCATTGTTCACGTCGAGCCTGCCGTGATGCCCGTGGTGGCCGGAACGCCGCGCGGTGCGCAGCTCGTCGGGTGACAACTGGCCGTCCTTGTTGGCGTCGATGCGGTCAAACGACTCGGCAAGTCGTGGGTGGTTGGACGCTTCGTCACGCGAGACGAAGCCATCGCCGTTCTTGTCCAGAGCGCTCGCACCGGGGCGAGATGGCGACTGGGCGTCGGTGGGTGCGGCGAAGGCGATGGAGCAGGCGACAGACAGCGCTGTTGCCAGGAGGAAGCGGGTCATGAGGTTCTCCGTTGAAGGTGTTGTCATTCAACGGGACACCGCCGCAGCGGTCGACGCCTCTTACCTTTGTTTACAGCTGAAACGCCTTGCCACTCGCCGCTACTGCGACTGCGGCGGAGTTCCAGGCGGATTCTGTGGCATGCCGGGCGGCGGCATGGCCGGCGGCGGCGGAGCCGTCGGCCGGGGAACCGTCGCCCCGCCTGCCACACTGGGAGCCGTCAACGTGTTGCCCTCGCGCGTGAAGGTCTGAGTCGGAGTCCCACCGCTAACCGCAACCGCCGGGCGGGGCGGCAAGCGCACTTCCTGCCGTCCGCCGGGGCTGTCGAGGACGATCACTTCGGCATCGATCGACGCGAGGCGCGTGCCCGGGACGACCTCCTGACCCACGAGGTACACACGCGGAGGTTTGCCATCGACCGCCAATACGGCACTTGAGTCCTTACCGGCCGCAAACGCGCCGAGTGCCTGGATGTTGGCCGCGACGACCGCCTGTGCCACTTCGACCTTGCCGAACATGCGGGCGGCGGCCGCGGCATCCGGATCACGCAGCGGCGGCGGCGCCAGCGGCGGCGGCGCAGCGGTCGGCGCGGGCGTGAAGATCCGCACCGCCCAGTAGGCGCCGATGGCCACGACACCCGCGAAGAACAGCAGGTGCAGGGCGGCGGCAGCAAACTTCTTCAGCATCGCATGTCCAAACGGGGTCGATGATTGCGCAGTTGCATCGGGGAACGATCATCCTCAAGCATTAGCGGCCGCACCGGATCCCGCCTTAGGGGGGTAAGGTGGCAGAGTGGCATTGATAATATCCGCCGCAGTCCCCGTTGTCCGCGCCCAAAACACAAGAACTTCAAGGCCTTCGGCGCGCAACTTCAAGCTTTCCTTAGCCTAGGGCAATGGTCATATGAGTACGATGAAGGCACTCCGTTCCCCGCGCATTCGCGGCTTCACGCTGATCGAGATCATGGTCGTGATCACGATCCTCGGCATCCTAGCGGCGCTTATCGTTCCGCGCGTTGTCGGCCGCACTGATGACGCCCGCATTGCCGCTGCCAAGCAGGACATCGCTTCGGTCATGCAGGCGCTGAAGCTCTACCGGCTCGACAACGGGCGCTACCCGACGACCGAGCAGGGCCTGCAGGCACTGATCTCGAAACCGGCGGCCGAACCCGTGCCGATGAACTGGAAACAGGGCGGCTATCTCGAGCGGAGCAACGTGCCGAAGGATCCGTGGGGCCACCCCTACCAGTACCTGAACCCCGGCCTGCGCGGCGAGATCGACGTCTTCAGCTTCGGCGCCGACGGCCAGGCGGGCGGTCAGAACACCGACGCCGACATCGGCTCCTGGTCGCTTTAGCCCGCGGCGGGCGACCGCCGCCGGTGACGCGGACCGCGCCGAACCACTAACACCGATGATGACCCGAACTGCCGGCTGCGCGGATCGACGGTGGCGCGTGAGCGGCTTCACGCTGCTGGAGATGCTGGTCGTCATCGTGCTCGCCGGCATCCTCGTTTCGATCGTCACGATCAGCGTGGCGCCGGATCCGCGGCAGAAGCTCACACGCGAGGCCGAACGCATCGGGCAACTGATGTCGCTGGCGGCCGATGAAGCGCGCATCCGCCAGTTGCCGATCGTGTGGGAAGCGGACCTGCGCGGCTACCGTTTCGTTGCCGAAGTCAGCGGCGAGAGGAAGCTGCTGACCGGAGATGACCTGCTGCGCGAGCGCAACTGGGAAACGCCGCTGACCCGGTTGTCGGTGCAGGACGGCGCCGGGCCGCAGCCGGCGCAGGTGCTGCTGGGGCCGGGCGCACCGCCGGTGCGCATGGCGATCGCGCGGGAATGGGTGCAGCCACGCTGGCAACTTGAACTCACCAATGAGGACGCGACCGTACGACTGGAGTTCGACGAGTCAGGCCGGGCGACGGTGATGCAATGAAACGCCGCGCACACGGATTTACGCTACTTGAGGTGCTGGTCGCACTGGTCATCATCGGCGTGGCGCTGGCCGCCGCCATGCGCGGAGCAATGGCACTCACCTCCACGGCCGAGTACACGCGCGAGAAGATGTTGGCGGTGATGACCGCGGAGAACCGCCTGCTCGAACTGCGCCTGGCGCGCGAGCGGCTCGAACAGGGTGAGAACACCCTGCCCTGTGAACAAGGGGGCGTGACGTTCCAGTGCGTGCTGGCGGTGAAGCCGACGCCCAACCCGTTTTTCCGGCGGGTCGAGGTACGGGTCTTCAAGCCGGAAAACGATGGCTCGCTGCGCGTGATGGCCGAGCTGATGACAGTGTTGCCGACAAACCAATGAAATCGCGCGGATTCACGCTGCTCGAACTGCTGGTCGCGATCACCGTGCTGTCCATAGTGTCGGTGATCGCGTGGCGCGGGCTCGATTCGCTGGTGATGACGCGCGAACGGCTCGAACCCGAGGCCGACGACGTGCGGGCGCTGCTGACGACGTTCGGCCAGATGGAGCGTGACCTGGCCCAGGTCACCAATCCGAAATTCCTCGGCCTGAACGCTGCACCGATCAACGTGTCGATTGCCGATGGCGCCATCGTGCTGCAGCTGGCCCGCATCGCGCCGCCGGCGCCCGACCGGGCGACCGAAGTGCAGTCCGTTTACTACCGAGTCGTCGATGGCACGCTGATGCGCCAGGCCACGGCTGCGCTGCCCGGCTTCGAACCCGTCTCCACCGAACGACTCGAGTCGGCCCGGCTGCTCGACAAGGTGCGCCTGATGCAGGTCCGCACCTGGTCGCCCGGCGTCGGCTGGATCGATCCCAACGTACCGCAGGACACCAGCGGCGGCGCGCCCGCCGCGCAAGGGGTCGTGCCGGGCATCGAAGTGACAATCGAGCGCGACAACGGCCGCATCTTTCGCCGCGTGCTGCTGGTGGGTGCATGAGGACGACTGAACACTGCGACACGACGCGGCACAAGCGGCGCGGCGCGGCCGTGCCACCCGCCCCTCGGGGGCGGGCCGGGGTGGGGCCGGTTGGTTGGCACCGGCACAAGCAGCGCGGCGCAGCCGTGCTGCTTGCGCTCTTCGTGGCCACGCTGTCGACGCTGATCGTCAGCGGGCTGTTCTACCGGCAGTTCGTCCTGCTGCGGACGATCGAAAACCAGCAGCTGATGACGCAAAGCCGGCTGCTATTGCGCGGCGCGCTCGACTGGGGTCGCGCCATTTTGCGCGAGGATGCCAACCGCTCCAGCTACGACGCGCTGTCCGAGCCGTGGGCCCAGCCGCTGATGGAAACGCGGCTCGACCAGCTGGGCGAGACCTCGGCCCTGGCATCGATGGCGTCGATTGCCGGCTCGATGGAGGACGCGCAGTCACGCTTCAATCTGCGCAACCTGGTCGAGAACGGTCAGGTGATGGAACCGGAAGTCGACGCCTTGCGCCGCCTGTGTACCCTGCTGCAGGTCCCCGCCCAGACCGCCGATCTCATCGCACTGCGAATGCAGGAAGCGTTGCCGGCCACGATGCCCGATCAGGACGGACGCATGCCCGACAATGCAATGGTCGGCGACAAGCGGCGGCCGATTCCGCTGATGCTGCCGCATGACCTGATATCGATCGCCGGAATTTCGGCAGAGGCGGCCGAGCGCCTGGGACCCTACATCGTTGTCCTCGATGAACGTACGCCGATCAACGCCAACACCGCCCGCCCGGAAGTCATCGCGGCGCGGGTGCCTGACATGTCACTGTCCGACGCGCGCACGCTGGTCGCCGAACGCGAGCGGATCTCGTACTTCAACAACATCGGCGAGGTCCGTACCCGCCTGGGCCCCAAGTCAAACGGTGTACAAGACACCGATCTCGCCACCGCTTCGCGCTTTTTCTTCGTTCGCGGCGAGGTCAAACTCGACCGCGCGGTGACGCGCATGGAAGCACTGGTTCGTCGAGGGGTGCCCGGGCAGGGTGTCCAGCCGGTGGTCGTGCTGTGGGTCCGCGAGATCTGATCAAACGATGAAGGAAAAATCACTCCAACGGGTTCTGGTCTTCGTGCCGCCGCGCCGGTCGTTCGGCGCGAAAGGCCACATGTCGACCGGCACCGTCGTCAGCTACGTGGCGCCCGGCAGCGGGGCTTCCGCCGCCGAGACGCCACTCGCGCTGCTGCCCAAGGCCAACAGCATCGACCTCGTGTTCGATCCGGCGGATGTCTTCATCACCGCCATTGAGCCGCCCAAGCTGTCCGAGGGCAAGCTGCGGCTGGCGCTGCCAAACATGCTGGAAGACCGGCTCCTCGCCGACCCGACGGACTGCCATTTCGCGTTCAACATCCCGCGCGGTGGCACCGGCACGACGACGATCGCGGCGATGCCGCGGATGCCGGTGGCTGTCATCGATCGCGGCGTGCTGACTCACGCGCTGGACGCCTGTGCCGAGGCCGGGTACCGGGTCAGGGCCGCGTACTCCGAGATCTACACGGTCCCGGCGCCTGCGGCCGGCGTTCTCTCGGTGCGCGTGGATCGGGGCCGCGGTGTGGCCCGTTCTGCGACGCATGACGGGTTTGCGTTCGATCTCGAAGGCGACGAGGTGCCGGCAGCGCTGGCGCTGGCCATACGTCAGCTGGGCGTGCGCCGCATCCAGGCCTACGGACGCGAGACCTCAAAACTGAGTGCAATGGCCTCGACGCTCAATGTGCAGGTCGACGTTGCTCCGTCCGAAGTCGATCTCGGCAGCATCGACGGGGCTGTCAACCTGCTGCAGGGCAGTTTCGCGCAGGCCGGCATGTTCGGCAGCCTGATGCCGCTGGCAGGCCGAGCAGCGGGGCTGCGCAGTGCGTCGCTCAGGGCCCCGCTGATCTGGAGCGCGATTGGCGCCACCGTCGCTATCGCCGGCATGAACGCCTACTGGCTGAAGCTGGAGTCCGAATCAAAGGCGCTCAAGCTGCAGATGGAGAGCGCGTTCCGCACGAATTTTCCCGAGTCGACGGCGATCGTCGACCCGGTGTTGCAGACCAAGCGGCAACTCAACGACCTGCGTGCCCGTGCCGGTCTGCCGTCGGCGAATGACTTCTCGGTGCTGAACGCGCGGACCGCGCTGTTACTGACCGCGGCGCCGCTGGGCAGCGTGACCGCGATCGACTACCGGGACGGCGCACTCAAGGTGAAGTTCAAGGGCGGCATCGCCGATAACCCGGCGTTCCAGAACACGCTGCGCGCCGCCGGCGTGCAGCAGGGGCTCGCAGTGCGCTTCGAAGCCGACGGTTCGGCGCGCATCACGGCGGCGGGGTCGTGATGGACGGGATCAAGCAGTTCTGGGCTGAGCGCGCTCCGCGCGAGCGCATGATCCTCGGCGTCGGCGGCACCCTGCTGCTGATCGTCGTGTGCTACCTCGTGCTGATCGAGCCCGCTTGGACCGGGATCGGCCGCCTCGAACGTTCGTTGCCACAGCAACGCGTACAGGCCGCGGAACTCGACGCGTTGCTGGGTGAGGTCAAAGGACTGAAGTCGCAGCCGCAGGTGGCGACCGTATCTCCAAGCGAAATCAAAGGCGCGATCGAGGCGTCGCTCGCGCGCGCCGGACTCAAGACCTCGCGCATCGTGCCGCTTTCCGATGGCGACATGCAGCTCACTTTTGCCAACGTCTCGTATGGCACCTGGGCTGCCTGGCTGGCCGGCATCGAACGGGAACTGGGCGCACGCGCAACCTCGGTCGTCGTCACCGGCAAGGACGCCACGCCGGGCAACGTTGACGCGGAACTGGCACTGCGTTTGGCACGGAAATGAAACGCCACGATGCGCGCCGCCCTCTATTTGCTCGCAGCCCTTGTCGTGCTGATCATCACGGCGGCGGTACTTGCGCCAGCGCAGTGGGCCGCGGGTCTCGTGAGTTCCGCGACCCAGGGCCGGCTCGAGCTGGCGGAGACGCGGGGCACGGTGTGGAACGGCTCTGCGGTGGTGGTGCTGGCCTCCGGATCGGACGCGGGCGCAGCCCGCGCCAGCTTGCCCGAACGACTGGCGTGGCAGTTGAGCCCTTGGTCGCTGTTTGGCGGCCAGGTCGACCTGACGTTGTCGCACCCGTCGGCACTGACGCAGCCACTGGTCATCCGTGCACCATTCTTCGGCGGCTCGGCAACGCTGGGTGCGACCACCGTGCGGCTGCCTGCCTCGCTGCTGGTCGGCCTGGGCGCCCCGTGGAACACGGTACGGCCCGGCGGCATCCTGATGCTAAGTTGGGATCGACTTCAAATCGAACCCGGCCGTCTTGCAGGCAACGTGTCGGCAGAGTGGCAGCAGGCATCGAGCGCGCTGACGCCCGTCTCGCCGATGGGCCACTACCGCCTGAAGACCAATGGAATGTGGCCGGGAACTCAGCTGGAATTACTAACCATTTCGGGTCCCCTCGAGCTGAAGGGCAGTGGCACAATCCCGGAGGGTGGGCGCTTACGCTTTACCGGTCGCGCCCAGGCTCTGGCTGGCACCGATCCCGGTGTGAAAGCACAACTGACGGGCCTCATTTCGCTGCTCGGGCGGCGCGATGGCGATGGGGCTCTCCTGAACTTCGGCGGTGGCTGACATGACGAGCGGGCGCACAACTCGGAGCGCGGAGGGGCAGTCACTGTCCCGGCTGGTGGCGCTCGCCTGCGCCATCACGATCGGGCTGACGCCAGCCACACCCACCGCCTTCGCACAGTCCAAGACCGCGGCGAAGAGCAAGTCCACCGATGCGCCGGCGAACGACAGCGTGATGCTGAACTTCGTCAACGCCGAGATCGACTCCGTGGTCCGTGCGATCGGCCAGTACACCGGACGCACCTTCGTCATCGATCCGCGGGTCAAAGGCACGATATCGCTTGTGACCGAGCGGCCGGTGACGAAACAGCAGGCCTTCGAGCAGCTGCTATCGGCGCTGCGCCTGCAGGGTTTCACCATCGTGCAGACCGGCAACGTAATGCGCGTGGTCCCCGAAGCCGATGCCAAGCTGCAGGGCGGTACCGTAGTGGTCCCCCGCAGCCCCTCACCCCCGGGGGACCAGCTGGTGACCCAGGTCTTCCGCCTGCAGTACGAGTCGGCGACCGCGATGGTGCCGATCCTGCGGCCGCTGATTGCGCCGAACAACACGATCTCGGCCTATCCACAGAACAACACGCTGGTCATTACCGACTACGCCGAAAACCTGCGCCGCATCCAGCGCATCATCGAGTCGATCGACACGCCGGCGACCTCGGACGTCGAGATGATCCCGGTGAAGTTCGGCCTGGCGATGGAGATCGCCAGCGTCGTCAATCGCATGCTCGACGAGGGTGCCAGGGCCGCAGGACAGGCGGTTGACGCCGGACAGCGCATCTCCGTACTCGCCGAGCCGCGCACCAACACCCTGATCGTCCGGGCGCCGAGCCAGGCGCGGCTGACACTCGCCAAGGGCCTGATCGCGCAACTCGACCGGCCCGCCTCCACGCCGGGCAACATTAACGTCGTCTACCTGCGCAACGCCGAGGCCACGCGCCTCGCGCCCCTGCTGCGGGCGATCATCAGTTCCGATCCCTCGTACACGCCGCAGGCCACGAGCGGCGGCGGCCTGTCGCCGCAGAGCACGACGACCGGACAGGCCGGCATGACGCAGGGCGCCGGCCTCAGCACCGGAACGGCGACGACGACGCTGGGCAGTGGCGGTGGGGGCGGGGGCGGCGGCGCCGGTGGCCCGCTCGCGGGACTGATCCAGGCCGATGCGGCGACCAATTCGCTGATCATCACCGCGCCGGAGCCGCTCTACCGGAATATCCGCGCGATCATCGACAAGCTCGACGTGCGCCGCGCCCAGGTTGTCATCGAGTCGCTGATCGTCGAGATGACCGCCGACAAGGCGGCCGAGTTCGGCGTCCAGTGGCAGGCGCTCGGCGCGGTCAACAACAGTGACGTCGGCGTGATCGGCAGCCAGAATTTCGGCGGCGGCGGCACCAACATCCTCGGCGTGCAGGGCAACCTGACCACGGTCGGCCAGGGCCTGAACCTGGGCGTGATCAACGGCAAGATCAACATCCCGGGCGTGGGTGAAGTCATCAATCTCGCCTTCCTCGCACGGGCGCTGGAAACGACCGCCGACGCCAACATCCTGTCGACGCCGACGATCCAGACGCTTGACAACGAAGAAGCGAAATTCCTGGTCGGGCAGAACATCCCGCTGATCACTGGCTCGTACGCCGCTGCCGGCGGCAACACGGCAGTAGGTGTCAATCCGTTCCAGACGTTCGAACGCAAGGACATCGGCCTGCAGTTGCGCGTCAAGCCGCAGATCTCCGAAGGCGGCGTCGTGCGCCTGGCGATCTACCAGGAACTGTCGTCGATCCAGAACACCTTGACGGCCGCCCAGGGCGGGATCATCACCAACAAGCGCAGTTTTGAGTCGACCGTGCTGGTCGAGGACGGCAACATTGTCGTGCTCGGCGGCCTGATCGAGGACCGCAGCGACAACAGCCGCAGT
>Ga0316604_10002177_pt1 | contig 15481 bp, 16 predicted proteins | sample OWC_soil_day20_C_FD_207650 | JGI IMG/M metagenome (GOLD analysis project Ga0316604, IMG submission 207650) | Wetland soil microbial communities from Old Woman Creek delta, Ohio, United States - OWC_soil_day20_CT | ecosystem: Environmental > Terrestrial > Soil > Wetlands | place: USA: Ohio... | reverse complement strand
AGAAGTTTGGCAATGTATCCGTCCTAGATACGCCGACCTTCTTTTACGGCATGAGCGTCGGCGAAGAAATCAAGGTCGATATTGAAGAAGGAAAGACACTGGTTATCAAACTGGTTTCCCTTGGTACTCCGAATCTCGACGGAACGCGGAACCTTAGTTTTGAACTCAATGGGTTGGTGCGGGAAGTGGTTGTGCGGGATATCAGTTTGCAAACGGCCGTCGTAACACGGGTCAAAGCGGATAAAAATGATCCCGGCCAGATTGGCGCGCCGATGTCGGGTACGGTTCTGAAAGTATTGGTCGAAAAAGGCCAGCGGGTGAAACGAGGCGACGTCCTGCTCGTTACCGAAGCCATGAAAATGGAAACAACGATCCAGGCCCCGTTTGATGGATATGTGAAAGAAGTATACGTTAAGGCAAAAGATCCAAACCAAACCGGCGACTTGCTCATGGAAGTGGCCAAACAACTGCCAAAATAATGCTTAAAACCCAGCGCTGCGGAACGATGATCCAGCGCTGGGTTTTTCTCTGCATAGGTTATTATTTTCCGGTAGCTTGTTCCTGTCCCATTTTCCAAGTGACATTGTTGATATACGCATTGATGTCAAATTTACGCCGCATGCCGTTGTAATTCATATAGCGGATTTTGCCGAAAATCGGCCGTTCTGGCCATGGCCGGTCGTGAACCCCGCCAATGCACCACGCGATATTGGCGTAGCCGATGGGATCATTGCCGTCCAGTTCATACAGATCATTCAGCTGAAGGGCAAGCCGCAGCGCTTCCCGGGGATTTTCTGTCCACTCCAGGATTTTTTTGGCCCAGTACATGCGCAGATAGCCATTCATTTTTCCGGTCGTGACCATTTCCAACTGCGCGGCATTCCACAGGGGATCATGGGTAAGGCCCTGCTCTAACTCTGTTTGCGCATACAAATAAGGCCGTACATCATCCGTGTGGCGAAGCAACGTGTCCTGGCTCCAAGACGGAAACCCGGCGAATTGGTCGTAATTGGGATTATAGTAACAGTAATTGTCCGCCAGCTCGCGGCGAACGACTATTTGTTCCAGAAATTTTTCTGCGGATTGGTGCAGTGGATAGCGCCGCAAGAGTTCCAGAACTACCCGCTGGGCTGCCAACTGGCCAAAATGCAGGTAAGGCGATAGTTGCGATTGTCCATCGGCGGCAGGATTGTTAACGGTGGCACTGTAATTGGCGAGCCGGTCTTCGAAAAAAGCCAGCAATTGTGTATAGCCTTGTTCGCTGCCGGGGTAAAGCCAATGAACCGGCCGGGCGGCTTCATTCAGCGTTACTTTTGTGACGAGGGCGTCCCAAGGAACCGGCGCGGTTTGCCCGGCAGTGCCGTAAGGGTGCGGACGAAGCTTAGGGAAATCGTTCAGATAGTGCTTTAAGAGGTGGTGAATTTTAGGGCGAAAGGTATAAGCCGCATATTCCTGTTTGGGTGAAGCCAGCCAGCAGGGAACGATGTTATGAGCATCGACTTCATAAAAGGGAATGGAAATCGCATCAAGAAGTTGCCTATTCCACTCCTGTTTTAGCCGCAACGGTGAAAAATCGGTTACCAAACAGCCGATTTTGTGCGACTGGATCCAATTGGGAAGCAAGACGGCGGGATTGCCTGCCAGGCAAGTGAAGGAAATGTTTTTTGCCCGCAGCGCAGACTCTGTTTCTTTTAAGCCAGAGATCACAAAATCCTGTTGCCGCCGGCTTGGCAAAGGGAACTGGTTTAGGCAAACAATTACGTGTACAGGAACTTGGAGGGATAATCCTTTTTCCTGGGCGAACAGCAAAGCCCAGTTGTCTTCCGTCCGCTGGTCGCGGAACATCCAATAGAGGATGGTTTTTTTCGTTTCGGGTCCTTGTTTCAACTGTCTGACTCGTTCGTGCAATAGCAACGCCTTCTTTCTGCGTGTAGTTTACAAAAGCCCAAGGAAGAAAACGATTGGTTATAGGATGTAAAATTCTAGATATTTTATTGGACAACGAAAAGTAGTAGAGGAAAAAATCCGGGTAGCGCGAATAGATTCATTGAGGTGATTGCTGTGAAAGCGAAAGACATTATGAGGCGAGATGTCATCACTGTAAAGCCGGAAGCAACGATCCGCGAAATTGCGACCATACTCCTTGAGAACAAAATCTCAGGGGTTCCGGTGGTTGATGCGGGCGGAAAACTGGTCGGTATTGTTACCGAAGGCGACCTTCTGTACAAGGAAAATAATCCACGCATTCCTGAGTATATTAATATTCTCGGTGCTATTATCTATTTTCGTGGTGTAGAACGCTACAATGAAGATTTCAAAAAGCTCATGGCGGGAACGGCTGCCGAAATCATGACCGCTAAAACCATTGTCGTTTCGGAAGAGGAAACAATTGAAAAAATTGCCAGCCTGATGATCCAGCATGATATCAAGCGCATTCCGGTAGTCAAGGGGGATCAGGTCGTCGGTATTATCAGCAGGGCCGATATCATACAAACATTGTTGAGTGAGCATTAAAGGGTACCAGTCGTTGCGGTTATTCTGTCCTTGCGGCCGGCTGTAGGGCCGGTCAAAGATACAGGGAAAGAACACTAAATTCCAGGAGGAGGAATATCATGTTTGCACTTAATTTTGTATCACCGTATCATGAAGAATTGCTACGCGCCCGCATTAAAAATGTTACAATCCGCTTAGGCGATGTGAGAAACGAATACCCGGAAAATTCGGTTGTCTGGATTACGTTTGGAAAAAAATTAGCGCAGAAAAAGAAATTATATACAGCGTTTATTGATAAGGTATACGTCAAGAAATTTTCGCAATTGACGGCAGAAGATTTGATTCACCAAAATCCGGAAATTACTTCCGCGGAAAAACTGATCGAGTTTTTTGAGAAGCTGTATAATCATAAAATTACTCCCGAGGACCTTGTCAGCGTCATTTACTTTTCGGAAGTAGTACGGGGCGAATAGAAATAATCAATGAGAAAAGACGGTTCAGCTCATACCAAGCTGCTCCGTCTTTTTTTATGGGTCTTATTGCCCCAAGCATACGCCGGTTAAAGCGGCTGCCTGCAATAATTTATTATCCAGCGCAATATTGCTGGGCTTATTGGCGACTACGTTGATGGGCACGGTGATGATCTCATTTCTCTGCAACGCTACCATATCGGCGGTGCAGCCGTTAATCAATGCATTCACTGCTGCAACGCCGTAGCGGGTAGCAAGCACGCGGTCGTAGGAAGTCGGGGTGCCGCCGCGTTGAACATGGCCCAGAATGGTGCAGCGCGATTCAATCCCGGTGATGTCTTCGATTTGCTGGGCGATTTTTACCCCAACCCCGCCTAGGCGAATTTTTTCAAAGCTATTTTCCACGATACGGGCGACGGTTACTTCGCCGCCTACCGGTTTCGCTCCTTCTGCGACCACAAGTAAACTGAACAGTTTTCCCTGTCGGATCCGTTTTTTGATTTTATGGACAACCGCATCCAACTGGTAGGGGATTTCGGGAATCAAAATCCCGTCTGCTCCGCCGGCAATGCCGGAATGCAAAGCAATCCAACCTGCGTAGCGGCCCATGACTTCCAGGATCATGACCCGGTGATGGGATTCGGCGGTTGTGCGAAGGCGGTCGAGGGCCTCGGTGGCTACGTGGACAGCGGTATCAAAACCAAAGGTTCTTTCTGTGCCGGGAATATCGTTGTCGATGGTTTTGGGCACCGCAACCACCGTCGCGCCCAGTGGGATCAAATCGTTGGCTACCTTTATGGTGCCGTCGCCGCCGATAACCACCAGTGCTTCTATTTCACGGTCCTTTAGATTTTTCATGGCCTGCAGGGATTTGTCGACAAACAGTTTTTGGCCGTTTTCTGTTACGCAAAAATGGAACGGGTTATCGCGATTGGTCGTTCCCAGTATGGTCCCGCCCCGGTCCAAAATTCCCGCAACATGATGATCCCGCATGGTTACCATCTCATTGTTTACCAGCCCGTTATAGCCGTTGTGTATGCCGATTACTTCTATATTGTTGGCCATTGCCGTTTTGACTACCGCACGAATGACTGCATTTAATCCCGGACAATCTCCACCGCCGGTAAGTACCCCGATTTTCTTGTACTGATTCATAATTTCCGCCATCCCCCTTATTTTCGTTCGTCAGAATAATTTCTGACGGACCAACGTATACTGAACCGGGTTACCACTGCTGGGAAAATTAGGTGGAACCCGGGTGTTCTCAATAGCGTCAATTCTGCTTCAAACAAGCTGTAGCTTCTGTTTTAGTCTGCTTTTGGATTGCAGATCGGACACCCTTGCATCCGTAACGGCCTTTCCAAATGGCTTGTTTGCAGCAAGGCATCATCGGTGAAAATTTGCAAAGTTGGTCCGTCGGCAATGATCTTACCATCCGCTAAAACGACGGTCCGTTCACACAGGTCGACTACCAGATCCAAATCATGCGTGGCAATGATTTTTGTATGCTGGAAGGTCTTTAAGAGGTTAATGAGCTGGCGGCGGCAATAAGGATCCAAGCCGTCGCTGGGTTCATCCATGACCAAAATATCGGGCAGCATGGAGAGCACGGATGCAATCGCAACCGATCGTTTTTGACCGCCGGACAATTTATAGGGTGGACGGTCTTTTAAATGAACGGCACCGACGGTAGTCAACGCCGCCATCACTCGTTCTTCCGTTTCTTTTGGCGGCAATCCCATATTGAGCGGCCCAAAGGCGACATCGTCAAAGACGGTGGGCATAAACAACTGATCATCCGGATTTTGAAACACCATGCCGACACTGCGGCGAATATGGGTAAGCGTTTCTTTGTTCAAGGGATAATCGCCGATCCGGACGGTGCCGGCCGAAGGGATTAGGACGCCGATCAAGTGGGACAACAAGGTTGATTTTCCCGCGCCGTTTGCTCCAACGATGGCAACGGATTCGCCATGCAGGATCCGAAGGGACAGGCCCTTAACGGCTTTTGTTTGGTCTGGATAGGTGTATTCGAGATCTTTGATTTCAATAATATGGTGACTCACTAGTGCCTCCCAACTAGCAGGGCGCCCAGCCACTGCGGAATATTAACCATTCGGGCCGTTAGAAAAAATACTGACCAGCCCACTACATAAGCAATATCTTTTTTGGTCAGGCGATGATAGCGAAGCAGGCGGATTTCCCCATCAAACCCCCGGCACAGCATCGCCTGGTAGATTTTTTGCGCCCGGTCTATTGTCCGTAACAGGAGTTGGCCCAGCAACGAGCCCCAAACTTGGTAGCGAAGCCCGTTTCCGCGCAAGGAGCGGAGTGAATACGCTGTCAAAGTGCGGAATAATTCTTCCAGCAACACATACAGGTAGCGGTACAGAAACATCAGTTGGATGACAAAGACCCGCGGAATATGCATTTTTAACAGTGCGGAACAGATTGCATCCATGCCGGTAGTTGCCACCAAAATAAGCGCGGCCGAGATCGCCAATATAAACCGAAGGAGAATGGAAATAAACGAGATCCAGCCGTTGGTCACTAACAGAGGGCCAAGTTGCAGGCTGGGCGTGTGATCCAGCAACGGATTAAAAATGCCGATAAACACCACAAATGGCAAAGCGATCAAGACCCGTTTGGCAATAATCGAAAACGGAACGGCAGCCAGATTCATCAAAACGACTGGATAGAAGAACAATGGCAATAGTCTGCTAACCTCATATTTTGAAAAAGAAGCAACCACGATCAAAAAAATCGCGGTTGTCATGATTTTTATGCAAGGATTGAGCCGGTGGATTTTCGTGTCGCCGGCGGCCAGTTCATCCAGACGGCGCAGTTCCAGCCAGCGAGATTCAAAATTAAACATAAGAACTCCTAAGTTAGTGCTTGGTTGATAATGTGGCTTGCAGCCCTTTACCAATAAGGCCGGCCAACAGCAACGTTAAAATTGAGCCTGCGATGCCGGCGGCAGATGTGCCGCTATCGATACCCGGCCAAGCGGTTGATTTTTTACCAGTAACTTCCTCTTCTGTGCTTGCGTCCGCTTTTGCCAGTGTATAATCAGGGAAAACAGCCGTTTTCTTCTGGAGCACGGCAAAAAAGTCATGCAGACCGCTTTGTCCTTTCAATTCTTCCGGTCCGGTAATGGCCGCGATTGACCATTCCAAGCCGTCAGGGTTGTTGGAAGCAAACCAGGATAATCCACCGGCGGTAACCAGGGTTATCGCCAGAAAACTTACCAGAATCGGTTTCAGGGCAAGCTTGCCTAGGGGTTGGGTTCGGAGAATTTCCGGGCGTTCCCGCCAGACAAAAAGGATTACGGCGGTTGTAACCAAGCCTTCCACCAAACCAATGGCCAAGTGGATCGGCTGCATCAATAACAGGAAGGCAGTAACCGGCAATTCAGACAGGCCGGAGAAAAAGGTTTCCAAAACGACGCCGAACGCACCGAGCTGAAGGCCGATAACGGAAGCCGCAGTTATGGCTAAAAACAGCCGGCGCCGCGATGGTTCCGGGCCGATGATTTGCCGATAGATCAAAGGATACGCTATGAAACAAGGGAAAAATCCGAGGTTGAAAATATTGCAGCCAAGCGCCAGGAGACCGCCGTCGGCAAAAAACAGAGCCTGGACGGTTAAGACCGAAGCGATGGTTAAAAACGCCGCCCACGGGCCAAGCAAGATTGCCAGAATCATTCCGCCGCCGAGATGTCCGCTCGAACCGGTTGCCGGAATCGAAAAATTGATCATTTGCGCTGCAAAGATGAAGGCGCCCAAAACTCCCATCAACGGGACTTTCTTTTCATCCAGGTTTTTTTGCACTTTTTTGGCGGAATACGCGGCCAAGCCAGCCGTGACTGTCCACATTGCACCGCCAACGGCAGGCGATAATAAAGCATCGGCCATATGCATAGTATATCACTCCTACATAAATGAATGTAGACTTGCTTCAGGTGGAGTTTCACAGGCATTGGTGACTCCACCTGAAGCTTAGTCGAATTTACTTCGAGTAGAGCCTGTTAATCCCCGGCCTAAAAGGGCGGGGGGGCTTACAGGCTGTGTGAAGATAAAATAAAGGCTACGAAGCATCCTAATTCATTTAGGATATGACTTTCGTAGCCATTTCATTTCCAAATATAAATAATGAAATCGAAACCGGGAACAGCAGATACCTTCAGATATCTATCGCAACCATTAATATTCGACGAGGAGTATAATAATCCTTCTGTGAAAAAATATTATCACTATTTTTTCTGCACGGCCATGGTTTCCATAAATGATTTTAATTCGCCAAACCAAGAACGCTGCTCGGCCAGCGGGATGCGGTTTAAGCCGCTGGAAGAGGATACGACAAAATCGGCAATTCCTTCGACCACGCTGGATGGTTGCAAACCGCAGGAAACCGAGGTGCTGCGGGCAAACTGGCGGTAAACTCCGATGCCTACATAACAAGCGATTTTAGGCCGGTAATCCATCAATTTTTTTTGCAGCGCCATTCGGCCCTGCTCATATTCGGAACGGGCAATTTCCGCCGCCGCTTTGGTCGGGCGGGCAACGATATTGGTAATCCCATAGCCCAATTTTAACAGTGCCTGATCTTCTTCCGCGCGATATTTGCGATCGGTAAGACCGGCATCAAACAGCAGACCCCAAAACCGGTTGGAAGGGCCGGCGAAATGATGGCCCTTTTCCGCAGATACAAGACTGGGATTAAAGCCAATGAACAAAATGGTGAGCCCGGGCTGGATAACGTCAGGAAGGGTATTCATGCTGAACAGATTACCCTTTTTGCGCTTTCGCCCAAGAATCGCGTAAGCCTACGACCCGGTTGAAAACAAGGGCGCCTTCTTTCGAATCGGCGATATCGGCGCAGAAATAACCAAGCCGTAAAAATTGGTACCGGCTGCCCGGGGCTGCGTGCTGCAAGCTGGGTTCCAGCATGCAGGTGGTTATGCGTTGCAGTGAATCTGGGTTAAAATCATTTTTAAAATCGTCGGTGTCTTCGGTTTCCTCATCTTCCATTTGGTTCTCGGTTTTTAACAAATAATCATAAAGGCGAACTTCAGCTGGAATTGCATGTTGAGCCGAAACCCAGTGCAAGGTGCCTTTTATTTTGCGGGCGCTGGTGGGTCCGCCGGTTTTCGATCCTTCGTCATACGTGCAATGGACTTCGATGATTTCTCCATTTTCTTCATCTTTGACTACCGATTCGCATTTAATGATATAGGCATGCTTCAACCGGACTTCCTGGCCAGGGGCCAGCCGGAAGAATTTTTTCGGCGGATTTTCGGCAAAATCCTCTTTTTCAATGAACAGTTCGCGGGAAAAAGGAATCGTACGGCTTCCCATTTCCGGTTGCTCCGGGTTGTTTTCCGCAGTCAATTCTTCAACCTGGCCGGCAGGGTAATTATCGATGATTATTTTTAGTGGGTTTAACACCGCCATGGCTCTTGGGGCCCGGCTGTTCAAATCCTCCCGGATGCAATGTTCCAACAGGCCGACATCAACGGTGCTGTTGCTCTTGGCGACGCCGATCCGTTCACAAAAATCGCGGATCGATTCCGGCGTATAGCCGCGGCGGCGCAAGCCGGAGATGGTTGGCATCCGCGGGTCATCCCAACCGCTGACAAATCCCTGTTCGACCAGTTCCCGCAGCTTGCGTTTGCTCATTACGGTATTGGTCAGGTTAAGACGGGCAAATTCAATTTGCTGCGGATGATAAATTTCTAACGCATTTAGTAACCAGTCGTAAAGCGGCCGGTGTTCCTCAAATTCCAATGTACAGATAGAATGGGTGATGCCTTCTATTGAATCGGAAATCGGGTGGGCGTAATCGTACATCGGGTAAATGCACCATTTGTCGCCGGTGCGTTGGTGGTGGGCCCGGAGGATCCGGTATAACGCAGGATCGCGCAAGGTCATGTTTGGCGACGCCATATCGATTTTCGCCCGCAATATGCGCGAACCATCCGGGAATTCGCCGTTTTTCATCCGTTCGAATAAATCGAGATTTTCTTCGACGGAACGATCCCGGTAGGGGCTGTTTTTGCCGGGCTCTGTCAAAGTGCCCCGGTACTCCCGCATTTGCTGCGGCGTTAAATCGCAGACATAGGCTTTCCCGGCCCGGATGAGTTGAAGGGCGTATTCATAAAACCGGTCAAAGTAGTCGGACGCGTAAAAGAGGCGGTCGTCCCAGCTAAAGCCGAGCCAACGGACATCGGCTTGGATCGAGTCGACATACTCGACCTCTTCTTTTGCAGGGTTCGTGTCGTCAAACCGCAAATTACAGACTCCCTGGTTCTCTTTGGCGATACCAAAATTCAAGCAAATGGATTTTGCATGGCCGATATGCAGGTAGCCGTTTGGTTCCGGTGGGAAACGGGTATGGACGCGGCCGCCGTATTTGTTCGATTTGTAATCTTCGTTAATGATTGCTTGGATAAAATTAGTGGAGATAGACGAGTTTGTGGTCATTGTAGTGACTCCTTCGTTAATAGTATTCATTTTTTGTTCGCCGTTTATTGGCTATTTCCTGCCCATAGAACGCGAATGCGAAGGATTTGTGCAGAATAGTTTATTTTTCGGTCTCCCTGCGGCGGATGAGTCCGGCAAAAGGCCGCCAAGGTGCTGTTTGAAAAATTGACAATGTTGTTGTTAAGGTATAGAATAGCAAAGTACCGGTTATCGAAGCAATATATTGGGGCATCGCCAAGCGGTAAGGCATCGGACTCTGACTCCGATATCCTAGGTTCGAATCCTAGTGCCCCAGCCATTGATTTTCCTATATTCTTGCTCTGGAAAAACAAAAAAAAACAGCATCGAACGTCCAATTGTAATATAAAAACCCATGCCGCTATTCACTGCCGGCGTGGGTTTTGTTTTCTTCGAATAGGTTGCATTCGCAAAGTCCAGATGGTTCGTTAGCGTTGGTGAAACTATGAGAAGGTATTGAATTATATCTTTTTCTCGATCGATGCAGCACTATTATCGGCTATCGTTGATAAATAGGAAACGATGATAAAACTAAAAATTAAGCCGGCTGAATAGGTGAGATAAGCAGTAATTGCGCCGAATAGAATATAAGCGAAGGATACTGTTGTTTTTCGGAATGAAAGCAGTTTTTTTTGAAACACAATTACGGCATAAATTATAGTGGCGTAAATAACCACGACGATAGTTACGGCGCTGACAGCAAAATCGGTATTTTTTGCAAATATCATCCCTACCAGAGTAGCAAGCAAAAATCCTAATAATACATAGAAGATGTAAAAACCGTACGCCTGACGTGTAGTTCTTTGCAAATTGAATTTCGTTAATTTTTTAAACATCGAGCACCTCATTTCGCTGATTGCCGTGCTATATCGCCTTGATACTTACCGAACGTTTCCTTCACGATCCAACCGGATGTGTAGCATTCTAGACAAGATTTGGATTGTTTTTTCGTTCCAAATCAAATTTAATAAGCTTCATCATGTTGACCTCCTTAGAACTGTCGGGGACGACATTCTCCCAGGTAGGGTTATCAAACTTTGTGTGATAATTATTTTTATCATCCCAGCCATATCCGTAAAACTCAACAATGCGATATTTACCAGCCATACCCATATTGTTGCTAACAAACTTATATTCAATTTCAATGTTTTCGAGCGACATCTTAAATGGAGTTTCGGGGCTATGCTTTTTAACACAATACTTAATCCAGAGATTCGCGGTATAAATTTGACAAGTTGTTGTTTCTTCCGAATTGCTAATAAATGTAATGGTATCTACCGCAACGGATTCGTTTTTTCCTTCGTGAAAGGTATACCAGCGCATTGGTACAAAGGAATTGAATGATAAGACCCGTTTCAACAAAATGCCCCCCTTGTAGATAATGAAAGTTATTAAAAAATTAACGAAACCCATTCCTGTCAAGTAGTGGGTTGTTTTTATATATAAGCTGCGTCGTATCTCTAAAATGCAGATAGTTCTTCTTGACTAAGTCCATGCGTTCATGGAACACTTTTATTCTTTTGGCAAATTTTTCATTTCCTTTTATTTCTTGTGCCCTAAAAATCACTGCCCCTATTTATTATAGTAAACTATCTGTTTACTATCCAGCAAACTAAAAATTTACAGAAAAACAGTTGAGATAATTTTTTAGCCTACCACATCATATAGTCAACGTTACTTCCATTTGGTATATCCAAACCCCAAAAAGGGAAAGAAGCCTGCAGGCGAGAAACTGTTAAGGAAAAGAGCAGCGGAAAAGAGGAGATTATGGATGCAGAACGGCACGGTTCGCCTGGGCATTTATCAGCATTACAAAGGGAACCACTATGAAGTATTGGGTGAAGCGACCCATAGTGAGACCATGGAAAAACTAGTGTTGTACAAGGCGTTGTACGGTGAATTTGGATTGTGGGTACGGCCGAAAGCGATGTTTTTGGAAACTGTGGTAGTGGAGGGGCAGGAAAAGGCTCGGTTTGCCTATATTGGGCAGAGTAAAGACCAACGCCTTTAAGTTAGGCTGCCATGGATCGCCAGCCAAATACACGGTGGTTCTTGAGAAGTCCATTCTACCCGGTGCCGTTCATGCGACGGAATGAACAGCCAATCGCCAGCCCGTAATGTTTGCGTGCAGCCGTCGGGCCAGGCCAAACGCGCCTCTCCTTGGAGAAGGGCGACCCATTCATCGCTACTTTGGTCGTACCAAAAGCCAGCCGGCGATGCCTGGCCGGTAGAAATGATCCGCTCAACGCGGATGTTGCGGCCTGACAGTATGGTTTCGAAGAATTCCTCGGCGAGGGGGAGTGAAGGCAAGGTGAACAAATTCAAGGCGATCCCTTCCTTTTCATGGGTTTCATTAATCTTAGTATAATCAGATTGCGCCCTTCTGTCGACAGCGGAGGCCGGAAGGGCGAGGAAAAAGGTTTTTTAACCGCAATAGGGAATACTATACATAGTAGTTTTTTGAACATTGCGACAATGGCGGACGAGAAAACAATCACCCATTTTAAAGTAGAGGTGATGGGCACGTGCCGGAACGGTTAGTGACGAAAGACGAGCAAAATTTGACGAACTGGCGGCAATTTATTGCCTCGCATACGTTGGTCCCGAATAGTGTGCGGGCGGAAATTGCCGCTTCGTGGGAGCGCTGCTATGCAGCCGGGGTGAACTCCTTTGACGGGGTGAGCCATCGGGTCTTGCCATCAGCGGAGTTGAAAAAACTGTTGCTGACGAAGCAAGCCCTGATTGAGATCGCCAAACCTTTTATGAACAATCTCTACAATTTTGTGGCCGGGTCGGGTTTTCTTGTGTTACTCACGGATGAGCAGGGTTACATAGTAGAACATATTGGTGATCCGGAGATTTTGGCTCAGGCGGCGGAATTGCAGTTTTTTCGCGGTGCAAATTGGACGGAACAAGAAGTGGGTACAAACGCCATTGGTACGGCGCTGGTGTTGCAGCGGGCGCTGCAGGTAGCCGGAGCGGAACATTATTGCCAAAAGCACCATACCTGGACCTGTTCGGCTGCGCCGGTGTTTGATTTCCAGGGGCAATTACTGGGGATTTTGAATTTATCAGGACCGTCGGCGGCAACTCATTTGCATACCTTGGGGATGGTTGTCGCTGCCGGTGCTGCGATTACGGCCCAACTGACCATCCAGAGGCAAAATCATGAGTTAACGGTGACCAACAGCCGGTTAACCAATATCTTTAATACCATGTCCGAAGGCTTGATCATGGTGGACCGTTTGGGAATCATTCAAGCCTTAAATCCTGTTGCGCGCAAAATCCTGGGAAACGATAAAGAATTGCAGGGGACCTTGGTGGAAAAGCTATTTGGAAAAGAAGGAGCATGGACGCGAAAAATCGTCAATGACCGTCAATCCTATACGGATATGGAAATTATGGTGGAAACAAAACGGGGACTGCTGCATTGTTTGGTGAGCGGAGAACCGATCATCGATGAAATGGATTTAGTGACCGGCGGGGTCATTCTTTTGCAGCCCATTCAGCAAATTCGGAAATTGGTAAACCGCTTCAGCGGCAATTTCAGTACCATGAAGTTTAGCGATATTATTGGTGAAAGCAAAGAAATTCGCGAAGCCGCGCACACGGCAGCATTGGCTGCCAACAGTAAAGTCAGTGTTCTTTTAGAGGGAGAAAGCGGCGTCGGCAAAGAAATTTTTGCGCAGGCGATGCATAACCAGGGGGTTACCGCGGATGGTCCGTTTGTGGCCATTAACTGCGGGGCCATTCCCAAAGAATTGATTGGCAGCGAGCTGTTCGGGTATGAAGATGGTGCGTTTACCGGCGCCAAACGGGGTGGAAAACCGGGAAAATTCGAAATGGCCGATGGCGGTACGCTTTTTTTGGACGAAGTCGGTGACATGACCATGGAGGAGCAGATTGCCTTGCTGCGTGTTTTGCAGGAACGCAAGGTAGTCCGGGTCGGCGGGTCGAAAGTGATCCCAGTTGACGTCCGTGTGATTTGCGCAACGAACAAAAATCTGCTGGCGGCTGTTGAAAAAGGAACTTTTCGCCATGACCTGTATTATCGTTTGAACGTGGTCCGCATTGTCATTCCGCCGTTGCGGGATCGAGGCCAAGACAAGATCCTGTTGTTCCGTCATTTTTTGGACAGCATCAGCCGCGAGCGGAATTGGCGCTATGAGCTGGATCCGGAAGTGATCTTGCAGCTGCAGCAGTACCATTGGCCGGGCAATGTCCGCGAAGTGCACAATATTGCCGAGCGGGTCGCCAGTTTGGCGGAAGGTCCGCGGATCACCCTGCGTCAACTGCCGGCGGAACTGTTTGGCAATTCGCCGCATAAACCGGAAGTCACACCGGATCGGATTTTCTTACCTGGCGGAGTGGCGGCCAACCGGCAAATCAGTAAGCAAAAAGCCGAGGAAGAGGAGCGGAAGTTGATCTTGAATATCCTCGACCGGCAAGGGGGGAATATCAGCCGTTCGGCCCAGGAAATGGGGGTGGCGCGCAGCACGTTGTACCGCAAGCTGCGGCAATATACGATTGACGGGTAGGGTGGGGCGGCAACTTGCCGTTTGTAGCAAGTTTGTTGTGCTGCGCTACAGTGATCGGACAGTTTACCGCTACAAAAGGCGACATTGTTAGCCGGATGTCATTTTTAACAGCGTAAAAAAGCATTTTTCCCTAGAAAGAACCTGAAGAGGACAGGTTCTTTTCGTTTTTATAGTTTATATGTATTTTCAGAATATTATGGCATTGATTTTGCTATTGGTATAGTGGTAGTGACCTTTAGAATTTTCATGGTACACGAATAGGGCGATTTTTTAGGAAAGGAGGGAAAGGAATGCGGCGTGAGCGTTATATTGTGGAGTTTGGCACGGGGGCTGATTTGCATGGCGGGGATGTCACGAAGGCGGCGCAAAAAGCAATAAAAGACGCGATTTCCCATTGTTGTTTGTGTGGTTTGTTTGACATTCTCCATATCCAGGATCCCAACAGGATGGATATTGAAGTGAAAATCGGCTGCCCACACCCGGAAAAAATTGACCGTCTGGCTGTTCTTTCAGCGGTTCCGTTTGGAAAAACACAGCTGGAGGTAGTGGATGGCGGTTTGAGTGTGCCGGGATTAACACTGCCGGAGCTTGGTCCGGGCGATACGATTGTGATTGCTGTAGCCGCGCTTACGGTGTATGTAAATGTCGATTTTTAAGTCCGCAAATAAGGAAGATAAAAAGGGGGAAACGTGGATGGAACTCACCAAAGAAAAATTACTGGGCTTTTATGAGACCATGATGACGATCCGAACCTTTGAAAGCAAGGCGGTTGAACTATTTGCGAAAAATAAATTACCGGGCTTCGTACATCTGTACTTGGGCGAAGAAGCGGTAGCAACCGGCGTCTGTGCGACCCTGGAAAAAACGGATTATATCACCAGTACGCACCGTGGGCATGGCCATCTTATTGCCAAAGGCGGCAAAGTGGACTTGATGATGGCGGAATTGTTCGGCAAAGCGACCGGCTATTGTAAAGGAAAAGGCGGGTCTATGCATATTGCAGATGTAGACCTGGGGATTTTAGGGGCAAACGGGATTGTTGGCGCCGGGTTGCCGATAGCTGCCGGAGCGGCGTTTGCCAGCAAGTACCGGCAAAGTGATGCCGTGGCGGTTTGCTTTTTCGGCGATGCCGCCTCCAACCGGGGGACGTTCCATGAGTCGTTGAACATGGCTTCGATTTGGAACTTGCCGGTTGTGTATGTGTGCGAAAACAATATGTACGGGATTTCGCTATGCCAGCGTGATCATATGAACATCTGCGATATTTCCGATCGTGCGTCCGCGTATGGAATCCCGGGCATTACGGTTGACGGCAATGACGTCATTGCCGTTTTTGAGGCGGCGTCGGAAGCGGTCAAGCGCGCGCGCCGGGGCGATGGTCCCAGTTTAATTGAATGCAAAACATGGCGGCAGCGCGGTCACTTTGAAGGGGATCCGGCTATTTATAAGGATCCTGCCGAGCAGCAGTCCTGGCTGGAAA
>Ga0316604_10002176_pt1 | contig 15487 bp, 13 predicted proteins | sample OWC_soil_day20_C_FD_207650 | JGI IMG/M metagenome (GOLD analysis project Ga0316604, IMG submission 207650) | Wetland soil microbial communities from Old Woman Creek delta, Ohio, United States - OWC_soil_day20_CT | ecosystem: Environmental > Terrestrial > Soil > Wetlands | place: USA: Ohio... | reverse complement strand
CAAGTTATTCATAAGCACTTCCAAGATAAACAGTCATTAACAGTGGCAGAATTGCGAGATTTATTGAATACTTCACGAAAAATGGCCTTACCAATAATGGAATATATGGATATGCATAAATATACAATCAGGGAAGGCGATTTGCGCCGACCAAGCAGCAAAATACTGAATTTGTCAGAATAAACTTACTTTAATTATGCATATTGACAATGTGTTAATAAGTTTTTATAATTAGACTCAAAAGCAGCATGTGTACATTAGTGTGTTTTTATAAAGCATAAATGTTCTTTTGAGGGAGCGTGTCTAGGGTTCCGCGTAGCAATGCGGCTGGACCAAGCGACACAAGTGCAGCGTGGCACAGCACTACACCGTGGGTATAAAAGACCCGGCGGAAGGTCCCAATGGTAGGGGTTCTTCGCCAGGTCTTTTCTTATCTCAACAAAAAGCTTAACTTTATTAAAACAGGATAAGGGAAACAGCGGCTTGTGCTTTCACCTAAGGTTCGACGCAAGCCGTGTTTTCTTTACTTAGAAAGTAGTTCTGAGCAATTATTGGAGAGGGTGGGAGAGTAGGATGTGTAGAATCGGAGCTATAAAGAGCAAAATAGCATTTCATCCGTCACTGGCGTTGCATTTAATGTTGCCCCAGCAAGAGGGACATGACAACTCAGGATTTGCCATGGTTATGCAAGATTTGGAGGGCGTTTTTGCAAATTGCAAGGATAAGCCGTTATTATCATTAGCCTGCACACAAAAAGGTGCGACCATGGTGGAGCATTTCATGGAAACTAATAACTTTACCCCTGTTCATGAGTGGATTCCACGGGGGGTTCGCCAACAAGGCCTTGATATTAAGGCTATGCCCTATTATATTTTCCGGGCTTACGATTATCCGGAGTATTATCGTACAGCTACGCAGGAAGCCAAAGAGGAACTATTATTAGATACTCGTTTAGCGCTCAGGACGTTATTAGAGGCTGAAGACCAAGGTTATGTATATTCATTTTGGCCGGATGTTTTAACCTTGAAAGAGATTGGCGATCCTCGCGATATTGCCGTTTATTTTAAACTATGGGATAATAATGGTGACTTGATGGCCAAAAACGTTGTTGTCCAGTGTCGGCAAAATACAAACTATGATATTGTGCGATATGCTGCCCATCCTTTCTTCTTGCAAGGCTATACGCTATGTGCTAATGGGGAAAATACCTTCTATACCAAAAACAAAGAATATCAAAAATCGCTGCATCGCGGTTATATTGGTTTTGAATCTGATTCTCAAAACTTTCTTTATACGCTGCACTATGTTCTTAATGTGCTCAAATGGCCGATAAAATATTACAAGCATGTTATTACTCCATTGCCGTTTGATGAGATTGTTCAACGCGCCGACCAGCGCGAGTTGACAGCTATCCGCCAATCACTGGGTCATCTTGAAATAAATGGGCCAAATACCATTATTGCAATGTTGCCAAATGGGCGTATGATGACCTGTTGTGATTCTAAAAAACTGCGGCCAGTCGTTGTCGGCAGTGATGGAACTACCATTGCCATTTCCTCAGAGGTCTGTGGTCTTAATCAGATATTACCCAATCGCAATCAGGAACTTGATATTTATCCTAATGAACGGGAAGTAGTGGTTATTACCCCGGAATTGGAGGTAGAGCGATGGAAGCAATAAAAGTTCAAGACGTAAGCGTTAATGATTTGCCGTGGAAGATACAATATACGAATGAGCGCTGTACCATGTGTGGTAGCTGTGTGTCTGCCTGCAGCTTTAACGCCATTGAGGCGGCCATTGAGCGCCGGTCAATTACTGTTTCCACAGGACATCAGCCTGAACCCAGTCAACGGCACATGGCAGTGCCGGTTATTAGACAGAGAGCGGTAGTAGCTAACGCCTGTGTTGGTTGCGGGATGTGTGAAAAGGTTTGTCCCAATAATGCCATTAAGCCGGTGCGCAACCTTGACTCACGAATTAACTGCCTAAACCGTAGCGGTGGTGCACCGGTTAAGCGTGGTGGCCGTAATAATATCTTTGGTAGTGAACGGACATTGGACAAAATTGTGGTTGGCCGTATATCACAGATGACTGACCCGGCCTTAGATTCAGAACGGCATACCTTTGATATCTTAGCGCCATTTGGACGAGTACTTCTGCCTAGTGAACTGCCGTTTGTCTCTGATGGGAATGAACTCAAGCTGACAGAGAAAACACCGCCGGTAAATTGGATTTATCCGGTAATTTTTAGTGATATGTCCATTGGGGCGCTTTCAACCCGGGCTTGGGAAGCGGTTGCCTTGGCCACGGCTTACCTAAATGAAAAACATAATATGCCTGTGAGAATGTGTTCTGGCGAAGGTGGCATGCCGATTAAGTTAATGAAGTCAGAACAGCTGAAATATATGATTTTGCAGATTGCCTCAGGGCACTTTGGCTGGAACCGGATTATCCAGGCCATGCCGCACATGAAGGTCGATCCGGCTGGTATTCTGATTAAAATCGGGCAAGGGGCAAAACCTGGTGATGGGGGCCTCCTGCCGGCAGCAAAAGTATCTAAACCCGTTCAGGCCATCCGGGGTGTACCGAAGGCCGATCTTTTATCACCGCCTAATCATCAGGGTTTGTACTCTATTGAAGAGTCGGTACAAAAGATGTTTATGTCTATGAACGCAGCTTTCAAATTCCGGGTGCCTGTTGCCATTAAATGTGCGGCTTCGGCAACTTCGGTTTCAGTATACAATAACCTCATACGTGATCCATACAAAATCTGTGGCGGATTCTTTATTGATGGTATTCAAGGCGGTACCGGCGCAGCTAATGAAGTATCACTGGATCATACCGGTCACCCGGTGGTAGCCAAAATTAGGGAGTGTTATCTGGCGGCCGTTAAACAAGGTCGCCAGGGACAGATTCCTTTATGGGCCGGTGGTGGTGTCGGTTTAACCGGCAATGCAGCTGCCGATGCCTTCAAGCTCATTTGTTTGGGTGCTAACGGCGTATTTTTAGGTAAACTACTAATTCAGTTATGCGGCTGTGTGGGTAATGAGCATGGGCGTTGTAACGCCTGCAATACCGGCAACTGCCCGGCAGGGATTTGTACACAAAACCCGCGGCTGGTTAAGCGGTTGGATATTGATAAAGCGGCACAGAATATTGTCGAATATATGTTAGCCTTAAACAGCGAACTCAAAAAACTGATGGCACCGGTTGGCAACAGTTCATTACCGGTTGGCCGTTCTGACGCGTTGGTAACTACGGATAAGGCCATTGCCGATAAATTAGGCATTCAATATGTATGCTAGGGGGAACTGCGCATGTTTAAAATAAATACTATCGATGGCAATAATCGGATGTCAACGCAGGACCTCTTAGAGCGTATCAATGCGGCGTTGGCACAAGGAGAAACCGAGTTTCACATTGAAGCAGCAGGTCAACACGATATTGGTGGCCCGCTCTGGCATCCGGAAGGAAAGCCTTTAAAATTTTATATAAAAAATGCCGGTCAACGTGTGGGGTCCATGTGTTTGCCCGGAACAGAAATTATTGTCGAAGGTTCGGTTTCGGCTGATGTTGGCTGGCTTAATGCCGGTGGCCGCATCGTAATAAAAGGTGACGGCGGCGATACAACTGCTCATTGTGCGGCTGCGGGCACTATCTATGTAGGTGGTCGGGCAGGAACCCGCTCTGGCTCACTGATGAAACATGACCCATACTATGAAGCACCAGAATTCTGGGTACTAAAAAATGTCGGCAGTTTTGCCTTTGAATTTATGGGTGGCGGTACTGCCGTAGTATGTGGCTATGATAGTGAACAATTTGAATCCGTATTAGGCGATCGTGCTTGTACCGGTATGGTTGGTGGCATTGTCTATTTCCGGGGCGCTGCCAGCGGTATATCGGCTAAGGATACTAAGATATTAACGCTGGATGCGGATGATATTGCTTATCTTGATGGTAAAATGGAGGACTTTCTGGGCGCTGTTGGTCGTTCAGGGCTGCGGAATGAATTGACTGATTGGAGTCAGTGGCAGAAGGTAGTACCGCTTTCCTATGAAGAACGGCCCAAAAAAGCTAATACCAATATACATGACTTTCGTATAGAGAAGTGGGTGCCTGGCAGTATTTTTGGTGATGTATGTGAGGATGACTTTGCAGTAATTGGTGCTATTACCACTGGCAAATACCGTCGGCGTGTACCTGTATGGGAAAATGGCAAATACAGTGCACCATGCGAATTCAATTGTACTGCCTCTATCCCATCACAGCAGCGGTTTAACCTGCTGAGAGATGGTAAGATTGATGAAGCCTACAGGCTGGTGCTTGAATATACACCTTTCCCAGGGTCAGTGTGCGGCGCGGTTTGCCCCAATCTGTGCATGGACGATTGTACTCGTAAAACAGTGGATATTTCAGCTCAAATTGGTAAATTGGGTCAATATTCCGGTCAAGCCGAACTGCCTAAAGCTGAAGCCAAAACCGGCAAGCATGTGGCTATTATCGGCGGTGGCGCTGCCGGCTTAACCGCTGCTTGGCAGTTAGCTCGCTTGGGTCACGCGGTAACCGTGTTTGAAGCTGATAAAAAAGTGGGCGGTAAAATGGAACAGGTTATCCCCCGTTCCCGTCTACCGCAACAAACGCTAAGCCGGGAAATTGCCCGGATCGCTGAGATGGGTGTTGCTTTCAAAACAGGAGTTAATGTTGATAAAGCAAAGTTTGCCACAATAAAAGACAGTCATGACGCGGTTGTAATTGCTACCGGCGCTCATGTTACCAAAGTCATCCCATGGCCGGGACATGAAAAGATTGTAAAAGGTCTAGATTTTCTTAAGGCCATTAATCAGGGCCAAAAGCCTGCAATCGGTAAACGAGTTATTGTTATCGGCTGCGGCAATTCAGGAATGGATGTAGCGGTAGGTGCTTATGGGCTTGGGGCCGAGCAGGTTACCTGCATTGACGTTCAACGTCCGGCAGCTTTTGAACAGGAGATTGCCCATGTTAAGGCGTTGGGGGCCGAAATCCTCTGGCCGGTATTTACGAAAGAGGTTACAGGCCAGGGCATTATTACCCAAGAGGGGCAGCTGATTAAAGGCGACACAGTAATAATTGCCATTGGTGAAGCGCCTGATCTCAGTTTTATACCTGAAGGGATAGCGCTTGAACGTGGCTGCTTAAAACCAGCCAGTGACAACAGTATTGCTGCTGGTATCTTTACTGCTGGTGACACCATCCATCCAGGCAGGTTGGTTGATGCTATTGGTGCGGGTCGTCAGGCCGCGCTTGCTGCTAATGCTTATTTGAACCAGAGTGATTTTACGCTAGCAGAGAAACCAAAAATTCCGACAAGTCGGATAAGCACAGCCTACTTTAAAAAATGCCATAGCTGCGATGTCCCGGAGGCCAATAGCGACTATAGTCGCTGTATCAGTTGTGGTACTTGTCGCGATTGCCATATGTGTCTCAAGTCCTGTCCGGAGAATGCTATTACTCGTACTTTGGGTGAGACTGGTGCTGAGTATACCTCAGATCCTGATAAATGCATCGGTTGTGGAATTTGTGCCGGTATCTGTCCTTGCGGTGTCTGGAACATGGAAACTAATGCTGAGCCTACCACTTTTTACAGATAGCATAATAATAGAATAGTAACTTTTGAGTACTGAAAACTACTAGGCAAAGGGTAAGGTTATAACCTTACCCTTTTTGCATGGAACAATATAGTAAATGTCCACATGTTATGGACATTTACAGTGATGTACTATGCAGAGAGTATTGACAGCAATGGACAAGCCCCCTATAATTACACTGTATGGCATACACCTATGTGTTGTTAGTGGACATGGAGTACTAACGGCGGGAGGATTGGCGGCGTACTGTCAGGCAAGTCCTCTACATTATGGGGGGCGATAATGTACATACTAATTCGGCGATATTTTTATGTAGAGTTATGTATTTGGGAGGGGAAAAACCATGTTAAAGACAAGATTCACCAAATTAGTCAGTGTTGTGGTAAGTAGCCTTATGGTGGCAGGTCTAATAGCAGGCTGCGGTGGCAGTGGTGGCCAACAGGCAGATGTAATTAAACTGGGAGCCAACTTAGAAATGACCGGTAATAATGCTACCTTCGGTCAATCGGCGACCAATGGTGCCAAACTGGCAATTAAACAAATTAATGCCAAAGGCGGTGTTCTTGGCAAGCAACTTACTTTGGTTGTAGCTGATAATAAGAGCGAGGCCGCAGAAGCGGCTAATGCCATGCAAAAGCTTGTAACCCAGGATAAAGTAGTAGCCGTTATTGCACCGATTGCCTCCTCAAGTGTTATTGCTGCGGCTCAGGTGAATGCCGATAACAAAGTGTTGGCTATTAGCCCGACAGCCTCTAATCCCAAAGTTACAGTCGATCCTAACACTGGTAAGGTTCGCGACTTTAATTTCCGCGCTGCCTTTATTGACCCATTCCAAGGCTCAGTAATGGCTACCTTCTCGCAAAAGTCGCTTAAAGCTAAAACAGCTGCATTATATATTGATAACACCAGTGATTATGCTAAAGGCTTAGGTCAATTTTTCAAAGAAACCTTTGAAAAAAATGGTGGTATAATTGTAGCTAACGAAGCCTATTTGGCCAAAGATACCGATTTTAAAGCTACCTTGACTAAAATTAAGTCTCAAAATCCTGACGTAGTATTTGTACCTGGCTATTATCAGGAAGTGGGGATGATAATAAAACAAGCCCGCGAGCTTGGAATGACAGTTCCATTTTTGGGTGGTGACGGCTGGGATTCGGCTAAATTACCCGAAATCGGCGGTGCCCAAGCCTTAAACAATACATTTTTTAGTAACCACTATTCCCCTGATGATAACAGTGCAGCCGTAAAGGACTTTGTTGAAGCCTATAAGCAAGAATACAACCAGACACCAGATGCCTTTGCGGCATTATCCTATGATGCTACTATGATGGTTATTGATGCCATGAAACGGGCGAACAGCGCTGACCCGGTTAAAATTAAAGACGAATTGGCTAAGACCAAAGAATATCAAGCCGTATCAGGTTTAATTAGTTTTAATGCTTCGCATGATCCGGTTAAGAGTGCTGTAATTATTGAAATGAAAGATGGCAAGCAAACATTTAGGGAAAAGGTAAATCCCTAACTATGGCTATGGTGCGTCCTCTGTGGCCGGGGCAATTTCTGCCCTGGCCATCCGGACCAACCGACCCTTCAACATATAATATTATTTTTAGAAATGGAGAGTGGAGAGCGCAGTGGATTCCTCAAGTTTACTGATTCAATTCGGTCAACAGTTAATTAACGGTATTTCTCTGGGCAGCATTTATGCGCTCATTGCGCTGGGTTATACGATGATTTACGGTATAATCAGGCTGATCAATTTTGCCCACGGTGATATCTACATGGTGGGTGCGTATGCAGGCTTTTTTGCCACTACAATGTTTAAACTTTCGTTTATTCCCGCACTAATTTTTTCGATGGCTGCAGCCGGTGTTATTGGTATGGTCATTGAAAGAGTGGCCTATCGCCCACTACGGAATGCACCCAAAATTGCCATATTAATTACGGCAATTGGTGTATCACTCTTTTTAGAATACGGCGGAATGCTGCTGGTATCACCGCAACCGCGTACTTTCCCTGTGCTTTTTGAGTCCGAGGTATATAATGTTGCCGGGATGGTGATAAATAGTCAGCAAGTTGTTATTTTAGTGGTATCCCTGCTACTAATGGTCATTCTGACCTATGTCGTAAATAAGACCAAAATGGGCAAAGCCATGCGTGCGGTATCATTTGATACCGAAGCCGCTCAGCTTATGGGTATTGACGTGGATAAGGTAATTTCTTTTACTTTTGGTATTGGTTCAGCTTTGGCTGCCGCAGCTGGTGTACTTGTAGGCATTTATTATAACTCGATTGACCCACTGATGGGCATTATGCCAGGCCTTAAGGCTTTTGTTGCCGCAGTACTTGGTGGTATTGGCAGTCTTCCGGGTGCCATGCTTGGCGGTACGATTCTGGGCATTATTGAAGCGTTAGTCAGTGGTTTCTGGTCTTCCACTTTCCGGGATGCGGCGGCCTTCGCCATTTTGATTATTATTTTATTGTGGAAACCGGCAGGCCTCTTGGGTAAAAATATCCGGGAGAAAGTGTAGGTGACAGGCCATGAAATTATTGCAAAAAACTAAATCAGATATAATGGCATTAGTGGCCTGCTTAGTAGTGTATGCCACTGTTCAGGGGTTAATATTGACTGATGTTATTGGCCCTTTTTGGCAACTAAATATTGTGCTAATTGGGATTAATATTATTTTAGTAGTAAGCTTGAATCTTATTAATGGTTTTACTGGCCAATTTTCTATTGGCCATGCTGGATTTATGGCAATAGGTGCCTATGTTAGCGCGGTGCTCACAGTTAAATTTCAATTGCCATTTATAATTGCTATTGCTGGTGGAGCACTTGGGGCCGGGGCTTTAGGTTTTGCGATTGGCTTGCCGACACTACGGTTAAATGGTGATTATCTTGCGATTGCAACCTTGGGTCTTGGTGAGATTATTCGGATCACTATTCTCAACATTCAGTATGTTGGTGGTGCGTCAGGCTTTATGGGGATCCCTCGTTATACTGACTTTACCTGGATGTTTGCCTTTACGGTGTTTACGGTGTTTGTTATTAAGAACTTCATTGATTCGACACATGGCCGGGCCTGCATCTCTGTCAGGGAAAACGAGATTGCCGCCGAAGCTATGGGTATTGATACGACAAAATATAAGGTATTGGCATTCACGATAGGGGCAGCTTTTGCCGGTGTTGCCGGTTCTCTATTTTCTCACTACTTTTATATCGCCCATCCCGCCTCCTTTACTTTCATGAAGTCTTTTGATATTTTGACCATGGTTGTATTGGGGGGGCTTGGCAGCATAAGCGGGAGCATTACTGCCGCGATTTTGCTGACCTTTGTTTCAGCAGCGCTGGCTAGCTACCCGGAGTGGCGGATGATTATCTATTCGTTGATGTTAATTATTTTAATGTTGTATCGGCCACAGGGCTTATTTGGCAATAAAGAATTAAGCATGAAGATGTTAAGCCGCTGGACAGGAGGTAAGAAACATGGCTCTACTCAAGGCAACTAAGCTGTCAATAGTTTTTGGCGGCCTGAGGGCAGTTTCTAATTTCGACGTTGAAATTGCTCCTGGCGAGTTGGTTGGACTAATCGGCCCTAACGGTGCGGGTAAGACAACGGCTTTTAATCTGTTAACAGGCGTATATGAGCCAACAGAAGGGCAAATTGAGTTTGATGGCAAAAGCATTGTTGGTCTTAAACCTTATCAAATTACCCAGAAGGGCATCGCGCGTACATTCCAGAACATTCGTCTGTTTGCTGATCTGAGTGTGCTTGATAATGTTAAGATTGCCTATCATTTTCATGTCAAATATGGGCTGCTGGAATCAATGTTGCGCGTTGGACGTTACCATAAAGAAGAAGCTGAAATAGAAGAAAAGGCTATTAAGTTTTTGGAAATATTCCAACTGGCCGATAAAAAAGATGAAATTGCTAAAAATCTCCCCTATGGAGAGCAACGGCGGTTAGAGATTGCCCGGGCTTTGGCGGCTCAACCTAAGTTGTTGCTGTTAGATGAGCCTGCTGCTGGGATGAATCCGCAGGAAACGCAGCAGCTAATGGAAATGATTCGCTGGATTAAGAATGAGTTTAACCTAACCATTCTCTTAATTGAGCATGATATGAGTCTTGTTATGGGTGTATGTGAGCGGATTTACGTGCTTGACTATGGTAGCATAATTGCGCAAGGTACGCCGATGGAAATCAAAAATAATCCGCGGGTTATCGAGGCCTACCTCGGTGAGGAGGTTTAGCTCATGGCAATGTTAAAAGTTGATGATATAAATGTATATTACGGTGCTATTCACGCTCTAAAGGGAATTAGTGTAGAGGTAAATCAGGGAGAGATTGTAACCCTGATTGGTGCCAATGGCGCAGGCAAGAGCACAACATTGCGTACCATCTCGGGGCTTTTGAAGCCCAAAACAGGACAAATTCTGTTTGAGGGTCAAAATATTGCTGGCACGGCAGCCCAGAACATTGTTAAGCTGGGAATTTCCCAGGTTCCCGAAGGCCGACGAGTGTTTGCTCATATGTCGGTGTTGGAGAACTTGGATCTTGGTGCTTATCTACGTTCTGATACTAAAGAAATCAAGGCTGATATGGATCTGGTGTTTGGGCGTTTTCCACGGTTGGCCGAACGGCGTAGTCAGCTTGCCGGTACGCTTTCCGGTGGTGAGCAGCAAATGCTGGCCATGGGGAGGGCGCTAATGAGCCGTCCACGTATCCTACTGTTAGATGAGCCGTCAATGGGCCTGGCACCGCTGTTAGTGAAAGAGATTTTTTCTATTGTTAAAGATATTAATGCGAATGGTACAACCATCCTTTTGGTTGAGCAAAACGCTCATATGGCGTTATCCATTGCCAATAAGGCTTATGTGCTTGAGACTGGGCGTGTTATACTGTCCGGGGACGCCAAAGAGTTGGCCGCAAGTGAAGAAATTAGAAAAGCATATCTTGGCGGCTAATTTGCTGCGAAATATAGATTATCCCAATTTTCAAGTAGGGGAGTGTTATGCTATGATCGTATCAAAACGAATGACAGCTAATCCTACTACCATTACCTCAGCCATGACTGTTGTTGATGCCTTGCAACTTATGCGCAACAACAAATTTCGCCGCTTGCCGGTGGTAGATAATGGCAAATTGGTTGGTATTGTTACCGACAGAGATCTGAGGGAAGTATCCGCTTCGCCAGCAACATCTCTGTCAGTATTTGAACTAAACTATCTTTTGTCAAAAATGCAAGTTAAAGATATTATGACCAAAAAGGTAATGACAATTAGTGTTGACGCCGCAGTGGAAGAAGCCGCGCTTGTAATGTATAACAATAAAATTGGCGGTTTAGTTGTTGTTGACGCTAACCAGCAGGTTGTTGGTATTTTAACAGAAACAGATATATTTAAAGCCTTTGTTGATGCTATGGGTTTGCCTCAGGGCAAAACTCGTCTTAGTATTCTTGTGCCTGACCGGCTAGGCGTTGTCAATGATATCTCCGGTGTGTTTAAAGAGCAGGGTATTAGTATGGGGAGCTTTGTCTGTTATCCAACAGACGATGGGCAGTACGAAGTTATTATTCGTGCCGACATAAATGATGTAAAAACACTTACTGACAAGCTAGCCGTGCTGGGATATCCGGTGCACCACACTGCGCATATTGGCTAAGTAAATGGAAAAGTTATGAAAATTTTACACATTTCGTTTGCTGTGCTAATATAATAAGCATAGGATCAGGCGGTCGGCTATTGCCGACGTAGCCGGGCAAGTTAAGCAGCAGGTTAAGCCTGCGGGACCTATGCGGTCCCGCAGGCTTATTCTACTTTGTTTCATTGGAGGGAGAAGTTTGGAAGCGAAGAACAATCAATTAAAGCAACATACGGCACGGCTATCGGTAGTATCTAATACGTTACTTGTTGTACTTAAATTAGTAGTCGGTGTATTTACTGGAGCTGTCAGCATTATTTCTGAGGCTGCTCATTCGGCAGTAGACTTGATTGCTGCCTTGGTAGCCTATGTTGCTGTTAAAAAATCCAGCCAGCCACCAGATAGTCAACATGCCTATGGCCATGGTAAAATTGAAAACCTATCAGCCGCATTTGAAGCTGTACTTATTGTAATGGCTGCACTCTGGATTGTGTATGAATCAGTACAAAAGATAAACTCGCCGCATATTCCGGAATATTTGGAGTATGGATTGCTGATCATGGCAATATCGATGATTGTTAACTATTGGGTATCCAGCAAACTATATGATGTAGCTAAGAGTACCGGATCGCACGCCCTAGAGGCCGACGCGTTACATCTGAGAGCCGATATCTGGACAAGTGCGGGCGTGTTTATTGGGCTTGTTATTATCAGAATTACGGGGCTATACTGGCTTGATCCGATTATTGCCATCGCCGTAGCTTTGGTTGTATTTAAGGCTGGCTTCAGTATGACTATGAAGAGCGTTTATGAGTTGACTGATGTTAGTTTGCCAGAAGAAGAGGCAGCAGCAATCAGAGATATTGTTAAGACTCATCCGGCAGTCATGGCCTTTCATCAGCTGAGAACCAGACGATCAGGCAGCAATCGACAGATCGATATGCATCTGGTGCTGCAAAAAGATATGAATCTTGCCAAGGCACATGCTGTGTGTGATGAGATTGAGGCCAAGATAAAGAGCCAATTTTCTCCATGTGATGTTGTTATTCATCTGGAGCCGTGTGACTATCTTGATGGTTTTAGCACTTGTCCGGCAGAATGCAGCGAAAACTGCAAATTCGAGTGAATAGCCTCTATATGAAAACCAATAAAGATTTTTTTTTCAGCAGGGTATAAGCTGCTCAGGGTATAATATATAGCAAAGATAGTAGCAAAGGAGGTGCATTACTTGTGGTAAAACTTACAGAATACACCCAGCGTGGTGGTTGAGCGGCTAAGGTGGGGCCAGGGGACCTGGCCGAAGTATTGAGTAAGCTGCCAGTGATGCAGAATTCCAATGTGCTTGTGGGCATCACTACATCTGATGATGCCGGGGTATATAAACTGAACGCAACAACAGCTTTGGTACAAACGGTGGATTTTTTTACACCTATTGTCGACGATCCCTATATGTTTGGACAAATAGCAGCCGCCAACAGCCTGAGTGATATTTATGCTATGGGGGCAGCACCATTAACGGCACTAAATTTAGTAGAATTTCCTAACTGTAAATTGCCAGGGGAAGTTTTATTAGCAATTTTGCAAGGTGGACAGGATAAAGTTGCTGAGGCCGGGGCCGTGATTATTGGTGGTCACACCATTGATGATAATGAACCTAAATATGGATTGGCAGTTACCGGGATGGTACATCCGGATAAGGTTTGGACAAATGCGGGGGCTCAGACTGGAGATTGTTTAATACTAACAAAAGCGTTGGGAACTGGTATTTTAGCGTCGGCCGCGCGGGCTGATCTATTTCCTCACGGAGTAATGGCAGCTACAACCAGTATGGCAACCCTTAATGCTATGGCTAAAAAGGTGGCCGAAGGTTTTAGTATTCATTCATGTACAGATATTACTGGTTTCGGTCTTCTTGGTCATACGTATGAGATGGCGGCTGGTAGTAAAGTAATGATTGATATTGACAGCGAGGCACTACCACTGTTGCCGGAGGCAGCTGAGGCAGCGGCCATGGGATTGGTGCCAGTCGGGGCATATACTAACAGGAGTTATTTAACAACAGTCACTTTTGCAGAGAGTGTGCCGGAACCTATTAGAGATATTTGTTTTGATCCGCAAACATCAGGCGGGCTATTGTTTGCTGTACCTGAGGGGGAAGCTGACGAACTAGTGCTGGCGCTACATTCGGCCGGAGTGGCACCAGCCAGTAGGATTGGATATGTAACTAGTAATGGGAGTGGAGAAATTTATGTCAGATAGAATTGTTGATTGCCGGGGTATGGCTTGCCCGGGGCCGGTTATTACTACGAAAAAGGCGATTGAGGAGACTAGCTTTGGGCGGATTACAATTATTGTTGATAATGAGGCAGCCAAAACCAATGTTACCAAGTTTGCTGCGGCCAACGAACTGGGGGCAGCCGTGGAAGTCAAGGACGGGCACTACTATATTAGTATTGTTAAGGGGGCAGGCCAGCCAGCAGAGGTTGATAAATGCCAAGCGACTACTATTGAAGCTGGCTGTCAGGTCTACTTAATCACCCAGGATACCTTGGGACATGGTTCACCCGAACTAGGGGCTGTACTTATCAAGGCATTCATGACAACTCTATTAGAGGTCAAGCCGCTGCCGGTGACAATCTTGCTACTTAATGCCGGGGTCAAGCTTGCGGCGCAGGGATCACCTGTGCTGGATCAACTGACATCCCTTGCCAGTCGGGGAGTGACCATTCTGTCATGTGGCACCTGTCTCGATTATTACCAACTTAAAAATAAACTGGCAGTCGGTGAGATAACCAATATGTACACTATTGTAGAGACAATCACTCAGAACAAAACAGTGACCTTATAAGCAGGTGATCTTATTATATATCCGGAGTGTGATCGGCTGATTTCCTTTGATTCGGTGCATCAGTCCATAAAAGCCGAGAAGGTTTTAGGACAAAACGACATGGCCTTCTATGCCTTGCCGACACCACGGGAAATTGATATTAGCTGTGGGCAATGTTTACTATTTAGGGCATCTCAGCAAGTAGCCATTATGCAGTTATTTGCGGTAGAAAAGGTGCGATGGTCAAAACTATTCCGCCGGATAGCGGTAGGCCAGACGTATCTTTACGAAAAGATTACCGAGTATGGAGGTTCATGTGGAACAACTGCTGACATCTGACTTTTGGCTAGGTCTGGCTATAAAATTTGTGCGTTTGGCGGTCATTGCGATTGGTGGCTTGTTGGTGTTACGCTTTACTAATCTAATGGTAGAGCAATTTTTCATTCCTAAGCCAGGAAATAAGAATCTGTATCTGGAAGAGAAACGTGCCAGGACGCTAAGCTCACTGTTACACAGTGTTATTCGGTATGTTATCTATTTTATTGTGCTGGTAATGATCTTACAAGAATTCAGGATTGATACCACATCCATCGTTGCCGGTGCCGGTATTATTGGCTTGGCGTTAGGGGTTGGTGCCCAAAGCTTGGTTAAGGATTTTGTTACTGGTTTTTTTATTATTTTAGAGGATCAGTATGGGGTCGGCGATTATATTGTCATTAGTGATATGGCTGGCACAGTAGAGGAGCTTGGCTTTAGGGTTACCAGACTGCGGGATGCCAATGGTATCCTTCATATCGTTCCTAATGGCTCGATTACTAAGGTAAGTAATTATACCAGGGGGCATATGCAGGCTATTGTTAATGTGCCTGTTCCTTATGAGGCTGACATAGAGCAAGTGTTTATTCTTTTAAATGAGGTGTGTGTTACTGTCGGACAGACTGTACCTGAGGTGATTGACGGTCCCAGTATACTAGGTGTAGTTGATCTCAAGCCAGGCGAGATCGTCATTCGTATAATTGCTAAAACTGTGCCGTTGCAACAGGTCAAGGTAGAAACTGCGTTGCGCCGTTTAATTAAAGAAAAGTTTACCGAAGCGAAGATCCCGCCGCCGCAGTTGTTTAATCAGGCGGGTTTACCTGAAATAAGAGTATCCAAAGCAGGAGGTTAGCGTGAAAAATACTTCGTAATCGCTAAAAAAGGGCACAGCAAACAAAGGTCTTAAGAGACCCTAAAAAAAACTGATTTAGACAGCAGGAATATCAGTAGCTTTAATTACCCCATTGGCAATGAGAAGTTTTACAGCTTGCTTTATCGCTTTTTCCTTCTGACGTTCTAAAAGCTCTTGTGGCATATCAATTTTGTAAAGGTCGCTAGGATTCCATTCTTCACCAGTA
>Ga0316604_10002174_pt1 | contig 15496 bp, 21 predicted proteins | sample OWC_soil_day20_C_FD_207650 | JGI IMG/M metagenome (GOLD analysis project Ga0316604, IMG submission 207650) | Wetland soil microbial communities from Old Woman Creek delta, Ohio, United States - OWC_soil_day20_CT | ecosystem: Environmental > Terrestrial > Soil > Wetlands | place: USA: Ohio... | reverse complement strand
GCGAATGCCCAGCTGACTATTTGCCGAGCTGGACGTTCGCTTTTTTCTTCAATTCACTTCGCCAGGCATTTCTTTGTTCAATAGCTTTCTGGCGCTTTAGGTCCGTATCAATGTTTTCGACGATTCCGGTCGACCGCTTCCCCTTCGTGGCATTTCGAATGCCGCGACCGGCGTGGTGGTGAATCATAAATTTTCTCCCTTAATCAGTGTCGATATACCGGCGACCCGCCCGCCATCGACGTTTTCATGACGCCGACCGGGCCAAGCATAGCAAGTCCGCAGCCGTTCTTTACGTTTTCTTCAACATTTGCGGCGTAGTGCTGCGCAATCATGCATTCCGACTTAACCTGACTCGGAATACCACGCGCTGCCATAGCTTCAAACGTGCAATCACGATAGCGTCTTTCAATGCCCGCCTTTTCCAGTGCGACCAGCCAATCCCGACTTTCTTTCTCCTTGCGCTGCTTCTCCATTTCACCAACCACCACTGGATCTTGCTGCAGCCCACTCGTCCTCTGTCGGATCTCTTCGATGAGTGCTCGAAAGTCCGGCTTTTCTATCTTTTCCACGTGCCTCAAGGGAAACTATGAAGGGCATGAATGAAAATGCCCACCAATGCAAATTTAACGGTGGCACTCCCCCACTCGGGTATTCCATCAGCGCCGACATTAACGAGCATGAGGCGGCAGCTGTCCGGCTCATTTTTTCCATGTATACATCCGGGCACGGCCTGACAAAAATTTCAGCAGAGCTTAACAGGCAAGGATTCCAACCGAAGCGCGGCGGCGCATTCGGGAAAAACTCCTTGCATGACATTCTACGAAATGAAAAATATATTGGCATTTATAAGTTCGGCAGGGTCAGAGTAACACCGGATGGCAGAAGAAATAGTCACAAGTCTGACGAAAGCGCTATCACCGGCACGATCCCGGCAATCATCGACCAAGAAACTTGGGAGAAGGTGAAATCAAAAATGACCGACAATAAACAAAAAGCCGGACGATTCAGCGCCCGGCGGGAATATCTGTTATCCGGATTGTTATATTGCAGCAAGTGCGGATCCGCCATGACAGCCCATTACAAAACTGACCGGGGCAAGGCGTGGTATATTTGCGGGCAGAACTCACGAAAGGCCGGCACTTGCGATTGCAAGTCTGTTGAGTGCGATCTGGTCGAAAACACACTGATAAACATTTTACAAGAAACATTCCTCGGGGCCGACAACGCCAAGCGCCTTGCCGATGAAATCAACGCCGCGGTGTACAAGGAAGCATCCGAACTGTCCGGACGCATCAACGCACTGGAAACAGAATTGCAGGCCGTAAAAATGAAGAAAGGCCGGTTAATGGAAGCACTGCTTGAGGGGCTGCTCGACAATGACGACAAGGAACTACTACGAACGCTGAACACCAGAAAAGAATCCATCGAATCAGACTTGAGCATTTCCGCTAGGTCGATTAAATCTAGACTGATAACTCCTGCCCAGGTTACAGGATATGTCGCTGATTTTGTTAATGCTATAAAAGAAAAAGACCCGGATAAACTCCGGGCCGTTCTCCCTGTAATTGTCGAGCGCATTGACTACGACGGCGAAACAATCGCCGCGCAGGTGCGCGTGCACTCTTTTGTGGTGCGGGTGGCCGGACTCGAACCGGCACGGCCGTGAGACCGACAGATTTTAAGAATTTAAAGCCCCAAATCGGCCATTTTCAGGAAAGGCTAAAAATCAACACTATTCAGGTTTTTCGCCGCTTGAAGGCACTTTTAGCTCAACGAACCATCACGGATAACAACCCACTAAAACAGGTCATGTTGGCAAAATTGTTGGCAGACTTTCTGGAAAATCAAAGCACAAAAGCGCTCCACTCTTCGAAGGAGAAAATGCCTATTTGCATAGCATTTGGCACACGATTTCTGAACCTTTCACCTTGCCCAAATTACATACTGCTGTTTGGTGGTTTTTTAGGTGCATTGGGTGTCAGTTTGGGTGTAAGATAATCCCCAGTTTTTTGATTATACCCCTACCGCCATTTCGGTGACAATTGTAGGCTCCGGTCAGTCACCGCTACCTCCAAAATATGATAAAGAAGTTATATCTTGAATCTGCAGATTATGGTGTCTTCCCAAATCTTCTATTACCTCCAGTGCCCAATCCTTTTGTGCTTGAATCGCTTGGCTATTCGTCCAAGTATTCTTTGATATTTCTCCGTTATATGCGCCAAGCAGGCCGGGAATTACCTCTAAATATAGCTTAAGAAATACTTCATCTTCTCGCCCTTGGATCCCATCAAATTGACCATTTTGAGGGTTCAAAATAAGTGAACGGCAGACATCAATAACGCATTCCGCTTGTGCTTTTAAATTAAGTACTAGCTGTATTGAGGCAATTGAAAAGAAAAAATCAGACTCATATATTGTTTGATTAATCCCAAGTGCAGATTTGTTAGATATTTCTTCGATACAATGACTGCCTGTTCCTTTTGTGTTGTGCTGGTTTCTTTCAGATAATCGCCCCATGCCTTCCACATCACTGATAGAAACATTTCCATAACTTGTAGATATTGGAGCGTTGTTCTGTTGTTTATGGAATGCCCAATAAAAAAAATCACTAGATAAACTGTATTGCGCCAATCTAGTATCTATCTTTCCCCATGCAGTTTTGCGCCGAGTTGTAAAGCCATTTCCCATCAAAATCGACCTTACTTTTTCAGCAGCATTATTCCCATATACAATAGAGTACAGGCGCTCTGCTTTTTGCAAAAATATCACATGCGACTCATGCTCATAAACACGTCTCTCACGGCTAAGCAAAGTAGTTTGTTCTTCATCGGTAAAAGCACTTGTTGATGGTACCGCCGTTTCAAAATTACCCTTTGCTGTAAAATATCGAATTTTTTCAGACCCATGTTTAGTTTGAGTCGTATATGTTTTTACGGAACTAGTATCAGACCAATGGTGCATTAATGTGCTATCACGCACAGAAAGCTTCAGATCATTCCTGCCAGCAAGATATCCAATTGATTCTTGATAATTCAGGGCCAAAAGGTTTTGCACACTTGAAAGCGTGATGTCGGAATCAAATCCCCAAATTCTACCATATAATTTAGATCTCATTACCATTCCTCCCAATGAAGTATTCAATTTGATGTTGATCGGGCTCCCACTTTAGTAAAAAACGTAATAGCCACGGCGCATTAGTATAATCATTAACAAGCAACACTGGATTGACATGAGTCACTTCATTACCGTTGGCATATTTCCTGCTCGCGCTTGTCCTAGTTTCTTTTATATAGTAAGGATGTACTTTACTTGCACCCGCAGCACAGTCATGCTTTGCAATATGTTGCAAATGCTCTGTTATATCAATATAAAAACCTGTTCCATCCTCTGTTGGAATTATTTCATCAAACTTCAGTGCCTCGTCTTGCGCTTGCAATTCAATACTAGGTGAATTACTCTTGATAATAATATACACTTTATATTTTTTTAGATACCATCTGAGCAACCAATTCCAACTATTTCTTCGTGCAATAGAAATAGTTAGCTGGATAGTCCTATTCTGTTGACAAGTATCCTTATAATAGTAATGAGTAACTGAACCGCCCCCGTTAGAAGCATTCTTTTGGGTTACGCTTAAGGAAATAGGCCTAGAATAATATCGGGAAGCAAGATGCGCCAGCGTCGCCAAGATCACTACTACCCCAAGGACAATAGAATCTCGTAACCGTGGTCCATACCAAGTTGCTCCCTCAAAGCTTTTAAAAAATGCATTGACCATACTATTCTGCTGTTCAGCTTTATACAAGGCAAAATAAAGCAACATATTAAACGCCCAATTAAGCACTGCAGGTTCATTCTTCATTTAAGTCGCCATCCGGAACTAGACCAGCCAAGATCCCAATAGGTAGGGTATTTAAGACATGAGAAATATCAGGAGCATTCGCACTTAAATCTAGTTCAGCCAACCTTGTGAATTTAATTCGATTTTCTTGCCAAAAAAACTCTATTGCTTCAATATCAACGTCTTGCTCCCTAAACTGACAAATTAATAATAAGATTGTTTTAATGTCTTGATGATAAATTGCATCATCAAGATCCTCTTTGAGTGAAGTATCACTATTCATTGGCGACACTTCTACACTGGTCACCCGAGCTCCCAAACTAGGCAAGGTTTTTATAAGTAGCTCAAACTTATTTTGGTCAACTTCAAATTCTCTAAGAGAATAATTTTGAACAATTTGCGACCTACAAGGATGCGTAATCGTATCTAAGTCTAACCCCACAAGATTAGTTCCTGATCTAAAATAAACACCATTATGTTTATTATTGGTTAATCCCCCAATTTTTTCAGGAAAGGCACGATATAAATAGATAACTTTTTTCATCATAAAATAGCCCCTCCTTTTTATGGAAAATGAGCATATAAAACTTCCTGAACTGGCAAAAACATCTTTTGTTGATTAGCATTCTACTCCACGTTCTCCATCTCCTGCTGATAAATTATATATATTTTTGCAAATTTATGTTCCTCAAAAAAACAAAAAGCCCCTGCCGCCGAAGTTAGACAAGAAGATAATGTTACTTATTCTAATATGAAAAATAAAATCCCCCACCCCGTGGAGAGTGGAGGATGAGGCAGCATCAATTTAGCTATGAAACAATATAAAGATGAGGTTTTGCTGCTTTGTTTTCGTTTTTCGTAAACGAACCCGGTAAAAGACCACAAATAGCTTCCAAATCTTCATCCGGATATTCAAAGTGATCTTTTAATTGCGGGAGCGTAAGGCACCGGTTATCAATCAAAAGATTAACTGCATCGTTAATCATTGTTGGTTTTTCAATAGGAAAAACATCATCAAGCGGTTCTTTATATCGCCATCCTTGTATGGTTCGTTGGCGCCATAAATATGCTATCTGCGATTCAGAAAGAAGTTTAAGGTCTTGACACCGATATACCATTGCAGCAATAGCTACAAGCCATCTTCGCTTAAGTGCAACGAAGTGTTCTAACGATGTTGAGATCACTTCTCGTGCAATACTTTGTTGTGGAAGCAAAAAAGCACCAGCAAATCGATTGGCTTCTTCGTCCAAACGAGAAACAATAAATCTTTTCTTCTCGTCACCTTCACTTATCTTATGCAACACTAGATGTCCCAACTCATGAGCGGCGTCAAATCTAGAACGCACCGCAGATGCTTTATCGGAAAACAACAAAAAATATGGCCTGCCTCCACGCCAAAATGAGCAAGCATCCGCCTTTTTCATGTTCGCAGGAATACGTGCTACCAAAGCTCCCTTGTCCTGCAATAAAACAGTCATGTTTAAGATAGGACCACTCCCGAGCCCCCATAATTTTCTTAGGGTTTCTGCAATGTTTTCTATTTCATCAGGTGCAAATGGAGTTGTTCGTGCATAATTCGTTGGAATTTCAACTTCAGGAAAAGAAACGCTTTGTTCTAGATGGTTGCAAACTCGTCCCAACCATTTCCCACGAATTACAATCATTTCTTTATCCGCCGCCGAGACTTTTGCTTGTGCTCGAAAAAGAACAGGACTGTTCAGAGATTCTTTTTTAAAATTAGGAATCGTAAAAAAAAGAGGAGAAAAATCAAGAAACTCCGCATATTTTTGCAGTATAGCAATTCCAGGGCTTACTAGTCCAGATTCGTACTTAGTAATCGTCACACGTGATATTCCTATTTTTTCCGCTAAATCTGTAACTGAATATCCTCGTGCAAGGCGAGCCTCTCGTATCTTTTCCGAATAAATCTCTCCGGGAAGACGATTATGATTTTCTCGTTTTTCCAAGCTATATCTTCCCTTCCTGCAATTTATAGCCGCTCAATAACATGGTTTGTCAGCTGTCGCATTTGTGGTTTTTTCCTACCCACCTCACCATAGGTAGCAACAGGCAAAATTTCTTCTTTGTTTTTTACATAAAACACCCATGGATGATGAGCCCATTGCTGCCTTCCATTTTGCGGAAACCCTACCGACAAAAAAGAGCATTCACCCCAATTTCCTCCGTGAGTGTAAATTAAATAAGCAAAATCATCGCAGATCGCATCATCTTCCCATAAAGCTGTTTGCGGGTTGTTCGCAGCATATTTTGTTCGAAATATTGATTTTCGGGGGAAACTATTTGGATCTTCAGTTTTGTTTATAGTAAATTGAAGACGGCTGCTGTTATGAATAAATTTCGCATGATGGCAATTTTTAGCTTGGTTATATTCCTCTTTGTATGTATATGGAATTTCACCAGCATCACATAACTCCATGACGAAATAATCAGCTAGAATATTGCAAATCATTGGGAAGAGCTCATTGCCGCGCAAAGTCCGGGGAATATTAATTTCCGAGCTATATCTATAAGTTTGAAGCAATGCTGCTCTTATTAGATTAATTTCCACCATTGATAAATATGACGGAAAAGATCCAGGAATAATACTTGCAACATTCATTACTGATACCTTCCTTTTCATCTTTGTTGAAAACCTGTAAAATACGCTTCATTCTCCACGATGCACATTTTACAGGTTTATTGTTTTTTTGTCAATATGTATGAGTATAAATTGAGGTAGTTATCGTATTATAGTGTTATCAAACACAAGATATAGATTTATGGTTTTTCAAGGATTAATTAAAAAAAGTCTCGCCCTCACGTTTCAGTTCTGACGTCAAGAATACTATTTTCCCTGATCACTTCGCCATTATATGTGTTAAGCTAATTTATGTTTTTACGCTTTGACATTTAACAGACTTCCAAGCATTCATGGTTGCAAAGGAAATCGAAACCATTCCCAACTCCATTCCAAGTGCATAAAAAAAATAAACTCCTTTTCCCCAATTATGATAGTCTTTAGGGTTTTCAGTTACAATACCAATAAAACACAGTCCTGATATAATCGTGCCAAAAAACAAAAACAATGCACTGAACAACACTGTTAATTTTATATACGGAAAAAATTTCGTCTCAGTATTGGCATCTGCTGATAAAACGCCAAGTAAAGCTGCAAAAGAACCTATAGACATTTGTGATAGAAAATTCAATACATCTTGCTGTTTATTGGGCACTCTAGCGGCAAAGTTATATAATTGATTCGCCAGAGCATAGTTTGCAACCATAAGAAAAACAACAAGAATAGTCCATTGGAATCTCCGGTCTTTAAGCACCATTTTAAATTGTTTCAATAAATGCACTCCCTTAATTTTTTTTGCATTAAAACATTTTTTATCATTGTTTACCTCCATTCATTTTTCCCACTTTCCAACGCTGTCATCATAATATGACGATTATAAAAGAGAAAACGGGGTCAACTGTCCATTGTTTTTTCCATCATCTTCACAAACTTTCAGTGCTTACCTTCATAAAAACACTTGTCCCCGCTTTATTTTTTTCAAGTCCAAGCCCCGAAAATTCACTTCCTCCAAGAAATCCGTCCAAGATTTTATAAGGCTACCTACTTGATTTTGCGGAAGCTTCCGTCCGCCTTTAAGAAAATGTGGGAGCATTTCCTTAATTACTTTCTCTCCAAATTCATACACCTGATCATCGCTTAATTTTCGTAGATAAGGGGATTCTCTATAATTTTTGCGCCAACAATCGCTCCGGGTTTCTCTCCTATCAGCTGTATCATTGATGTTTTCACTAACATTACTGCAAAAAACAATCTCTTTGATGGCTTTGTTTGTTTGTATATATGGCATATTATTAAATTTTGCCCATCCCGCTTCTAATCTGTTAAAGGCAGTTGAAAACCAATTATTTTCGATCGCCGTAGGGCCTTCAAGTCTTATCGATCCTAACGCTGCAGCACCATTATCCAATTTACAGGAATGGCTTTCTGATATCAACCAAACAAATTGAACATTTTTGTAACCGACAAGATTATTAGGTTTTTTATAGCAAAGAAGTTGGCTTACTCGTCGAACAATTATTTGCGGTGAAAGTATATCTATATTTTCATTAAGCAAGGCTAGCACACCTACTGATTCAGATAGGTTTAACACCTTGCGCGTGGATTCAATTTGTTTATCGGCATGGCGGACATCGTCTTCAATCGATCTAGTTATTTTCTTGAAGATTTGAGCATGTATTTTTTTCCCATCAGATAAATGTGCAAGTACTTTCTCTAAGCTTTGTTCACCATAAAAGAGCGGATAATCTGCTCTTTCTTGATGCTTATTCATTTCTTCTTCAACCTTATTGGAGGTGTCGTTTTTTAGTGTTTTCAACTCTAAAATTATTTTTCGATCAAAAAGAAGATAGTCTGATATCTTGTTTTCTTTAAATTGCATAGAAATAGCACTATCATCCATTTCCTCAACCGCAGGCATTTGTCTTAAAAAAGCCTTAAATCTTTCTTCTAAAGACATTGGCATGTCTTTCACTCCTTGCCTCTTCCCGGTATTGGTCATTTGTCCAGGTATGCATCGCAGTCCTCGTATAATATTTTAATGTTCTCGATGCCTTTCGTATTTCCTCTCAGATATTCCCTATAAAAATATAAAGCCCCCTGCTACCGTTACAGTGGCAAGAGGCATGGTTGTTTATATCCTTTATGGTTATTGGGTTCGTGCAGCTCTATACACGAGTTCATTTGACAACCTATTAAAATAATACTCACATATGCAGGAATAATTTTTCCAACATAGAAATGCTCATTTTAAGATCATTCTATAATTTGGGAGGTGTATCTATGAAAAAATCTCTTTGGGCAGCATTTTTCACATCAAGTATTGGCTGGGGTGGCCAAGGGGTAATCACGATACAAGATGACCAAATTAGCGGCGGTGACGGGGAGTTTTATTACCATGGTGGTTTTTCAGTTAATGCCTCAAATGTTGCAACCGCAAGCATTCATATTAAAAGCTATGGAGCAACGCCACATTCAATATTGCCTGGCGTCAATGAGTACACTACCACTTTTACCGGACAATATAATGAACAAGAAATGATCTTAACCTCTTCAATCGTCGAGCCTTTGCGCGCAACAATATCAGTTAAACTTAAAAAAATCACAGTTTTATAGAGACAAAGACTCCCCGGAGCGATTTGGGGAGTCTTTGTCTTGTTAAAACAATAAATCTCTTGCCTGACCCATCAAACAATGGGCCAACCCATAGACTTATTTACTCAGCCGCCCGGCCGCGAATCCGGCCGCAAAGCCACCAAGGCCCCAGCCGATATTCTCGGCTTTATTTCGGGCCTTGGCTTTGACCATGTCGGTGATAGCAGCTTTAAAATCATAAGCAGTTTGCACCTGAGCTGTAGAATATTTTCGCGGCGTTTAACCCGGTTTACCCGCAATATCGGACTGCACTGCAACCGAACCTGTTACTTAGAATCAGCACTTTCATAATCAGGCAAAAAGCAGGCACGTTTTTGGCGAATAAATGAGAAATAGCTCCTAGCCGCAAGGCCGGGAGACCTGATTCCATTGGAGCCGTTGATAAGAGTTGAACTTACGACCCGCTCATTACGAATTATAAAGGCGGCGCTGAAAAGTACCGAATTTACGCCATTCTTCCAGTTATCATCGGTGCATAAATAGCTGTTTTTAGCCTCGAAAACTGTCAAATTACTACACAGAAAAGGATAAAAACCCCTGCTGCCTGTTTGGACGGGAAGCAACTATCTATTAAACTTTTTATTATTCGCTCTGGCTTGATGTCCCGGAAATTATTTTATAATATAGTTCATCCTGTTGTGTTTGTTTAATCACCATTTCTTTGCTTAACCCTAATGGAAAATAAACCCTTAGAAAGTCATCGGGTCTAAAGTCGTTATCTAGCCCTAATGACTTTGCCATACTCGATAATAGATCGTTCCGCTTTATTTCCCATAGTTTATTTCCAATTTCGTTGTTATCTTTTTTTGTTCCGTTTTCAACAGTTTGAGCATATAAGCTCGCCCACGCGTCTCGAACCGCCTTGTCATTATAATAAACGGTATCGATCAGATTCACCGCCTTGACACACTCAATATCGGCCATCATGCTTCTGTTTTGCATTATAATTGCAAACACCCACATTTTCAGTCGCCGCTTTTCACTATCATCTTGAAGCTGCGAGGCTAGTTTTGCGGCACTAAGTGGTGCTTCCCGTGTAACATAAATCAGTCGCCATGTCGAAAACGCCGCCCATGTGGTTGCAATAGCGGCCCATACTGCCGAGATGTAAACTATCCACTCCACCAGGATCACGCTCCTTTTTATATTTCCTAAACTAATTCCATTCGTCACGCTTTCCCAGTTTCCTGCCACAAAAAAAGCCGCCACCCTTTCGAGCAGCGGCCAACCTATGGGGCTATTTAAAATTTAGTTTCGAACCTCGGTCCTATCCTCAAATCTTTATCTTTCCACGTATACCCCGCCGTGATTCCCCACCCCTTATGCGTGATATCTGCCGAAACATCCTTGTTGGTAATCTCCGCGCCAACGGTCCAGTTCTTTTCATATTTTTTCTTTAATTCCGCCGACTGGATCGCCAATTTATCATTAACCTGGGCGCGGACCATATCGGTAACGTCGACCTTGGCCACGGTTTCCGTGGTCATTTTTATTTCGCCGTTTTCGCCGATTTTTACGTTTGGCTTTCCACCCTGCACCGCCAACTGATATTCCTTGCCATCAATCACAACAAACTGTTTTCCCTCACGCTCCGTAAACTGCATGATGTTGCCCTTGGGCGCAGCCTGCACCATTACCTCGCGAACCGTATCCGTCTTGGTGTGGATAACTTGCGGCTGCACAACAGTGGCTGGCGTTGGCACGACCGTAGGGGCAGGTTTTTGTTTGTTGCACCATAGCCACCCGACGCCGCCGATAATCGCCAGCAACAGCAGCGCCATTGCCGCCAGTTTGATTTTATCCCATGTGGTCATTGCAGTATGCCCAAAAACTTGAATACAAGAATAACACCGGCGCAGGCAAGCACGTCATTGATAGCGTTGACAATGAGCGGATGTTTTTGAAATAGCGTCTGCTGAAAGGCCACGATTTCGGCAACGGTTTCCTTGGCCTCAGCTTCCAATTTTGCGACTGCGTCATCGATCACTTTGTCGGCGTCGTTGATCAGATCGCCAACCTCTTCGACGCCCAGGTCCTTCAGATTCGATAGGAGTTTTTTTGCTTCAGCCAGCTTTTCGGCATCTGTCAGATCAATAATCGACTCGGCATATGTTGGCGTTGTCGCGGTTGTTTCCGTAGTGCTGGCGGCAGTCTCAACAGCGGCAACAGTTTCGACAGGTGCCGCAGCAGCAGTAGTTTCGCCGTCAAACAAGGGCATGGACATAAACATAAACAATTTTTTCATTATTATTTCACCTTTCATATTTTGAGTTAACGGTTCACTGTTCGTCAGCATCGCCAAAAGCCTCATTATGGGCTTTGGTCGTACCTGCCAAATAGTTTTCTTCCGAATCTCCGTAGTATCCGTATTCCTCGCCACTGTCAGAGTCCGGCTGATGTTTCAGGTTGTGAGCGTACTCGGGCAGGGTTTGCGACGCCGCTGCCAAAGGAAAATACTTGCGGATATACTTGCCAAAATAAATGGCGTAAGCTTCGGGAGACTCGAATTTCATGTAGTAGAATCGCCCGTCTGGTTGGTGATTTTCTTCTCCGTTTGACTCGACCTGTGTCAGTCCGCCAAAGTTGTTGTTATCACGCGCCAATTCGGACTTGAACCGCTGCCCATGGTCGGGATCTCCTTCGGTAACGTTGGTTGACTCGTGCGCCCATTGAGCGTAAATCCATTCGGCAGGAACCCCGGATAGATTGCTGGCAATCTTGGCGCATTCGTACATCCGGTCATTGACGTTCATTTACTGCTCACCATCCCCATCAATCATTGCGGCCTCGTTATCAACATTGATTACTTCCATTTCCACGGCATTCCCTGCCTCGATAATCAACCGCGATAGTGCCTGTCCGTCCTCGTTCTGCATCCTTAAACAGCCATATGTTCCAATCCAACCCTGCCGATCCGCAAACGGGTCATCGCATCCGCTGCCCCCACCGTGGATGTCGCGCTCTCTGGAATCTCCCGTATCGATATAAAACGTTCCAAACGCTGCATTGTTCACAGCAGGCGGTTCGTCAGCCGTCAGCGTATACGTTCCATTGGGAAGTGCTTCGTGCGCTCCGCCTTTGGAATAAAACGCATTGTGGCACTCATAGGCGACCTCAGAGCCATCATCTTTCACGAATTTGATTTGCTTCAACGCCGCATCAAAAACAACTTTTGCCATGCTATCTCACCTCTCCAACATATCTTTTATGGTTTTTACGTCCCGCCCGTCCCTGTCCCTGATATCAGCATTGATCTGTTTTAGCTCGGCATTAGCTTCTGCCAGTTCATGTGCTGACGGTGTTTCCGGATCGGGCGGTGCAGGATCATGGTCGCCGAAAAAAGATTTAACCGGGGCAAGCCCGGTTAATGGAATGCTGATCTTTAAATTGTTTAGTAAGTTCATAGCAGCCCCCTTTCATTGTCGGGAGCCCTTTGCTCATAAGGGTGTTCTCCCTGTTTGCTGTTGCTTACGCTGTCGATAAGGAACTTAAACAAAGCCAGTAGTCCGGCGCTGCCCAAAGCCGCCAATCCGCCCCAGCACGAAGCCAAGTCAAAGCCTGTTTTGAAGCCATTATAAAAATAGCCAAACATCCAGCAGCCAAAAAGCAGCAAGAGCATAGCAACTACAATCGCTATCAAGTATTTTTGGCATGTATTCATTCATTCATCCCCTTTCGTCAATTTATCCCGTATTTTTCGAACTCTTCCGCCAAGTGGCGCCAGCTCAGACATTCCAACTTCTACAAGATTTTCAATAATAGACTGCAGCTCTACCCAAGCAAGCCATGTGCTAATAAAGGTGTTGGGCAAGCCGACCAAACTGTGGCTAAATATCTTTTCCGGCACGATATGCCCTAGCTGGTTAAAAGCTATTAGCAACAGTACATAAGACAGGGCTTTCGTAAAAAACTGCCCGCGCAGGGCATCTGTATTAATGTACCCGTCAAGAAAGGCTAAAAGCATTCCGGTTACTATGGAACAGTGCAGTTTATGGTTTTCTATGTACTTTTTCCCTATCGCCATCCAGCGAGTCAAAGTGTCCAAAACAACCAGGCCCCATAGTGCTATAAAGGCGTCGGCTGTAGGGTCGCCTATCAGAAAAGTTATGCAAGCAACAGCGGAAGATATAGCCGAAGCAAAAGGGCTGCTGAATACCAGCAGCCAACGATCATATATAGCCTGCCAAATTTCTTTGTAGTCCACGTTTCCCCTCCTTACATGATAAATGGAAACCAGATAATTACCGTTGCCGAATTTACAACGGTAAAACTTGCTGATCCCGCCTCGCCCAAAGAATCGTTGTACTCAATGACTAGCGTGTTTGTCCCGGAGATTAGCTGGTCGCTCGTCAGCGTAAGGCTAATACTAACTGACGGTGAAGCGTATTCACTCCAAGCCTGAATTACTGCACCGTTGAGCAATGCCCTCCATCGTACTGTATCGCCGTCAGTATCACCCAGAGAGCCCGACAAAACCAAATCTGCCAATGCTGCAGTAAGGGCAGGTGTTGTATTGGTCTGCGCAACCGTTACCGTTCCGGTCGTCGTTACACTGCCGTCTGAAACAGACACAATAATTGTGTTGTCCCCTACCGTCAAATCCGCCGCTGGGATTGTCAGACTGACTGCAGCTGAATACGTGGTAGCAGCAACATACTCCGTACCGTTCAAACTAACAGAATAGGTCATGGCGTCGTTGTCGGCATCGGTAGCGGAGAAGGAAAGCGTTACTGCCGTGTCGTGAGTCGTGCTGACACTAGCCGCAAGGTCGGCAATGACAGGGGGAGCATCAACATTTGAATAAATAGTTACATAAGGCGTGGTGACATGCGCAACTGCTAAAAAACTGTCGTCCGGAGAAAATGCGCAGCCCATCCCAACGCCAGTTGGCAGCGTTGTTGGATCAGATAGCTTTGTGAATGTAGTACCGTTTATTGAATATATTGTTACGAAAGGCGCGGTGGTATGCGCAACTGTTAAAAATTTGCCATCAGAAGAAATTGCACAGCCCCACCCGCTGCTTGCTGGCAGTGTTGCGGGATTGGACAGTTTTGTAAATGTGGTCCCACTTATTGAATATATGGTTATAAAAGGCGTGGTATGGTGCGAAACCGCCAGAAAACTGCTATTAGGAGCAAATGCGCATCTCTTTCCATAGCCTGTTGGCAACGTAGGATTGGGTAGTTTCGTGAAAGTGGTTCCACTTATTGAATATATGGTTATAAAAGGCGTGGTGCTATACGTGACTGCTAAAAATTTGCCGTCCGGAGAAAATGCGCAACCCCACCCAACGCCTGCTGGCAGCGTTGCGGGATTGGACAGTTTTGTGAAGGTGGTCCCACTTATTGAATATATTGTTATATAAGGCGTAGTGTTATGCGCAACTGCTAAAAATTTGCCGTCCGAAGAGAATGCGCAGCCTTGCCCATTGCCTGTTGGCAGTGTTGCGGGATTGGATAGCTTCGTGAAGGTGGTCCCATTTATTGAATATATTGTTATATAAGGATAGGTGACATGCGCAACTGCTAAAAATTTGCCGTCCGGAGAAAATGCGCAGTTATATCCACTGCTTGCTGGCAGTGTTGCGGGGTCGGGCAGTTTCGTGAAGACGGTTCCACTTACTGAATATATTGTTATAAAAGGCGTGGTAAAGTGCGAGACCGCAAAAAAACTGCCGTCCGGAGAGAATGCGCAGCTAGCCCCATCACCTCCCGGCAACGTCGCGGGGTTGTCGATTTTAACAAAATCAGCCATATTCCACCCCTATTCCGCCACAGTGTTTTTAACTAGTACTTGTACCGCGAAGTTTTCTACCGCCGTATCAATCGTGATCTTAAAGACGTCGCCAGCTGCTACCGCTACGCTTCCGGCCGGAACATTCACCGAATAATTATCAGCGATTGCTAACGAATAGGTTGCGCTGTCGCCGCCTATGCGCGTCCACGTGGCCGACTGAGCTATGTAATCAGCATTAGACTGTTTTTCAACGTAAAAAGTAATGGCAGCTGTCCGGGTCGTACTACAATTCACCTGTATTTGTGTGATCGAGCCTGCCCACGGATAGCGAAGCGTTTGACCTGTACCGAAGAAGACCATCGTTTTTTCAGTATTGTACTTCGTCAACGCTAAGAAGGTGCTGTCTGATTCGGTTTTCGTATACACCGCAGCCAAGCCTGCCGTCAGAGTTGAAATAGAACCTGCAAGGCTTGTGCACTGAGCTTGCAATAGCTGAAAAGCTTCTAAAACAGTATTGGCAGCGGTTACAGCCGCCGCTGTGACACTACTTGAAAAGCCGGTCAACACAGTAGCAAGAACCCTTGCTACTGTGAAATAGAGGTTTGCAGTACCTTCGGTCAGGCTGTCTGTTGTGCCTGGCGAGGAGTCATAGCTGATATAAGCCGTACCAGACCAACGCCACTGTTTTG